>Ga0335074_10017823_pt1 | contig 10022 bp, 8 predicted proteins | sample Lox_Sample_23_FD_206715 | JGI IMG/M metagenome (GOLD analysis project Ga0335074, IMG submission 206715) | Soil microbial communities from Loxahatchee National Wildlife Refuge, Florida, United States - Lox_Sample_2.3 | ecosystem: Environmental > Terrestrial > Soil > Wetlands | place: USA: Florida...
GATCCCATTGTTCGTCACTAAGCCAAAACAGGTTGCGCCGCATCCGCTTCTCTGCTCCGAATCAACAGACCAAGCGAATCATCAACCGATCCGGCCAGCAACACTTTTATTGGGTTTTGGCCCTAGCTTCGGTGGCACTACCCATGGGAGTTACCCAGATGCAGGGGTTGTATCAAATTCCTTCGGATACCTTTACGGCTCAACCTTTAGCGGTGGAAATAAGTCTTGCAGATGCGGGGTTATTTTTAGGCGCAAAATGTAGCCCTTCTAACTCACATCCCAATATGGTGGCTTCTGCCTAGAGAAACGTGATTGAAACGCATAGGTCTTCTGATAGACCTCTTCTCGCCGCCCGCGTGCGCCGATTAACTCAGAAACGCAGGATATGCTTCCCTGTGAGCAGATTGCGCTCTGGGACTTTCCACAATCTGATCAACTGGGGTAAGGGAAATTATGTACCTGCACCAACATTCACCTCGCGACGAAAAGGGGCTTAGTCGCTGGGACGCTGAACGTGGGTGAATACTGGTCCAGTCACGGACTTGTCCCGAAAGAACGGGTAAAACGGGTTACCGGAAACTCGCAATGGGGAGTAGACAACATGGCACGAGAGTGGCGCATTCGGCGGAAAACACGTGCTCTTGCAAGTGATGTAGGGGAATTGATTCAACATGTTACAGGCCGTTATGCAGAGTTATTGGAGAAACATGGCGGCATCACAAAGCGCGCGACGCGATACCTCATACAGGTTGGTGCGTACGAAACATTGTGGCGATATATATCATGTCGCTGAAATCATTACATTTGCCGTGGCCCTACTTCTGAAACAGAAGTTAGTCACGAACAAGCGGAAGGATCCGCAGGCGGGTTCTGCCAGGTTCCACAGTGATCAGTGCTCCCGCGGCAAGTTCTGTTTCAGCCATTCGGAGCGCGGCGATCACAGCCCTTCCGATGGAGGCAATGTCAAGATCATCAGACCTGATCTGAACGACGCTCGGTCCCGTTTCCTTGCTCGCGGCAAGAATGGCGCCGAAATCCAGATCGTGTGTAAGTACGACAAAGCCGTGCGCGGCGGCATGTGCCATCAGGCTTCGATCGGGGGTATCGGGGGGACCGATCTCCGACCAGTGTGTTGCCGGAATTTCTGCTTCTGACAGGAACGTCGCCCATGTGGGCGACAAGTTCATGTCGATGAGAATTCTCATGCGTCGCCGAGCACGACCTCGCGTGCTTCTGCGAGCCAGGCTGCATATTTGAGCGCCTGGAGAATGTCTTTGCGTTCGAGATAGGGGTAGTCGGCCACGAGCTCATCGATGCTGCGGCCGGCGCCGATCTGTCCCACGACCATACCGACGGTCACACGCATGCCGCGGATACAGGCCTTTCCACCCATCACTTCCGGGGATTGGGTTATCCGGTCGAACGTCATCGCGGTCTCCTTCGGACGCCCAGCATATCGGGAAGCTTTGCGCGAGGCCAAGGTCGGATTTTTCTGCGTCTCGCGGGGCGCGAAACCGGCACTGTAATACAATGCGGGACAGGAAATACATTTGCCGCTTGGCGCCACGGGCCGGATGCCGCGTCTTGCTCTTCGGCGATCACGGCTCTATTGCCAAAACGGTTGACAAAACAACCGAGATGGTCTAGTCGAAACCTGAAACATCCGGGAGACGGCGATGACCGATATACACGCGAAGATTTGCGGGGAAATTCCGGCGGACCAGCCCATACGGGGACCGATCGGGCGGCGGCGGAAGTCGCTGCGGCATCATTTCTGCGACGGGATCGAAGCGGAGGTGAAGGCCGAGCCGGACGCTTTCGCAAATACCAAACCGCGAACGATGCTGGGCCTGACCGTGCACAGCCCCGGTGCGCGGCGCGGCCACCGGGCGCTGCTACCAGGTCAGGCTCGTGGTCTTATTCCTCGACGAAGCCGAGCACAGGCGCGGCGCGGCGCGGCGGAGATGGCCGGCGTGTCGCTCGACAATTCTCAGGGAGATTCGGAAGCCAAACCGCCGTCACAGCCGAAATGGAACTGGAGCGAAGACGGCATGTGGGATTCGTCGCTGCGCGCGGACGATGCGAAGGCGCGCGAGGAACAGGAACAGAGCGAAGCCCGCGCCGAGGCGCTCAGGCTGGAACTCGGCGAGCGCTTCCGCCGCGCGCTCGAAGCCGAACGGATCAATACCGAACGCTGGATGCGGATGGAGCTGGAGCGGGAGGGCCGCTGCGCCGCGCCGGAAACGGCCGCCGCATCATTCTCAGGGAATATTCCGCCTGCCGCGGCGCGCGACCCTCATGCGGGGACGGTGCGGATCGGGGGAAGGATCGTGGAGGGATAGAGGCAGCGGCCCGAAGAAGGAACTAAACTGCACCGGCGGCTTGCAGATAAGGGAATCGCATATGCTCGCGGTGACGAGGAATTGTGAGAACAAACAAAAATCGTCATCGCCGGGCCCCCGGGACCGCGCGACGCGCGGCCCGAGGACAAGCTTAGAGTCCCGGCCTGCCTGCGCAAAGCTGAAGCTTCGCTTCGGCGAAGGCAGGCCGGGACAACGGCCAGTCCATGACGAAGAAATGTGTCTCCATGTCGATGTCGCTGTGTGCAAATGCGATAGTCTTGCCGCAAGGGAGAGGTCCACCGCGCAGTTTCCCTGATGCAGGGAAAAAGGCAGGGAATGAGAAAAAACGGAGGGGATTTTTCTGACGCCGCATGCGGGTCGAATGAGGAAACAACTAATTTGCACCTCCCCCTTGCGGGGAGGTTCAACCGCGCTCGGTTTTCCCTAGTGCAGGGAAAAAGGCAGGGAAACAGAGAATGGCTTGAACCAAATTTGGAGTAGGGCGGCCTAACGGAAGCCTTGCCGTCCTCTCACGCCGCTTCGCCGCGGAGGAGGCGGGGGAGTTTGCCGATGTCGCCGCCGGCGTGGTGCATGAAGAAGCGGCGGAGCGGGCCGATGCCGTCAACGATGCCGAGTCCCACATCGCGCGCGAGGCGGAGCGGCGCGATATCGTTGGAGAACAAACGATTCAGTGCATCGGTGGAGGCCGCGAGCGCGAAGGAATCGAAGCGCCGCCAGCGTTCGTAGCGGCGCAACACGTCGAGGCTTCCGGTGTCGAGGCCGAGGCGCGCGGCGTCGAGTATCACTTCGGCAAGTGCTGCGACATCCTTGAAGCCGAGATTGAGGCCCTGTCCGGCTATCGGATGTATTCCATGTGCCGCATCGCCGACCAGTGCGAAACGCGGCCGCACATAGGAGCGTGCGAGATGGAAACGCAGCGGATAGGACCAGCGCGGGCCGTCGATGCTCACCGCGCCCAGATGCGAACCGAACCGCCGCACCACTTCCGCTTCGAACGCGTCTTCCGGCAGTTGCAGCATGGCGCCGGCGTGTTCTTCGCGTTCCGTCCAGACAAGCGAGGAGCGGTTGCCGGTCATGGGCAGGATGGCGAAGGGACCGGAAGGAAGGAAATGTTCATAGGCGGTGCCGTTGTGCGGCTGTTCGTGTGTGACTGTCGCTACAATTCCGCGCTGCGGATAGGCCCATGAAACGAGTCCGATTCCCATTTGCTCGCGTGACGGCGATTCGCGGCCTTCGGCCGCAAGAAACAGTGGCGCGCGAATGACGGCGCCGTTGTCGAGATGAACCGCGATGTTGGTAGTTCCGGGTTCGAGCCCGGCGACGGAAGCCGGCGAGACAAGCGTCAGCCACTCGGCACGCTCGGCAGCGGCGATCAGAGCAGCGCGGATGTCGCGGTTCTCCACGATGAAGCCCATCGGCACGCCGATTTCGCGATGATCGAAATGCAGCGAGAAGGGAGAGGGCGCCTGCCCCAGCTTTGCGTCCGTGACCAGGATGTCGTTGATCGGCTGGGCGCGGTCGCGAATGGCCGGCCAGACTCCAAGCGCATTCAGCATGCGAACCGAGGAATAGGAAATTGCGCTCACACGCCCGTCGAAAGCCGTATCGAGCGTTTTCGCCGGCGGCAACGGATCGGCGACGACGGTCCTGAGCCCGCTGTGCACGAGCGCCAGCGCCAGCGTAAGGCCCACCATGCCTCCGCCCCCGATGACGACATCGGCTTCTTTCGGCGCCATGCTCGGATTCCTCCGGACCCTCGTCGCCGCCCGCATAAAACGGGCGAGGACGAAATGGGAGGGATATCTTAAAGAATCAAAACGTAGCCGTTGCGATTCCGGTGTTAACGATTTGTAAACCATTGACGCCAAACTGGGATGTTCCGGCTGTTTTTGGGCGGAGTTCGAGGGGAGGGTTCTTTGGGCCGGGCACGGACGATTGGAACCTATCAGCCGCGCACGCGGCGTGCGGAACTCGCCGATTCGTTCGACGAGCTGCGCCGCGCATTTGCGGAGTTCGTGAGCACCGTCGCGTTGCGCGGTGCGGGCGCGATTGTGTTTGCCGGATGTGCTGCCTTTCTCGTGGCAATTGGCAGCTACAGTGCCGAAGATTCGAGCCTGAACAACGCGACGGGGCGCAATCCTCACAATCTTCTCGGCGGCTTTGGAGCAACGGCGGCCGATCTGCTGCTGCAAACGTTCGGTCTGGCGGCCCTGCTGGCGCTCGCAGCACCTGCCGTCTGGGGTGTGTTTGCGGTGACGGGGAAGGACCTGCGGAATGGCGCCTGGCGCGCAGTGGCGTGGCCGGTGGGCGTGTTGTTCACGGCGGCCGGCCTCGGAGCGCTGCCGGTCCCGCTTTCTCTTCCCGCAAGTGCCGGCGGACTTGTTGGATTGACGGCGCTGGGGCTTGCCCGGCATCTTGCGGACATCAGCGCGCAGGGATGGATCGCTTACGCATTGCCCCCGCTGTTTCTCGTTGCGGGACTACCGCTCGCGTTTCTCGCGACCGGGCTTGAGGCCCGCCCGATCTGGCGCGGTGCGACGGATGCTGCCGCACTGGCGTATCACGGCTGCGGGATCCTGGCGCGCGCATTGCGGCGCCGGCGCGATGACGACGAGGACGATGACGTCGATTTAAGCGAATCGCTGGATGTCGTTCCCGAACCGACCGCCGTTACAAGTCGCGAACCCGAACGGCGCCGCGATTCGCCTCGTGTCAAACGCGAGGAACAGCGCAAGCAGCCGGTAAAGTCCAAACCCGCCGGCCAGACGGCGCTCAATCTCGGTGACAGCGAGTATCAGCTGCCGCCGCTGGGACTGCTCGCGGAACCGGCGAGAACCCAGGATCGCCCCGAATTGAGCGACGAGGCGCTGGAGGAAAATGCGCGCATGCTCGAAGCCGTGCTCGGCGACTTCGGCGTGCGCGGCCGCATCGTTGCCGTACGCCCCGGCCCGGTCGTGACCCTCTACGAATTCGAGCCGGCGGCTGGCGTCAAATCCTCACGCGTCATTAGTCTCTCGGACGACGTGGCACGCTCCATGAGCGCGGTCGCAGCGCGCATTGCCGTCATCCCAGGACGCAATGTGCTCGGCATAGAACTACCAAATCTGCATCGCGAAACCGTGTTCCTGCGCGAGCTGATCCAGAGCGGCGAATATGAAAAGGCGCGTGCGCCGCTTGTTCTCGCACTCGGCAAGACGATCGGCGGCGAGGCGGTGATGGCCGATCTCGCCAAGATGCCTCATTTGCTCATCGCCGGCACGACAGGTTCGGGCAAATCCGTCGCGCTGAACACGATGATCCTGTCGCTGCTCTACCGGCTGCCGCCCGACCAGGCGCGGATGATCCTCATCGATCCCAAAATGCTGGAATTGTCCGTCTACGAAGGAATTCCGCATTTGCTCGCGCCCGTCGTCACCGATCCGCGCAAAGCCGTCGTGGCGCTTAAATGGGCGGTGCGCGAGATGGAAGAACGCTACCGCAAAATGTCCAAGCTCGGCGTGCGCGGCGTCGAGGCTTTCAACGAGCGCGTCCGCAAGGCGAAGGAGAAGGGCGAAACGCTGAAGCGCACGGTGCAGACGGGCTTCGATCAGGAAACCGGCAAGCCGGTCTATGAAGACGAGACGCTCGACCTGGAGCCCATGCCTTACATCGTTGTTGTGGTCGACGAAGTTGCCGATCTGATGATGATTTCAGGCAAGGAAATCGAAGGCGCCGTGCAGCGGTTGGCGCAGATGGCGCGCGCGGCCGGAATTCATTTGATCGCGGCGACTCAACGCCCCTCCGTCGATGTCATCACCGGCACGATCAAGGCCAATTTCCCGACCCGCATCAGCTTTCAGGTCACTTCGAAGGTCGACAGCCGCACGATCCTGGGCGAACAGGGCGCGGAGCAACTGCTCGGTCAGGGCGACATGCTCTACATGATGACGGGCGGTCGCATCCGCCGCGTGCACGGTCCCTTCGTCACAGACCGCGAAGTGGAAGACGTCGTGGGTTTCCTCAAGACGCAAGGCACGCCCGATTATCTCGATGCCGTCACCGAAGAGCAGGATGAGGACGGCGAAGACCCCTACAGCATGTTCGGCAGCGGCGGCAATTCCGGCGACGAGCTTTACGACCGCGCGCTTGCCGTTGTCGCACGCGACCGCAAGCCTACGGTGAGCTACATCCAGCGCCGCCTCGAAATCGGCTACAACCGCGCCGCCCGCCTCATCGAACGCATGGAAGAAGAAGGCGTGATCTCAAAGCCCAATCATCAGGGGAAACGGGAGGTGTTGTTGCCGGATCATGGCGAGGATTGAGGCGCAGCAGCCTTTGATTACCGGGATGGACAACTGTCGTTCTCGATGGCGTCTTCGGCAGAAAGATATCGGAATCTCAGTCTGAACAATCCCTTTGGGGGATCGAACCCGTTCATCCAGTCGAACCGTCCGAGATAGCTCAGGCCAACAATTCTTCGCGCGCGACAGAACGGCCGAGTCGCACAATAGCCGGCACTAACTTTCACCGGGTTGAACTCTACGCAATCGCGTTCGCTGGTCAGGAAGTACGAGTCGTTCGCGGCTCTGAAAAGATTTAGGCTATCGTTTTCCGCCTTACCCCCGCCAACGTGAAGTCGAAGGGCAATCCGGCGACCGTTGGCACCTTTGAGCAAGAATATCCTTCGGGCGATCGGCCAAGCTGTATGACGATAGTCTTCCTCGACGGAGACGATTGCGCCACTGAATTCAAGCAAGTGGGAAGCTCGTACGAAGGCCGGCGCTAGAGGCGCATGATTTTCTACGGCAGCTGATGTGAAGCCGGCGACGGCAAACAGCGAAATCGAAACAGCCAAAACGACGTTTTTCATCGGACCTTTTCGTTCGAGCGCATTGCTACGACTCCGGCACCGCGGCTCCTCGTGACACTTTGCAGCGCTTCGCGCGCGCGAAATCATGCGTTGACATTTCGGAAATGTGACTGTGCGGTCTCAAGAGCCGGCTTTTATATGATTTTGCCGTCACCCTTCCGGCAGGATGCGTTTCATAAAGCCATCGAACAGCGGCACGGTGAAGGCCGTGTCGCCGTGGGCGGGGCTGTAGAGCATGCCCTTGGCGATGAGACTGTTCCGGATCGGCGCTACGCCCGTGACCTTTTTGCCCAGCCGGTCGGCAATGTCGCCGGAGCGGTGGGGTCCTGCTCCGAGATCGGCCATTGCGCGCATGTATCGTTTCTCCGCGGGCGTCAAGCGGTCGAAGCGCACACGGAAGAAACTCGCATCGAGCTCAGCCAGCGCCTGATCGCTTGCGCGCGTGGCGTCCGTCGCCGTGATCGGCGACGTGTCGGCCACGTTCCAGCTGTGCTTGCCCCATTCCTGGAGGAAATATGGATAGCATTGCGTCCGATCGAGGATCACCTCGACGGCTGCAGGTTCGAACTCGACCTTCTCGTACTTCGCGGGGATGCAGAGCGCTGCCGTTGCGGCCGCTCTGTCCAGGCGGTCGATGCTGACGAATTCGAACAGCCGTTCGGCGTAGGATTTTGCCCGTCCCGCCTGACCGAGCACCTGTGGAAGACCTGCGGCCATCATGGTCGTGGGAAGCTGGGCCTGATTGGCACTGTGCAGCGCCATGATGAGCGCGGCCAGTTGCTCCTCCGGAACATATTGCAGCTCGTCGACGAAGAGTACGAGCGCCGTCTTCCGTTCCGCTGCGGCGTCGCCCACGGCCGCGATCAGCTGCGAAAGATCGGTGTCGAGGTCGCCGCTGTCGGCCACACCCTTCTCGGGCTTCACGTCGAGGCCAAGCTGGATGTCGTGATACTTGATCTTCAATGCGGAGGCGAAGCTGGCAAGCGCCCGCATGGCGCGCTGCGCCCCGGATTTCGCCGCTTCCACTCTGCTCAGCCTTATGAGAGCGGTCCTGAGTGGCGGCGCCAGGAGGGCCGGCAGAGACCGCTGCTCGGGCGCTTCGATGCGAACGCCCACAATGCCACGCGCTTCGGCGTCCTGGGCGATGCGGTTGAGCAGAACCGTCTTTCCGACGCCACGAAGTCCGTAGAGTATGAGGCTGCGGGCGGCGCGGCGGTTCCTGATCCGGTCGAGCGCGATGGCCGCCCTTTCGATGATCTCGTCGCGGCCGGCCAGTTCGGGCGGGGGGGAACCGGCTCCGGGCGAATAGGGGTTGCGGCGCGGGTCCATTTATAGCGAAATTAGAAGAGTTATCGGCCAAGCATAATTTCGCTAAGCTTCCTATAAATCAAGTCGATATTGCAGGCAGGGCGGAAGGGGGCCGGCATGAACAGGGCGGGGGCCGAAATCTGGACGCATCCGGCGCGCGAGCCTGCGCCTCATCGGACAGCACCGCTTCAGGCGGGCGGCATGGTCAGGATCCTGCCAGCTGTCGTCGAACCTAAGCCGCTTCTTCGCCGCCCGCCGGATCGCGGAGCACGTAGCCGCGGCCCCAGACCGTTTCGATGTAGTTCTCGCCATTGGTGGCGGCTGCGAGCTTCTTGCGCAGCTTGCAGATGAACACGTCGATGATCTTGAGTTCGGGCTCGTCCATGCCGCCATAGAGATGGTTCAGGAACATCTCCTTGGTCAGCGTCGTACCCTTCCGGAGCGAAAGCAGCTCCAGCATCTGATATTCCTTGCCGGTCAGATGGACGCGGCTGCCGTCGACTTCCACCGTCTTGGCGTCGAGATTGACGGTAAGCTTACCGGTGGTGATTACCGATTGCGAATGGCCCTTGGAGCGGCGGACTACGGCCTGGATGCGCGCGACAAGCTCGTCCTTGTGGAACGGCTTGGTCATATAGTCGTCGGCACCGAAACCCAGCGCCTTGACCTTGGCTTCCACGATCGCATTGCCGGAAAGAATGAGAACCGGTGTCTGCACCTTGGCGGTGCGCAGCGACTTCAGCACTTCGAAGCCGCTCATGTCCGGCAGCTGCAGGTCGAGAACGATGATATCGTAATCGTAGAGCTTGCCGAGATCGATCCCTTCTTCGCCGAGATCGGTCGTGTAGACATTGAAGCCTTCGGAACGAAGCATCAGCTCGATGCTGCGTGCCATTGCGCTATCATCTTCGATCAAAAGAACGCGCATAATTTTACATCCCTTCAACGGCCCCGCACCGGCCGCGTTAACGCGAGCATTCCCGAAGGTAAGCGGAAATGGTTAACAACGGCTTTCGCTCCTTCCAGGGTCTTCATCCCGGACGCATAAATGCCGCGAATCGTCCCATCTGAATCTATCCCATTGATTCGGCTTGTTAAGTTTACTGCGACTTAAACCCTTCCGTTCAAGATTGCGATTGCCGGGAGGGCTCAAGGCTTTGGCAAATAACCTGCAGACGAACCGATCAGGCCTGAGGGCATTCCGTGCCCATGATGCGTGCATTCCGGGTCCGGCAATCAACCGCAGGGGAGCGTAACCCTTTGGCAGAAAGAGATTTTTCCCAGTCCGGCAAGGGTGGGGGTGGCATCAGGCGGCGCGAAAATCTTTTGCGGCTCAAGCGGTTTCGGGCCGAGGAGCTGAAGCGGCGCAATGTCACGCTCGAGACCATGACGACCGAGGTGGAGCGCAAGCTCGCCGATCTCGAAGAAGCCGTCGCACGGGAAAAGCAGCGCGCGCACGAGTCGGACATGAGCCGCCTTGCCTTTCCGAGCTTCCTGCGCGC
>Ga0335074_10017824_pt1 | contig 10022 bp, 10 predicted proteins | sample Lox_Sample_23_FD_206715 | JGI IMG/M metagenome (GOLD analysis project Ga0335074, IMG submission 206715) | Soil microbial communities from Loxahatchee National Wildlife Refuge, Florida, United States - Lox_Sample_2.3 | ecosystem: Environmental > Terrestrial > Soil > Wetlands | place: USA...
TGAAGATCGGGGATGATTGGAACGCCATCCGCATCATTGCGCTGTCGCAGAGCAATCCGCTGAAGGCCATCGCGGAATTCGTCGAGAACAGCATCGACGCGCACGCGAAGACGATCACCATCACCCGAGGGCGAGAGCAGGGCGAGCATTATCTCTCCGTCAGGGACGATGGTGACGGGGTGCCTCGGGACGAGCAGGGGAAACCAAATTTCAAGTACGTCGCCACGCATATCTGCGACTCCATCAAGCGGCGATTGAAGGCGGAAGGGGATGGAGCTGGCCTGCAGGGTGAGTTCGGCATCGGACTTCTGTCATTTTGGACGGTCGGTGACACGCTCACCATGATGTCCACGGGCGACGATCAGCGGTCATACCAGATGACCATGAGTAAGGGGGACTCGGGCTACGCGGTGAGCCCGCGCCGGGTACTGTTCGCGGAGCGCGGCACGGAGCTACGGATCAGCCCGCTGCTCGAAGGGATTCGGACGTTGTCGGGGGAAAAGATTCAGTGGTATCTCGCGTCGGAGCTGCGGGATCGGATTCGGCAGTCACAGGTTCGGGTGATCGTCGTCGATAAGCTTGCCCGCAAGCAGTACGAGGTTGAGCCGCGGGCCTACGGTGGGCGGCTGCTGCACCAGCTTCCGGCCGTGCGCACGGCATACGGCGATGCATACGCGGAGCTGTACCTCGCCGAGCCTGATGAGAGCTGTCGGGTCGCGCTAACTCGGGGCGGTACGCGGGTCATCGAGGACCTATCGACTTTGCCGGGTCTCGAGCATACGCCATGGTCAATTCGGTACCTTCAGGGACTCATTGACGCGCCTTTTCTGAACCTGACACCGGGTACCCGTAGCGGAATCATCCACGACGAGCGATACGCCGCGCTACTCGAGGCACTGCTGCCACTCGAGAAGCACCTGAATGGCTTGATCGAGGCGCAGCAGCGGGCGGAGGAGGAGCAGGCAACGCAACAGTCGCTCCGCGCGATTCAGCGGGCATTCCGCGAGGCGTTGCTGGCGCTGCCGCCGGAGGAATACGACTGGTTTGACGTTCAGGCGAGATCCCGCGGGGAGAGCGTGTCCACGCGGCCGGGAAACGGAGAGGGCGGAACGGCCCCGGAGGATGGAGAGGCGGTGGAGCTCGGGATCGCGGAGCCGTCGCAAGCTACGGGAGCGCAGCGGCAATTCTTCGACTATGCGGGGCCGCTCTTCAGCGTCGTCATCTCTCCAGCCGCGAGCACCGTGCCGGTGAACGAGCAGCGGCGCTTTCGGGCATTGCCGCGAGACCGGTCTCGCCGGCGAGTAGAAGAGGATCTGCACTTTGCATGGGACATCGTGGAGGGTGCCGGGTCACTTAGAAGCGCTGCGGATCAGGAGGTGGAACTCTTGGCCCCGGGCACGCCGGGGCTGACGCGGCTCAAGGTTACGGTGACTCAGCGGGACATCACTTGCACGGCGGATGCACTGGTGACCGTTACCGACAGCCTCGAGCGAGTGGCCAGCGCCGCTGTGATCAACTCGCGAGGTCTGCCCGGATATACGTTCCAGCGGTCGGCGGGGGAGCTCTGGCGTTCGCAGTACGACACCGATCGCAACGTTATTGTGGTGAACAACGGGCATCGCGATTTCGTGTTCGCGACACGCAATCGAGCGTTGCAGCTACGGTATCTCGTCCGGCTTTACGTCAAGGAGCTGGTATTGAAGAACTTTTCCGGAATCCCGCCAGAGCAGCTGCTCGAGCGAATGATCGAGCTCTCACTGTATGCGGAGGAGAAGTTGAAGACGGGATAGCTTCCGTAACTCTCGGCTGGGGGTGATGTGCGTCCTCCCCCACCGCGAAATCGCGAAACCGCGAAGCACCGTCGAGATGACCCTAGCTACATGGGCCCATACCGCGACCCGAGTTGCATTTGCATCGTCATCGTAGAAATAGACGCGATCGACCACCGGCAAGATGGTGTCGACTCCCTTCGACCATACGGCCATGCTGTGGTGAATCTCAATGCCCGGCTCTTCGCGTATGGTAATACTGGCAACAAAGATGTCCTCGCCGCGGTTGGCCAAGTCCTTTTCCAGCGCGCTCTTGAAATCTGCCCAATTGTGCGCGCGGAACTGTAGTGCCACGTTGGAGAATATGGACCGGATCGCCTCGGGGGGCTCGTAAACCTGCCAGCGCCCTTCCCGAAGCACAAACGGCTGAGCCGTGATGATGCGCTCTCCAGCCTCGAGTTGCTGTTTTGCAAGGAGGGCGAGGCTCTCCGCCGTTTGCAAGTCGACTGAGTCAGCGACAAAGAAGGTGTCGCGGTCCGGAACCACTGCTACCAGCTCGCCCCTGGCCGCATGCGGCATAGCGTCGATAGATTGCGTCGTGGGTGTCCTCCGCCGCGGACCGGATCTCGCGCGCTAAGCTAAATTGCCAATGAATCTGACTTGCGACCGATGTCCGTTCTCGTCGTGGGCGATAACGAGTCTGCTCTGTGCGTCAAATTCAAGCCGCCGGATCTCGCCGACCTCGCGCAATGCCTTGATATACTGCCGAGCAATGCGCTCGTCGGATGACCCGCGAAAGAGATCAAGATATCGCACGATGCTAGCGAATAGACCGGAGCGTGTGGCCTACGTTGAGCGCTCTTGAGCGGTGGGCAGCGGTCTTTATGTCATTGATCGCCGGCGACGCGTCGAGTTCTAAAACCGTCTTGGGTCTGCGGCATTTCAATCGGCCAATCCCATCACGAATGCGAGTGCGACATTCAACCGCGAAACATCCGTCTCATCAAGCGATCCGATCCTACGACCAACGCGCTCGCGACGGATCGTCACAGGTTTATCCGCCATAACTTGTGATCGCGTCCGCAAGCCATTTTTTTCGGTGGGCTCAATAGTGATGCGGAAATCTGGTGCATCCGCGATATCGGATGTCATCTGGCAGACGATCACTGACGTGTGTTCGGCGGGCAGGGCGTCGGTCTGAACAATCACTGCCGGCCGTGGCTTTCCATAGTCGCCCGATGCTGCAACCGTAACGACATCGCCGCGCTTCACTGGGAGTCAAATTCCGAGACTGCTTCGATCCACCGCATTGCGTCTCGCTCTGCGGCCTGATCCAGTCGGGCCACCTCCTTCGCGACGCGACGCAGAACGGCCTTCGAGCGAGAATCGGGTACGACTAGGCGTAGCTCGCGCAGTCCCTGTGCACGACGTCGCTCCCGCATTGCCCGCATTCGCTCTGCCGCATGTGCCATGGGTTTCCTCGTGTGTAACGCGTTACAGTGTAACGCGTTACGGGCCGAGCTTCAAGGCGGAGCTGCGCGAGAACACATCGAGCACGATCGCCAGGTACAGAAATCCAGCCCAGGTCGGGATATACGTCGCATCTGCCACCCACAGCCGATTCGGCCGATCGGCATAGAAGCGCCGCTCAACCAGATCGGGCGCACCTCGGGTGGCAGGCTCACTCACGGTCGTTACCGTAAATTTCCTCAGCGTCGCCCCACGCAGCCCCGCCTCGCGCATGAGGCGCGCGACGCGCTTCTTCCCGACGTGAATGCCGTGCTCATCAGCGAGTTCGGCGTGAATGTTCGGCGATCCATACGTGCCGCGAGAGCGGCGGTGAATCTCGTGAATGCGAGCCGTGAGTGCAATATCGGACCGCTCGCGCGCCGACATCGGCCGTCCATCCCCAGCATAGAAGCCGCTCACAGACACTTTCAGCAGTCGGCACATGACCCGTACCGAGTGGGTGGCCTGATTTGCCTTCACGAACCCGAAGAGCGCTTCGGTGTCGCGGGCTTCTCGTTCGCAAACCAGGCCGCGGCTTTTGCGAGGATCTCCCGCTCCTCGGTGAGCTTGCGGTTCTCCCGCCGCAGCCGCGTGAGCTCTTCGCGTTCGGCACTCGTCAGGCCGCCATCGCCCTTGCCCTCATCGCGCGCAGCCTGCTTGATCCACAATCCAATCGTCCAGGCCGAGGGCCCGAACTCCTTCGCGAGGGAAGCCGCGGTGCGCCCTGCCCGATGCAGCGCCACCATTTGCCGCTTAAACTCCGGGGTGTACCGGACCGATTTGTCTGCCATCGTGAACCCTCCAGAATCCAACGGTGAACCGTCCAAGCGGGTCAACTCCACGGATCGACATCGCAAGATTTAGGACGCGCGCTTAAAACGCCTCCGGAAAGTTCAGAAGGCTGGTCGAGCTATCTGTACACGGGAAAGGTAAGGCTTGAGGTGCAGGGCCGCAGCGCGGACTTTGATGTGGGTAATTCGCTGGAAGTCGATCTCCATGCAGGGACAATAGCCGCAATCAAGGTCAGTCAGATCACGAGCGATTAAAGGGTTGTGAGTCCGTGAACGATTCGCCAAGGGATGAAGAGCTGGTCGCCGCGTACCTCCGGCACTTTGCGACGAAGGATAGGGCGTTGTATTGGGCGTGGGAGCGTTTCCAAGGATATGTAACGGCGGATCCGAGGAAAGCATGGGAACTTACCCTCCAGCTTATAGCTGCAGCGCCAGATGCACGTGCCCTCGCATACGTCGCGGCGGGACCTTTGGAAGATCTGCTGTATGCGCGGGCGCCCATGTTCATAGACGAAGTAGAGCGCCTGGCGGATTCCGATCCGAGGTTTCTGTCTGCCCTGCGACTAATAGCGGGCCCTTTCACGAACGAAAGTGATGCATCGAACCGCATCGTTCGCGCTGCCGGCGTGCCTCTGCCATGTGTTGACGAGGAGTGGCCGTGAAGCCTCCGTCGAGTTCAAGGGTAATTGTCATTACTTCGCGCCGAGCAAGCGCAGGAGCGCGTAGTAGAGTACGAGCGCAAGCTCGAATCCAAGGGAAATGCCGATCACTAAGAAGAAGGGGAAGTGTGGTGGGCCCACCAGCTTCCAGAAGAACGCCGTCAGAACGCCCAGCAGCGCGAGCGCACTCAGCACGAAACTGACGACCGGCTCGAGGATCACAAGCAGGAGGAGCGCCGGTACACGGACGCATTGCCAGAGAAGCCACAGGATGTCCCTGGCGAGATCGCTGGCGGTCAGTGGCCTGTTGTCCCTCGAAGTACTGAGATTCGCGATGCTCATTTTGGCCTCCGGGGCGTCGGAGCTGCGCGGTGGCTTACGGGCCAGTGTCCGCGGAAGGCCGATTGCGGGGACGACCGCCTTTGCGGCCATTCTTGCGCGCCGCAGCGGCTTTGACCGCGGAGGACCGCGTGCCGCCGATGCGCCCGAGCTCAGCCATCCACTCAGGTCCTGCAAAAACCGATGAGATCAATGCAGGCACGCTGAGGTCAAGATCCAGACTTTCCCAATGGAGTCCGCCGCCTCGGCCGAGGACTTCGACGGATCGTACGTCGCTGGGCGCGGCTCGCTTCAGGCCGGGGATCAGCTTCACCGGGATCGTAATCGCTGCGCCATTGGTCAACTCGATCAGGAGCGAGCTGTCCCTGGCGCGATACGTCGCGGTGGCGGCTCGCGGCTCCATCTTGGCAGCCCAGCGCCCCGCACGAGAGGCCCGTGCAAAGTTCGAGCGCAGCTCCTTCTTCACCCACTCAGGCATCGCCATGAATCTCTCTCCACCGCTGCATCAGGAGTTCGCGGTTTCGGCTGATCTCCACCAGAGCCGCCGCCACTTGCCGGCGAGACAGCCCTTCGGTGGTCATCAACCAAGGCCGCTCACCCTCGCCGCCCAACGCAAACCTCGTCTCGCCGGCGGGTCCAATGACATGAACGTGGGGCGGGCGATGATCGTTCGCATAGATCACCACCCGCAACCCACGAAACCGAAGAATAGTCGGCATGATGCTAACCGAACGCTTGGGTTTATTCCAGCTCGCTACCCGAGTCTCGAGGCAAGATCCCCAGCGCTCAAATGCGTGTAGCGCTTCAGCATCTGCAGCGTCTTATGGCCTGTCACCGATGCGACCTCCATGACGTTCAGGCCCTTCTCGAAGAACCGGCTCGTCGCCTCGTGCCGCAGGTGATGAAAGCGCAGGCCGGAAATGCCGGCGCGGCGCACCGCGCGCTTGAAAGACTGCTTGAGAGCATCTCTCGTGAGTCCGCCGAACACACGACCATTGGTCGACACGGGTAGAGCGCCCAGGATCGCCACGGCACGGCTCGAGAGCGGCACACCGCGCGAATCGCCGTTCTTGGTACCCGGCAGGTAGGCAATGCGGCGCTCGATATTCACGTTCGACCACTCTAAGCCGAGGAGCTCGCTCCGCCGCATACCTGTTTCGATGGCGATTGCCACGAAATGCAACAGCCAGACGTTTCGGGCCTTCCTGCAGGCGACGAGCAGCCGTTGCTCCTCATCTCCCTGGAAGCGCCGATTGCGAGGTCGGCTCTGGGGTGGGCGGCGCACGAGCTTGCAGGGATTGACGGGCAGGTAGACGTCCCATTCCCGCCGGGCTGTCTCGATGGCGTGCGACAGCACGTTGAGTTCGCGGTTGACTGTCGCCCCCGAGACCACCTTTAACCGCTCGTCGCGATATGCGGCAAGGTGCGAGCTCGTGAGGGCGGCCATGCGGATGCGCGCAAACGGGCGCCGCGCCATGGCCTTGAGCCGAAGGTCCTCGTCGGCCGCGCCTCGCTTGGTCGGGGTCACCTCGTACCGGTAGCGCTCGAGGATTTCAGCGAGCGAGAGTCGCTCCGCAACCCGGCGATCGACGACGATGCCCTTGTCGATGTCGGATTCGACGTTGCGGGCCCACTGCTGGGCCTTGGATTTGTTATCGAAAGTCCGGGTTTGCGCCGGCAGGCCAGCGCGGCGAATCTTTACACGCCAGAATGGGCCACGTTTCTCGAAGGTCGCCACGGGACAGTCTCCTTGAGTGGCGTTTCACGCGACCGCGCCACCGGTACTGTCCCAGAACTGTCCCAAAAGGCCAAAAAGGCAACCATTCAGAAAACAAGATCAATCCAGGAGACTTCCTAGATGCCTGTTCCGCCGACATTTCTGAATGGTGGGCGGTACTGGGATCGAACCAGTGGCCCCTGCCGTGTGAAAGCAGTGCTCTACCGCTGAGCTAACCGCCCATCTCCGAGGGGCAGCAAGTCTATCGGCCCTCCGGGCCTGAGGCAACGGTGGGAGGGGGCGGTGGGAAGGCGCCGCCGCCACGGGCTTGGTACCATCCGCGACCCCGATTAGAACGGATACTGCCGCTTCTTCTCCTATGACCGTCGTTACCCGATTTGCCCCGAGCCCCACCGGCCTGCTCCACGTGGGAGGCGTGCGTACCGCGCTCTACAGCTGGCTATACGCCCGTCGCTTTGCCGGCAGGTTCGTTTTGCGTGTCGAGGACACCGATCGCGAGCGCTCCACGGACGAGGCGGTGCGGGTGATCCTCGATGGGATGGCCTGGCTTGGGCTCGATGCCGACGATGGCCCCTATTATCAGTCGCAGCGCTTCGACCGTTATCGCGCCGTGATCGGCGAGATGCTGGCCGCGGGCAAGGCCTATCATTGCTACTGCACCAAGGAGGAGCTCGATGCGATGCGCGAGGAGCAGATCGCGCGCAAGGAGAAGCCGCGGTATACAGGCCGCTGCCGCGATCGCCAGGAGCCGCGACCGGGTGTGGCACCGGTGGTGCGCTTTCGCAACCCGCTCGAGGGCGCGGTGGTGGTCGATGACCTCATCCATGGACCAGTTACTTTCCAGAACGGGGAGCTCGATGATCTGATCATCGCCCGCTCCGACGGGACACCCACCTACAATTTCTGCGTGGTGGTGGATGATCGGGATATGGGTATTACTCATGTTATCCGCGGCGATGACCATCTCAACAACACGCCGCGGCAGATGAACATGCTGCGGGCGCTCGGCGCGACGCCTCCCGTCTATGCGCACGTACCGATGATTCTGGGCCCTGACGGCGCGAAGCTCTCGAAGCGTCACGGCGCGGTGAGCGTGCTGCAGTATGCGGAGGAGGGGTACCTACCGGATGCGCTACTCAATTACCTGGTGCGACTCGGCTGGTCACATGGCGATCAGGAGGTCTTCACTCGGGAGGAGATGATCGCTGCATTCGACATCCGCGATGTCAACAGGGCGGCTTCGGCGTTCAATCCCGAGAAGCTCCTGTGGCTCAACCAACAGCACATGATGCGCGCGTCGCCAGCGGCGCTCGTGCCTCAGTTCATCACACAGCTTCGCCGCCTGGGTCTGCATTGTGACGATCGGCGCCTGCTCGAGGGCGTCATCCTCGCGCAGCGCGAGCGGTCGAAGACCTTGAAGGAGATGGCGCAGAACAGCCGGTTCTTTTTCACCGAGAGCGTCGAGATCGATCCCAAGGCCGCCGCCAAACATCTCGCCGGTGGTGGCCGCGAAATGCTCGCCAGGGTCCGCGAGCGACTGGCGGGGCTTTCCGCCTGGGATGCCGCAGCCATCCACGGCGCTCTGAATGACCTGGCCAACGCCGTCGGCGCGGGCCTCGGCAAGGTGGCACAGCCGGTCCGGGTGGCCGTCACCGGCACGGCCGTGTCGCCCCCCATCGATTTGACGCTGGAGCTGCTGGGCCGCGAGCGCTCGCTCGCACGCATCGAGGCAGCGATCGGGGGCTGACACAGCCGCGGTCCGAGTCGCCCCGCGAGAGTGTTCCGACCGTGGCGGTGGCAGGCACTGGGCCTGAATCGTGGATGGGAGTGTGATCGGGGTGGAGCCGTCAGGGCGGAGCCCCGAGGGGTGGCCGGAATGGTCCCAACGGATGGCGGACCGGGGCGATCAAAGCATAAGTGCGGCTCCTTCTTGACACCCGGCGGGGGCTTACGTACCTTCGCCCGCCTCCCGTGGGGCCATAGCTCAGCTGGGAGAGCGCTTGCATGGCATGCAAGAGGTCGGCGGTTCGATCCCGCCTGGCTCCACCACCCCCTTCGGCTCAACCCTTGGGCAGGACGATCGGCCGCTCGCGCAGCAGCAGCACCCAGTCGCCGTTCTCCATCAGTGCTTCGCGTCCGAGCTCGCGCAGCAGGGCGGTGAGGGCGTGCTGCCGCTCATGGCGCGTCGGGTGACGATCAAGGCGCTCCGCAAAGCGCTTGGCGCGCCGGAAGATTCCGGCGAAGCGAGCGTATTGGTTGACCTGAGTCCGAAGGCCGAGCCGCTCCACGTAGGTCTCCCAGAGCGCGGCGGCGATGGGCGCGAAGCCCATGAGCACCACGAGCCACCGATGCCAGAGCGGCTGCGTCTCAAGATGGCTCCAGAACACCACCAGAATGGCGGTGGCGAGGAGGCCGGTGCCGAGGAACACCCGTGAGCGGCGCTCGAGGAGGTGCAAGCGCTTGCGCTGTGAGTGCGCGCGATCGGCGTAGTAGGCGGCCTGGCCGCCGACCCAGTGCTCGATCGCGAGATCCGGGTGCGCTGCCTGTGGGGGTGTGAGCGCTGCGGCCGCCCGCAGCGCCTCACGTATCCACCGCAGCTCATCGAGCTGCTTGCGCAAATAGGAGGATGAGGCGCTGTCGGGAAGGCCGGCGAGCCGCCAGTAGAATTGCACGCGCAACCCTTCGGCGAGCGCGCGATAGTCGAGGTAGCGGCCCTGGACGTCCCGCCGGCCCTGCCAGAGCAGCAACGCGGTGAGCGAGGCGAATGCGGCAAGATAGCCTGCCGGTAGCGCGCGCCAGGGCAGGATCTCCGCGTATAGCTCGAAGGTCAGCGCGAGCAGCGCCGCGAACAGCAACGTGAGCCTCAGCACCACCCGGGTGGTCCGTTGGTAGTGGCGCGCCAGCAGGTCGGCGGCAGCAAACGCGGTCGCCAGGGTCCTCTCGTTCGCGGAGCGGGATGCAATGTCGGGCAGGAGCGCCGCGGCCGCCTCCGGCAGCCGGTCCGCCATCGAGCGGCGCAGGGGCTCACCGTTGAATCGCTCGATGCGGCTGCACAGAGTGTGGAAGAGCACCTCGTCCCCCTCCTGCGGCAACAGCCACTTGGGCTCCTGAGTGGACTGCGTGGTTTCGCCCGCCCGCAGCGCGTGAACGTGGTAGACGGGACCACCATCCTCGGCATCGAGCGGCCGCAGGCCCGCCTCCGGTGTGCCTGAGGGAC
>Ga0335074_10017825_pt1 | contig 10022 bp, 6 predicted proteins | sample Lox_Sample_23_FD_206715 | JGI IMG/M metagenome (GOLD analysis project Ga0335074, IMG submission 206715) | Soil microbial communities from Loxahatchee National Wildlife Refuge, Florida, United States - Lox_Sample_2.3 | ecosystem: Environmental > Terrestrial > Soil > Wetlands | place: USA: Florida...
GATCAGGTCGGCGAGCAGCACCCGCACCACGCCCACCGGCAGGGCCGTGTCGGACGCGATGTCCGCCACCGTCATCGGCCGCTCGCACAGGCGGAGGATCTTGCGGTGCTCCGGGGTCAGCCTGATCGGGTCGTCGGTCGCGCCGCCGGCCTGGCCGACGGCGACGACCACGGCGATCAGGTCGAGCACCTCACCGTCGGCGGGCTCAGTCCGGCCGCCGGTCACCGCGTACGGGCGGACCACCGGTCCAGAGTCGCGGCGGACCCACTTGCCATCCGTGCGGTCCTTGCCTTCTCTGCCGTCCCCGGCCGGCATCGTGATCACTCCGCCTGGGTGCCGGGGACCGGGAACCTGGGCTGCGACATCAGGTGCGGCTTCGCGCGCTTAACCAGCATCGCCATCTCGTAGGCGACGTGGCCAGCGTCGGCGTTCGGCGGGCAGAGCGCGGCGAGGCAGCTGCCCTCGCCGGCCGCGATGACGAACAGCAGCCCCTTCTCGAGCTCGATGATCGTCTGCCGCACTCCGCCGGCGTTGAAATGGTCGCCCGCGCCGGTGGCCAGGCTCTGCATGGCCGCCGCGACCGCCGACAGATGCTCAGCGTCCTCTCTGCTGAGATCCTGTGACGAGGCGATGAGCAGGCCGTCACGGGACAAGATCACCGCCTGCCGGAAATCCTCGACCCGCGACGACAGGTCATCGAGCAGCCAGGCGAGGTCCCGGCCGCCTGTCGCGTCACCGTCAGCCATCATGTCTCCTCGTCGTGCCGTGCCGTGCCGCCAGGTGGCCAGGCATCGCCGGTCGTGTCTGCCCCGGAGTCTGGGATGTCGTCGGCGTCCCTGCTGCGCTGCCAGCTGTTCTGCAGGGAGGAGAAGAGGCTGCGCGCGTGCTCTGGCGCGGGCGCCTCTGGCGGCACGTGCGGCGCCGCGGGCACCGGGCCCGTGGTGGCCGCCGCGTGCTTGCCGCCTGCGCTAGTGCTAGTGCTGGCGCTGGCGCCTGGGCGGACGCGGCGCGGCAGGCCGTGGAAGGTGCCCGCGTCGTCGAAGCCGCCGTCGTCCGCCGGGTAAGCGGCTTCGTCGTAGTCGTCCTGTCCGCCGTCGCCGGTGTCGACCGTCGTGAGCGACCTGGCGCGCGCCGTCCCGACGAGGGACAGCGCCTCGGACGAGCGCAGGCTGGGCCTGATCGAGCCGCCGTAGAGCGAGTCGGCGGCCGCGCTGTCGGCCGGGGTGATGACGATGCTGTCCGGCAGCAGGACGATCGCCTTGATGCCCCGGTAGGCGGACGGGGCGAGAGACACCTGGATGGCGTGCTTGGCCGCCAGCCTGCCGGTGACGAACAGCCCGAGCCGGTCGGCGTCGGCCACGTCGAAGTCCGGCGGGTTGGCCAGCTGCTCGTTGATCGCCGTCAGCTGGCCCGGCTCGATGCCGAGGCCGCGGTCCTCGACCTCGATGGCGAAGCCGTTGGCGACCCGTTCGGCCCTGACCTCCACCCGCGTGGTGGAGGGGGAGAACAAGGTGGCGTTCTCGACGAGTTCGGCCAGCAGGTGGATCAGGTCCGTGACCGCGGTGGCGATCACCGCCTCCGTGGCGTCCGTCGCCGTGGTGACGCGCTGGTAGTCCTCGATCTCGGACACCGCCGCGCGGATGACGTCGATCACCGGCACCGGGCCGCTCCAGGTCCTGGCGGGCGCGGCGCCCGAGATGATGCTCAGGCTTTCCGCGTGGCGGCGCATCCGGGTGGTGAGGTGGTCGAGCGCGAACAGTTCGCCGAGCGCGGCCGGGCTCTCTGCCTGCTGCTCCAGCGTGTCGATGATGCGCAGCTGCCGGTGCAGCAGGGACTGGTTCCGCTTGCCGAGGCTCGCCAGGATCTGCCGCAGGCCGGTGCGCACGCCCGCCTCGGCGGCGGCCGCCGCGCTGGCCGTGCGCTGCATGCTGAGCAGCGCTTCGGCGACGGCTTCGACCTCGGCGCTCGCCGCGCCGGTCCACGGCGCGCTGCCCTGTTGCTGCGGACTGCCGAGCTGTCCGGCGCCCGCGGCCAGGCTGGTCAGTTCGCGCGCGACCCGGCGGGTGAACGTCCATGTCAGCAGCACCGCGACGAGCACCACGACCAGCCCGGCGCCGATGATGACCGACGATTCCAGGACCGCCTGGTGGTGCGGCGCGGCCGACCGGAACCCAGGCAGCCCGTCCAGGGCCCCGGCGAGCGCGGCGGCGGCGGCCGCCACCCACAACAGGACAAGAACGACCACGGGTATGGCCAGCCTGACGGCGAACTGGAAACGGATCGACCTGGCTGTTCGCGGGGGTCCCTGATCCGGGAAGCTGGGTACAGCCATATGGTCACTCCTGCGATTTCGCCGCTCGTGGAACGTCGGACGCTAGCTGGGCCATGCGTACTCCATTTTCTTAGAGCACCACAGAATCGCAGGCCGGGTATGCCGGACTGTTATATCAATCGGCATACCGATCTCGACAGCCGGCCGGGCTGCACTGCCGGGGTTCGAGTCTTCATCAACAACTGTCCATATTCTGCACCCGCGGCCTTTACTGCTGATTGTCATTTACCGCTGGTCATAAGACCGTAAGGTTGCCCTAGCAGCAATACTCCGAACATCCGGAGGCCTCGGTGACCGCGTTTGAAAAAGGGCACGGGTAAATAGTCTTGAGCAGCCAGTTCTCAGCTAATACGGCCGGCCCTGGCGGCCCGGGTGCTGCGAGCGAGCCGGGCGGCCCTGTGACGTCCGGGGCAGTTCCCGCGCTGGCCGACTGCTTCACCCCGCGGCCGCAGAGCGGGCCAGGCTCGCTGGACACCCTCGCGCCAGGGCAGTGGCTGGCGCTGACCACGGCCGCCGGTCCCTCCGGCCCGGCCGCGCGGGCCGCGCAGGTGCGCGACTGGCCGGGCGGCACGGGCAAGACGCAGCTGGCCGTGCACCTCGCGCAGACGTGGCGGAAGGAAAGCCAAGACGGCGTGCTGGTGTGGCTGGCCGCCGCGTCCCGCGACTCGGTGCTCTCCGGATACCGGCAAGCCGCCCTCGAGCGTTCCGGCATGGTGCCCGCGGAGGACGCCGAGGCGACCGCCGCGCGGTTCCTCGCCTGGCTGGCGGATACCCGGCAGCCGTGGCTCGTGGTCCTCGACGGCGTCGCCGACCCCGCGGAACTCGACGGGCTGTGGCCGGCCGGCCCGGCCGGGCACGTGCTGGTGACGGCCGGGGCCGGCCTTACACTGACGGCCTCGCCGAACGCGCTGGTCTTTCCTGTCGGGCCGTTCAGCCCGCACGAGGCGCTGACCTACCTCACGGCCCGGCTCAGCGCCGATCCCGACCAGCGGCTCGGCGCGGTGGATCTCGTCCAGGACCTGAGCTGCGATCCGCTGGCGCTGGCCCAGGCCAGCGCGACGATCGCGAGCTCCGGGGTGAACTGCCGGGACTACCGGGAGATATTCGCCACCAGGCGGGAGCAGATCGCCGAGGCGAGCGGGGAGCAGCCCGCGGGGAAGGCGGTCACCTGGACGCTGGCGATGGAGTGCGCGGACGAGCTCGCGCCCGGCGGCGGCGCGCAGCTGTGCCTGGCGCTGGCCGTGCTGCTCGGCTGCCAGGGAATCCCCGACGCGGTGTTTTCCGCCGACGCGGCCGGCGAGTTCATAGCGGGAACCGGGGCGGCCGACGCGGGGCGGGCCCGTGCGGCGCTGCTCAGCCTGCAGCGCACGGGTTTGCTGACCATCGATCCTGGAGTCGGTGCCGGGGTTACTGGCCCGCTCGTGCGGGTGCACCCGGCCGTGCGGGCCGGGGTTAGGTCAGCGATGCCCGACTCGATGCGGGACCGCGCGGCGCTGGCGGCCGTGGCGGCGCTGCTGCAGACCTGGCCGGACCAGGCCGAGCAGTCCCCGCTGGCGGCCGCGCTGCGCGCCTGCGTGACCAGCCTGGACCAGGCCACGGGCGACGTGCTGTGGGCGGCCGGAGCGCAGCAGGTGCTGTTCCGCGCCGGGCAGAGCCTCGACAGTGCCCGGCTGACCCGGTCCGCCGTCACGCACTGGCGGGCGGTCGCCGAGACCAGCGAGCGGGTCCTCGGTCCGGCCCACCCGGACACGCTGCTGGCGGGTTCGCGGCTGGCTAGCGCCACGCTCGCCGCCGGCGACGGCGCCGAGGCGGTTGCGCTCTACCAGCGGTTCCTCGACGCCCAGGCCGGAGTGCTCGGTCCCGACCACCCGCAAGTCGCCGCCGCTAAGGCGGAGTTCGGCAACGCGCTGCTCCGGATGGGACAGCCGGGCGAGGCGATCACCGTCCTCGAGGAGTCGCTCGCTGCCGGGGAGCGCGATCGCGGCGCCGGGGCCGTGGACATCCTCGCCATCAAGGACAGCCTGGCGGCCGCCTATCAGGCCGCCGGACGGTACCAGGACGCGACAAGGACGGCGCTGGCCACGCTGGTCGAGCGCGAGCGAAGCCAGGGACCTGATCACCGGGAGACGCTGGCCACCCGGCGGAACCTGGCGCGCGCCTACCTGGCCGCCGGCAAGCCCAAGGACGCGATCGGGTACTGCCGCCGCGCCCTCGAAGGCACCGAGCGGGCGTTCGGCCCTGACGATCCCGACACCATGGACGCGGTGAGCGTGCTGGCGTCCGCGTACTATTCCGCGCGGCGCCTGAAGGACGCCATCCCGCTGTACGAACGGGCGCTGAGCGACCGGGAGCGGGTGCAGGGCCCCGACGACCCCGACACCATCGGCGCCCGCGGCAACCTCGCGTCCGCCTACCATTCGGCCGGCCGGATGGCCAGCGCGGTGGAGCTGTACGAGCGCACCAGGACAGACTGCCAGCGGGTGCTCGGCCCCGATCACCCGGACACGCTGGCGGCGCGGGCGAACCTGGCGCACGCCTACTACCGCGTGGGGCGGACCAACGACGCCAGGAAGATGCTGCAGAACGCGCTGGCCGACTGCGAGCGGGCGCTGGCGCCCGGCGACCCGCTGACCGTCGCGATCCGGGAAAGCCTGGAGGCCGTGTCCCGCGGCTAGGTCTCCGCGTTATGCCTGGTTAGCCGGTGGGCAGCTGGTAGTGCCTGACCCCGCGCTTGCCGTCGATCTCCAGCAGCGCCCCGCACAGCACGCCGTCGCCGTACTCGCTGCCGGGGTTGACGGAGAGGGTGGAACCGAGCCGGACGGCGCCGCGCGACTCGTGGATGTGCCCGTGCAGCCCGAGCATCGGCTGGTACTCCTCGAGGACCCGGCGCACCGCTTCAGAGCCGACCGACTGCATCACCACGGCGCCGCCCTTGACCACGGGCTTCAGCGACCCGTCCAGCGCCGGGGCCCTGTCGATGGCGGTGCGGGCGGGCGGGACGTGCAGGTTGAAGACGGCCTTCTCCGGCCGCTCCAGCGCGGCGGCCTTCTTCTCGACGCGGCGCTGGATCTCGTCGTCGGGCAGCTCGCGGGGGGTGTGCCACGGCGTCGGGTTGGAGTAGCCGAAGGAGAGCATGGTGATGCCCTCGCCGAGGTCGACCAGGCCCTCCTCGGTCTCGGTCAGCACCGGCGAGTCCCGCAGCAGGCCCTGCAGTTCCGGCGGGTCGTCGTTGCCGGTCATCGCGTAGAGCGGGATCCCGGTGCCGCCAAGGCGCTGCTCCGCGAGATCCAGCCACCGGGCCAGCGTCTCCTGCATCAGCTCGAGGAAGACGGCGTGCACCGCCTCCGGGTCGTCCCAGATCTCGTCGAGTTCCTCGTCGGTGGTGCGGTACGGGTAGAAGCCCATGTCGCGAATGCGGGTCTCGACCTCCGCGGTCTCGTCAGCGTTCAGCACCCGCTCACCGTGAAACTGCCTGATCAGGAAGCCGTCGCCGGGACGGGCCACGACGGGGACCACCGCCTTGCCTGACACGTCGCCGCCCAGGATCAGCACGTCGGCCTGGTAGAACCGCGCCGCGTTGAGGAACTTGCGCCAGCACACCTCCGAGCCGTGGATGTCGGTCGCGAAGTAGATCCGCATCGTCACCTGGTGACCTCCTCGGGCAGCTGGTACCAGCGCACCCGGCGCCCTACCTTCGCCCGAAGTTGCCACGACAGCGACTTCGGCGCGGCGGTTAGCGCGCCGGTGATGGTGGCGATCCTGCCCGCGATCCGCTCCCGGTCGGCCGGGCCGGCCGGGAGGTCACCGAGCATGTCCGCGCACGCGCTCAGATTGTCAGTAACGGTGGTGTACAAACCCCAGTCGGCGCCGCACCTGGCCGCCACCGGGGTGAGGTTCAGCCGGCCGGGACCGTCGGCGTCGCCCGGCTCGTGATCCCACAGCAGCATCGCCGTGTCCGACAGGTCCTTGGCGTTGACCTCGGCGATCTGCAGCTTCGTGAGCAGCAGCTCGGCGGCGGCCAGCGTCTCGGGGTCGGCTTCCAGCCTGGCGCCCAGGTCCAGCGTGTGGGACATCTCGAAGGTGTCGAGGAAGATGTCGATCTGCCAGCCGCCAGGGCCGTGGTACAGCAGCCGCCGCGCGCCGTGCGTGGCGTTGAACACCCGCTCCGGCTCGAAGCCGTCCTCCTCGAGGGCCGACCGCAGCGCGCGCGACTGGCGCTTGTGCGCTACCAGGTCGATGTCCGGATAGGTGCGGCCGAGCGCCGCCCGGGCCGCCGGCGACGCGCGCAGCCAGATCGCCACGCCGCCGACCAGACGGACCGGGATGGAGCGGGCCGCGGCCGCTGCCACGATGGCACGCCCTTGGGCCACCATGGCAGGCTCCTGCCCGCTCTCCACCCGGTCCGCGCTCTGGTGGCCGGCGAAACCCCCCGGATCGCCGGCCGCCGCCGCGGCGTCTGCCGTGCTGCCTTCCGTCGTGCTGCCTTCCGTCGTGCTGCCTTCCGTCGTGCTGCCTTCCGTCATTCCGGCGGGATCTCCGCGAACGCCTGGGAGAGCTGCATGCCCTGGTGGCGCCGGTACAGCCGGACGCCGATGTAGTACACGACGCCGATCAGCGGCGCGGTGAAGGCCTCGATCATGGGCTTGAAGCCGAACGACCCGCCGAACCCGGTGTGGAAGGCCACGTAGATCACGAAGCCCCACGAGATCGCGGAGATCGCCGCCACGATCGTGATGACCGGCACGCCGAGCAGCTTGGGCTTCGCCCATCCCGGCGCCTGCGCGTGCATCTGCGGGCGCCGCCACGGCACGACCGCGGCGGAGATCGACACGATGATAAAGGCGACGCCCATCACCGCGATCACGTTCAGCAGGTAGTTGCCCAGGCCCTGGTAGATGGTCAGGTAGTTGAGCAACTCGACGACGCAGCCGATCGTGATGGTGGCGATCACCGGGGTGTGGAACCGGTCGGACACCTGGGTCAGCTTCTCGGGCGCGAGCCGGTCGAACGACCACGCGAACATGTTCCGCGTGCCCATCATGAAGCCGGTCGGCGTCCACCAGATGATGGCCAGCACGAAGCACAGCGCGACGAATGTCAGCAGCCACGCCGGCCCGGGCAGGAAGTTGACCATCGCGGGCAGGTAGGGCAGGAACGGCAGCGTCCAGTGCGCCGAGCCGCCGCCGAGCCCGTTGAAGACGACCGCGCCGAAGAAGTCGAAGCCGTAGTACTTGTAGATCAAGGCGGTCGCGAGCACGTAGCCGATCGCCGAGATCAGCAGCGCGCCGAGGATCGACGTGGTGGCCGTGCGCCGGACGTTGCGGATCTCACCGGCGAAGTACCCGGTCCACTGGAAGCCCGTGTAGACCTGGAAGCAGTAGATCATGGCGAAGATGGTGGCGCCCCAGCCGATGGCGCCTCCCGCGTTGAAGCCCTGGTGGCTGGCCTGCGCGAGCACCGCGCCGTACGTGGTGCCGGAGTGCGCGTTCCACGAGTTCACGAAGTGCCCGTGGCTGCCGACGGCCATGGCGATGAGCCAGGCGATCATGCCGAGCCACACGACCACGAAGGCGACGAACATGTACCGGGCGATCACCCGCACGCCCAGGACCATGACGGCCGTGAAGATCGCGGTGAGTACCGTCGCGATGATCATTATCTCGCCCTTGCTCGGCGAGGTGATGGCCGACGAGTGGATGCCCGCCACGTAGGCCGCGGCCGGCCCCATGACGCTCAGCATGTACGTGAAATTGAACGCGATCCAGGTCAGGAACACGAAGGTCAGCGAGAAGTTCGCGAAGAACCCGAGGAACGGATTTAGCGTCCGCGACACCCAGACGTAATCTCCGCCCGATCGCGGCATGATAACGGTGTAGTACAGATACACAAGTCCGCAGGTCGCCACCAGGGGCGTCGCGAACAGGAACGCCAGCAGCATGTTCGCATGCGGCCAGAACGTGGGCGCAAAAGCCATTACCTCGGTGATCCCTACCGGGATCAGCACGGCTGAAAAGACCAGGTTAAAAGCGTCGAACGCGCTCAGTTCGCGAACGAGACCGGTCGCGTTCCTGACAAACAGGTTCCGGCTACTAGCGGGCGGAGTCGCGTCAGCCCGAGACCCTGTGGTAGTCACCTGCATCCTCCTGCGGGGCGGGGGGGGTTATTTATTGCCTCACAAGCATCCCAGGCGCGGCCACGCACCGTGCCATACCTACGCAATTCTCAATCAGTCCGGTATTAACGTCAACAAGGGTAATTCGAATTACATCTATCATTACTGTCCGCAATCAATTTCGTTTCGCTGCGTGATCGCGACCTGATGCCGCGGTGGACGGCACCCCCCTGCGCTGGCATGATGCCGAACATGCAGACGCCGCTGACCCCGCTGGATTTCGCCCGCCGTACCCGCCGGCTGCACGGCGCGCGCGAGGCTGTCGTCGACGGCAGCCTCCGGCTGACGTACGAGCAGTTCTTCGACCGGTGCGACCGATGGTCGGCCGCGTTGCAGGGGCTCGGCGTCCGGCAAGGAGACCGGGTCGCGACCATCGCGCCGAACACCCACGCGCAGCTCGAGTCCTTCTACGCGGTGCCGCAGCTCGGCGCCGTCCTGGTCCCGGTCAACTACCGGCTGACCCGCGACGACTTCGTCTACATCGTGAACCACTCCGGCTCGACCGTGGTGTGCGTGCACAGCGACTACCTGGCGGACGTCGACGCCGTCCGGGACCAGATGCCGGGGGTGCGGCACTTCGTCGCGTTCGAGGGGACGCGTGACGGGTGGCTGGACTACGAGGCGGCGATCGCCGTCGCCGAGCCGCGCTTCACCCGGCCGGAGATCAGCGAGCTCGACCTGCTCACGATCAACTACACCAGCGGCACCACGGCGCGGCCCAAGGGCGTGATGATCACCCACAGGAACGCCGCGATGAACACCATCGGCACGTTGCTGCACCTGCCGATCGCGGTCGGCGAGCGGTACCTGTGGACGCTGCCGATGTTCCACGCGAACGGCTGGACCTACACCTGGACCGTCACGGCGGCCGCCGGCACCCACGTCTGCCTGCGCAAGGTAGAGCCGGCGACCGTGTTCCGGCTGATCCGCGACGAGCACGTCGCCCTGATGTGCGCCGCGCCGACCGTGCTGATCTCGCTCGCCAACGCGTCGCCCGAAACGCGCGGGGACGTGGTGCCCGGGGTGCGCGTCATCACCGCGGGAGCGCCGCCGGCCGCCGCCACGATCGAGCGGCTCGAGGGCGACTTCGGCTGGGAGGTCACCCACGTCTACGGCCTCACCGAGACCGCTCCGTTCATCACCGTCTGCGCGCCGCTGCCCGAGCACGCCGGCCTGTCGCCCGCCGAGCGCGCGGTGGTCAAGGCCCGGCAGGGCGTGGAGCTGCTCACCTCGGGAGAGCTCCGGGTTGTCGACGACAAGGGCAACGAGGTGCCCGCCGACGGGGAGACGCTCGGCGAGATCACCGTGCGCGGGAACGTGGTCATGGAGGGGTACTACAACGACCCGGAGGCGACCGAGCGGGCGATGGGCGACGGCTGGTTCCACTCCGGCGACGCCGCCGTGGTGCATCCCGACGGTTACGCGGAGATCAGGGACCGGATCAAGGACGTCATCATCAGCGGCGGCGAGAACATCTCGTCGGTCGAGGTGGAGGGCGCGCTGCTGCGGCACCCCGCC
>Ga0335074_10017826_pt1 | contig 10022 bp, 14 predicted proteins | sample Lox_Sample_23_FD_206715 | JGI IMG/M metagenome (GOLD analysis project Ga0335074, IMG submission 206715) | Soil microbial communities from Loxahatchee National Wildlife Refuge, Florida, United States - Lox_Sample_2.3 | ecosystem: Environmental > Terrestrial > Soil > Wetlands | place: USA...
CGAGCGCCTCGAGGAGCCCGACGTGCCCGTCCTCCGACAGTTCGAGCGGCTCCTCCGGGAGCGCTCGGTGGTCGGTCCCGCGGACCTCTTTCGCCTGAGCGCCGCCGCGGTCCACGCGTTCTCTTCCAGGGGGTTCTCCCGGGTCGACCACTGGGAGGTGCAGCCGGGCGGTTGGCTCCCGCTGCCGGAGCCGACCCACGCGAGCCTCGCCGAGCCGGTGGGCCATCTCGTCCGGGCGTTCCAGAGTCCGCAGTGGCAGCGATTCGCCGATGCCCGGGAGTTCTCGGTCCGTCTCTCGGGACATCCGAAGATCCGGGCCGACCTTCTGGTGCGACGGGTGCATCGCGAGCGGGCGCATTCGGTGACCGTCGACCTGCGGGGGTGGGTCGCGCCCCGCGACCTCGACGGTATCGTTCGTGCGCTGCGCGAGCGACTGCCGGTGCTCCGCTCCGCGGTGACCGAATACGAGTACCGCACGGCGGTATGACCGGGGCGGGCGGACTCGCGCAGGTTTCATAGGGCGAGCGTTCTCTCGCTGCCGAGGCGCTTTGATGACGGTTCCCTCGGCGATCCAAGCTCGCGACTTCGACCGCAAGGGCGCGGGCCGGCTCGGGATCGGCGCCGGACTCGGATTTGCCGGAGCCGTCCTCGCCATCGTCGTTCCCCTCCTCATCCTCTTCGTGGCGGCGGAGTACCCGGGGGGATTTTTCGTGCTGAACTCGACCCTCGTCGAGGTGTCGAGCGTCCTGGTCCTGGCGGGGGCGATCCTGTTGCTGCTCTCGCTGTTCTTCTATCGCCGGAGTTTCTCCGCGTTGCGCAAGGTCGACCCGCGGTTCTACGTCGCCTCGGTCCTCTGCATCCTCGGCTCGATCGGGTTCCTGCTCCTCCTGGTCGCAGCGGCGTTCGTCGCCGGCGACACGTCGAGCCTCCTCAGCTGCGTGTCGGGGCACCCCAGCCACGCGCTCTCGTGTCTCGAATCCGGCCAGCCGTTCGGCGCGGTCACGGCCCTGCTCGGCTTCCTCCTCGGATGGATCGGCGGTGTCGGGATCATGGTGGGCCTGCTCGTCGCCGGCAACCGATTCCGCTCGGGCGCCCTCTCCGCGAGCGGGGTGCTCTACGGGCTCCTGCTCCTGATCCTGCTCATCCCGCTCGCCTCGCTGTTCGTCTCGATCCCGGACGTGGCGTACCTCCTGCTGCTCTCGCCGCTGCTCGCCCTCCTCGGGCCGGGGCTCGCCCTCTCCGGCAGCGTTCGGACGACGAAGCTGCTGGAGCATCCGTCGTAGACGGGGGTTCGGACGCGGACGGTCCGTCGCCGCCCTACTTCCGGACGACGACCTGGACCTCGGTGTGGGCCCAGGCTTTCGGGTTGCGCCACGGGTCCCGCTCATAGAGCTCGCGGTACGCCCCGACCGAGCGGATCGTCTTGTCGCGCTTGCGCCAGCGCAGCCAGTCGCTGACCCCGTGGTAGACGACCGCGGGGGAGACCACGTTCGGGTCGAAGACGACGCTCGCCACCGATGCCGCGGGCAAGGTCCGCAATCGGATCGGCGCTTCGGTACGGGCGTGCCCGCGGATCTCGATCGAGACCTCCCAGCTCCGCGTGCCGGGTTCACGGAAGATCCAGCATCCGGTCCGCAGGCCGCTCGCGCGGGCCCACTTCGCGATCCGGTCGAACTGAGCGCGGATCCGTCGCTCGTTCCAGGGTCCTTTCCATGAGATGGTCGCGACGCGGTAGGCGGGGGCGCGCTTGATCCGGAAGTCGACGACCACGGTCTCGCCTCTCCCGGGGGAAAGCACCACTAGCTCATAGATGACGCGATTCGGGACCGAGGCGGGGCGGGGGACGGGGAGTCGCTCCCCGTCCCCGGTGGAAGGGGTTCACCCGGTGGGGGCGGTCAGCTCGGGGTTCTCCTCGAGCGGGACGCTGGTCGAGTACGCCGAGCCTTTGCGGCGGTAGCCGATCTCGACGTCCGAGCCGACCGGATAGTTCGAGAGCGCCCCGACGAGGTCACGCACGTTGCGGACCTCCACCGGGCCGACCCGGGTCATCACGTCGCCGGCCTTCAGGCCGGCCTTGTGCGCGGGGGATCGGGGGGCAACCTCGCCGACGAGCAGGCCCGAGCCGACCTCGAGACCGTAGCGGAGGGCGACCTCCGGGCGAAGCTCGCCGACGGTGACCCCCATCCAGGGGCGAACGACTCGACCCTTCGAGCGCAGCTCGTCCGCGATGCGGGAGACCGCGTGGATCGGGATCGCGAATCCGACGCCCTGGGCGAAGGGGACCATCGCGGTGTTCACGCCCACGACCGAGCCCGACAGGTCGACGAGCGGCCCACCGCTGTTTCCGGGGTTGATCGCCGCGTCCGTCTGGATGAGTCCCTCGAACACGAAGTCCGAACCCGGGATCGGACGGCCCAGCGCACTCACCACGCCCGTGGAGACGGTAGGTCCCCCCGGCAGTCCCAGCGCGTTCCCGATCGCGAGAACGATCTGGCCGACCCGAAGCTCTTCCGACTGGCCGAGGCGGGCGGCGGGCAGACCGGAGGCGTCCACGTGCACCAACGCGAGGTCGGTGACCGGATCGCCGCCGACCACGTCGCCGGGGAGCTCGCGCCCGTCGGCCAGCCGGACCAGGAGCTTAGTTGCCTCCTCGACGACGTGCTGGTTCGTCACCAGGTAGCCGGAGGGGTCGATCACGAACGCGGACGCCTGCGACTGGGAGCCGAACGGGCCGCCCCAGCGACTGCGGCGGACGAGTCGGAGGCTCTCCACCGAGGCGACCGCAGGCCCGACGGCCTCCACGGCGGAGGTGATCCGGTTCTCGAGTTCCGTCAGCGCCATCGTCCCCTCACGCACTCCGGGGTGGCCACGGCAGGGACGGTTGGGGTCCAACCGGAGGCGAGGCCGGGATCGGCCGCGCGATGTTCGGTAGGCTCATCGACCTCACTCCTCGAGGAGGTCGCCGAGCTTCGCGTAGAGGCGCTCGAGCTCCTTCTCCTTCTTGCGTCCGCCTTCCCAGCGGGCGTTGACGATCTCCACGAGGACGTCCGCGACCTTGTCGAGCCACGGACCCTCTTGGGCGTCGAACCGCTTCTTGAGCTTCTCGCGCAGTAGTTCGTTATGGGCCCGGTAGGCGGTCCAGACCCAGGGGCCGTAGTGGGGGCGCCCCTCCCCGCTCTCGTGGTCTCCGCTCCAATGCGTCATCGGGTTCACTCCGGAACGTTCCCCGTTCCGACCTCCTCACCGCCCGGCCGAGGATATTGAGCGGGTCGAGGAGAGACCGGTCACACTCCGGCGCGCTCTTGCCCCGTCGCGAGCGGGGACCGGTGCTGAGGGCCGGATCCCGTATCTGGTGGCGGGTGCGTTAGCGACGGGTTAAATCCCGTCGGCCCGGTTTTGGGGCGATGGACGGCGAGCGGGCCGAGGACAGCTCCGGCACGGGCCGGCTCGACGATCGGGTCCTCGTTGCGCTTCAGGAACTGCACGGGCAGATCGCGTTCAGCGGACTGCGGCGAGTGCTCGGGGCTCACCCCGAGTCGCTGTCGCGTGCGCTGCACCGCCTCGAGCGGGAAGGTCTCGTCGAACGGACCCACGGCGGGTACCGGGCGCTCGCTCACGAGCCCGGCGTCGACACAGCGGCCCTCGCGCGGTTGCGTCCGATCGCCCATGTCCGGATCCCGCCCGGTGCCTCCCCCGACTCGGTACTGGGACGACTCTCGGGCCGATGGTTCGGCACGCTGCGTTGGGTCGGCGTGATCGACCGGCCTTCGCAGCGGCTTTTCGCCTGGGCCCGACGGGACGGCTCGGGGTACGTGCTGCTCGGGATCCACGGCGGGAGCCTCCGCGTCTACGTTCCGGACGACCCCGGTTCGGGGGACCTCGCCGAGGCCGAAGACGCCGCCTACGAGCTGCTGGGCCACGCGGTCGGGGCCCTCCGGCCGCCGGCGCCGAACGATGGGATCGACTATCTCCGCGCCCGCCCGGCGCCGGCGACCGCGCCCCTGACCGACAATTAGCCGGGCGCAGGCTGCGCTACAGCTGGGCCCCGCACGTCGGGCAGCGGCCGTCGACCTCGTTGCCGAGGCTGCCGCAGTAGCGGCAGCGGATCTTCACGACCTGCCGCTCGATTGTGTACGTCGCGACCGTCGCCCCGGGGGCCGGGGCGACCGGCATCGCATGCTTCGCGGTCGCGATCGCCGCGATCCACGCCTCGGGGTCGAGCACATCGAACGCCGGTCGGCCGGCCGTGAGCTCGACCTGCAGGCGCGGGCGACCGAGACGACCTTTGCGGACCAGCGCGTTCCGCACGTGGCTGAGGGGGGTTTCGAGCACGGTGACCGTGTCCTTCCCCCGCACGAGTCCGCGCACGAACCCCGCCGACACCGACGACTCGAAGAGGAGCCGGTGCGTTGTGAGATAGAGGACGCCCGGACCCCGGTACGACTCCGGGCCGTAGTTCTCGATCACCGCGTACGAGCTGCGGAGCTTGCTCTCTCCGGGATGCAGCAGCATCGGACCGTCCGAGCGAGGCCACCCGCGGCTCGGATATGAGCGTGGCCGCGCTCGAAGCGCCGGCGGGCCCGGGGGAGCTCACCAGCCGACGGGCTCGCCGCGGTTCTGTTCGTCGAGCCAGCGCCGGAGGGGCTCGAAGTACTCCAGGAGGCCCGCGGCGTCCATCCGCCGCTCACCGGTCAGGGCTTCGAGCGCGTCGGGCCACTCGTGGCTCTGCCCCATCTCGAGCATCGCGCGGAGCCGGTCGCCCGCCTCGCGGGAGCCGTAGATCGAGGCCCGATGGAGGGGACCGCGTGCTCCGGCCGCCTTCGCGAGCGCGCGGTGGAACTGGAACTGGAGGACGTGGGCGAGGAAATACCGCATGTACGGTACGTTCGCGGGGACATGGTACTTCGCTCCCGGGTCGAACTCCTCCTCGGTCCGTTGGGAGGGGGGAGCGACCCCCTGGTACTCGGTCCGGGTCTCCCACCAGCTGCGCGTGTAGTCCGCGGGGCCGATCTCCCCGGAGAAGACGCGCCACCGCCACCGGTCCACCGCGAGCCCGAACGGGAGGAACGCGATCTTCTCGAGCGCCCGCTCGAGGAGAAGTCCGGTGTCGTCCGCGAACTGCGCGCCTGGACTCGCGAGCCCGATCTTCGTGAGGTACTCCGGCGTGACCGACAACGCGATCGTGTCACCGACCGCCTCGTGGAAGCCGTCATGCGCGCTGTCCCGGAAGAGGAACGGCTGCCGCGCGTACGCGCGCTGGTAGTAGTTGTGGCCGAGCTCGTGGTGAATGACGTGGAAATCCTCGTCCGTGACCTCCACGCACATCTTGATCCGGATGTCCTCGGCGTTGTCGACGTCCCACGCGCTGGCGTGGCAGACGACCTCCCGGTCCCGCGGGCGCGTCAGCATCGAGCGCTCCCAGAACGACGCGGGGAGCGGGTCGAGACCCATCGAAACGAAGAACCGTTCCCCGTAGCGCACCATCTCCTCGGGCGAGGTCTTCCGTTCGACCAGGGCGCCCGTGAGGTCGAAGCGGGCGGAGGCACCCGGAGGAGCGAGGATCGGGTAGATCGCGTCCCACGACTGCGCCCACATGTTGCCGAGGAGGTGCGCCGGGATGGGGCCGCGCGGCGGCACGAGCCGGTCGCCGTAGGTGGCGCGGAGGCGCCGGCGCACGTAGGCGTGCAGCGAGCGGTAGAACGGCTGGACCTGGGTCCAGAGACGCTCGACCTCCGCCGAGAACGCCTCCGGGGGCATGTCGTACTTCGACCGCCACATCGACCCGGTGTCGGCGAAGCCGAGCTCGCGCGCGCCTCGGTTCGCAAGCTCCACGTACCGGGTGAAGCCCGAGCGGATGCTGCGCCCGACGCGATGCCAGCCGGTCCAGGCGTCCTCGAGGACCGCCGGGTCGCGGCTCTCGCGCAGGAGGCGAGAGAGCGCCTGCACGTCCGCGGGCTCGCTCGAGCCGAGCGGGATGTGCCGGCCCTTAGAGTACGCGCCCTGCATCGCCGCGACGAGCGACGTCAGCTCCTCCGACTCGAGCGGGTCGGACGGGGCGACGAGCGGCAGCGCGAGTCGGAGCAGCGCGAACTTGCGCGACTCCTCTGGCGAAAGCCGGTCCCCCGCGAAACGGGTCGACTCCTTCGCGAGCTCGACCGTGGCCGCGATCGAACGAGCGTTCGCCCGGGCGGCCACGGCTTCGCTGTCAGGGGTGATGTACGTCGCGTAGACCCAGTCGGCCTGCTGCGTCTCGCGCGACAGGTCGAGGAGCCGGGCCTCGGCCCGCTGAAGGAACGCGCCCGCTCCGGAAGAGAGCCCTTCCACCGTTCCCTCGATCGCGGTCATGAGTTGCAGCTCCCGAGGCCGGTCTCTCCATAAGGGGCGCGGGAGGGAGCGTCCAACTCCGCCGGAACCCGGTCAGCGGTGTGTCCGCCACCGATTCCTGTCGGTACTTCTCTCCCGACCCCTGGCTTTCCACTCCATACTTGGGGTTTATGTATGACGGGCGTCTGACACGCTCAGAGAGGCCGTGTCAGACGCGTCCGACTCCCGCGAGATGCTGGCCGCCGCGCCCCTCGGCAGTTGGGGAGTCGACGCGACCCGCTACCCCCTTGCGATCATTCCGTGCATGGGTCCTCGGTACGACCGCAACGGCTTCCCTTCCTACCCCGGACGGACCGAGGGAGAATGAGCGGGGCGTTCCGCAAGGGTGCCCCGTCGCCGGAGATTCCCACCCCCGTGGCAGAACCGCGACTCTTCCTCGGACAGGCGACCCCCCGAGGGTATGGGGTCCGACCGAAGCTGTCACCGGAGGCGGCGGCCGCGTTCGCCACCTACGTGGACTCCGCCCGCGCCCGGGCGGCCGTGGAAGGCCGGACCCTGGTGTACACCGTCCGCTGGGGCTAGTCCGGCGGATCCGGCTCTCCCTCGTCCGAACCGTCGTCGGCCGGCTCGCTGACCGCTGCTCGCAGCCGACGCGCCACCGGTCGATTCTCGGCGAGCGCGAGCTTCGAGAGGGCGTCGGCGCGTGCGTTCCGACTTCGCGGTAGCCAGCGCCACTCGACCCCCGCGAACTCGCGCGCGAGGCGGGCGAGCCAGTCGTGGTACGCCTTGAGGTGCTCGGTACGGACCTCGTACTCCCCGGTCATCTGCCGGACCACCAGCTGGCTATCTCCGGAGGCGATGACGCGGCCGCGGTAGCCGTGTTCCCGGAGCCACTCGAGTGCCCGGATCGCCGCGACGTACTCGGCGACGTTGTTCGTGGAGTGGTCGGAATACGGTCGCGTCGCGAGGCCTCGCTCCTCCACGTCAAACCCGCCCCCCTCGATCGTGAAGCCGAAGGTCGCGACCCCGGGTCCCTTCGGCGGCTGGCACGCCCCGTCGAAGTGGATGTGGACCTCCCCACCGGCGTCGATCGACGTGATGCCGCGGGGGAGACCCTCGTCGACCATCGGGTACCTTCAAACCCGGCGACCGAGCGCGGGGCTCGGGCCGGTGCGCGGCGGCAGTCTCGGACAGCTGCAAAACGGTTCGGGTCGGGCACAGGCGGGGCACGTGGCGCGCTCGAGCACGACTCCAAGCGGTCGACCGCAGGTCCGGCACTCCCGCGCCCGGGCGCAGCGAGGGCACTGGGCGAGGTCGGGCTGAATGATCGTTGAGCAGTACCGGCACGCGACCGCCTCGTTCGGGTGGTACGTGAGCGGCCGGAGCGGGGCCGCCGCCGCCCGCGACTTCGCCGGTCGCTCGAGCGCGACATCGGGATTGCCGAACGCCCCGCCGACCGTCGTCACCCGAGGGTCGTCCGAGATCGAACCGATCAGTACCACGGCGAGGGCCGGCGCGATGAGGTAGAGTCCGGCCTCCTGCTCGATCGTGAACTGCTGGTGGCCGAGGAGGGCGATCGGAGAGGCGATCAACCCGAGCGCCACGAGGAAGATGCCGGCGCCCAGGCCGACGATCGAGCGGTTCATCCTCGCTCTCGGACGGAGCTCCCGGTCTCCGTCCTGCTTACTTAGCGGGGGCCGCAGATAAATGCGCGGACGAACCGGACCGGGGTTCGTTTGCCATCCTACCCCGACCGGCTTTTAGCCCCGAGCGAGGTCGGGCCGGCATGGCGAATCCAACGGCGACCCTGCGCACGACGATGGGCGACATCCGCATCGAGCTGTTCCGGGACCGGGCCCCGAAGACGGTGGATAACTTCGTGACCCTCATCAAGAAGCGGTTCTACGACGGCGGCACGTTCCATCGGGTGATCCCGGGATTCATGATCCAGGGCGGGGACCCGAAGGGCGACGGCACCGGCGGCCCGGGCTACACGATCCCGGACGAGTTCGAGCCATCTCTCCGGCACGACGGGCCCGGCGTCCTCTCGATGGCGAACGCTGGACCGAACACCGGCGGCAGCCAGTTCTTCATCACGCTCGCCAAGACCTCGTGGCTCGACGGGAAGCACGCGGTCTTCGGCCGGGTCCGCGGCGGTCAGGACGTGGTCGATAAGATCGCGGCAGTGCCGCGCGACTCGAACGACCGGCCCAAGACACCGGTCCGCATCGTGGAAGCCACGGTGCAGGGCGCTTGACCCGCCCCGCCCATCACGGCGGAAAATCGAACGGCCAGCGCTCGCGCGGCGCGCTCGCGTCCTCGATCAACGTGAGGGCCCCCGCGGCGAGCGCCAGCGCCGGGACGATCAGGAGCAGCAGGACCAGGGTCGAATAGCCGACCGCGATCGTCACCCCGGTGTTCGGGACGGTAAAACGGTACGTCGCGTCGAGCAGGATCAGGTAGAGGTACACGATCGTCGCCGCCGCGGTCGCGATCGCGAGGGGACCGTACGCGGCGGTCGGCTTGAACACGTAGCGAGCGACCACGAGGATCGTGATCACCACCCCGGCGAATTCGACCGTCAATAGCGGCAGCGGCAGGTTGATCCCGTGCGCCTGCAGGAACGTCAGGATCGCCACGGGGACCCCGATGAGCAGCAGGGCCAGCGGGATCAACCGGAGCGCGCCGCCGAGGATCCGCCAACCGAGCGACGGGATCTGGTAGGTGCCGGGCGGCGGGCCGGATGGAGCGGAGGCGCTCACGGGATCGGCTCCGGTGGCAGCGGGACCGAGAAGCCGTTGCCGACGTACTCGGAGTCGATCTCGCCGCCCGCCGGGTCGCAGCCGGCGGCGATCCCCACGTCCTGCGTTTGGTTGTAGGCGGTCTGCGACGGGACGTTCAGTCCGAACGTCCCTTGCGCACAGTCGGGGCCCGACGGCGGTACCACCTGAAAGTTGAGCGCCCCCGCCAGCGCGAACGTCGCGTCGTTCGAGAAGCTGACCGTGACGGGGACCTCCTCGGCCCCGTTGACCAGGACCGGCGCCCCGACGGCGACCCGGAGGTCGTCAAACGGTGCTCCCCACGCCCGCTCCGTCTGTTCCCCGATGGAGACGGTGAACAGGTAGGCGTAGCTCGCGTTACCCCAGACATTCCAATCGAGGTATTGGTCCTCGGTGAGGAGGCTCTCTCCCGCCGCGCTGAGGGGAACGTAGAGGTTGATGGGGACGTCCGCTTGGCCGCCCGCGGGGATCGCGATCGCATTCGACCGGGAGTCGAGGATCACCACATTCGTCGCGTTCACGATCAGGAAGTGCAGGGCGAACTGCTGGATCGAGAAGTACGTCGGGTTCGTGAGGGTGAACGCGGTCGCGATGTCGACCGTGTCGTTCGGTTCGACGGTCGAGTTCGACGTCCCGAGGTGCGGCTGCGCGTGGACGATCTGGATCGCGGAATAGGCGACGAACGCGACGAAGACGACCAGGAGCACGAGGACGATGGTCGAGAGCCGGCGAAGCGCTCGGGCCGCGCGGTAGATGCCCGGCGGCGTCGGCGGTGTGTGATAGATCGGGCTCGCCACGGGGGTTCGCCTCTTGAATTCAGGGCTAGGTCCCCCTTGAATACCTGTCGAATCGCGCCCGGCGAGGCCGGAGTTTTTCCCGGGCCCGGCAGTCGGTAGGGGGGCGCCCCCCCCCCGCGTC
>Ga0335074_10017827_pt1 | contig 10022 bp, 7 predicted proteins | sample Lox_Sample_23_FD_206715 | JGI IMG/M metagenome (GOLD analysis project Ga0335074, IMG submission 206715) | Soil microbial communities from Loxahatchee National Wildlife Refuge, Florida, United States - Lox_Sample_2.3 | ecosystem: Environmental > Terrestrial > Soil > Wetlands | place: USA: Florida...
TCCCACCCGGGACGGAGCACTTTACCGGCCCACTCGAATCCCAAACCGCGAGGCTTTTCACAAGAATCAAGCAGTGCTTGTGTTCTGTCGCCCAAACTTGGGTGCAATCGCTCACTGGAACGGCGCGTGCAGGAGTCTGTCACAAATCCTATTCGCAACTGTAGATGATGCTTAAAAAATACCCGCCGGAATTGATGCCGAAGGGGAACGCGGCGACCGGCTTTGGAGGCCATGGACGGTGGCTGATACTGCTCAAAAAATGGGTGTAGTCACACTGCAAGAACGTGAATGCAGATGTTTCTGAAACCAGTCTGTCGCCAGGATCGCGACGTGGTCGAGCGTCCCCGCTTCTTCGAATAGATGAGACGCGCCTCTCACGATCTCAAGCTTGTGTTCGGTTTTGCGTGGCAGTCGAGCGATCGCCGAGTAGTTCAAATCAAGCACCACGGGATCGCGGCTGCCGACGATGAACAATGTCGGCGCCGCGACGCGCCGTAACGCATCGCCTGCGAGGTCCGGCCGGCCGCCGCGGGAAACGACCGCTTGAACGATATCCGGCTGCTCGGCGGCTGCGACCAGGGCCGCGGCCGCGCCGGTGCTCGCTCCAAAAGATCCCAAACCGAGTTCGGACAGCCGAGGCTGCCGCCCGATCCAATCGGAAATGGCCACCAGCCGGCGCGCCAGCAGGCCAATATCGAAGCGCAGCTCGCTGGTTTGAACGTCAACCGACTCTTCCTGTTCCGTCAGGAGATCGATAAGAATGGTCGCGATTCCACCCCGATTCAACACTTCCGCAACGTGGCGATTTCTCGGACTGTGCCGCCCGCTGCCGCTGCCGTGGGCGAAAACGACCAACCCAAGGGCGAAGCTAGGGACGGCGATATCGGCCGCCAGATTGATCCGCCCGAGCGGAATCTTTACCGCGGTCCGTTCGATCTGCAACCTGGTGATGGACATGCTTCAATCTGTGCAGTCAGAATGCCAATTGGTTGCCCAGTTGCTGCTCTTAAGCTTGAACCCGGAGGTAAATGCCAATGCCTTCAGCAACCGAAGCAATCTTATTGGACCTGGTGCGCGATTCCGCGCATCCGCTCGTCCAGGCTCGCGGAGATTACGACCCGCTTCTGGAGTTTATTGGCGATGCCCGCTTCGTCCTGTTGGGTGAAGCTTCGCATGGGACGCATGAGTTCTATCGCGAACGCGCGCAGATCACCAAACGGCTAATCGAGGAAAAGGGCTTTACGGCAGTCGCTGTCGAAGCGGATTGGCCGGATGCTTACCGAGTAAATCGATATGTGCGCGGCGAAAGCCCGGACCCTGACGCTGAAGAGGCGCTCGCCGGCTTCAAACGTTTTCCCGCCTGGATGTGGCGCAACGCGGACGTTCTGGATTTCATCGGCTGGCTGCGCGAGTACAATGATTCACTGGCGCCGGGATCGAAACAAGTGGGGTTCTACGGTCTCGATCTCTACAGCCTGCACACTTCGATTGAGGCCGTCCTGAATTATCTCGACAAGGTCGATCCTGAAGGGGCGCGGCGCGCGCGGTATCGTTACGGCTGTTTCGAGCATTTCGGCGAAGATCCGCAAGCCTACGGTTACGCGGCGGGATTCGGACTCAGCGACACCTGCGAATCCGAGGTGGTTTCGCAGTTGATCGAATTGCAGCGGCGCGCCGCCGATTATGCCCGTCGCGACGGACGCGTCGCTGCCGACGATTTCTTCTATGCCGAACAAAACGCGCGGCTGATCAAGAACGCCGAAGAGTATTACCGCACCATGTTCCGCGGGCGCATCTCATCCTGGAATCTCCGAGACATGCACATGACCGAGACGCTTGCCGCGCTGATCGAGCATTTTGAGCTGCAAGGCGGGCGGCCGAAAGTTGTGGTGTGGGCCCACAATTCGCATTTGGGCGACGCGCGCGCCACCGATCAGAGCCGGTCTGGCGAATGGAATGTCGGCCAGCTGGTGCGGCAAAAATACGGCCGCGACAGTGTGCTGATCGGATTCACGACTTACACCGGTTCGGTGACGGCGGCATCCGACTGGGGCGCTGCGGCCGAGCGAAAACGGGTGCGGCTGGCGCTGCCGGCCAGTTTTGAATCGCTTTTCCATCAGGCGAACATTCCGGCGTTCCTGCTCACGCTGCCGCGGAATAGCCGTATTTCGGGCGGTCTCGGTACGCCGATGCTGGAGCGCGCCATCGGCGTGATCTATCGGCCCGAATCGGAGCTGGCGAGTCACTATTTTCACGCGCGCCTTTCCGATCAGTTCGACGCCGTGATCCATTTCGATCACACTCGCGCGGTGGAACCGCTGGAGCCCGGCATGGAGTGGACCATGGGAGAACCGGCCGAGACTTTTCCGTCCGGAGTGTAGAGAAATGCTCAACGAAAAGATCGCACATTTTCGACGCTAGCCGCCGCAGAGCGGCATAGGAGGAATTATGATCAAGCGAAGTTTTATCGTAGTGATGGCGATGACGGGAATGCTCGGCATGGCGCAGGATAAGGTTCCGGTGAGCATGACCGTCAGCGTTGAAGCAACCCACGGCAACGACGTCCCCGAGCTGAAGAGCGACGACGTGATGGTTTTTCAGGGGAAACAACGGCTGGAGGTCACGGATTGGATGGCGCTCAAAGGATCGCAGGCGGGGCTTGAGTTATTCATTCTGATCGATGATGCATCCGCGATGAGCCTCGGCAGCCAGTTGGCGGACTTGCGCGAATTCATCACCGACCAGCCCGCGAGCACATTAATCGCCGTTGGATTCATGCACAACGGCATCGCCGATATCAAACAAGATTTGACTTCGGATCACGTCAAAGCGGCGCACGCGCTGCGGTTGCCTATGGGCAGGATCGCGGCCGGCACCAGCCCTTATCTTGCGCTCAGCGACCTGATCAGGAAATGGCCCTCCTGCTGCGTGCGGCGGGAGCTGCTGTTCATTTCGAGCGGAGACGACCCGCTGGGCGGAATGGGCCCAATGAATCCCTACCTGGATACAGCGATCGACCACGCGCAGCGCGCTGGAGTCATTGTGTATACGATTTACACGCCTGGCGCAGGGCATAGCGGGCATAGCTTCTGGCGCGAGAACTGGGGACAGAACCATCTGGCGCAACTCGCCGAGGAGACCGGCGGCGAATTCTACATGCTCGGTTTCGGTACCCCGGTATCGTTCGCGCCGTACCTGAGAGACGTGGCCGAGCGTTTCACGCATCAGTTTTCAGTGAGCTTTTTAGTGACGCCGCCCGCCAAGCCTGGGCTGATCTCCGTAAGATTCGCGACCGAAGTCCCCAACGCGGAGATCGTCGCCGCGCCAAAGGTTTATGTATCGCCGCAGATGCGACCGTCCAGTGACCGGTAACTCTACTGGGACTCTCCGTGGCCGCGCTGGCGTCTTCGCAACTGCACGACTTGGTCGCTTCCGGCCGGCTTTCGCTGGGGTCGCGCGATGGGAAAATCCCTGGGCAAGCGATTGCGATTATCGAGGTGCTGGAGTTCCGGCTTTGGGCGTTTTCTCGTCAAAGTGCGGGAACGGCGGTCACAAGCCGACTTGAACCCCTTTTTACCTAACCGTTCAGATCCCAAAGTTGTAACGCATGCTTCGACCTGCCCGCCGCAGGCCTCTTCGCCAGATTACGACACGGTGACGACTCTGGATTCGCGTTGGGAGTAGATCTCCCAGAATGTATCGGCAACGGTGCGTGCGTCTACCGTAGCGTTGCCCGTGTCCCAGATGGTACCTTTCACGAGCCCGAGGACGACAACCTCCCCAACTGTGATTTCGTCCACGCGAAGCTTCTCGCTGAGCAGGCCGATGAGCTTGTGCTTCGCGGCGTTCGCGATCGCCAGGCCCATCGAATTCCATTGAACGGCCATCGCGTCGATCTTCGGGTCGAACAAGCCCAAACCACCGTTCGTTACCAATATGGCTCCTTTCGAGGCCTTCAGATCCGCAAGCGCCGCCTGCACGGTTAAGACCAGGCTTGTGACGCTCAAATCGAACCCAGTGCGGAGCGCGGCGACGTCGCCAGTCATGAGGTCTCCGGCAGTGTTTGCATAAGCGTTCCAATGAATGGCGGTGACAGGGCCAAGCTGGTCAGTCACCCGTTTTATCATCTCCTTCGCCGCGTTCGGATCGGACAGGTCCGTCGGAAACGCAGCAGCTTTAACATCTCGCATCCGGAGTGCATCTCGCGCCTTCTCCAGTTTGTCGGCGCTCCTGGCGACGAGCGCGACCTGGAACCCCTCACCGCCGAACCTGTTCGCCACTGCGTCCGAAATCCCCGGCCCGTGTCCACAAACGACTATGGTCTTTTGCATATCAGCGTTCGAATCTAACATAGCGAAATTCAAGCGCACAGGGATATAGATATACGGATCAGCGGCGCTACACTTCCGAGTGGCCGGACGATCCACCCGGAGGCGCCGGGCCGAAGCCGGCGGTTCACTGCAGCGGGTTGTACTGGACATCGACAGCACGGAGATTCTGGTCTATGGCAACCAGGAGTAGAGCTTCCCTAGCAGGGTGCTGAAAAAGGGGACAGACTACTCTGTCCCCGCCTGTAAGTTATTCCTGCCGCGTGCGACCGTGGCCGTGGACAGAGCGGTCTGTCCCCTTTTTCAGCACCCTGCTAGACGCGCAGGTTCAAAACCGTAGGAATCAGAAAACCGCATACGACGTGCAGCGCATCGAAGTCGCGTCTTCCGGCGACCTTGCGTACGAATTTTCCTACGGAATGCTAGTCTCCCGTCCCAGTGATTCGTGCAATAAGTCGTTGGCGAGTGGGGCAGGCTCCCAGCCTGCGGCGGGCTCTAAGCCCGCCTGGCCGGCTCAACAAGAGGCGGGCCGCGCGCCCGCCGCAGGCCGCGGGCCTGCCCCACAAAACCCGCCGGAATACGATAACTGATTTCGGGGACGGAATGCTAGAGTACGATGTCACCGGGCAGACGCCTATGCCGCACGTTTCTTCGTACGGCCGCGCTCCGCGTCTGGAAGAAACTGCCGGACGGATGGCGCGTCACCGCGTCGTTCATGCGGCCGCTCGACCTTGATTTTGTTCGGCCGAACACTCCGCCGGAGAAGTAGGATATAGCAAAAGTGCTCTTCCGCGGGTTTCCTTGTCCGAAGTGAATGAGCACGTCGGACAGCGCATCGATCGCCCCGGAAGATCGTGCGGAGCCTCAGACGACTTCGAAGCGCCGGAAGATCTCGATCTGCGCCGAGCAGGACACCGGATCGCAGATTCGGATATTGCTCATCGTTTCGAGTCCAACCGGACCGTTTCACCTGCCCTGGCCGGCGCGAGCCTTGATAAAATCAACTCGGCCGCCGATTCATTCGGAAAAAAGGAAAACCCATGAGCCTGACGTTAACAGTTAACGGCAAATCCCACGCCCTGGATGTCGACCCTTCGACTCCGTTGCTCTACATCCTGCGCAATGATCTCGGTTTGCAAGGTCCGCGGTTCGGATGCGGGCTGGGACAATGCGGAGCTTGCACCGTGATCGTCAACGGAGCCGCCGTTCGATCCTGCATCACTCCGGCCTCGGCTGTGAAGAGCGAAATTACGACGCTAGAGGGACTCGCCACGAATGGCAAGCTCCATCCCGTCCAGCAGGCCTGGATCGACGAACAAGTCCCGCAGTGCGGATTCTGTCAAAACGGCCAGATCATGACCGCGAAGGCGCTGCTCGACAAGAATCCCAATCCGAGCGACGCGCAGATTCGCCAGGGGATGAACGGGGTGTTGTGCCGCTGCATGACGTACTACCGCGTGCAAGCCGCGATCAAACGCGCCGTGAAAACCATCGCCGGCCGAACTTCGGGCAAGGAGGTCGCCGCATGACCACCTTCACCGCGATTCCGAGACAGATTGAAGAAGCCCTCGACGGAAAAACCTCCCGCCGGGATCTGCTGAAAGGCGCTGGCCTGCTCGCGGTCAGCTTCGCGGCGCCACGCGCCATCGCTCAATCGGCACCGGGTCCTTATCCCGAGATCGATTTTCACCAGGTCGATTCCTGGATCGTGATTCACGCAGACAACTCCGCAACGTTCTACGTCGGCAAAACGGATTGTGGACAGGGCACCGGAACTTCTTTCCGCCAGATCATGTCGGATGAGCTCGATATCGCATTTGAAAAAACTGCGTGCGTGATGGGCAGCACCGATATCACGGTCGATCAGGGCGGCTCCGGTGGTTCAACGGCGATGGAAAGAGATAGCTGGCCGATGCGCCGTGTAGCCGCCGAAGCGCGACGCGTATTGCTCGAAATGGCCGCCGATCGGCTGGGTGCGCCCGTCGATCAACTCGCCGTTAGCAAGGGCGTCGTCACCGTCAAAAGCGATCCGTCGAAAACCGTGACGTACGGAGAACTGATCGGCGGAAAGAAATTTCACGTCGCGCTGACCGGAAACAACATCAACGCGATCAAAGGTCCGGCGCCAGTGAAGCCAGTGCAGGAGTTGAAAAACGTCGGCCTCTCCCCGCAGCGCTATGACATTCCTCCGAAAGTGGACGGATCCCTCAAGTGGGCAGTCGATGTAAGGCTGCCAGGCATGGTTCATGCTCGAAACATTAAACCGCCGTTTGCCGGAGCGAAGCTGGTGAGCATCGACGAGTCTTCGGTTCGCAACATGCCCGGGTTCGTGAAGGTCGTAAGCAAAGGAAACTACGTCGCGGTCGTGTGCGAGCGCGAAGAGCAGGCGATCGCCGCCGCGCGCCGCCTCAAGGTCAATTGGGAAAAGCCGGCCACGGCGCCGTTCCCCTCGTCGGAACAACTGTTCAACTACATGCGCGAGGTCGCGCCGAAATCGAGCTCCAGGCCGGTGGTCATCGGCGATCCCGAAAGCGCGATCGCCGCCGCTCCGAAGGTGATCGAAGCAGATTACGACGTTCCATTCCAGGGTCACACCGCCATTAGCGGCGCACATGCGACGGCCGATCCGTCCAACGGGCAAATGACCGTCTATTCGAACGACATGAAATCGTACGGAATGCGCCGCGGCGTCGCCGATTTCCTGGGAATGCCGCACGACAAGGTCCGCGTGGTGTGGATGGAGGGTCCGCAAGGCTTCGGCCGCACGGCAGCCGACGATGCCGGATGCGAAGCGGCCTATATCGCGAAAGAGCTCGGCCGTCCGGTTCGCATTCAATGGATGCGCAATGAAGAGACTGCCTGGGATACGAAAGCTCCCGCCTTCGCCGTCAAGATGAGGGGCGCCCTCGACGCGGCAGGCAATCTGGTGGCGCTCGATTACGACGCCCGCTCGGCCGATTACAACCACGTCGGCTACAACGAGCCGGACACAGTGTTGATCGCACAGTTGATGGGCATCCGCCGATCCACTCCCGCCGCGGGCAGCGCCTCACTTCCATCCGAAACGTACGCGATCCCGCATCGCCGGATGGCAACCCACGTCGTCAGCCTGCCGCTCATCTGGGAGACCCCGCTGAGAACCGGAAATCTGCGCGACCCCAACGGTCCGCAAGCGACCTTCGCCTCTGAATCGTTCATCGACGAGCTGGCCGCCACGGCGAAAGTTGATCCTTTCGAGTTTCGGATGAAGCTTCTCGAAGCCGGCTCGGGCGACGACGCCGGGTTCCGGCGAGCCCGCTCGATCGCGGTGCTCAAGGCGGCGGCGAACGCCTACGGATGGGATCGGCGGCCTTCGCCCCAGCCGCGCGGTTCCGGCGATATTCTCACGGGCCGCGGCATGGCCTATTCTTTCCGGGGACAGACCATCGTCGCGGAAATCGCCGAGGTCGAAGTGAATCGCCGCACCGGCCGGGTTTGGGCGAAGCGTTTGGTCTGCGCGCACGATTGTGGGCTGATGATCAATCCAGGGTCGCTGCGCCATACGATCGAGTGCGCGATGCTCCACTCGTTGAGCCGCGCGATCCACGAAGAGGTCCAGTTCGACAACGAAAAGGTCACTAGCGTAGATTGGAGCTCGCACCCGACCCTCACGCACTCTGACGCACCGGAGCAAATCGACGTGGTACTGGTGAACGGCGACCCGAATCCGAATCGATCCGATCTTGCTCCATACGGGGGAGGCGAAGCGGCCTGCAAACCGATGCTCGCCGCGATCGCCAATGCGATTTTCGACGCAACCGGCGTGCGTCTTCGCCGGGTACCGTTCCGTGCGCCGCGCGTTCTTGCTGCGCTTAACAGCGCGAAGGTCTAAATCCGTTTTCCGGTTTAACCCTGTGGCGCCCGTCAAGCGGCGATAACATTCCCCGGAGAGCGTTCGCCAAGACCGGGCCCTCGCGTCCGAACTCAATTTGTGAGTAAATTTCAGGGATGGCACGAAGGAGGTAAGGCGTGAGACGCGATTTGAAAGTCGGCGCGGCATGGACCGCAACCCTCGCATCATTATGGATCGGATCAGTCCTCGTGAACCGGCACGTTTTGGCCTATTCGACGGCGGTGAAGGCGCCTCGATTTGAGGTCGATCCGATGTGGCCGAAACCGCTGCCGAACCACTGGATTCTGGGACAGACGATTGGGGTTTCGGTCGACGCCAACGATCATATCTGGATCATCCATCGAGGCGGCTCGCTCGAACCGGGCGAACAGCACGCGGCGGCGAATCCGAAAATCGCGCAATGCTGTATGGCGGCTCCCCCGGTTCTCGAGTTCGACGAAGCAGGCAACCTGATCGGACATTGGGGCGGACCCGGCAACGGATACGACTGGCCCGACTCGAATCATGGGATCACCGTCGATTACAAAGGATTCGTGTGGATCGGCGGGAACGGGCGCGGAAACACGGGCGGCCGCGGGGCCATCGGAGGCAGCGACGAGGAACCGGCATCCTCAGGCCGCGGACGCGCCGGCCGCGCGGGGTTTCAGAGCTTCAACGACAACATGGTTCTGAAGTTCACGCAGGACGGCAAGTTCGTGATGCAGATCGGCAAGCCGGCGCACAGCAAAGGCAGCAACGACGTCGAAAATTTGCGCCTGCCGGCCAAAACCTTCGTGGACCCCAAGACCGACGAACTCTACGTCGCCGACGGTTACGGAAATCACCGCGTGATCGTTTTCGACGCGAACACCGGAGCGTACAAGCGGCATTGGGGCGCCTATGGCCACAAACCCGAGGACGCCGACCTCGGTCCATATAATCCCAATGATCCGCCCGCGCAGCAGTTTCGCAACCCGGTGCACTGCGTCGAACTCGCCCATGACGGACAGCTCTACGTGTGCGATCGCGTGAACGATCGGGTGCAGGTTTTCAAGACCGACGGCACGTTCGTCAAGGAACATTTCTACGAGAAGGAAACGCTCGGTTCCGGTTCGGCCTGGGATATCGCGTTCTCGCGCGATCCTCAGCAAAAGTATCTGTACCTTGCGGATGGCGAGAACGATCGCGTGCACATTATCGATCGCGAGTCGCTGGAGGTGCTGACCAGTTTCGGGGAAGGTGGAAGACAGCCCGGCGAATTCTACGGCGTCCACAGCATCGCCACCGATTCCAAGGGCAATATTTTCACCACGGAAACCTATCGCGGCCAGCGCGTTCAGAAATTTGTTTATAAAGGTCTCGCTCCGGTCACCAAAAAAGATCAGGGCGTGGTTTGGCCCGGCCGAGTGAAGTGACTCGGAGATTCCCATGCGAAGCAAAACGATCTCGGCGACTCTTCTTTTGGTCTCTGTGCTACTCGCTCAGCAACCCAATCCAACCTGCCGTCACTGCTCGGCGTCGTACATTCCCAAGAGTGAGTTGGATGCTTACATTCAACGAGCGATCGAACACCGGCTTATCGACCAACAGGTCCGCTCGATCGACGTCGGGAAATCGCAAGTGGGGATCGGCATTGTCCGGCGCGGAAGGCTGACTGGCACCAATCCCGAAGCGGAAACGGTAGCCGAACACGAGCAGATCAGCGAAGTGTATTACATCATTGACGGTTCCGCTACGCTGCTCACCGGACCGGACTTGGTCGAGCCGAAAAAACGGCCGGACAATCTCAAAACGGTCCGCGAACAGAACGGTCCTGGCTATAA
>Ga0335074_10017828_pt1 | contig 10022 bp, 7 predicted proteins | sample Lox_Sample_23_FD_206715 | JGI IMG/M metagenome (GOLD analysis project Ga0335074, IMG submission 206715) | Soil microbial communities from Loxahatchee National Wildlife Refuge, Florida, United States - Lox_Sample_2.3 | ecosystem: Environmental > Terrestrial > Soil > Wetlands | place: USA: Florida...
GTCGGTGTCGACCATGTGCTACATCCCCATCAGGCGGCGCCATTCCTTCCAGAATCCGCGCACGGCCGCTTCGGTGGCGCGCGTCGGCTGCGTCTCGGCGCCGGTGCCGCCCATTTCCACCACCGATTCCTCGTCTTCCGCGGTGCCGGTGGCGCGCTGCACGAAACCGCCGACGCAGCCGTCCTCCATCGAAACGAAGCCCGCGGGGCCGACCAGATTGTTCTGCTTCAGGCGGATCGCGCGCAGTTCCGCCGTGTCGTCGGTGAAGCCGAGATAGGTCCAGTGCAGATCCATCGCATCGACGCCGCGCGGCACCACCTGGCGCACCGCGATGCAATTATGGATCTGCTGTAGCACGAAGCCGGGGAACACGGTCAGAATCTGCAACTGGATGCCGTCGCCCCATTCGTCGCGGCTGTCGAGCAATGACGGATCGGCGAGGCGGAAGCTGTCGCTGTCGGAGCGCAGGCCGGCGTCGCGATAGCTGGTGTCGGGCGTGGACGGCGCCGCCAGCGTGGTCGAGGCGTGGTGTGCGCCGCTTTCGCTGACCAGCACGCCGCCGCCCTGGCTCAGTCGGGTAATGCGGAAGGTGGCAAAGAACAGATGGAGCAAGCTGGCGTGATAGGTGTCCTTCACGTTCTCGACGTAGAGTTTCCAGTTGTTGGGCAGCGGCTGGGTGAACCGGCCGATCACCTCCACCGGCTTCTTCAGCACGCGACGAACGCGCGCCGTGACGGCCTCGCCCAGGTAGTCCTCGATCGGCGGCGTCGCTTCCGATAGCGTGCCGAACACCAGGCCACAGAATGTGGCCGTGCGCAGCTTGCGCGGGCCGATCGCGCGCATGTCGAAATCCTTGGCCATGCCGCCCTGGCCGTTCACGCCGTGGCGGAATGCGACCGACACCAGGTTGCCGCACAGGTCGTAGCGCCAGGCATGATAGACGCAGGCAAAATCCTTGGCGTTGCCGGCATCGTCCAGCGCAATCAGCGCGCCGCGATGGGCGCAGCGGTTTTCGAATGCGTGCACCGCGCCGGCCTCGCCGCGCACGACGATCACCGGCATCGCACCCATGAAGGTGGTGCGGAAATCGCCCAGGTTCGGGATGTCCGCTTCCAGGCAGAGGAAATTCCACGTCGCGCCTTGGAAGATGCGCGCTTGCTCCTGCCGTGCGACGTCATGCTCCTGATAGACCCAGAACGGCACGCGGGTCAGGCCGGGCGGCCACGCGCGGATGCCGCTGTCGAGACCGGGTTGCACGCTGGTGCCGTCCATCGCGACCTCCCTCGGTTTGCTGTTGGCGATGCTAGGCCGGACCGCGCCGGATTGCACCCCGGGCGGACCAGGGGACGTGACGCAGGGGACGTGACACAGGGGACGTGACGCAGCGGACGTGACACAGGGGACGTGACACGGCGGCGGAGTGCGTCCAGGCTTGACGCATTGCAGAGACGGCAGGAGGAAGCGATGGACATGGTGGCCGAGGACACGCGGTTGCCGCCCGATATCGACGCGCAGCCGCTGGTGCGGGCGGCTGCGGCGATGCGGCCGGTGCTGCGCCGCTACCAGCAGGAGCTGGAGCGCGAGCAACGCCTGCCGCGTGCCCTGGTCGAGGAACTGCATGGCGCCGGCTTCTATCGCATGACCATCCCGCGCTCGCTGGGCGGCCTTCAGGTCGATCCGCTGACCTTTACGCGGGTGGTGGAACTGCTGTCGGAAGGCTGCGGCTCGGTCGGCTGGAATGTCTGCAACAACAGCATCGGGCAGTTGGTGACGCTGGGCCTGCCTGATGAAGGCGTGCAGGAAGTGCATGGCCGAGAGGGTCCGTCGCGGATGGCCGGCACTGCGGTGCAGGGTGGCGGGCAGGCGGTGCCGGTACCGGGCGGCTATCGGGTGACCGGGCACTGGACGTTTGGCAGCGGTTGCCAGGAAGCGCGCTGGATGCTGGGGAGCTTCCAGATCCTCGAAAACGGTGCGCCACGCTGCGGGCCGGATGGGCGGCCGCTGTATTGGCGCGCCATATTTCCGCGCGAGGAAGCCACCGTCGTGCCGGGCAGTTGGGACGTCGCCGGGCTGCGCGGCACTGGCAGCTTCGACTGGACGGTGACGGACGTGTTTCTGCCGGATCGCCGCACCATGGTGCATGCCGGCATACCGCTGGACAATCAGTGGTCGCGCTGGCCGGGCGTAACCTATTCGCTCCCGACGCAATGCTGGATCGGGCCGCACCACAGCTCGGTGATCACCGGCATCGCGCGCGCCGGCATCGAGGCGCTGATTGAACTGGCCGCCGAGAAGACGCCGCGCGGACGCAGCTTCCGACTGTGTGACAATCCGCAGGTGCAGGAGGCGGTGGGACGCGCGGATGCGATCCTGAATGCGGGGCGAGGCTATCGCAGCGCGACGATCGCCGAGATCTGGAACACGATTGCCGCGGGCGGCGAGACCACGCTGGAGCAACGGGCGCGGTGCCGGCTGGCCTCGACCTATGCGGCGGACAGTGCGCGGACGGCGATGGACCTGGTGTACCGCCTCGGCGGCAGCACGTCGTTCAAGCGCGAGAGCCGGTTGGCGGAGTGCTGGCGGGACCTGCAGGTGGTGGGGCAGACGGTGACCGTCGCGCCCGAGTGGTATCCGATCGCGGGGCGGGCGTTGCTGGGGATGGAGCCGGGACCGCGATTGAAGTAGCACGCTGAAGCAATTTGGTCGCAGCCCGGCGCGCCCTCATGTCGTGCGCGCGGGGCAAGCCCCTCGCCGTTCGCTGCTACCCCGAGATGCCACCCGGTGCGGATCGGCCCTCGACGTGCTCTATTCCCAGTAGTCCCGCGGCATTGCCGCCCAGGATCGCTGCACGTTGTTCGTTGGTCAGTGTTGCCCCTTCGATGAAGCCGATTGGATCGATCTCGCCCATATCCGCCGGGTAGTCGGTGCCCATCAGCACGTGGTCGGCGCCATATTGCCGCACCAGGTATTCCAATTGCGGATGGGTATAGACCAGCGAGTCAAAATACAGCCGCCGCAAATATGTTGTCGGCATCTCGCGGATTTGCTCACAGGTGTCCGGGCGTGCCGACGCCGCGTGATCGATGCGGCCGGAATAGGCCGGCAGGTACCCGCCGCCATGCGCCAGCACCAGCTTCAGCCGCGGGCATTGCTCCAGCACGCCGCCGAAGATCAGGTGATGCACCGCCACCGTCGTATCCAGCGGATTGCCGATGACATTGGTGAGGTAGTGGTCGCCGAAGCGGCGCGCCTCGGTGAAGCCGGTCGGGTGCATGAACAGGGTCAGGCCGAGTTCCTCGGCCTTGGCGAAAATCGGGCGGAAGCGATCGGCGGAGAGGTCGTCACCGGCGACATTGGTGGCGATTTCGATGCCGCACAGGCCGAGCGACTTGTGCAGGCGCTGCAACTCCGCCACGGCGAACTCCGGTGCCTGGAACGGCACGGTGCCGAGGCCAACGAAACGATCCGGGTGGCGCGCCACGATCTCGGCGATGTTGTCGTTGACGGCGCGCGCCGTCGCGATGCCGAGGTCGGGCGGCGTGTCGTAGAAGGTTTGGTTCGGCGCCGGAGTCAGCGCCTGGATGTCAATGCCCATCACGTCCATATCGGACAGCCGTTGCTCCACTGAGGTGAACTGTATCCGCGTGCGCCGCGCTTGCTCGCGGTTCACCTCGCGGGTACGGCCGTTGGCGAAGACCTCGCGGGGGCGGCGATCCTGCTGACCGGATTCGCGGAACAACGCCTCGGCTTTTTCGGTGAGCACGTGGCAGTGGATGTCGACGGTGAAGTGCTTGCCGCGCGGATGCGGCGGGCCGGGAAAGCGGCCGGGAATCGGCGCGCCAGCAGGCAGGCATTTGAACAACATGGGCATTCCTCCGTTTTTCTCGGGTGTTTCCGGGTTCACCGTCATGGCGCCTTCGCTGTCATGGCGCCATCACTGTCATGGCGCCTGCACCGTCATTGCGCGTTCACTGGCATGGCGCCTGCACCGTCATTGCGCGTTCACTGGCATTGCGCCTTCGCTGTGATTGCGCGTTCACTGGCATTGCCCGCAGCGAAGCGACGAAGCAAGCCCGGTCGTGTGTGCCAACGCCACGACCGGGGTTGCTTCGTCGCTATGCTCCTCGCCATGACACCGGCTACTCGGCAAACCCCTGATCCAGCGCCCGTCGCATTCCTGCCGCATCCAAGCCGTCAATCCCCATCCGCCGCAGCGTGCGCGCTTGCGCCGCGAAATCGCTGCCGGCCAGTCGGCAGGCCAGCGCGATCACCGCGTCGATCATTGGCGTCGGCACGCCGCATGCGCCACCGATCGCCTGCATCGGCATCAGGCCCACCGGCACGTCCTCGGTGATGTATTTGTGGTCCCAGGATTTCGGCGTCCCTGTCGCCTGATACGGCCCGTCGCTGTTGGTGGTCAGAAGCCGGCAGGTCTCCGACAGGGTTGCGCCGCGCACGCCATAGGTTTGCTCGAACCAATCCGCCAGATCCGGCACATCGGCGCCCAACGCCGCGGCAACGGCGACGCGCTCCGCGTTGATCGCCGCATAGAGGCGTGCGACCGACGGCGTGACGCCTTCGGCATAGAACTTGTACGCCTCGCCGCGATCGATCTTGCCGGCATTGGCAACGCAGTTCGCGACATGCAGCATCGCGTTCGCGTTGGTGAAGCCGGTGAACGCAATGCTCTGCCGCGCCATCGCGTGCGGGAACAAAGCTGCCAGGCGCGGGAACACGGCGCCGATACGGTTGCCGGGAAACGCCGCGATCTGCAGCCAGCGCTTGGCGATGATCGGCCGGATGCGGGTAGGCGAGAGCCGCCAGCAGGAGAACGGATAGTTGTCCATCTCCGCGACATCGACCGCCACGCGGCAGCCCGCCCGATCCAGCGCCCGGCGCACCACGAGCGAGCCGCCGGTATTGCCCTGGATCAGCAGAATGATTTCGCCGCCACGCAGCAGCGGGGCAAGCGCGGCGGCCACCGCCTCCTGGTAAGTGCCGCCGGTCGCCACGATGATGACGTCGGCGCCGTCCACCGCCGTGGCGAGTTCGGTCGTGACATGTTCGATTGCGGCGAACCGGTCCGGCGGACCCTCGACCTCGATGCCGCCGCGCGCGCGGATCGACGTGAGGCGCGTCTCGTCGACATCATGCAGGCGGAGCCGGCGCGCATGATCCGCCAGCATGGCGGACAGGTACACGCCGCCGATGCCGGCGCCGATGATGGCGATGGTCGGCGCGGTCACGCGATCACCTTCGCGTCGCGCAGTCCGCGCAGCGTCGCCGCATCGAAACGGAGCAATCCGCCCAGCACCTCGTCGGTGTGCTGACCCGGCGTCGGCACCGGACCCACGCGGCCCGGCGTGCGCGACATCTTCACCGTCACGCCTGGCAGGTACATCTCGCCCGCCACCGCATCTTCCAACTTCACCAGCATCTCGCGTTCCCAGACATGCGGGTCCTGCGCCACCTGCGGGATGGAGCGCACCGGCGCGACCGGCACGCCGGCCGCCATCAACGCCTGGCAGATCTCGTCCACGCCGCGGTCAGCGCACCATGCTTCCACTGCCTTGCGCGCATCGCTGCGGCCCTGGCCGCCGGTGAGCAACTCCGCCTCGCCGGCGCGGCCCTCACCCGCGACGAGCCGCATCAATTGCCCCGCCATCTCACGTCCGGCGGCGGATATCACCACCCAACCGTCCTTGGCGCGATACGGCGGGCGGCCGCCTTCGCCGCCTTCCTCGCCGGTGGCGAGATAGTACGAGGTCGGAATCTCCACCATGGTCAGCGCCGAATCGAGCAAGCAGCAATCGACCAACTGGCCCTCGCCGGTGCGGTCGCGATGGCGCAGTGCGGCCAGCGTGCCGATCGTCGCGTGCAGCGCGGTGTAGCGATCCACCACCGAAGACGCGGTGCCCAACGGCTGGCCCACCGGCTGGCCGGTCAGTGTCATCAGCCCGCTCATCGCCTGGCCCAGCGGATCGAACGCAGGGCGGTCGCGATACGGGCCGTACTGGCCGAAGCCGGAGACCGAGACCAGGATGATGTCCGGCTTGATCGCACGCAGCGCGTCGTAGCCGAAGCCCATCGCATCCATCGTGCCGGGCCGGAAATTCTCCAGCACCACGTCGGCGGTGTTGACCAGCGCAGCGAAAATCTGCTTGCCACGCGCCTGCCGCAGGTCGAGACAGATGCTGCGCTTGCCGCGGTTGTAGACGCTGAAATACACGCTCTGGCCGCGCACCATGGGCGGATGGCGGCGGGTTTCCTCGCCGCCGATGCGCTCGATCTTGATGACGTCCGCGCCGAGGTCGGACAGGATCATGCCGCCACGCGGCCCGGCCTGATAACGCGCCAGTTCCAGCACCCGAACGCCTTCGAGACTTTGGGTCACGGTTTCCTCCCGCGCGTTATGGTGTGCGCGCCGGACGGTACGGCCGGCGTGCCGGCAGTGTCAAAGCGCGGGGGTGGCGCCGCAGGCCGCATCGACTTATGGCGTCAGCACCGAACAGGACGACCATCGAGCATCGGGAGGAAACCAACAATGCCGCTGTTGCTGGAGCGCCGTGGCGCGGTCGCCATTCTGACGTTGAGCCGCCCGGAGGCGCGCAACGCCTGGTGCGAGGAATTCCAGACCGGGTTGCGCGAGCGCCTGCCTGAGCTGGAAGCCGATCCCGAGGTGCGCTGCGTCATCCTCACCGGCGACGACGCGGGCGGCGCATTCAGTGCCGGCGCGGATTTGAAGAACCCGCGCACGCATACCATGAACTCGGTCGGCGCCTTCATCGAGGACCTGCCGAACCGGCGCCGCGCCCACCCCATCAACATGCTGGCCGATTTCGCCAAGCCGATCATCGCGGCGGTGAACGGCTATGCGGTGGGGATCGGCTGCATCGTGACCTATTGCTGCGACATGATCGTGGCCTCGGATCGTGCCGAGTGGCGGCTGCCGCAATCGGGGCTGGGAATCATCCCGGCACAGGGCGGCGCGGTGCGGCTGGCGCGCTGGGTGGGCAAGGGGCTGGCGATGCGCGTCGCGTTCGGTTTTCCGCTGACGGCGGAGGAGGCGTTCCGCATCGGCCTGGCGCAATTCCTGGTGCCGCATGCGGAGCTGATGTCGCGCGCCATGGCGGTGGCGGAGCAAATCGCGGCATTGCCGCCGCTGGCGGCGCGGCTGACCAAGGAGTCGCTGAACTACGGCATGAACATTCCGCAGTCGGATGCGGCGCTGGCGGACCTGTACCGCTTTGCGATGCTGGAGCTGACCGAGGACAAGGCGGAAAGCCACCAGGCCTGGCGGGAGCGACGCAAGCCGCGGTTCAAGGGGCGATAGCCGACGCAGGCAAGCGGCCCTTCGCGTAGCCCAACGACGCTACCGGCATCGCCCGCCCGTCGGTCGCGGCCTCAGCACATCGGCGCATTCTCCCGGCGCGGCGGCGGCGTTGGCGTCCAGGATTGATGCTCTGGCACCGCTACCGGGCCCGCCTGGGCCGTTTGGTTGCGACCGGGGCTGCGGCAGGCATCTCGACCAGCAGCCGCACCACGGTGTCGGAATCGGGCAGACTGGTCTCGGGCAGGTGCTGCGACTTCTGGAAGGCAAGCAGTGCGGCCGCGGTGCCGCCGCCGAACTTGCCGTCGGCCGGATCCTTCAGCAGCTTGTCTCGCTCCAGCGCCTTCTGCATGGCAACCAGGGTTGCCTGGCGGATCAGCACCGTCTGCGCGCCCTGGCGGGCCTCCACCACCGGCGAATCGTGCAGCAGCCGGGCGGTGGCGAGTTGGGTCAGCACGGAGTTGGCCACGGCTTCCACCCGCGCGTCCGGGTTTCGGCGGCACACGCCGATCACCATGTTGGTCAGCGCTTCCGGTGCCATCACCGGGGTCTCGTCGAACGTGTCCTTCACCAGCCGGTCCGACGCCGTCAGGTAGCCCATGATCCAGGAGGTGAGGATCTGCCGCAGACTCAGCGCCGCGGAGGCTGGGCTCGGGGCAGCGACCGGTGCCGTGGGCGTAGTCGAAGCCGCGGCTGCCGGCGCACCGGCTGCTTCGGCCTGGTGCGAAGCGCCGCCGCCGGCGGGGCTGGCGTCCGGCTTGGCAGCAGCCGAGGCGGAAGCTGAGGGAGCAGGAGTGGCCGCCGCGTTTGGCGCCGCCGGTGAGGCAACCGCATCCGGCTTGGCGGCCGGGATGGCAGCCGGTGTCGCGGTCGGGGTCGCGGCCGGGGTCGCCGGTGCGGCCGGTGCGGCCGCCGTCGCCGGGGTGGCCGCCGGTGTCGCGGTCGGGGTCGCCGCCGCGGCCGGCGTGGCCGCAGGCTGTAGTTCCTGCAACATCATCTTGCAGGTCTGTGCCCCCACGCCATGCAAGGCGAAACCGCCACTCGCATCCGATGCGATGGCGGGCGCCAGGCAGATCGTTGCACCAAGCAAGCCAATACCCGGTATCAGGAAGGCGTGTCTGGTACTCATGTCCGTTTTTCCTTTTGATAAACGGGGTGGTCGGAACAAAGGCACGGCACGCAGACGAACGGCCCGGGCTGTTAACCCGGGCCGCCCGACGGTCAGTGGGTCGTGATGCTGCCGGTCGCGACGTTGCCGAAGGCACTGGCGGTGAGCGAGTTGTTGCCCACCCGTGCCGACGTGCCACCGGCAATGGCCGCGCCGACCTGCACGTTGCTGATGCTCGCGCTGATCGCACCCGTGTTCTGCTGCACGCTGTTGATCGACGAGGTCGCCCCGCCGGTGTTGAAGGCGGCCAGCACGATCGAGTTCTGCGCACGGTTGCCGATCGCCTGGCTGGTCACCGTGTTGCCGGACATTGTCACCGCATTGCCGCTGCCGGTGGTGTTCAGCGCCGCGATGTAACCGCCGCCCACGTCGGCGATGCCAACCTGCAGCGTCGGCGTCGCACCGGTCACCGCCGCAGTCACCGGACCGGAGTTGATTTGCGCATTCAGCACGGCGTAGGTCGCGCTGGTATGCATACCCCTTTGCAGCGTGCTGCCTGCGACGAATGTCGGGTCGCCGTACTCCGCCGGCGAGGCGTTCAGGGCATTGGTAGCCTGGTTGCCGGTGGCAAGCGCCTGGGTGGTGTTGTTGCTCTCATCGTAGGTGGCGTTGCTGCTGGTACTGGTGTGGGTCGCCGACGGTAGCTGGCCGAGCGCCAGCGTCGAGTCGATCGTCGCGCTCGCGCCCACGCTGGCGGCGTTCATCTGGCCGTTGGCGATCGCGCCGGTCGCCCCACTCGGTCCGGCGGCGGTTATGCTCAACGCATTGTCGGCACGATTGGCGACCGCCTGTGCCGTCGTCACGTTGTCGTCCACCGCAACGCTGGTGCCGGAGATCGCACCGGGGTCGAGGTAGAGATCGCTGTTGAGCATCGCCGTGCTGGCCGTGCTCTCCACCGCGCCACCGGACACGGTCTGCGCGTTCACCACCGTGTAGTCGCCGACAGCCTGAACGCTCGGCCCGCCCAACCGGTTCATCGTGGCCATCGCCGATGCGGTCTGCGAGGAACTCGTGCCTGGCAGACTGCCGGCACCGCTGACGCCGAGCGTATTGGTCACGTCGTTGATGACGGCACTCGCGGTGTTGGTGTTGCCCGACATGCTCAGCGTCGAGCCGCTCATTGCCATCGGGGCGCTGACCAGCATGGTCGACGTTGCCGAGACGGTGGTTTCCGCCGTGCTGCTGGCGACCTGCAACGAAGCCAGGCTGGCGGTCTCCGCGGGCGTTTCGCTGGCGGTGATCCCCGGCGACAGCGTCAGCGCGTTGGTGGCCGTGTTGCCCACCGCGCTGGCCTGCACGGTATTGTTGCTGAGCGACAGCGCGGCATTGGTGTAGGTGGGCGCCGCTGCCGTGTTGCCGATCGCGAACGTGCCGTTCGCCTCAGCGGTGGAGCTGCCGCCACCGCCCATGAGCTGGTTGTTGAGCAATCCCACATCGGCCAGCACGCTGGGACCATACTCCGTGTCGAGATCGGCGCCGGGCCCGGTGAAGCCCGAAGTCGGCGGTTTGTCCCCGTAGTCGAAG
>Ga0335074_10017829_pt1 | contig 10021 bp, 6 predicted proteins | sample Lox_Sample_23_FD_206715 | JGI IMG/M metagenome (GOLD analysis project Ga0335074, IMG submission 206715) | Soil microbial communities from Loxahatchee National Wildlife Refuge, Florida, United States - Lox_Sample_2.3 | ecosystem: Environmental > Terrestrial > Soil > Wetlands | place: USA: Florida...
CGCCGCCGATGTCGAACCCCAGCCGCCCCAGCTCCTTTTTGAAATAGCGCGTGTTCTCCCACAGCCGCTCGATGCGCTCCGGCTCCGACTCGAGCAGATCGAAGGCCGCAATGCAGGTGGCCGTGACCGAGGGCGGATGCGAAGTGGAGAAAAGGAACGGCCGCGCGCGGTGGTAGAGGTAATCGATGAGATCTTTCGATCCGCAGACATAGCCGCCGATAGCGCCGATGGCCTTCGACAGCGTGCCCACCTGGATGTCCACGCGGCCGTGACAGTGGAAATGGTCGACCGTGCCGCGGCCGTTGCGGCCCAGCACGCCGGATGCGTGCGCATCGTCCACCATCATGATGGCGCCGTACTTCTCGGCCAGGTCGGCGAGCTTGTCCACCGGGCCGATGTCGCCGTCCATGGAGAAGACGCCGTCGGTGATGAGCAGCTTGTGGCCGGGCTCGTTCTCAATTTCGCGCAGCAGCTCCTCGGCGTGAGCCAGATCCTTGTGGCGGAAGACCTTGATCTTCGCCCGCGAGAGGCGCGCGCCGTCGATGATCGACGCGTGGTTCAGCTCGTCCGAGACGATGAAGTCCTCTTTGCCGAGGATCGCCGAGACCGTCCCGGCGTTCGCGGTAAAGCCGCTCTGGAAGACCACGCAGGCTTCGACATTCTTGAATCGGGCGATCTTCTCTTCCAGCTCCATGTGAATCTTCATGGTGCCGGCGATGGTGCGCACCGCGCCGGGCCCCACGCCCAGCTCCCGCGTGGCCTTTTCCGCCGCTTCCTTCAGCCTGGGGTGGTTGCACAGGCCCAGATAGTTGTTCGACGCCAGATTGATGACGCGCCGGCCGTCGTAGGTGCACACCGGAGCCTGGGCATCGTCGAGCACGCGCAGGCGGAAATGCGTGCCCTTCTTCTTCAGTTCTTCCATCTGCTCGCTCAGATACCGCAGCTGCGGGCGTTGCGAAAGCGACGTCGCCATGTCTTCCACCTCGGAAAAATCGAAAATGCGCAACCTTCGATGCTAACTCCGCCGGCCGCCTGGCGCAGCTTCCTCCCCGCTCTCTGTACCCTGTTCCCCGCGCCCTGTACAATAATCTTTCCAGCGCAGGAGATGCGGTTGCGGAGCTTCCGGCTTCAGCGCGGAGGGTTTACCCGAGAGAGTTCCTCACGAATGATTTCGCTGTTCCGGAAAGATATCGCCTCACGGCTCGCGCTTTGGGCCATCGTCAGCATGGCAATTCTGGCCTGTTTTCTGCCCGCGGCGCACGCGCAAACGGGGGCGCCCACGCGCACCCAGCTTGCCTCGCAGCGCCAGGGCAGCGTTCTCTCGTTCACGGCGACGGTCACCGATGTGGAGGGCCAGGGCGTATCCGAAGGGTCGGTGAGTTTTGAGACGGCGAAAGGGTCGCTGGGATCCGTGTTCGTCCACGACGGCGTTGCCACGCTGAATCTGACGAATCCTCCGGCCTGGGCGCGCAGCGTGACGGCCTTGTACCACGGCGACAGCGCCTATGCTTCCTCGTCGGCGATCACGACGGTGGTCGGGGACCAGACGACGACGGTGGCGGGATTCACCGTCACCGCCAGCCCTTCGTCGTTCACGGTAAACCCGGGGCAGTACGAGACGGTGAACCTGACCGTCACCTCGCAGAACGGCTTTTCCGCGCAGGTGGACCTGAGCTGCTCGGGGCTGCCGGGCCTGGCGTCGTGCAATTTCAATCCGTCGATTGTGACTCCGCCGGCAAACGGTTCCATCATCAGCTCCATGCAGCTCACCACCCAGGCGGCTTCCGGCGTTCTCAGCAGCCATGCGGCGCCGCTCGGCCGCTCCGGCGAAGCCTGGGCGCTGGTGTTCCCGGGCCTGCTGGCGCTGGCCGGTCTGGGCGCGCTGCGGCGCAGGAGCTTCGGCGCGCTGCGCGTGCTGGGGATGGTGTTGCTGCTGGCAGCCGGGGCAATCGGCCTGACCGCCTGCAATCCGCGGTACAGCTACGAGCACTACAAGCCTTCGCCCAACTACGGCACCCCTGCCGGCAACTACACCATCGTGGTTTCCGCGTACTCCTCCAACGGAACCACCATCACCCAGGCCACCTCCTCCGATGCCAGTTGCAACGGCGCGGTCTGCGTGGCGATGACGGTGCAGTAGGGACCGGAGAGGTTACAGGTTCCGGCCTCCGGGCTACTGTCTCCGGTCTGTTAACCTTTCCGCTGCCTCCACCACATCCGGCTCATCTCCGAATCCGCGCAGCCAGTGCATCTCCGGCTCGCGGCGAAACCAGGTGAGCTGGCGCTTCGCGTAATTGCGATGGCCCTGGGCCGTGGCGGCGATGGCTTCTTCTTCAGACATCTGGCCGCGCAGGACCGCCCGCGCCTGGCGATAGCCCAGCGCGTCGAAGGCTGGCGGCGTCTCACCATACTTCCCCAGCAGCCCGCGCGTCTCCGCAACCAGACCCGCGGCGAACATCGCTTTCGCCCGCGCGTCCAGGCGCCGGTACAGCAGCGGCCGCGGCGGATCGAGGCCGAGACGCAGGACGCGGAATCCCTGAAGCGGTTCGCGTCCCGCCTGCCAGGCTGCGGTCAGCGGCTGCCTGGCGGCGAGGCACACCTCGATGGCGCGGATGAGCTTGGGCCGGTCGTTGGCGTGGATGCGTTCGGCGGCGGCCGGATCGAGACGCGAGAGCAGCCGATGCAGCCACTCCAGCCCATGCCGCTCCGCGCTGCGGCGCAGGCGGTTGCGCACTTCTTCCGACCGCTGCGGTCCGGCAAACAACCCCTCCAGCAGCGCGCGCAGGTAAAGCCCCGTTCCGCCGGTGATGATCGGCAGCTTTCCCCGTTCCGCAATCCCGGCAATCGCCTGGCGCGCAAGCCGGCTGTAATCGCCGGCGGTGCAGAAGTGGTCGGGCGGCAGGATGTCGATCAAATGATGCGGAACACGGCGGCGCTCGTCGGGCGTCGGCTTGGCCGTGCCGATTTCCATCTCGCGGTAGACAGCCACCGAGTCGCAACTGACGATTTCGCCCTGAAAGCGCTCCGCCAGCGCCAGCGACAAAGCCGTTTTGCCGCTGCCGGTGGGTCCGGCGATCGCAATGAGCAGAGGATCCATCAACGGGAGCTCAAGAGTAGCCAAAGGCGAAGAAGCAAGCAGCTTCCGTGGCTGCGTGGAAGCGCGCTTTTGTATTATTCGGACGGGGTGAGCTCCATTGCAACAGCCAACCGAAGCAGAGAGGTACGCCGCGGCGTGGAAAGATCGCAAGCGGCGGTTTCTGCTATATGTGCTCGCACTGAACTTGTTCTGGCTTATTGTCCTCTTCGGATTTCTGTCTGAGGCCAATCCGCGATTCGATCTCTCCGGCAGAGCTGTGCTTCCTGCCTTCGCAATCTGGTTCGCCGGACAAATGGCCGTCGGCGTGTGGTTGAACAGGTTCCGCTGTCCCCGATGCGGGGGCCTCTTCTATTGGGGGCCGCGCGCCAGGACGTGGCGGCAGTGCCGCCATTGTGGTCTGATCCAGGATTCCGTTCCGGCATAGGGCAAAGCCACATCGCCAGCGCACAGGACCGACGCCGTCGGGGTCGTTTCCGATTACAGATTACTGACGACTGTCTGCTGTCTTTCACTGCACCGGCAGCTGCGCCGTGTACCCGTCGCGCGCGATCACCATGTATTTCAACGGCTTGTGCTTCTGGTCCACCATGCGCAGCGGTTGACCTTCGTTGTCCACCAGCTGGATGCGGATGCGCCGATACGTCCCGTCCATCTTCGTGTCCGTCGGCCGATACGTGAGCTGGTACTGGTTGCGGATCGACGCGTTGATCTGCTGGAAGACGTCGGGGAACTCCGCCTGGAAGCGCGGCTCGAACCACATGCCGCCGGTCATGCGCGCGTAGGTCTGCATCTCGTTATCGGCCTGCAGCATGCCGATGCTGTTGGGGATGCCGCCCATCATGCCGCCCGCCGCGCGCGCAAAGCCGCCGGTGCTGATGGTGAAGATGGTGACGTTCGGCGTCTCCTTGATCTTTTGCAGGCACTTGTCCAGCGTGATGCGGGAAAAGGTGTCGCGGCCCGACCCCACCAGGATGATGTATTTGCGGCCCGGAATGCGCGACAGGCGGTCGAGCGTCGTGTAAAGGGCGTCGAAGACGTTGGTCTCATCCCAGGTGGGCATCTGCAGCGACTCAATCGCGTTTTCGACTACGGATTTGTTCTGCGTGAAGTCCGTCAGGATCTCGGTGTGCATGTCATAGGTCTCCACCGCCACATAATCCTGCGGCTGGAGCTGCTGCGCGAACGACCACGCCGCCTGCCACATATCCTGGATGAAATACCAGCTGTTGCTGGCGAATTCCAGCAGCAGCACCGCGGTGATGGGCGCCTTCACCTGCTGGAAGCCGATAATCGGCTGCGGGACGCCGTTTTCATAGACGCGGAAGTTATCCGCCTGCAGATTGGGGATGAACTGGTGCGTCTTTTCGGTGAGCACGTCCACGTCCACGTTGACCACCGGTACATCCACGCGCATGGAAAGGTTTCCCAGCCCGGGAGGGTTCTTCACGGTCGGCGGCGGCGGAGGAGGAGGCGGCGGCGCGGTGCGCTTCGGCAGTGCGATGGGACCGTTGTCGTTGCCCGGCCCGCCGGCGGAGCCAGGCGTCTCCTGCTGCTGGTTCTGATTCTGGTTCTGCGTCTGGTTCTGCTGGTTTTGGTTCTGCTGGTTTTGATTCTGATTCTGGTTCTGCTGGTTCTGATTTTGCTGCTGATCGCTCTGCGCCCATGACCTTTGCGGCGCAACCAGCGTCAGAGAAAGCAGCAGGGCAAGCACGGCAGGTACAGAAATCCGCAGACGGAGGACCCTCATGGGAATAAACCTCTCGGACGATTGTCCAGCCACCCGCGCCTTTGCGGCAAGTCGCGAAGCGGCTTAGTCTATGGACGTGTACAAGCCCGTGAAAGATATCCGAAAGGCCGCGGCGCTGCTGCTGGCGCTGGGCGGTGGGGCCTGCCTCTGCGCCCAGGCGCCGCAGCCCGCCGGTTCCCCCACCCCTGCGAATCTCCCGCCGGCTCCTCCGGCCGTGACCAGGTTCTTTCCCCTCAGCCAGATCCACGCCGGCCAGCAGGGCGTGGCCTACACCGTTTTCCAGGGAACCACGCCGGAGCCGATGGGCGTGGAGATCCTGGGCGTGCTGCACAACGCCATCGGGCCCCGCCAGGACATGATCCTCGCCCGCCTGGAGGGTTCAAAGCCCGACTACACCGGCGTCGTCGCGGGCATGAGCGGCAGCCCCGTCTACATCGACGGCGAGCTGGTGGGCGCGCTCTCCTACCGGATCGGCATGTTCAGCAAGGAGCCGATCGCAGGCATCACCCCCATCCAGCAGATGCTGGGTGTGGAAGACCAGCCTCAGGGCCCCGTTGAGGAAGTCGCCTCGGCTGCGCCACCAGCGTTCCTGCCGGTTTCGGGCTCCGCCGCCGTCGCCGCGCCCGATTCCGCCATGCCGCTCATGCAGCCCATTGAGACACCCCTGATCTTCAGCGGCTTCAGCCCCGGGGCGCTGCAATTCTGGAAAGAACATGCACCCGCCGGCCTGATGCCGGTCGAGGGCATCGGCGGCTCGGAAAGCGACGAAGCGCAGCCCGGCCCGCTGCGCCCCGGCGACGCCGTCAGCGCCGTGCTCGTGCGCGGCGATCTCGACATCGCCGCCACCTGCACCGTCACCTATGTCGATCCGCACCGCATGCTCGCCTGCGGCCACCCCATCACCCAGTTCGGCCCGGTGTCGATGCCGATGACCAAGGCGGACGTCGTCGCAACGCTGCCCTCGCCCTACGACGCCTTCAAGATCATCAACACCACCCAGACCATCGGCTCCATCACCGAGGACCGGCAGTCGGCGATTATGGGCGTCTTCGGCAAGGCGGCGCGCATGATCCCGGTCACGCTGCACGTCACCAGCGACGGCGTCGCTCCCGGGCAGCAGGCGCAGCACGAGACGCTGCATTTCCAGGTCATCGATCAGCCCCAGATCACCCCCACCGCGGTCATGGTCGCCGTCTACCAGGGCCTGATGGAGGAGAACGCCTACTCCGCGCTGACCAGCTACCGCATGCAGGGCACGGTGCGGCTCGATGGCTACCCCTCGGTGAAACTCGACAGCCTCGTCGCCCCCACCGACTCTATTCCAGCCAACCTGCTGACAGCGCTGGAACTCGGCATGAGCTTTACCCGGCTGTACACGAACGCCGCGCGCCGCACGCCCATCGAGAGCGTCGATCTGGAAGTGGCTGCGATCCCGCGCCGGCTGACCGCCGAGATTGAGAGCGCGCAGGTCAGCCGCGTGGAGGTCCATGCCGGCGACACCATCACGGTGAACGCAACCCTGCTGCCCTGGCATGGCGAGCCCAGGAACATCCGCGTGCCCGTCACCCTGCCCGCCAACCTGCCGCCTGGCCCGGTGCGGTTGCTGGTCAGCGACGGCCCCACGCTCGACCGGCTGATGCAGCCCGTGATGATGGGAGCCCAGCCGCTGGACATGAGCGCCACCATCGCCCAGCTCAACAGCGCGCATCCCAGCGACCAGCTCTACGTGACCCTGCTGGCGCCGGAAGCCCAGGCCGCCGTGGAAGGGCATACGCTCTCGGCCATTCCGCTGTCGCTGGCGAACGTCCTGCAGCCCATGCAGCAGAACCGCAGCCTGCAGCTGAACGGCGAGTCGGCCATCCCCGTCGCTTCCCTGCCCATGAACGCCGTAGTGAGCGGACTCCAGGTGGTCACGCTGCAGGTGGACGAGCAATAGAGGGGTCGCGGCGAACACAGCCCTCAGGGCTGGGCTCGGCCGTCGCCTGAACCTCCCTGGCGTAAGATAGGAATTTCGCTGAAGTTCCTCTCCTTTTGCTGAGGTGATCTCATGCCCGTTCAGGGGTACGGCGTGCATGCCGCCGGAGCCGAGCTGCTGCCTCTCCGCTACGACCCGGGCGACCTCCGGCCCCAGGATGTCGAAGTCAGCATCACCCACTGCGGCGTCTGCCACAGCGATCTGCACCTGATCGACAACGACTGGGGGATCAGCCAGTACCCGTTCATTCCCGGCCACGAAATCGTGGGCCAAGTGGCGCAGGCCGGCGCGGCGGTGCGCCATCTGGCCGCCGGAGACCGAGTCGGCATCGGCTGGCAGGCCGACAGCTGCGGCTTTTGCGAGTGGTGCCGCAGGGGCGAGGAGAACCTGTGCTCTCAGGTGCAGGCCACCTGCGTGGGCCGGCACGGCGGCTATGGCGAAGCGGTGCGGGTGAACGCCCGATTCGCCGTCAGGCTGCCCGAGCAGCTCGACAGCGAGACCGCCGCGCCACTGCTCTGCGCCGGCATCACCGTCTACCAGCCGCTGCGTTCGGCCGGAATCAACCCCTCGTCGCGCGTGGGCGTGGTGGGGATCGGCGGCCTGGGCCACCTGGCCCTGCAGTTTGCCCGCGCCTTCGGGGCCGAGGTCACCGCCTTCTCAACCTCGCAGGAAAAGGAAGCCGAGGCCATGGCGCTTGGAGCGCATCGCTTCGTCCACTCCCGGGACAGCAAGGAGCTACGGGCCGTCGAAGGCACGCAGGATCTGATCGTCTCCACCATCAACGCAACGCAGGAGTGGAACGCCTACCTCGGCGCACTGCGCCCCCATGGCACACTCTGCCTGGTCGGCGTCCCGCCCAAGCCGGTGTCGGTGGAGGCCTTCCCTCTCATCGCCGGGGAGCGCTGTGTCTGCGGATCGAACACCGGCAGCCCGGCACGGATCGCCGAAATGCTGGAGGTGGCCGCGCGGCACAAGGTGGCCGCGCAAATCGAGTCTTTCAAAATGGCCGACGCCAACCAGGCGATCTCGCGCCTGCGCAGGAACCAGGTGCACTACCGCGCGGTGCTGGCCAACTGACGGGACTGCTCCGCAACTCCGCTGGCCGCATCGTTGCTAATACGGCCGCACCCGGAAGCTGTACGCCACACCAAATGAAACCACGGGGTACGTCTCCAGGCCGCTGATGTTGCTGTTCCACTTCGCGATCTGCGCGCTCAGGTTGTTCTGGAACTCCAGCGCAATCGGATTGGTGGGCGAGGCGATATTCGTGCAGTAGAGCTGCGTCGAATCCGTGCAGGCCCAGCCGGAGAGCGCCAGGTCGATCTTCGGCGTTCCCACAAAGGCCACGCCGACCTCGAACGGGAAATCCCAGTGTCCGCTGCGCTTCACGTGATTGCCCCAGCCTGTCGTCACGACGGCGCTTGGCGTGGTGGCGTTCAGAGTGAGGGTTCCGACGCCCGCGAGCGGCGTTGCGCCGGTCGTGGAGTTCGCGTTGGCGGAGTAGTACGTCTGGTTGTTGATCGTGAAGCTGGTCCCGCCGGGAATGTTCGCCGTGGCCGTCGCCCCGTTGCGATTGGCGAAGAGCGCACCCGCGCTCAGCCGGAATCCGCTGTGGAACGGGTAATAGTCGAGCATGGCGCCGCCCGAGCCGAGGGTCAGCGACGCATTGAACGGAATGCCGTTCGAGGTCAGGCTGGTCGAATAACTGAAGACGTTGCCGATCCCGCGCAGGTTCAGGTGCGCGCTCAGGTCCGTCGAAACCTGGAAGCCGATGCCGAGCGGCGAGATTCCCGCTCCGATCGACATGCGCGAAAACGGGGGCAGCTGACCGGACGGAGCAACCAGCGATGGCGGCGTTGGCGGGCTGCCGGTCTGCTGGGCAAACAGGGCGGACGACGGCAAAGAAACGAGCAGGACAGCGGTCAGAAAGCGGTTCATAAGCTCCAGACCAGGGGAGGTCTGCAATGAACCTACTACACCGCCTTTGTCAGGCCGGTACAACTTCCGTGCAGCCGCTATCCACAACTCCTGGCCGTGAAGTTGCCTCGGTTCAGCTGTTCGGCTGCCGGTACGGCGTCTGGATCCAGTGCCGCGCCTCGTTCAGCGCGCCCGCGGTGTTGTCGTTGGTCTCCAGCGCCTCGCGGTACTCCGTGATCGCGCGGTCGCGCTGGCCGGTGATGTCGAAAATCTTGCCGATGGCGATGTAGCTCCACACCTGCGTCCACTCCGGCTCCGCGTCGCCGGCCAGCGCATCGCGGTAGGCGTTCACCGCGGCCTGATAATTGCGCATGGTAAAGAGCAGTTCCCCGATCCGGTAGCTGGCCAGCGAGCTGTCGGGATTCGCCTTCTTCGCCAGCTGATACTGTTCCAGCGCGCCCGTGGTGTCGCCCTGCGCCGCCAGTTGCTGCCCGCGCAGGATATACACCCGCACCTGCAGTTCCGGCGTCTCTTTCAGCACCCAGTCGTTGGGATCGATGATGACCTGGCGCGGGCGGCCGAAGGTGTCCACGACGTACTGCGAGTCGGTCCCGACCACATCCACGCGCTGGTTCACGGTTCTGCCCTCGGTTTCGATCTCCAGATCCACCGGCATGTTCAGCAGGTCCATGTTGTCCTGTACCTCGCCGATCGTCCGAAAGCCCTTGTTGTTGCCCAGCCGGTAGACGGCGTACTTGTCCTGGAACTCCGGCGCGCCGGTGCCGTCCAGCCACTCGGAGAAGAACGGGACAAGATTCAGCTGCGACTGCTGCTCGGCAATCTTCTCGAAGTCGCTGGTGCTGATGCCCGTGCCCTTGTATTGATCGATGGCCGCGCGCAGGATCCTGCCGAAGGTCGCGTCGCCGACGATGCCGCGCAGCATGTGGAAGACCATCCCGCCCTTTTCCAGGGTCATCGACTGGAACTGCGGCGACCACGGCTGCAGCGTGCCCACGCTGGACAGCGGAATGGTGTCATAGGCCAGCGCTCCGGCGGAAACATCCTGGATCGCAGCCTTGAGCGCGCCGCTCCCCTGATCGTCCTCCAGATACATCAGCTCGCCGTAGCGCGACATGCCGTTGGTGATCCAGGTGTCGTCCAGCGACTGCGGGCTCACTTCGCTGCCCCACCACTGGTGGGCGATGGTGTTGGCCAGCAGACGGAACTCGTTCTTGCCCCCGAAATGCGCGCCGGCAATGGCGGCGATCTCCGGCGCCCAGTAGGC
>Ga0335074_10017831_pt1 | contig 10021 bp, 4 predicted proteins | sample Lox_Sample_23_FD_206715 | JGI IMG/M metagenome (GOLD analysis project Ga0335074, IMG submission 206715) | Soil microbial communities from Loxahatchee National Wildlife Refuge, Florida, United States - Lox_Sample_2.3 | ecosystem: Environmental > Terrestrial > Soil > Wetlands | place: USA: Florida...
CACCAGCCGTGTGGAGACATTCGGCAGGACCAGGCGCGCCACCAACGGGATCAGCACGATCATCAGCGCCGCGCCCGGGGACAATGCCAGCCCGGTCAGCAGTGCTGTGTATCCGAGCCAGGCCTGGGCCAGCAGCGGAATCAGCACCAGGCTGGAATAGAGGCTCAGCCCGATGCCGAACACCATCACCGAGCCGACGGCGAAATTACGGTCGCCCAGTGCGCGCAGGTTGACGATGGGTTTTTCGCTCAGCAACAGCCAGCATAGTGCGCCCAGCAATGATGCGGCAGCGACCAGGGCGGCCAGGCGGATGGCGGGAGAGGCGAACCAGTCATTGTCCTCGCCGCGGTCCAGCATGATCTGGAGCGAACCGAAGCCGATCGCGATCAGTGAGAGCCCGACATAGTCCATGTCGATCAGCCGGGCTCGGTCGGCTTTTACCCAGGGCGGATCCTCGACCAGTTGTGCGACGGTGAGGAATGCCAGGATGCCCATCGGCACGTTGATCAGGAATACCCAGCGCCAGGACCAGGTGTCGGTCAGCCAGCCGCCCAGCGTTGGCCCCAACACCGGTGCGAAGATGATGCCGAAGGCGACGACGGAAAACGCGCGGGCGCGCTGCGACGGTTCGAACGTGTCAAGGATGATGGATTGCTGGTTGGGTTGCAGTCCGCCGCCGAAGAAGCCCTGCATGAGGCGGAAGACCACGAGCTGGCTCAGGCTGGTGGCGACGCCGCACATGAACGAGCATAGCGTGAACATCGCGATGCACAGGAGGAAATACTGCTTGCGGCCGAGCAAGCGGCCGAACCAGCCGGAGATCGGGACGACGATGCCGTTGGCGACCAGGTACGATGTCAGTGCCCAGGTGGCGTCGTCGTAGCTGGCGGACAGGCTGCCGGCGATGTGGGGCAGGCTGACGTTTACGATGGTGGTGTCGAGGACCTCCATGAATGGCGCGAGGGTTACCACGACCGCGATCAGCCACGCGCTGGCACGAGGATGGAAGGCGGCGTGGCTCATGGTTCCTTTGCCCTGCGGCGGGATGGGAGAGGTGCGGGCACTTTTCCCTCTCTCTCGAAGTGGGAGAGGTCAGTTGGGGGTGATGCGTGCGGCACGTTGCACCCTCACCTGACCTCTCCCGCTTCGCGGGAGAGGGAGTGCTGGCACTGTCCCACTCTCCCCGTGGAGTGCTCGCGGCCTCCCACCGCCCTACCCTCCTCCGCCTTGCGACAGGTGCACCACGGGTTCCACCGACAGTCCGAGCGGCAGCGGGCGGTTGGGGTCCAGGCCGCGATCGATGACGATCTTCACCGGCACGCGCTGCACGATCTTCACAAAATTTCCTGTGGCATTCTCGGCCGGGAATGCCGAGAACCGCGATCCTGAGCCGAGCTGGACGCTGTCCACGTGCCCGACCAGATGCAGGTCAGGGTACGCGTCCACGTCGATATCCACCCTGTCGCCAGGGCGCATGCGGGCGAGCTGGTCCTCCTTGAAATTCGCGGTCACCCAGACATCGGAGGTGACCAGCGCCATGATCGCTTCGCCCACCTGGACGTAATTGCCCTTGTCCACGTTGCGCTTCGTCACCCAGCCGTTCTGCGGTGCCCGCACTTTCGTCCATTGCAGGTTCAGCTCGGCCTGCGCGAGTTGCGCCTGCGACAAGGCCACCTGGCCTTCGAGCTGGTGGACCTGCGCTTCCGCCTGGTCGATCGACTGACGCACGATGTCGGTGGCGCGCAGATTGGCCTCGGCCTGCGCTACCGCGGCATTGGCATTGCGCATGGCGGATTCGGCGGTGTCGATGTCCTGCTGCGTGGTCGCCTGCTTCGGCAGGCCGCGCTGGCGCCGTTCGTCCGCCTGTGCCTTGAACTGGGTTGCCTGGGCCGCGAGAAGCTGGGCCTGGGCTGCCGCCAGTTTGGCGGGCCAGGTGATGCGCGCGGTCTCCAGGTTCACGCGCGCGGCGGCAAGCTGTGCCTCGGCCACTTGCAAGGATCCGGCGGCCTGGTCGTGCGCCGCCTGGTAGGGGCGCGGGTCGATCTCGACCAGGATCTGCCCTGCCTTCACAGGCTCATTGTCGGTGATGTCGCGCGCGATCACCTCGCCGGCGACCTGGGGCGCGACGGTGACGGTGTTGCCATCGGTATAAGCGTCGTCGGTGGTGGCTTCGTTCCTGGTAAGGTACCAGTAGCCGGCGGCGCCGGTTATGGCCGCGAGCACGATCAACAGCAGCAGCAGCTTCGCCAACCGGGTCCGGCGGCGTACGGGCGTCGCCTCCTCGCTGGGCGTGCGCGCAACAGCTTGTCTGACGGGTGTGGGCTGGTCGTTCATCAGGCGCGCCTGGACGTTTCTCTGTCATGGCCGGGATGGGAGGCCCCCGGCTTCATATCAGATGTAGAGCAACCTGAGACAGAAGCCGCAAGGGTGCTCGCGAGATGGCTGCGCTGACTGGTACCCAGAATCAGAGAAGTGCGATACGCCCCAACGTCAGGTCATTGGGAGGAGCGACGCGGCGAAGCAATCTCGCTCATGCAGGTGCACGAACCGTTTGTGCGTTTTCCCGCAGGAGATTGCTTCGTCGCATCGCTCCTCGCAATGACATAGTCGGGGTGTGCCCTCATGACCGGGGTTGCTTCGTCGCTGCGCTCCTCGCAATAACATGGAGCGGGCGGCTTACCAGCGATCAGAACTCGATCTTGAGCTGCACATAGAAATTGTGCGTGCTGATGCTCGAGCCGCCGAGGAAGTCGTAGCCGCCGCTGAAGCTCCAGCCCTGACCGCGCGAGAAGGTTGCGCCGATACCGACATTGGCCATGTCGCGCTCCAAAGCCGGCCCGATCAGGGTGAAGGAGTTCGGACTCGCGAAATTGGCCGTCGTGTAGGAGGTGCTGAGCACGTTGTTGCCGAAATCATGCAGCCAATAGGCGTGGATTTCCGGGGTCAGCAGGCCGCCATTCGCCAGCTTGACCGGTTCGCCGACACGCAGGCCCAGGCGCGTCTGGGTCAGGTCGGCACTGCTGCCGTTGACATGCGTATCCAGGTCGAAAGCCGAGCCGCCCGAGGTCGTGTAGCTGTCGAAGTTGAAGTGATACTGCTGCACCGAGACGTACGGCGTGATCACCGCGCCGGCCGGCAGCTTGTAGTCGTAGCCGCCGCCAATTTTCGCGGTGAACAGCGTGCCGCCGTAATCGGAATTCAGCGACAGGCCCAGAGCCGAGATCAGGTTTTTCTGGTTGTAGTGGTTGTAGGCGAACGCCAGCAGCCCATCGATGAAGAAGTTGTTGGGCAGATAGTACGTGCCGTACAGGCCCAGTTCGGCGGTGAATACGTCCCCGGTGTTGCCCGACAGCGAACCGCTGTAGCTCAGGTTGGTGTTCGACAGCACAAGAGCGGCGCCGGCACGGAATTGCGGCGTCACCAGTGTGTCGGCACCGAGAGTAATACCGTAGGTGCCCGCGGTGTAGCCGTCGAACCCGTCCTGCGCTCCTTGCGAGGTCACGGCGCCGAACGGCTGGCCCCAGAAGGTGAAGCCGCGGCCTACATTGTCGCCGGCGGCAAGGCCGGTTTGCCCGGTACCGAGGCGTGATGCCGTCTCGCGCCCGAAGATGGTTGATTCGCCTGTCCCCGTGATGTCGGTCGTGGCCGTCAGATTCCGGAACGCGCTTTGCAAGGTGCTGGGCATCAACTGGTTGTTGAGCTGAAGCACCTGGCTGGAGGTCAGGTTGGCAAGGACGGTGTCAAGCTGATGCGCCAGGGCGAGGTTGCCGGTTGAGGCCAACTGGACAAACACCTGTGTCAAGAACAATCGCGCTTCGATCTGGCTGAAGGTGGGGGCGCCTGGGAACGGTGCGAAGATCGTATTCACGTCGTTGGCCGCGGCCGTCAGCACCTGGCTCGGCGTCTGCGCCAGCGCCGAGATGATCAGATCCGTCGCGCTATCCGTCAGACCAAACGAAATGCCGGCATTGTCACTGGCCGCGGTCAGCGCGGAGGCATTGGCGGTCAAGGTGCCCGCGGTCAGCACATGCCAGGAATTGCCGACCAGGCCGAAGTCGTCAACCGAGGTCGGCACATGCACCGAAACGGCATTCGCGCCGCCAAGAATGGCCGCCGTGCCGGTGACCGTGAGCTTGCCGGCATTGGCGGCGCCGGCGCCGAGCACCGTGACGCCCAGCGATCCGGTTGTGGCCTGGTGGTAATTGCCAGTGATGGTCTGGCTGCCGCTGCCGACGTTCAACAGGCCGGCGTTGTTCACGTTCACCGCCTGGATGCGGGCCTTCATGTCGGTGACGGCGCCGGACGAAATGCTGAAGGCACTCGCCCCGTAAGCGGAGGTGGCCGGGTTCTGCAACACCAATGTCCCCTTGGTGACATTGATGGTGTCCACGTTGGTGATCGAACCGCCGGTGGTGAAGGTGCCGGTCGGGCTGAAATTGACGATGTCGTTGCTGCCTGCCAACCCGATGATGGCGCCGGTGATCGCGCCGCCGGTGACGTTCAGCGTATCGCCCTTGGGCCCCAGGTCGACCGCGCCGATGATGGTGCCGGCGTTGTTGATGGTCAGCGCCGTGGTGGTCCCGCCCACATCGCTGATCGCCACACCACTGCCGTTGCTCGGTCCGCCCTGGATCAGGCCGCTCGCGGTATTGGTGGTGCCGTTGAGCACTGTGCCGGCAACTGTTCCGGTGCTGCCGACGCCGATCGAGATGGCCGTGCCCTGCGTGGCAATGATGCTGCCGCCGTTGGTGACCGAGCCGAGCGTGCCACCGACGAAAACGCCGCCGCCTGTGCCGATCGCCGTCACAACTCCGCCGGTGTTGTTGGCGAGCGAGCCCAGGGTTCCTAACGACTGCACGGCTATGGCCGAGTTGGTGCCAGCCGATTGCATCAGGCCGGTGTTGGTCACCGCGCCGATCGACGCCGCGGCGCTGTTGCCGATCAGGATCGCGTTGCCGGACGACAGCACCTGAATTGTTCCGCTATTGGTGACGCTGCCGATCGAACCGGCAAACGCATGGATGCCGGCGCCGTTGGTCACCTGCATCAGGCCGGTGCTGGCAATGGCACCAACCGTGCCGTCAACCCGCACCGCCGAATCGCCCTGGCCGGTGCCGGACGCACCTGCACCCATCAGCGTGCCGGCGTTGGTTATGCTGGCGACGGAACCGGTGACGCGAATCGCCGCATCGTTGGTACCGGTGACCTGGATCAGGCCGCCCGCGCCGTTGGTGATGGTGCCGGCGCTGCCAGAGACGATGACGGCAACATCGTTCGAACTCGCAACCTGGATGAGCCCGCTGTTATTGATCGACCCGGCCGCGCCCGCAATGCTGATCGCGACCCCGGTACCGCTCGCCGCTGGCATGATCGTGCCGATGGCGACATTGATAATGCTGGTGATGCTGGCGCCGCTGTTGATGGCGATTGCGGAATTCGTGCCGGATGATTCGATCATGCCGGCATTTGCGATCGTTCCGATCGCAGCCGTGGTACTGTTCGTGGCGATCGCGGGACCGCCGCCGGTGGTGATGATCGTACCGCTGTTGCTGATGACGCCAATGGTTCCGCCATCGACGATGGCGGGCGCGTTACCGGTCGCCTCGATGACACCGCCGGTGTTGTTGGCGATCGTTCCGATGCTGCCGATGCCGCTGACAATGATTGCCGCCGCGTTGGAGCCCACCGACTGGATCAGCCCGCTGTTGGCAATCGTTCCGACTGTGCCGGCTGCTCCGGCCGTGCCGACCACATAGATCGCATTGCCGATTCCGGTGGCGTTAATAGTACCGCCAGGCCCGTTGTTGATCGTGCCGACCGCCCCCTCGACGCGGATACCCACTCCTGCCGTGCCGCCTTGAATCAAACCGGTGTTGCTGATCAGGCCCGCGCTGCCGGCGACATTGATGGCATCCTGCGGTGCGCCGGTGCCAAGCTGAGCGATTGTCCCACTGTTGAGGATGGCGGCAATGCTGCTACCGGACTCGATGTAAACGGCCTGGCCTCCGCCCGCCACCTGGATCAGGCCCGAGTTGGCCAGCGTGCCAACCGATCCGATGGAACCGATGGCGGATTGCACGACGATCCCATTGCCGCCGTTGGTGGCCTGGACGGTGCCGCTGTTCGTGATGGTGGCTGCAGATCCGCCGGAAACCACCTGTATGCCGGCGCCATTTGCGCCGGTCGATTGAATAAGGCCGCTGTTCACGACCGATCCGGGGTTCGACGACGGCGCTATAACCTGCACCGCCGGTCCGGAGGTCGCCGTGATGGCACTGGAATTGTTCAGTGTCTGGCCGCCGGCGACCTGTTTAACGGGGCCGGGGCCGGTCTGTGCATAGGCACCCCCGCCGAGCGCGACGCCCGCAACTGTGGCGAGCAGCAGTACCCGATACGACGAAGGCCTCAGGTCAAGCACGAATCGTCCCCCAGCCATAAATTGAGACGGCAGGGTGAGATCATTACATGAGAATAGTACCGAGTCCAGCTTAAACGTTAAATCGTCACGATCCGTATGTGATACGGTTACTGTATTGCAGCACTTGCTGTTTGGCTACAACCGGATGGGAGCGGGCGTGACAACAAACCGAGCCAAACTGCCGGCCAGTCGCCATCATGTTCCAGTCCGGGTACGACCAGAATGCCGATGCAGCGCGATGAACCTTCGGCCGCGGTGAAGGACCGGACCACGGACAAACCCACGTTGTGATCGGCGCCGCCGACGAAATGGATCTGCGGCACGGCGGCAAGCCGCGGCGCTATGTCGATCGGATTCAGCGAGCCTGTCAGGGGTGTGACGTGATGCTCCGCGGTCCACGACGCGGTATCGAGATTGGCCGCGACCGTGCGCAGGTTGCGCAGGTCGCGGCGCTGCACACCGGCCAACGCCGCGACCGCGCCGCCGCCGGAGAAACCCACCAGTTCAAGCTGCGAGGCCCCGGCCAGAGCCTTCAGTTGGTCCAGGGCTGCGTTGGTGCTGGCAATGACGGCGGCACTGTAGCGGGCATCCGTCCACACGGACTGCGTGCAGGCCGGATCGCTATCCGGTGGCACGTATTGGCAGGGACGCGCGAGATAGGCGACAGCGGGGCCGGGATCGACAGCCGCCAGTTCCAGCGCCACCGGCAACCAGGGCGTCGGGTCGCCGGATGGCCGGGTGGTCGTGTCCCAGGCGTGACCGTCGCCCTCGATGTAAACCCGCAGAACGGGGGATGGCGCGGTCAGCCGCAGCCATGCCTGGAGGTGAAACGAACCGGCAGCAATGCTGGTGGGGGTGAAGCTGGCCTGCTGGGCCAGGCGGCTCGCCCGGATGCGGGCCGCTTCACCACCACCAGAGCAATCAGCGAGCAAAAGGGTGATCGCCGTTGCGAGGAGGAGTTGCGCCAGAGGCCGGGAGCCGATGCTTGCCCTGTTTTGCTGGAACGCGTCGTTTTGCTCGAACGCGTCCATCCACGTCAGTGCTTTGCAGGATCCGCGGCCGGCGAAGCGAAGTGCGCGACCACAGCCTGGCGGGCAGCGGGTGTGACCGGCGCGACATCACCCACGTTCATGTCCAGCGCCCGGCGCAGATCGACAAATGCCGCTTGCTGGCTGCCGGGATCCGTGATCAGGGCAACGCCCGAATACCACAGGCAGACGCGGTCGCCGGGATGGATGGCGAAAATCTGCCCGCACAGGCTGAGGATCGCCATGTACTGCCGCCCCGCCGTCAGCCAGGCGAGGTCGGGCACAGCGACGTCGGTGCGGTCCGGCGCGCGGCGGATCAAACCCACGACCGCGGCGTTCCAAGCCGGAAGGGCGCTTTGGCGCAGCGGCGCAAGGGACGTTCCGGCGTCATTGGCGGCCAGGTCGTTGCGCATCGCCACGGTCAGCGCGGCGAGGCGGACGTCGGCGCGGCCTTCCGCGGTCCACTGGTCCGCTTCCTGGAGCAGGCGCGCGTACCATAACGCTTGCGCTTCGGTTGGCTTCTGGCCCTGCGACAGGCGGCTGTCGATGAAATACACGTAGTTCAGCGCTGCCCACCACAGATGCACACCGCCGCGGCCGTGGTCCGGCGGAAGATGCTGGAATGCCGGCAACTCTGCCGGGTTCTGGCGGTTCAGTGCTGCCAGGAGACGGCCGCCGGCAATGGCATCGGCAGCGGTCGCGCGGGCACCAAACGTGAGGACCGCGGCGGCAGCGATGCAGGCGATCTGCCATCCCAGCGTGCGCAGTGGCGCGGTGGGACGCAACGGGGCGGGGCGCCAGGGCGCGCAGCAGGCGGCGATCGCCAGCATCAGGAACGGGTCGTTCAGCAATGACGGGTACCAGGTCGAGAGCAGGCCGGCGATCATGAACCAGCCGATGGCCGCGAATGGCAGCATGGCGCGACGGGACCGCCAGACAATGGCGCAAAGGAACGACAGATAGAGGACCGCGGCGGGAAGGCCGGCGGAGAACAGGGCCTCGAGCGGGTCGCTGTGGACGTGGAAGGCGCCGGCGCCGACGCCTTCCCAGTTCGGGTTCCAGACGCCGTCCTGGAAGCCGTGCACACCGGCGATGAAGGTGTGGCGATACAGCAAGCTGTTGTAGCTGCCCCAGCCGAAACCCGTCAGCCAGGCAAGTGGATGCGCCTGCAACGCTGAAAGCCCGGCCAGGGCGAGCAGGGCACGCGAGCGCAGCGAGTAGAACAGGTCGATGCCGGTGGCGCCGGCAGAGGTGAAATGCAGCAGCGGGTCGGCGAGGTGGGGCGGCAGATAGGCGTAAACGTCGATCGGCGGCAGCACCATGCCGATGGCGGCAAGCAACGCGAAGCTCGTGACGGCGAGCAGGGGGGCCAAAGTTAGGACTTGCCGGCGGCGCCGTGGCCGCCAGCGCAGGTGGACGCGCAGCAGCAACAGCGCTGTGAGCGGGGCGAATACGCAGTAGAGCAATAGTGCGGCCTTGCTCTGCGAGAACAGGACCGCCGGCAGTCCGGCGAGGAAGGCGAAAAACTGGGCGCGGCGGTTGAGCCGTGGCATGACGCCCAGCACGACCAAGGCAGTAGCGGGCCCAACGGTGCCGCCAAAAGCGCCGAGCAATTGCGGACGCCAGGGGGAACCGATCGGCAGCATTGCGTTCAATCCGCCGATCGTGACGGCGGCAGCCACGGCAGCCAGGGCCAGGACGCGCCGGATCGCGGGATAGGGCCATAATACCCAGGCAAGGGCGGCAAGCATCAGCGAGGCGAGGAAGGCGAAGATGCCTTCCCCGATCTCGGGGGTGCCGAACCAGGACCGGGCGGGAAAATCGTGCAATGGCGATACGACCGCACTCCACAGGATCAGGCCGAGGAGGCACAGAAGCGGCGGCTCCCGGAACACCGGCCAGACCCGATGACCGGTCAGGTCAAGCAGCAGCAGGCACAGACCAGCGGCGGCGCCGAGGGTCAGGAGGCCGACAGAGATTGGCTCGGCCTGGAACCAGATGCCGTAAGCGAACGGACTGAATCCGAGACAGAACATAAATAGAAACGATATAAGCACCATCGCGCTGGCAAGCCGCGCGGCGGAGGCACTGGCGCTGGACGGATCGCACAGGGCCAACCTCACGCGGGAGGCAGGCAGCGTGTCGTGGGGATCCACGGCAATCCCGTCATGGTGCGTACCGCTCAGTTGCAGGCTGTCGGTCGGCGCGCCGCGGCCGGCTGCCGCGGCTGGCACGTGCCCTGCGGCGGCATCGTACGGGTCCGGTGCTCTGACGGCGGGGTAATCGCTCAAGTCGTGGCACGTCCTCGATTGCCGCGCGCCGGTGCGTAACGCGCCGAGTCAGACCGCGCGCCAATGAGCATGTCACGCGCGCGTGCGCAACATCGATAGAGCCATCAGGTGGTTCGTAACAGCGTGTCGTGCAGCGCCTGCCAACTCGTGCGATCGGGTGCGCAGATCAGGCCGCCATCGGTGGCCGTGGGCGTGTAGGCGCTGCCGTCGAGGCGGGCTGCGTAGCCGCCCGCCTCCCGATGCAACAGCCAGCCGGGAGCGTGGTCCCAGGGCAGCAGGCGATT
>Ga0335074_10017832_pt1 | contig 10021 bp, 9 predicted proteins | sample Lox_Sample_23_FD_206715 | JGI IMG/M metagenome (GOLD analysis project Ga0335074, IMG submission 206715) | Soil microbial communities from Loxahatchee National Wildlife Refuge, Florida, United States - Lox_Sample_2.3 | ecosystem: Environmental > Terrestrial > Soil > Wetlands | place: USA: Florida...
ACCTCGGTGTAGAAGGCGATCGAGCGGTCGAGCTGGGTGACGGTCAGCGCGACCCCGCCGAGGCTCGTCGCGTCGGCGAGGCGCGTGCCCGGCGCCGGGAGGGAGTGGGTGCTCGTCGTGCTCATGGATAAGCTTGCCAGCGCAACTATACACGGCTGCCATGCTGGCGCCGTGGCGATCCGCGTCGCGATCCTCGCATCCGGGACCGGCACGACCGCGCAGGCGGTCATCGACGCATGCGCGCAGGGGCGGATCGACGGCGCGGTCGCGCTCGTCATCGCCAACAACGCCGACGCGCCCGTCCTCGAGCGCGCGCTGCGCGCCGGGATCCCGACGCGCCACCTCTCACGCGTCACCCATCCGGACCCGCGGGCGCTCGACGCGGCGATCGTCGCGGCGGCGCACGAGGCCGGCGCGACCCACCTGCTGCTGGCCGGGTACATGCGCAAGCTCGGCGCGGGCGTGCTCGACGCCTACGCCGGGCGGATCTACAACACGCATCCCGCGCTGCTGCCCGCCTACGGTGGGCAGGGCATGTACGGCGACCGCGTGCACGCCGCGGTGCTCGCCGACGGGCGCTCGCGCAGCGGCGCGACGGTGCACCTGGTCAGCGCCGAGTACGACGCCGGGCCGATCGTGCGCGCCGTCGAGGTCGCGGTCCTGCCCGGCGATGACGTCGCGTCGCTCGGGGAGCGCGTGCGGGCCGCCGAGCGCGAGCTCGTCGTCGAGGTGCTCGCCGGGCTCGCGGCCGGCCCGGATGTGGCGATCCGGCCGCTCGAGCCCGGCGACCTCGACGAGGTCTTCGAGCAGATGCGCGATCCGGAGTCGGTGCGCATGGCGGCCTTCACGCGCGAGGACCCCGACGATCGGGACGCCTTCGACGCCCACATGGCGAAGGTCATGCGATCCCCCGAGAACACGCTGCGCGCGATCGTCAGCGGCGCTCGACTGGTCGGCACGATCGCGAGCTTCCCCGCGGACGGGGCGACCGAGGTCACCTACTGGGTCGATCGCCGCTGCTGGGGACAGGGGATCGCGAGCCGGGCACTCGGCCTGCTCCTGGCCCAGACGCCGACGCGACCGCTGCGGGCGCGGGCCGCGAGCGACAACGCGGGATCGCTGCGGGTCCTGGAGAAGGCCGGCTTCCGACCGATCGGCACCGAGCGCTCGTTCGCGGCGGGGCGGGCGGCCGAGATCGAGGAGACGATCCTCGAGCTGCCGTGAGCGCGCCGTGCTCGCGGCGGCCTACGGCAGCGCCCGCCAGTCGGCCTGCACGTCGGGAAACGCCGCCAGCAGCGCGCTCGGCGCGGGGAGCGCCTGCGCGCGGCTGACGAAGCTCGCGTCGAGCTCGTCGAGGCGCCGCACGCCGAGCAGGCCCATCGTCGTCGTGATCTCCTGCTCGAGCAGCTCGAGCGCGCGCACCAGCGCGTCGGCGCCGCCGGCCGCCAGCGCGAGCGCCTGCAGCCGCCCGATGCCGACCGCGTCGGCGCCGAGCGCGATCCCCTTCAGCACGTCGGTGCCGCGCATGAAGCCGCCGTCGACGATCACCGTCGCGCGCCCGCCGACGGCGTCGACGACCTCGCGCAGCGTCTCGATCGTCGCCTGGCCGTGGTCGAGGTCGCGCCCGCCGTGGTTGGAGACGTAGATCGCGTCGACGCCGTGCTCGAGCGCGAGCTCGGCGTCCTGGGCCGTCGCGACGCCCTTGAGGATGAACGGCAGCGTCGTGCGCTCGCGCATCCGGTCGAGCCACTCCCACGTCACGCGCGACTGCCAGTAGTGCGGGTCGCGCCCCCAGCGGTGCTCGTCCGGCATCCAGCCATGGCGGATCTGGCGCTCGCGGCGTCCATATACCGCGGCGTCGACGGTCAGCGCGATCGCGACGTAGCCGGCCTCGACGACCGAGTCGATCAGCTCGTCGGTCCAGCGCTCGTCGCCGCGGATGTACAGCTGGCCGATCTTCGGCCCGGCGCTGGCGGCGGCGACCGCCGCGAAGCTCGGCTCGGCGACGGAGCTGATCGTGGCGATCGTGCCGAAGCGCTCGGCGGCGCGCGCGGAGGCCAGGCCGCCATCGGGCGTGATCAGCTCGAGGGCGCCGAGCGGGCCGAGCAGCACGGGGATTCGCATCGGCTGGCCGAGCAGCGTCGTACGAGCGTCCACGCTGGACACATCGCGCAGCACGCGCGGGCGCAGCGCCAGCGAGTCGATCGCCAGGCGGTTGCGGCGCGCGGTCGTCTCCGTCTCGGCGGCGCCGGCGACGTAGTCCCACATCTTGTCGTCAAGCTGCGCACGCGCCGCGTCGATGATCGTGTGGATCGTCTGCGCGGCGAGCGGATCGGCGGGCACGGCGACGATCGTAGCGGCGGGGCTAACATGGCACGGCAACCCCGCGTGGCTGCGAAGGCTTCGGCGACCTTCCATCGAAAGGAACACGGGTGACCGGCATCGGCAACTTCGCGAGCCACGCGACGCTCCAGTACGGCACGGAGGGACGCGTCGCGACCGCGACATTCACGCGGCCGGCCGCCGGCAACAGCCTCTCCGAGCAGGCGCTCGACGAGATCACCGACGTCGTCGCCCGCGTCCAGGCCGACCAGAACGTGCGCACGCTGGTCGTCCGCGGCCAGGACGACTGCTTCTGCGCCGGGATCGACGACGAGGTGCTCGAGGGTGCGCTCGGCGACCTCGAGTACTTCGAGCACGTGCTGACGCGCGTCGCCGCGACCTGCCTTTCGCTCGAGGCGCTCGAGGTGCCGGTGATCGCCGCGGTCAACGGGCTCGCGAGCGGCGCCGGCTTCGAGCTGGCGCTCGCCTGCGACGTGATCGTCGCAGCCGACGAGGCGCGCCTCGGCGACGGCCACGTCGCGGTCGGGCTGATCCCCGGCGGCGGCGCGACCGTCCGGCTGCCGCGCACGATCGGCGTGCAGCAGGCCCGCGACCTGATCTACTCCGGGCGCCTCGTCAGCGGCAGCGAGGCGGCGGCGCTCGGCCTCGCGCTGCGCAGCGTCCCGGCCGCCTCGCTGGACGCGTCCGTCGCCGAGCTGGCGGCGAGCTTCACCGACAAGCCGCGCCGCGCGCTCGCGGCCGCCAAGCGCCAGATCAACGGCGGTCTCGGGCTCGACACGCCGAGCGGCGTCGAGTACGAGCGCAACGAGTTCATCCGCTACGTCCGCGAGCCGCACTCCGACGCGCTCGAGGGCTTCCGCGCGGCGCGCGAGGGGCGTCCGCCCAACTGGACCTGACCCGCGCCGGGCCGTTCGCCCGGTCCGGGTACCGTGTTGGCCCGATGAGCGTCACCAGGCCGGAGACCGTCATCTACTCGGGGCACCCGTCATGGCGGTCGATGCTCGACTTCCACCTCGCCGGCCTGCTGGCGGCGGTCGCGGCCGCCGCGATCGCCCACTTCGCGGCCGGCGGCTGGGGCATCGCCGTGGCGGCGTTCGCGGCGGTGCTCGCGCTGTCGCTGCTGGTCGGCTTCCTGCGGCGCCTGGCCGTCCACTACACGATCACCGATCGCCGGCTGCACATCCGCACCGGCATCCTCTCGCGCACCGAGCAGTTCACGACGATCGACCGCGTGCAGAACGTCGAGACCCACCAGAGCCTGCTCGAACGCTGCCTGAAGATCGGAACGGTCAACTTCGACACCGCCGCGACCGACGACTCCGACTTCAAGTTCGAGGGCGTCGCCGTGCCGCGCGAGGTCGTCGTCGCCGTCGACCGCGCCCAGGACGCGGCGGCCGCCGCGGCCGCCGCGCCCGCCCCGGACGCGCCGCGGTGAGCGTCCCGGCGGCGGCCGCGCACGAGGCGGCGATCGTCAGCGCGCGCGGCGTCTCGCGCCGCTACGGCGAGGGCGAGGTCGCCGTGCAGGCGCTCGCCGCCGTCAGCGTCGACTTCGACGCGGCGCGCTTCGCCGCGATCATGGGCCCGTCGGGCTCGGGCAAGTCCACGCTGATGCACATCCTCGCCGGTCTCGACCGGCCGACCGAGGGAACGGTCGTGCTGGCGGGAACCGACCTGGCCGCGCTCGACGACCGCGCCCTGACGCGCCTGCGGCGCGAGAAGGTCGGCTTCATCTTCCAGACCTTCAACCTGCTGCCGATCCTCGACGCGCGCGAGAACATCCTGCTGCCGCTCTCGATCGCCGGACGCGAGGTCGACCGGGAGTGGTTCGACCGCCTGATCGAGACGGTCGGCATCGGCGACCGCCTCCACCACCGCCCGGCCCAGCTCTCGGGCGGCCAGCAGCAGCGCGTCGCCGTCGCGCGCGCGCTGATCTCGCGTCCCGCGGTGGTCTTCGCCGACGAGCCGACCGGCAACCTCGACTCGGTCGCCTCGGGGGAGGTGCTGGCGCTGCTGCGGCGCGCCGTGGACGAGTTCGGGCAGACCGTGGTCATGGTCACCCACGACGCGGCGGCCGCATCGCACGCCGACCGGCTCGTCGTGCTGGCCGACGGGCACATCGTCCGCGACGGCGAGGCGCTCGACACCGACGGCGTGCTCGACCTGATGAAGTCGCTCTCGGCGTGACGCGCGTCGTCATCCGCGGGTTCTTCTCGCGCCGCCTGCGCGCGGTGCTGACGGGGATCGCGATCGCCCTCGGCGTCGCGCTGATGTCGGGCACCTACATCCTCACCGACACGATCAACCAGTCGTTCGCGACGATCTTCGCGACGAGCAACCGCAATCGCGACGTCGTGATCGTGCCCCACCAGGCGCTCGGCTCGACCGCCGCGGTCGAGACGCAGACGATCCCGGCGTCGGCGCTCGCGAAGGTGCGGCGCGTCCCCGGCGTCGCGGTCGCCGTCGGCGAGGTGTTCTCGCAGGCGACGCTGATCGGCGAGGGCGGCAACCGCCTCAACGACAAGGCGCCGAGCTTCGTCGCGTCGCTGCTGCCGCCGCGCTTCGAGAACTTCTCGGCCGTGGCCGGGACGCTGCCCGACTCGGCGACGACCGTCGGCATCGACCAGGCCACGGCGCAGCGCTACGGGCTGCGCCCGGGCCAGCGGCTGCGCGTCGCGGGCGCCGTCGCGGCGGCGACCTACCGGATCTCGGGAATCCTGAAGTTCGCCGGCAGCGCGTCGTTCGGCGGCGCCGGCGTCGCGTTGCTCACGCTGCCGCAGGCCCAGCGGATCGCCGGCGAGCACGACGCGTTCGACACGATCGTCGTCGGCGCGACCGCGTCGGTCAGCCCGGCGACGCTGCGTGCGCGGATCCGCGCCGTGCTGCCCGGCACGCTCGACGTCAACACCGGCGCGCAGGAGGCGGCGACGCAGACCAGCGACCTCGAGAGCCGGCTCGGATTCCTGCGCACGTTCCTGTTGATCTTCGCCTACGTGTCCCTGTTCGTCGGCGCCTTCATCATCTTCAACACCTTCTCGATCACGGTCGCCCAGCGCACCCGCGAGTTCGGGCTGCTGCGCACGCTCGGCGCGACGCGCGGCCAGATCCTGCGCTCGGTGATCGCCGAGGGCGTGATGCTCGGGCTGGCCGGGGCGACGGTCGGGCTGCTCGCCGGGATCGGCGTGGCGCCGGCGCTCGACCAGCTCTTCAAGGCCTTCGGCGCGGACCTGCCCGACAGCGGCACGGTCCTCGAGGTCCGCACGATCTGGGTCTCGCTGCTCGCCGGCACGGCGGTCACGGTGCTCGCCGGCCTGCTGCCGGCGATCCGCGCCTCGCGCGTCACGCCGATCGCGGCGCTGCGCGAGGGGGTCGGGCTGGAGCACCAGCGCCAGCAGTCCCACCGGCGCCGGCGCATCGGCATCGCCGTCGTCGCGCTGCTCGTCGTCGTGCGCGTCGCCGTCGAAGCGTCGAGCGGCGCGGGCATCGTCACGATCCTGGCGATCGTCGCGATCATCGTGGCGGTCCGCGTGCCGCCCGTGCGCCGGCGCATTCGCGCGGGCTGGAACGCGATCATCGTCGCGCTCGGCCGCGTGCTCGGGCTGGCCTTCGCCTGGCGCGGCATCACCGGGCGGCTCGCCCGCGACAACACGCTGCGCCACCCCGGCCGCACCGCCGTCACGGCGGCCGCCCTGATGATCGGCCTGGCGCTGGTCAGCTTCGTCTCGATCCTCGCGGCGGGCACGAAGGCGTCGATCAACAGCGCGATCGATGCCTCCTTCGCCGGCAACCTGATCATCGAGAACGCCGAGAACGCGTCGAGCTCGGCGGGCATCCCGGCGGAGATCCCGGCCGCGCTGCGCTCCGTGCGCGGCGTCGCGCAGGTCACCGCGATCGCCTTCACCGAGGGCCGCGTGCACGGCCTCGGCGGCACGCAGACGCTGACCGCGGTCGACCCCGCGACCTTCGCCCGGATGTACCACGTCGACTGGGACAGCGGCACCAACGCGACGCTCGGCGCGCTCGGCTCGACCGGGACGGTCCTGAACAAGACGTTCGCCTCCGCCCACCACTACCGGGTCGGCGAGACGCTCTCGGTGCTGACGCCCTCGGGCGGCCATGTCCGCCTGACGGTTCGCGGCATCGCGACCGACGACGTCGGCCTGCTCACCGACCTGACGATCACGCTCGGCCTCGCGCGCAGCGCGTTCTCGCAGCGCACCGACGCGCTCGACTTCGTCGCCTACGCGCCGGGCGCGACCGACGCGCAGGTCCAGCCCGCCGTCGACCGGATCCTCTCCGCGCGCTTCCCCCAGGCCAAGTCCCAGACGGCGTCGCAGTTCGAGTCGAGCGAGGCCGCGCAGGTCGACAGCCTGCTGACGTTCATCTACGTGCTGCTGGCGCTGTCGGTGATCGTGTCGCTGTTCGGGATCGTCAACACGCTCGTGCTGTCGATCTACGAGCGCACGCGCGAGCTCGGGATGCTGCGCGCGATCGGCACGACGCGCGCGCAGGTGCGCGAGATGATCCGCATCGAATCGGTGATCACGGCGCTGATCGGCGGCCTGCTGGGGATCGTCGTCGGCATCCTGCTGGCGCTGATCCTGGCCGCGACCGCCCTCTCGGGAACGGGCTTCGTGATCGTCGTGCCGCTGGGGACGATGGTGATCCTGTTCGTGGCGGCCGGCGTCGCCGGGCTCGCGGCGGCGGCCTGGCCGGCGCGGCGAGCCGCCGCCGTCGACATCCTCGAGGCGCTCGCAACGCAGTAGCGCCGGCCTCCCGGCGCAGGAAAAGTTGCCGGACGCGAGCGGCCGTGCAGGGCTTGGCCAAGACTGCCGAGGGAGGGTTCAATGGAGGCGATGTCGCCCCGCAACGGCACCTGGCTGGATGGCCTCGGCGAGTGGGCGTGGCCGGGGACCGCGCCGCGCGCGGCGGTCGAGGCCGCCCCCGCCGCGTGGGTTCCGGCGCTCCCGCTCCCGCCGGCGCTGCCGCTGCCGCGCGCGCTGCCGCAGCGGCGCCGTCGCCTGCCGCGCAGGCTGCGCCTGGCCCGCCTGGCCGTGCTGCTGGCGGCCGCCGCCGGGGCCTTCGAGGGAGGGCTGCTGCTCCGCCCGCGAGCGGTCGCGCTGGGCGGCGTCCCGCGCGCCGCGCTCGCCGACGCCGGCCTGGATCCGTTCGCGACGGCGCCGCCGGCGACGATCGCCGAGGTCTCCGGCGACCGCGCCGGCAGCCAGATCGACGCGGTCAGCTACCACTCGGCGGCGCTCGGCTGGCGCGACACGTTCCTCGTCTACCTGCCGCCCGGCTACCACGCCAGCGCGACGCGGCGCTACCCGGTGCTCTACCTGCTGCACGGCGACAAGCAGGGCGCCGCGTCGTTCTTGCGACTCGGGCTCCAGCCGACCCTCGACCGGCTGATCGACGCGCACACGATCCGGCCGATGATCGCGGTCATGCTCGAGGCCGACGGCCTGCCCGACAACTGGCGCAACACCTCCGGCCCCCGCTACGACAGCTACGTCGGCGAGGTCCAGCGGCTGACCGACCGGATCCTGCGCACGATCCCGGCGCGTGCCTCGCGCGCCATCGCCGGCTACTCGATGGGCGGGTTCGGCGCGATGAACGTCGCGCTCGGGCAGCTGCGCAGCTACTCGGTCGTCGAGAGCTGGGAGGGCTTCTTCAACAACCTCTCCGGCGAGCTCGACGCCGACCGGCCGCTGCTCGCGCGAATGCCGCTGCACGCGTTCGTCTACGGCGGCCTCCAGGACACCGTCGCCTCACCGTCCGAGGACCGGCCGTGGGCGGCGGCGATGCGCGCGGCCGGCGCGGACGCGCAGGCGGCGCTCTACCCGGGCGGGCACACCTTCGCCCCGCTCGAGGCGCACCTGGCGCAGATGCTCACGTTCGCCGGGCGGGCGCTGCGCAGCTGAGCTCAGGGCGCCGCGCCCGCGGCGCGCAGCGCGTCGGCGATCACGAGCGCATGGTCGAAGGCCAGCGGCGGCAGCTCGCCGAGCCCGAACCAGCGCGCGTCGCCGGCGTCGTCGCCGCCGCGCGCGTCGAGCTCGCGGTCGGTGCGCAGCAGGCGCACCACGGAGATCGTCCAGCCGCGCGGATCGCGGCCGGGCGTGTCGTAGACGCCGAGCAGCGGCAGCTCGGCGTCGGTGGCGATGCCGGTCTCCTCGCGCAGCTCGCGCCGCGCGGCCGCCTCGACGCGCTCGCCCTCGTCGACGAAGCCGCCGGGCAGCGCCCACGCGCCGCGGTAGGGGTCGTTGCGGCGCTGGACCAGCAGCACGCTGCGCGGCTGGGGCCCGGCCAGCGCGACGACGTCGACGGTCAGCGCCGGACCGCTCACGCCCGCCCGTAGACGGGAACGTGCGCGCCGCTGGTCGGCGCCGAGTCCTCTGAGCACAGGAAGCGGATGACCCGGCCGATCTGCTCCGGCGGCACCCAGCGCGAGTGGTCGGCGTCGGGCTGCGCGGCGCGGTTGGCGGGAGTGTCGATCACGCTCGGCAGGATCGCGTTCGCGCGGATCCCGTCGGCGGTGTACTCGACGGCGAGCGCGTCGACGAACGCCAGCACCGCCGCCTTCGAGGTGATGTAGCCGGCCGCACCGGGAAACGGGCGGACCGCGGCGCGCGTCGAGACGCAGACGATCGCGCCGCCGCCGCCGGCCAGCATCGGCGGGATCCCCGCCTGGCTGAGCAGGTAGGTGGGGCGCAGGTTGAGCCGGAACTGCTTCTCGAAGTCGTCGATCGGCGTCTCGTGCACGCGGCCGCCCTCGGCGAACCCGCCGACGAGGTTGACGACGGCGCGCAGCGACGGCCCGGCGCGTTCGACGACGCCGGCCACCGCCGCCGGATCGAAGAGGTCGGCGGCGATCGTCACGAGCGCGTCGGAGGGCTCGAGCCGCTCCAGCTCGTGCTCGTCGACGTAGGGGACGACGACCCGCCAGCCGGCCTGGAGGAGCGTCGCCGTGACCGCCGATCCGAGGCCGCCGCTGCCGCCGCTGATGATCGCGCTCGCCGCCACCGCCATACCGTAGCCGTCCGCGCGTCGGTCTACCGTGACGCCATGCTGATCCGCGAGGCCGTGGACGGTGCCGAGATCGACGGCGTGCTGCTCGTGCGCGAGGTCGAGCGCCGCATGCGCCGCGACGGCGGCGAGTTCCTGCGGCTCACGCTCGGCGACCGCTCCGGCCAGGTCACGGCGATGGTCTGGGACGACGTCGCGGAGATCGCGACGCTCGTCGGGGCGGGGCGCGCCGTCCACGTGCGCGGGCGCTACACCGTCCATCCGCGCTTCGGGCCGCAGATCGCGCTGCGGCGCCTCGCCGACCCGGAGCCGGGCAGCTACGACCCCGAGCAGCTGGCCGACGGCCCGCTGCGCGGCGCGGCGCAGATGGAGGTCGACCTGCGGCAGCTGCTCGCGACGATCCGCGAGCCGCACCTGCACGCCCTGCTCGAGCGGCTGATCGGCCCGTCCGCGCCGCTGTGGCCGGCGTTCCGCGACGCGCCGGCGGCGAAGTTCTACCACCAGGCCTACCGCCACGGGCTGCTCGAGCACTGCCTCGGCGTGGGCCAGGCGGTCAGCGCGATCTCGGCGACCTTCCCGGGGATCGACCGCGACGTGGCGGTGACCGGCGCGCTGCTGCACGACATCGGCAAGCTCGACGCCTACGCCGCGCAGT
>Ga0335074_10017833_pt1 | contig 10019 bp, 7 predicted proteins | sample Lox_Sample_23_FD_206715 | JGI IMG/M metagenome (GOLD analysis project Ga0335074, IMG submission 206715) | Soil microbial communities from Loxahatchee National Wildlife Refuge, Florida, United States - Lox_Sample_2.3 | ecosystem: Environmental > Terrestrial > Soil > Wetlands | place: USA: Florida...
CCAAGAAAATCCCAGCCAGCGACGCCGCGGTCAACATGACCAAGTACGCCTACTCATTCGGGGTCTGCCCGTCCGGCAGCACCACGTTCTCAGGCCTCACCATCACCTACACCCAGCCCGCTAGCTGACGGTCCTGAGATCGCGGGTCTGCCAGGCCGCCAGCCTGGCGGACCCGCGTCCTCCTGCTCGCATCGTGCCCTACAGTGACCGGGTGATCAGCCGATGTCCGGTCAGGCCGGGCTGCCCTCGCCCGCGCCGCGGCGGGCTGATATTGCTGATCTCGGCCGGGCTCGTGGCGGTTGCGGGCTGCGGGAGCACAGGGCAGCCCCCGGAAGCTGCCAACTCACCAGCGCCCTCCGCGCCGGGCCATTCTGCTGCCTCAGCCGGAACGCCCGATGCCGCTCACCACGGGACCTCCCGCCACGGGTCCTCCCGCCACGGGTCCGTCCGCCAGCGCGGGTCGTTGCGAGTCTTGACCGAGCCTGGGGCTGGGATCGGCCCGATCTACCGGCTGATCACCGGGGCACGTTCGTCGGTGGACCTGACGATGTACGAGCTGAACGACCCGGCCGCGGAGGCGGACCTGGCCGCGGACGCTGCGCGCGGCGTGGACGTCCGGGTCCTGCTCGACCAGCATCTCGAGCGCGACGCCAATACGGCCGCCTATGACTTCCTGACCGCTCGCGGCGTGCATGTCCGGTGGGCGCCGGCCGGGACCACCTACCACCAGAAGACGCTGACCGTCGACGACCGGACGTCGGTCATCATGACCCTCAACCTGGTCGCCGAGGACTACGCCGACACCAGGGACTTCGCCGTCATCGACACCCGGCGCGCTGACGTCGCTGCGGTCGTAGCGACGTTCGACGCCGACTTCGCCGGGCGGTTCATCAGCCCGCCGGATGGCACAGACCTGGTGTGGTCTCCGACCAATGCCGATCCGAGCGTCCTGTCGGTCATCAGCGGCGCGACGCACTCGCTTGCGGTCGAGGACGAGGAGATGGACGATCCGGCGGTCACCAGCGCGCTGGCGGCGGCCGCCCGGCGCGGCGTGGACGTACGGATCGTGATGACGGCCGACCCGGAGTGGGACTCGGCGTTCGCCGAGCTGGCCGCAGCGGGCGTGCACATCCGTCTGTACGCCGACGACAGTGCCGCGCTGTACATCCACGCCAAAGCGATCGTGGCCGACGCCGGGCGGCCGGACCAGGAGGTGCTGGTCGGGTCGCAGAACTTCTCCGTCGCGAGCCTCGGCTACAACCGTGAGCTTGGCATCCGCACCAGCGACAGGAAGGTGGTCGCGGCCATCGCCGCGACGCTGAGCGCCGACTACGCAGCCGGCACTCCGTACCGCACGGAGGGCAGCGCGAGTTCCGGATCGGGCGCCGCTGGCGCCTGGTGCAAGGCCACCGCGAGCGTCTACAGCGCTGCCGACGACGAGAACAACGTCTACGTGCACTCCAATCAGCCGTATCAGGACGCCACTGCGTCCGCCGACGGCTACTCGCACAGTTACGAGACCAACGGCTCCGGCTATGCGCTGATCTACCTCAACGGCCCGCCGCCAGGCGCGCTGATCACGGTCACGATCGGTGGCTCGACCTGCAGCGCGCGCGACTGACGCGGGCCTGAGTAGCTAGCTAACTGGCCAGCCCGGCCTAGCATCGGGTTCGTGCCCACCGCCGTTACGCGTATGTTCGCGACCTGCCTGCCCGGTCTGGCGCCGCTCGTGCGTCGGCAACTGGACCGGCTGCCCGGCATCACGCTCACCGGCAGCGGGTTCGACGGCCGCGCCGACATCGTCACGTTCGAGGCGGACCGGGGCTGTCAGGACGTCGTCGCGCGGCTGCGGACCGCAGAGGACGTGTTCGTTGAGATCGGCCGCGCTGGCCGCAGTGATGGCGACAACCCGCATCGCATCGCCGCCGCGCTCTGGCAACCGCAGCAGGTCGAGCGAGCCCTTTCCATCTGGACACAGCCCATCTGGACACAGCCCATCTGGACACAGCAGACGTGGACACAGCAGACGTGGACCGAGCAAGCCTGGACCGGGCCAGCACGGGCCGGGCCGCGGCGCGCGCTAGCTGGCACGATGACCTTCCGTGTGATCAGCCGGGTGCTGTCGGAGCAGGCCTTCCGGCGGACTGACATGCGCGTGGCCCTATGCCGGACCATCGGCCAGGATCGGCGGAAGTGGACCGCGGCGGACCCGGCTCAGCTGGAGATCTGGGCGTGCGAGTACCGGCCCGGCCAGTTCCTCTCCGGGCTGCGGCTCACCGGTGCGGAGATGCGCCAGCATGGCGGGCGTGCTCTCGAGCGGCACGGGGCGCTGCGGCCCACCCTTGCCGCCGCAATGGTCGAGTTGGCTGGCGAGCCCGGCGGCATCCTGCTCGACCCCTGCTGCGGCTCCGGGACGATCCTCGCCGAGGCGGCCGCCGCGGGCTGGACCGCAACCGGCACGGACACCGACCAGGACGCGGTCACGACCGCACGCGCGAACGCCCCGTCCGCAACCGTCGCGATCGGCGACGCGCTGCACCTCGACCAACCGGGTGCGTCCGTGGCGGCCTGCGTGTCGAACCTGCCGTTCGGCCGGCAGTACCAGGTAGCGACGGACATGAGCAGCTGGCTGGCTGGCCTGCTGCGCGAAACCGCACGCGTCCTCGCGCCCGGCGGCCGCGCCGTCCTGCTCACGCCGGCCCGGGCGGCCGGCCTCGGTCCCGCCTCGCTGCCGCCAGCCGGGCAGTTCGCGGTCCGCCTGCTCGGGCAGCGCACGACGATCTGGTGCTTCCGGCGCCTGGCGGAGTGACAGGTGCTACGCCAGCATCGCCACGACCACGACGATCGCGATCAGAAGGATCATGGTGGCAGCCGCGCCGATGATGATCAGCACGGTCGCTCTGGTGAGTGAGTCCGTCCTGAACTGCTGCGCGGCGGAGGTGCGCCGACCCGCGCCCGCGGGATCGGCGCGCCGTCTGCGGCCCAGGCCAGTTCGGTACGTGATGCTGGCCTCCGTTGATCTCCGGCCGTGACAGCGTCCGCAGCTCAGAGCTTAGTGACGGTTCGCGACCAGTGCCAGCTAACGGGAACGGGGCCGTTCGCCGAGGCGGCCGCCGCAGTGCGGCGGCCGTCTGCCGGACGGCCCCGTTCCCGTTATAAAGGTTTGCTGACGGCCGAGTGGCCCGCTACCGGGCCAGGTCGAACCGGTCGGAGTTCATGACCTTCGTCCACGCCGCCGCGAAGTCGCGGACGAACTTCTCCTTCGCGTCGTCGCTGGCGTAGACCTCGGCAAGCGCCCGGAGCCGGGAGTTCGAGCCGAAGATCAGGTCGACCCGGCTGGCGGTCCACTTCACGTCGCCCGTCCTGCGGTCGCGGCCGTCGAACGTGTCCTGCGAGTCGGAGGCCGGCTCCCACGTGGTGCTCATGTCGAGCAGATTCACGAAGAAGTCGTTGGTCAGCGACCCCGGCCGGTCAGTGAGCACGCCCAGCCGGGAGTCGTTGTAGTTGGCCCCGAGCACCCGCAGGCCACCGACCAGGACGGTCATCTCCGGCCCGGTCAGCTTCAGCATGCTGGCCCGCTCAACCAGCAGGTGCTCCGCGAACTGCGGCTCCACCTTGCCGAGATAGTTGCGGAACCCGTCCGCGACCGGCTCCAGGACGGCGAACGACTCCACATCCGTCTGCTCCTGAGTCGCGTCGGTGCGGCCGGGCGCGAACGCCACCTGGACATCGTGCCCGGCACTCTTAGCGGCCTGCTCGACTGCGGCAGAGCCGCCGAGCACGATCAGGTCGGCCAGCGAGACCTGCTTGGCCTCGCCGGCCTGCGCCGCGTTGAAGTCGCGCTGAATGCCCTCCAGCGTGCGCAGCACCTGTCCGAGCTCGGCCGGGTTGTTGACCTCCCAGTCGTTCTGCGGTGCGAGGCGGATCCGTCCGCCGTTGGCTCCGCCGCGCTTGTCGGTGCCGCGGAACGACGACGCCGCCGACCAGGCGGTGCGGACCAGCTGGGCGGTGGTGAGCCCGGAGGCGAGGATCGTGCTCTTCAGGCCCTCGATGTCGGCCGCGCTGACGAGCTCGTGCGTGACCGGAGGAACCGGGTCCTGCCAGATGAGCTGCTCAGCCGGCACGAGCGAGCCGACGTAACGCGCGATCGGGCCCATGTCGCGGTGCGTCAGCTTGTACCACGCCCGGGCGAACGCATCCGCGAACTCCTGCGGGTTCTCGTAGAAGCGTCGCGAGATCGGCTCGTAGACCGGGTCCATCCGGAGCGAGAGGTCCGTGGTGAGCATGACCGGCGGGTGCGTCTTAGAGGAGTCGTGGGCGTCCGGCACCGTCGTCCCGGCAGCCGGGTCGGTCGGGATCCACTGGTTGGCTCCGGCCGGGCTCTTGGTCAGCTTCCACTCGTAGTGGAACAGCGTCTCGAAGAAGCTGTTGTCCCAGGTAGTCGGCGTGGGCGTCCAGGTCCCCTCGAGGCCGCTGGTGATCGCGTCGTCACCCTTGCCGGTGCCGAAGCTGTTCGCCCAGCCGAGGCCCTGCTCCTGCAGCGGCGCGGCCTCCGGCTCCGGGCCGACGTGGTCGTCCACCGTCGCCGCGCCGTGGGTCTTGCCGAAGGTGTGGCCGCCGGCGATGAGCGCGACCGTCTCCTCGTCGTTCATGGCCATCCGGCGGAAGGTCTCCCGGATGTCGATGGCGGCGGCGAGCGGGTCCGGGTTGCCGTTCGGCCCCTCCGGGTTCACGTAGATCAGGCCCATCTGGACGGCGCCGTAGGGATTCGCGAGCTGTCGCTCACCGCTGTAGCGCTCGTCGCCGAGCCAGGTTGCCTCGGTGCCCCAGTTGACCTGGGTGGGCTCCCAGATGTCCTCGCGGCCACCGCCGAAACCGAAGGTCTTGAATCCCATCGACTCCAGCGCGCAGTTGCCCGCGAAGATCATCAGGTCGGCCCAGGAGACCCTGCGGCCGTACTTCTGCTTGACCGGCCAGAGGAGGCGCCGGGCCTTGTCCAGGCTGGCGTTGTCCGGCCAGCTGTTCAGCGGCGCGAACCGCTGCTCGCCTGAGCCGCCCCCGCCACGGCCGTCGTTGATCCGGTACGTGCCCGCGCTGTGCCAGGCCATCCGGATGAACAGCGGCCCGTAGTGGCCGTAGTCCGCCGGCCACCAGTCCTGCGAGGTAGTCATGACGGCCACGATGTCGCGCTTCAGCTCACCGAGGTCGACGGTCTTGAACTCCTCGGCGTAGTTGAAGTCCGCGTCCATCGGATTGGCCATAGGCGGATCCTGCTGGAGCGCATCCAGATCAAGCTGCTCGGGCCACCAGTCCCGGTTGGTGCGACCATCAAGGTTGTGCATGATCGGGCACTTGCTCTCATCGGCCATGATGTCCTCCTCTATCCCTGCAGTTCTGTCTCGGCTGCGATATCGGCAGGTCGGCGCGCCGGAGCGCGGGCGCCCTGGTCCGGCATCAGGTTCTGGCTGTGGACTGGCACTCCGGGCATCGGCCCCAGTAGATGACCTCAGCTTCGTCGATCAGGAAGCCCAGGTCGTCGACCGCCGTCAGGCATGGCGCCGCGCCGACCGCGCAATCGACGTCGGCCGTCTGGCCGCAGTCGCGACAGATCACATGATGGTGGTTGTCGCTGACCCTCGCCTCGAAACGCGCCGGGGACCCGGCCGGCTGAATTCGCCGCACCAGGCCGACGTCGACCAGGACGCCGAGCACGTCATAGACCGCCTGGATCGAGATGGCGCCAAGCTCTGCCCGGACGGTGTCGGCCACCGCGTCGGCCGTCGTATGGGGTTTGCTGCACACCGCACGCCAGACCGCCAGGCGCTGGCCGGTGACCCGGTAGCCACGCTGGCGAAGGAGCTCGGCGGCGTCGGTGAGCACGGTTCAAACTCTATCGAATCTGGAGGCGTTCAGTTAATAGAACCCCTAAAGCTGGCGCCTGGAGGTCAGGCGAGTCAGGCTTGCCAGAACGGCCGGAAGTCCTCGAACGGCGGCTCGACCGGGGCCTCGGGCAGGCGCAGCGCCCGGCAGCGAGGCACCGCAGCGGCGGCCGGGTCGTCGCCGATAGCCCGGCGGGTTCCGGTCGCGAAGGCGTCCGTCATGGCCTGCCATCCCAGATTGAGCTCGTAATAGCGAACCGCGGTGCGCACGGACGGCGTCCAGTCGTCATCGACCACGACCAGCCCGCCCGGCCGGACAAGCGTGCGCAGGAAGTACAGGTCGGTAAACACCTCGTGGAACCGGTGGCTCCCGTCCACGAAGGCGGCGTCAGCGATGACGCCATCGGTGATCAGCTGCGGGAGCGCGAGCGACGAGGGCGTCAGTGTCAGGCTCGCGACAGCGCCGAGTCCGGCCGATATGAGCAGGTCCCAGCCCACGCTCGACCAGGCACTGCGCTGGAACGGATCGATCACGATGTGCCTGGGGTGCGGTGCGCCGACGGTGGCCAGTGCCTCGCCAATCGCCAGCGCCGAACTGCCGTACGCCAGGCCGACTTCGACGACTGTCCCTGCCTGCTCCGCCACCAGCAGGTCACGGAGCAGGTCGCAGTCACGGGCCGGCAGCGTGACGGATTCGAAGTCCCGCTCGTTGGCTCGCGTCCAGACCGGACCCTCATGCGCGAGCCGGGCCCGTACGGCGCGAATGCGCATGAGCGAGGCAGCCGGCCGCGTCACCCTGTTCCGTGCGCGCGCCGGTACTCCTCGAGCAGCCGGGTCACGTGGTCGCGCGTCCGGTCCAGGTCGGCACCCAGGCCGGTCAGCACCTGTCCGGCCGCGCCGTCGCCCTGACGGATGAGGGCGAGCAGGATGTGCTCGGTGCCGATGTAGTGGTGGCCGAGTTGCACCGACTCACGGAGCGACAGCTCCAGCACGTTCTTGGCCCGGGGCGTGAACGGAATGCGCCCGGGCGGCGTGTACGTGCCCCGGCCGACGACCGCCTCCACCTGCTGCCCAACCGCCTCGAGACTGGTTCCGAACGACTCCAGCGCTTTCGCCCCGACACCCGCGCCCTCGTGAATGAGGCCGAGCAGGATGTGCTCGGGCCCGATGAAGCTGTGGTTGAGTGCCCTCGCCTCCTCCTGCGCGAGGACCACAACCCGCCGGGCCCGGTCAGTGAACCGCTCGAACATGCTCCTTGCCCCGTGTCGTCGGTAGCTGCGGTGACGGGAGAGGGCGCTCGCTATGGGTAGCTCGTGACGTCCACTGGCTCCACCGTTCCGGGGTTCGTCGAGGTGACGGGTCCGCCGACCCCGTTGATGACCGAGTCGTCGCCGCCCGAGCCGGCGATCCAGACCGCGAAGACGTTATGGAACTGCACGCCGGGCGTGTCCGGCGACTGGAACGCCGCCGCGTCGTACAGGGTAGCGCTTGTCTGCGTGAAGACGACGTAGCTGCCGAGCCCGTAGCCCTGGAATGACGTCACGTGCCGGGAGACGAGGAAGGCGGGATAGCCGTCCTGAGTCGGGCTCGCCATCCAGTCCGACTGACTCGGCGGGTCGTACGGCAGCTCGTTCTGGAAGAAGACCTCCGTGCCGCCCTGGCCGCTCCAGATCACCTCGTTCTTCTGGTAGTGCTCAACCGCCAGCCCGTACGCGGTGACGTTATTGCCGGTGACCACCAGACCGGTGGCGCCGACGTTCTGCGTCCAGCCGACGTCGTTGCCGTGATCGGCTCGCCAGGCCCAGACGTCGTCGATGATCGAGTTGCCGGCATTGTCGAGCAGGCTGACGGTGGCGCTGACGGTCGTCGTCTCTGCGCCGCCGACGCGGAAGAACACGTCCTGGATCGTGTCGGGGTCAGTGGCCGAGCCGTGGTCGGACCCTGGGTGACCGACCGACACGAGAACCGGCGAGTTGACCGGTCCCGCGTCCACAATGAGGCCGGACATGCGCACGCCGTGATTCGACACGGCGATCAGCGCCGGGGTGCCGTCCTGCGGCACCAGCGTGGCAAACCCCAGCCCGAGCACCACTGTGTCCGGGTGGCTCACGACGATGGGCTGCCTGAGGTCGTACACGCCCGGCGTGAGGATGAGGTTCTTGCGGTGCGCGAGCGCGGCGTTGATGGCGCTCACCGGCGTCGCCGGGCTGGCCAGGAAAAATGCGGAGAGCGGCAGCGACGTGCCGGCCTCCGATCCGCTGGCCCACGACGGCCCGGATGAGTCGTGCTGGACCGCGGGGAGGAAGACCTTGTACCCGCCGCCCGGGTCGGTGTAGAGGAACGGCTCTTCCTCGGTCACCGGGCTCGTGGCAAGCACCGTGTTCTGCTGGCACTGACCGCTGAACACCGCTGCCGGCGCGCCCTGGACGCCCGAGTAGACCATGTTCCACAGTCCGTTCGGGCAGCCGTTCGCCCCGCCGATGTCGCTGTTGCGCACGAAGTACTGCTGGTTACCGTAGAAGTCCAGGTCACCGCTGATCTCGCTGTCGGCGATGTACCCGCCGCTCGCGTAGTCGTTGCTCGAGCAGTAGTCCTGGAACACGACGCTGCCGTTGATGATGGCTCGCCTGATCGGATCAGCCTGAGAGGCCGACCACATCTCGGCGGAGTTCGCGCAGCCGGCCCCGCCGGCATCCAGGGCAGGCGGCGCGTACACCGGCGGCGAGCTTGGCAGGTCCACGTTGAGGGTCAGATTGGACAGCGACCGCCAGAAGTTGACGTCGGAGTTGCAGTCCCCGGTCCCGGCCGTGCACAGGGTGTTGAACACGTCGATGGCACCGTCGACGACCGTGTCGCCAGGCAGGTAGCCAAGGCCGGCGACCTCGGTGTAGTAGCCCACCTGGAAGACGAGCGGGTCAGCTTGCGAGCCGTAGGTGCCCGGCTCGAAGAAGATGGCGTACCGCTGACTGTCGAACTGGCTGGCTACCGGAACCTGCTGGGTCGCGATCGCGTTCAGGTCCGCCTGGATGGCCGACTGGCTCATACCGTCGCTGAACACGCAGACGTTGGGGCCGAACCACGGCACGTTCGCATCGGGGCAGAGCGAGGGGGCAGGCGCTGCGTTCGATCGTGCGCTCGTTCCGACGGCGCTGGTGCCAACCGCGCCGGCTTGCATGGCCGGCAGGACGACGATGCCAGCGCCGGCAATCAGTACCGCAACGCTCGCGAGCAGGCGGCGCGCCGGCCGGCGAGATAAGGCGCGGGCAAACCGGGGGAACGCAGACGACTGGCGGGCTGCATGCATGATGCGCTTCCCTTCGTTAGGACATCTCACCTAGAGCCTCTTCAAGGGGGCGTCTCCGAAACTTCACCGTAGTACGCCTCAGATGGGGTGTCACGACTGCAGCGGCGGCCAGCGCAACTTGACGGCACCGCCATGGTCTGGATGTTTCTGTATTATAGATATAGATAAATCAATCAGCGGCTCTGCGTCGTGCACGCGCGGGGCGGCGAGGCGCAGGCTCACCTGCTGGTGCGCACCGTCGCCGACGACCCCGTTTACGCCGGGATGACCGCCGGAGGCTAGCGAGGTCTCTCACTGACCGAGCTCATCCGGGCGCAACCTGTGCGGCCTGGGCTGACCGCAGGCGCGGCACGAGATAGCCGAATGCCTCGTCCACTTCCATGGCCGCCAGCTGGTCCGCTTCCCCGCTGTCCTGGAGCTGCCGGGCGAGGTCAAGCAGGTCGCCCTCGCCCGCCGCGCGCAGCCATTCGCCCGCCGGGCCGGTGACCAGGCCCGGCCCGAGCCGGGAGATGAGCGTAGCGAAGATGCCGATTTCGCCGCCCAGCGGACCGACTGTCGTTACTTTCGCCGCGCGGCTCGCCTCACGCGGTGACAGCGGGCTGAAGTCGTGGCATCCGTCCCAGAGCGGGTCCGCGCCCGCGTAGCGGACAGTCGCGATCGGACCCAGCCGGATCACCGCCGAGCACTGGATGCAGGGTTCGAGGGTGGTGGTCAGGACCAGGCGGACCGGGTGCCGGTACGGGAGCCGGGCTACGACGTTGGCCTCGGCATGGGCAAGCGTCGAGCCGAACACCTCGCCCGGCGGCGCGTCCTCGTCGGCCACTCGGTTCCGCGCG
>Ga0335074_10017837_pt1 | contig 10017 bp, 6 predicted proteins | sample Lox_Sample_23_FD_206715 | JGI IMG/M metagenome (GOLD analysis project Ga0335074, IMG submission 206715) | Soil microbial communities from Loxahatchee National Wildlife Refuge, Florida, United States - Lox_Sample_2.3 | ecosystem: Environmental > Terrestrial > Soil > Wetlands | place: USA: Florida...
CAATGCACGCCACCGTCACTCGACTTATATACCCCGTCGCCCTGGGCGATGTCAGAGCGCATGTCGGCTTCGCCGGTGCCGACATAGATGGTGCGGGGGGCCGAGGGCGCAACAGCGATGGCTCCGATTGAGCCGACCGGCTCATGATCGAAGATCGGCTGCCAGGTTCGGCCGGCGTCGTGGGTCAGCCAGAGCCCGCCATCCACGGCCCCGAAGTAGAAATCCCGGTCGTCACCCGAAATCCCGGTGACCGCGAGCACTCGTCCCCCGCGGAACGGGCCGAGAAGGCGCCAGCTGAGCGCCCGGTAATCCAAGAGAGGAATGATCGCCGCGCCGGCGGTGGCGTGGGCCGCCCTTCCCGGGTTCAAGGTCCCGATGCAAGAGGCGACTATGGTTGCTAGCAGCCACGTCGCAGCGCGCATTTGCGCGGCACCTACTTCCCGCCGAAATAGTAGTTGATGTCTAGGCCGACCGTGCGCGGCTGATTGGTTGCCACCCGGTTGAAGGTCGCCACGTTAAATGACACTGCATTGGTGTTACCGAGAATGGCGCGGGTATTGGCGGCATTATTTAGATAAAGCGTCACGTCCGCGCGGCTCCAGTCAAGGCCCAGCCGCAAATTCACGATGTCGTGAGAAGGCACCTCGTTGATCGCGTACGAGACGTCTGTCATGGAGCCGACAAAGACGTTGCTCGCTCTGGCCACGAGCTCAATGCCTTCCGCCACGGCGGTGCTAAGCGCCACGGAGGTGGTATTGGTAAAGCTCGGCACATCCTGCACTCTTTCTCCCACAAAGAAGGCTCCGCCCGGCACGCTCTGCACAATTCGAGCGTGTGTGTAGCCCGCGCTGTTCCTGAATGTCAGGTGATCTGTGAGGCTCGCAATTAGCTCGAGCTCCCCACCATACACATCGGCCGTCCCGGCGTTCGCTGTGTAGCTCGCCCCGCATTGCTCCGCCACCGACTGCTGGATGCCGCTCCAACGCTCATAGTAGCCGGCGGAATTGACGACCAGGCGATCGCCGAAGAGTCTGGATTTCTCCCCGCCCTCATAGCTCCAAAGGCTATCCGAACCGTACTGCAGGGGATTCGTGGGACACGCGTACGGCGCCGGCGTATTGCCGCCTCCGGGCCGGAAACCCTTCACGGCCTGCACGTATAGCGTAAGGTCGTCTGAGGGGATGTAGGACAAATTGACCTTCGGGCTCTCTCCGGAATTGTTTGCTGGAAGCTGGAAGATCGTCGGAATCAGGCTACCGTTGGGCAGTGCGCCTGACTCGGAGAGGATTTCCCGGATACGATATGAGTAGTAGCGCAGCCCGGCGGTGAGCTTTAGGTTGTGCAAGAAGCTGTACGATGCCTCGCCGAAACCCGCGTACTGCTTGTAATTGATCGGGATGCCGATGTCGTAAAGAGAGGGCACACCGAAAATCTCGTTCACAATCGGGCCCGGCGTGTTGGTGAATACGTCGTCGGTCGAATTAAAATCCTGGTAGAAGCCTCCGAGGAGCCATTGAAACGCGCCGGAGGTGCTCGAGGTCAGGCGAAGCTCCTCGGTGAACTGCTTACTGTCGTCCGTCGCAATGCTGACGAATGGCCCGACCGCGGAATACGCCAGGTCCGGAATCCCGATTACACTCTCAAAGAAGTCTTGCGTCTGCTCAGCCGAATCCTGATCCATGCTGGTGTGACGCACGTATTCTCCGGTCGCTGAGGTGAGGTCGAATCCGCTGAACTGCTGCTTCACAGCAAGGCTATAGAGCGTGAAGCTGTCCGAGTAGGGCTCCGGGATGTTGTAGGGTTGGTAATGCGCCTCGTAGCTCACGCCGGGCGGATTATCGGCATAGTTCGGGCCACCCTGCGTGATCTTCTGATAGAACACCGACGGCTTGATAGTGAGGCTATCGGTTGCGTCCACGAGCAAGCTGGCGCGCATGCCCTGGATTCGCTCGTTGTTGACGTTCTGGTAGTCATGCAGGACCGGGGCGCTCGTGACGTTCCCGCGCGTCATACCTCCATTCGACTCGAGCGGAAACGGCGAGAGCACAACCCGGTCGATCCAGCCATCTGTGTACTCATCCGTGCCGACGAGCCGCACGGCGACCTTGCCGCTGATGAGGGGCAGGTTCAGCATGGCGTTGCCGCCATAATTGAACCCCCCGCCCTCAGTGTCCGACAGGTCCATATTTACGCTACTGGCGAAAGCGCTCGGATCGGGAGGGTTGGTCACGAGCTTGATTGTGCCTCCCATGGAACCGGCGCCATAGAGGGTGCCCTGCGGGCCGCGCAACACTTCGACGCGCTCGAGATCGTAGAGATCTGGACTTACCACTACCTTGCCCATCACCGCATCGCCGGGTGGCGTGAGCGGCGTGTCATCAAGATAGAAGCCCACCGTCGGGGACGTGCCCCCCGATGAGGCGATGCCACGCATTTCGAATTCCGTCTGGCCGGGCCCCGAGTTGCGCTCGGAAACCCCCGGTGTCTCATACCCGACGGTCTGGATCGAATCGATGCCTTCAGCGGCTAACTCTGCTCCCGAATAGGCGGTAATGCTGAGAGGAACGGACTGCAGAGTCTCGGAGCGCTTTGTTGCCGTGACGATGATCTCGTTGAGCATCGGGGCAGACAAAGTCTGAGTCTGCGCGGCGGCCGCTCCAGCACTTTGCGCACGCGCCGAAGGGCCGCCGAAGGTCACTAGCAGCGCAAAGGCCGTCAGCGACGGAGCGACGCCCGTGCGCCAGTTCGAGAACCGCATTGCACATTTCGCCTGACGCTCGAATCTGCGCATCTTTCCCCCAATCTTCGTCTTTTCGCGGAATTGGCAGGCTCACGAGCGGAGCGGCCCGGCATCCGACTCGCATGAGCGCTCCAAAGCGCGACGAACAAATTATACGGGCTCTCTCGCTATTCGCAACATTTTTCGCAAGCCACTTACGAAATACGCAATAGGCAAATCGAGGTGCTACTATGCGGGGCGCGGCTGGTTTTCCGCCAGCGGCTTTGCACTTTGTTATCGCTTACGGCTCCGAAGACAGTCTGCGCAATTCTGTTGCGCATCGCGGGCAGGCATGCAACCAAGCGAAGATTTCGACCCCACGTGCTCGGATGGCACGGCGCCCGCAGCGGGGGAACGCCGCAACACGCGCATCGCCGGGGGCCAGCCCTACTATGTTCTCGGCGTGCTCTGCGCCGTGTACGGCCTGAATTTCCTCGACCGGCAGGTGCTCAATATCCTCATCGACCCGATCGAGGCGGCCTTTCACACATCCGATACGGAGATGGGCCTGCTCGCCGGCTTCGGCTTCGCGCTGTTCTATCTACTATTCGGAATACCAATTGCGCGTTGGGCGGACCGTGGCAGCCGCCGCGTAATCCTCACGCTCGGCCTGAGCCTCTGGAGCCTGATGACGGCTCTCTCGGGCATGGCGCAGGGATTCTGGCAATTGGCAGCTGCCAGGGTGGGCGTCGCCGTTGGTGAAACTGCTGGAACTCCCATCTCGCATTCCCTGATCTCCGACTACTTCCCGCGCACGACCCGTGCGCGCGCCATTGGGATATTCGAGAGCTCGGTTTACATCGGCGTCCTGCTCGGCTATGCGGTCGGTGGCTGGGTGAGTCAGGAATATGGCTGGCGCGCTGCGTTCTTCGTCGCGGGCATCCCCGGAATGTGCGTCGCGCTCGTCGTTTACTTCACGGTACGCGAGCCCGAGCGCGGGGCGGCGGACAGCCAACTGACCGACTGCTCGCACAGTTCCCTCCGGGAGTGTATGCGGTTCATGCTAGGACAGCGGGCGCTTCTGTTGGTCGTCACCGGCGTAGTACTGAACGCTTTCGCCAACTTCGGCTTTGCCACCTGGACGCCGTCGTTTCTCCAACGAGTGCATCAGATGGACCAGGCGCAGATCGGACTCTGGCTGGGCATAATCAACGGCACGGCGGGAGTACTCGGAACGCTTCTCGGCGGCTTCGTCGTGAGCCGGGTGCCTGCGCATGGCGAGCGCTGGCATATGCTTTGGCCCGCTCTCGTCACTGTAGGCGCGTCCCCCGCCTTGATTGGGTTCCTGCTGGCACCGTCGGATTTGCTGTCGTTGTCGTGCTACTGGATCGCGAATCTGTTTCTCGGGTTTCACCTAGGACCTTGCTTCGCCATGGTGCAATCGCTGAGCAAGGTCCGGATGCGCTCGCTCGCTTCGGCCCTCACGAACCTGCTGTGCAGTCTAATCGGCACCGGGCTCGCACCCGCCCTCATCGGGATGACCGACGATCTGTTGCGGCCGCGATATGGCATCGTTTCCGTCCGATACTCCCTGCTGCTCGCCACGTTGGCGCCGCTGCTGGCCGCCGTGAGCTTCTGGTGCGCGTCGTGGTTTGTGCGCGGCGATCTGGCGCACACTGAGATAGCCGGTAAGCCAGTCGGTGCGATCTCCTTCCCTCCCGGAAGCTCTGCGAAGGCCGCCCAAGAGCTGTAGCCGCTACAGTGAATCGGATTTTATCGGAGATCGACCGAGCAGCGCGTATCATTGCGTCTTGTCGATCGGTTTGGCGACTGCCGGCCGAGCGGCTCGTACGTTTTCCGGCCGCTGCCCTGAATAGGACCTTGGAGTTCGCAGGCTTTGATTGTGAAGTGTGAGAAAGTAAAGCTATGGCGATAAAGCGCAACACTTTCAGATCGGATGACGACGATCGCAGCGATAGCGGCATCGTACGGACCGTCGTGGTCGCTGCGAGAGTTCTCGACGCCCTGGGCAGCATGCGCGGACCGGTGCGCCTCGCCGATCTGGCCCGGAGCCTGAAGATGACCCTGCCGCGAATCTCGCGCCATGTCGCTACGCTGCGCTCGCTGGAGTTCATCGAGAAGGCGGAGCCGACGGAAGCTTATCGGCTCGGGACGAAGCTCTTCGTGCTGGGTCAGATCGCACTCGAGCAGAACGCACTCGCTCATGTCTGTGAAGCTCACCTGGTGAGGCTGCGAGATCAGGTCCATCGGACCGTCATTCTGTGCACCCGCTCGGGAAACTCCGGGGTGGTGCTGGTGTGCATCCCCAGCCACGAATCGCCGACCATCATCGTGCGTCCCGGCTCGTGCCTCGAGCTACCTGCTTCCCCCTGTGCGCGCATCCTCTACACGTTTCGCGAAGATACCGCGGAGGCTCGGTCGCAATCGACTGACCTCTACCTTGAGGAGCGCGTCAACTTTATTTTGGCTAATTATTTCGACTACGAGCCCGACACACGTAACACCGGAATCGGCAGCGTCGCCGCCCCAGTGTTCGATCACGAAGATCGCCTGGTGGGTGTAGTGGCCATTGTCATGCCAACCACGGCGTTGGCCGGCGGCCCCGAGCCTGTGATGATCAAGGCAGTTACGGAATGCTCGGCGAGGATCTCCTCGGCCATCGGCTCGAGCGCCTGGGACCGTCGAGTCTCACTGCCACGCAAGCGAGCCGCGCGGGCAGCCCGCGCAGGCTGACGCGGATTGCAGAGGCTCAAACAGGGAGTACAGGCGGACCCGCAGCCGATGACGGTCACGCACTGATGAGGACAGCCTTGGTCTGAAGATAAAGCTCGAGCCCCTCTTGGCCGAATTCCCGTCCCCACCCGGACTGCTTGTATCCTCCGAAGGGAAGGTTGGGATCGAGCCCCCCGCCGGTATTTATCCGGATCGAGCCGACCTGCAGCTTCCGTGCAAGAGCGTGTGCGGTAGTCAGGTCCTGCGTCCAGATCGAAGCGCTCAGACCGTAAATGCTGTCGTTCGCCTGTCGTGCCACCTCATCGAGATCCTCGAACGCCCCGCAGACCAGCACGGGCCCGAAGATCTCCTCGCTCGCGACCCGCATATCGGGTCGAGTGTCGACCAGTACCGTCGGCTCGAAGAAGTAGCCATCCCGCTCAAGCCGTCGGCCCCCGGCCGCTACTTTTGCGCCCTCCTCGCACCCGCCATTGACATAGCTTTGAACGCGCACGAGTTGCTTGGCAGAGATCAACGGCCCCATCTGCGACCGGGGGTCGTCGCCGGGACCGACGCGGATCCTGCGCGCCGAGTCGACCACCGACCCCACCACTTCGTCAAACAGCGATCGATGCACGAAAAGTCTCGACCCGGCGGCGCAGACTTGGCCCGCATTGAAGAAAATCCCCATCGCCGCAGCCTCTTTTGCCGCAGTAAGTTTCGCATCGGGGAAAACGATTGTCGGCGACTTACCTCCGAGCTCGAGCGACAGCTTCTTCAAATTGCCAGCCGCAGCCTGCACGATGAGCTTGCCGACCTCCGTCGAACCCGTGAAGGCCACCTTATCGACAAGCGTGTGTGCGGCGAGAGCCGCCCCGGTCACGTTTCCGTAACCTGTTACGACATTGACCACGCCGGGGGGAACTCCGGCCTCCTGTATGAGCTCTGCCAGGCGCAAAGCCGTGAGCGGAGTTTCTTCGGCGGGTTTGAGCACGCAGGCACATCCGGCAGCCAGTGCTGGCGCGAGCTTCCAAGCGGCCATCAGTAGTGGAAAATTCCACGGGACGATGAGACCAACCACACCGAGCGGTTCCTTCACCGTGTAAGCGTGAAGCGCCCCCGGCCGTGACACCGCGAGTGTCTGACCGTAGATTTTGGTGGCCCACCCGGCGTAGTAGCGAAAGGCATCCGCCGCCGCGGGAATGTCCCCCTTGAGAATTAAGGCCCGCGACTTGCCGTTGTTGAGGTACTCGAGCTCGGCAAGTTCCTCCGCGTGATTCTCGATCAGCTCGCCGATGCGCCACAGCCAACGCCCTCTCTGCGAAGGGAGAGCTGCCGACCAGGAATTATGCTCGAGTGCGCGCCGTGCAGCTCGAACCGCATGGTCAACATCCTGCGCACTGCCGGCCGCGACCGACGCGAAACTCCTGCCGGTCGCGGGATTCATGACCTCGATCCGCTGCTCGCCGGCGTCCAACCACGCACCGTCGATAAAATGACCGTGCCGGCGTGACAAGAAAGCAGCGATGCTCGATTGTTGTGCCATGCTCACTCTCATTCCCAGCTGGCGAAGGCGGCTCCGGTCCCGTTGCCCGCCTCCGATCGGTAAAGGGGTTCGTACGAATGCAGCTTCATCCGCAACTGCGTCGTGGACAGCACGCCGGCCGCGGTGATCCAGTTCTTGCACTCCGAGGTGCCGGATTGGTAGAGCGGCTCGCCAGCGGCCGCCAGAGTCTCGACATCGCCTGCCGCCAAAGCCTCAAGGAATGCACGATCGAAGGCCGGATCGATGACGAAATGGCTGAGGCCGCCGGAGGCAAACACGGCGACCGTCAAATCCTCTCGCCAGGAAGCGATGGCATCGCCGATACAGCGGCCGAAGGCAAAGCAGCGTCGCACCGTCGGCTGATTGGGCGGATAGAAGGTGTTGAGAATGATAGGGACGCTCGGGATGACTTCGTCCTTCATGATCTGGCGGTAAACGAAGCCGTAGGCATGCGGAATACCGCTCAGGATGCTGTGGTCGGGATCGACCTTGTGGAGCGTGCGTGCCTGCGCAACGTCGAATCCCTCGCGGATCGCAGTCTCGATAATGTGAGCGCCGAGGGCCGGCAAGCCCGCATAGACCTGGGGCTGCGGCGGGATATGGCCGTGATCGGCAATGTGGATCCCCGCCGGCAGGCGCGCGATCTGCTCGGCGCTGCGCGGGACATTCGCGATCTCCTCCCCCCAGAAGACGGTGAACGCCGGCATGACCGAGTCATCGAACAGCTCGTGCTGATCGTTGCCGACGATCACGCTCACAGCGGGCCGCACGCGGCGATAGATTTCGGCCAACCGCTCGAGCGAGTGGTGGCAGCGCTCGAGCTTCGCTTCCCGGACCGCGACGCCGATCTCCTTCTCGAGGTGCTCGCCGCGGCGCAGCGCGCACAGTTCACCCCAGTCGTAGCTCCCTCCTCGGAAGCGGTGAGCGCGATTGCGGCGGTCCGCCGCAACGCGGATATCCCACTCCCCGGCCGGCGTGTGCAGCTGCGGTGTGTGCGACAGGCCTACGCCGAGAACGATTTTAGCCATCGGACCTCAGCAGGAGGTGAGCGGCGACCGGAGTCGACTTACGAAATACAAAAGCATATTACGATTTATGATAGTCTCCTCGCAAGCGTCCTCACGAGATGAATGCGCATGCTCTTCTCCGCATTAGCACCCATCCCTCCGGACCCCATCCTCGGCATGGCGCAGCTCTTCGCCGCGGACCCCTCATCGCACAAGGTCGATCTCGGCATCGGCATTTACAGGGACGAGAACGGCGCCGCACCGGTCCTGACCAGCGTCAAGGCCGCCGAGCAATGGCTGCTCGAGCACCAGGCAAGCAAGGCCTACCTCTCCTCGGCTGGCAATCCGGAATTCAACCACCTTACGGCCCAGCTCCTCCTGGGCGAGTCTCATCCCGCACTCAGTGACGACCGCGTTCGAACCGTACAGACCCCCGGCGGCACGGCGGCCCTGCGCGTGGCCGCCGACTTTATCCGCGCCCATCGACCCAATTCGACCGTGTGGCTGCCGGACCCGACATGGGCCAACCACCCGGCCATCTTCGGCGCTGCGGGCCTGAAGCTCGCTACATATCCTTATTACGAAGCCGCTGGTGCGCGCTTGCTCTTCGATCGGATGATCGATGCGCTGTCGCACGCCGAGGCAGGCGATGTCGTCGTCGTGCACGGGTGCTGCCACAATCCCACTGGCGCCGATTTGAGCGAGGAGCAATGGGATGTGCTGGCCGGGACTCTGCGACGCTCCTCCGCGGTACCCCTCGTCGACCTCGCCTACCAGGGTTTCGGCGTCGGACTCGAAGGCGACGCGTATTCGGTCCGCAAGCTGGCGCGCGACCTGCCGGAAGTCCTGATCGCGAGCTCGTACTCCAAGAATTTCGCCCTCTACCGGGATCGCGCCGGAGCCATAACCCTCGTGTCGGGCCGTGGTGTCGATGCCGATCTCGTGCGCGCCCACCTGCTGCGCACGATCCGCACAAACTACTCGATGCCGCCTGACCATGGTGCGGCCGTCGTCGCGCACATTCTGACGAGCCCTACCTGTCGCCCTGTTTGGGAATCGGAATTGCTCGTCATGAGCGAGCGCATTCGCCAGATGCGCGGGCTCCTCGCGCAGCAGCTGCGGGGACGCACCGCGAGGAGCTACGACTTCATTGCGACCCAGCGGGGAATGTTCACATCGCTCGGGCTGAAGGCGGAGGATGTCGTGCGGCTTCGGGTGGAGCACAGCATCCACATTAGCTCCTCCGGCCGCATCAATGTCGCGGGACTCACCCGCTCGAACGTCTCGCGCGTGGCCGAGGCGCTGGTGGCCGTTCACTCGCCTGCCGGGTGACTGCGATGGCTTTCGATTTCGAGGTCCTGATCTCGGGTGCCGGGCCCGTGGGCCTGACGCTCGCCCTGGATCTCGCGCGGCGCGGCGTGCGAGTCGGTGTGCTCGAGCGCCGAAGGCCCGGCGAGCCGCCGAGCGTCAAGTGCAACCACGTCGCGGCGCGCACCATGGAAGCTTTTCGTCTCCTGGGTGTCGCGGGCGCGGTGCGCCGCGCTGGGCTGCCGGCGGATTACCCGAACGACTGTGTCTACCGGACCACTGTCACGGGGCCGGAAATCACCCGGATTCCGATTCCATCGCGAGCCGAGCGAGAGACCCCCTTCGAGGGACCCGACACTTGGTGGCCGACCCCAGAGCCTCCTCATCGGATCAACCAGATCTACCTCGAACCCATCCTCTTCGCTCACGCCCTAAAGAGCCGCAACGTCACTATCTTCAGCGAAACCGAGCTCATGGAGCTCAGTCAGGACGAGACGGCCGTGCGTTGCATCGCCCGCGATCTGCCCGGCGGCCGCACGCGGGAACTGACGGCCCGCTATCTCGTTGGCTGCGATGGCGCACGCTCGTTGGTGCGAGCCGCCATCGGCGCGAAATTGGTCGGCGATGCCGTGATTCAGCGCGTCCAATCCACCTACATCCGCGCGCCGCGGTTGCTCGGTCTCATCCCGGGAAGGCCCGGCTGG
>Ga0335074_10017838_pt1 | contig 10017 bp, 8 predicted proteins | sample Lox_Sample_23_FD_206715 | JGI IMG/M metagenome (GOLD analysis project Ga0335074, IMG submission 206715) | Soil microbial communities from Loxahatchee National Wildlife Refuge, Florida, United States - Lox_Sample_2.3 | ecosystem: Environmental > Terrestrial > Soil > Wetlands | place: USA: Florida...
CGCTTTCCGAGGCCGTTGGTACGGCCCGTCTCGAGGTGCTGGTCGAGGTGGACTGTGGCCACCACCGCAGCGGCGTGATGCCCGAGGCCGCAGCCGAGGTTGCCTTGGCCGCTGCCAGAAAAGGGCTAACAGTTACCGGGGTCTTCACGTTCCCAGGCCATGGTTATGAGCCGGGCATGGCTGCGCTCGCTGCCAAGGACGAGTCCGACGCCCTCGAACATGCGGCCAGCAGGCTCGCCGCGGCAGGCCACGAGGTCGCTGTTCGCAGCGGCGGGTCCACGCCGACGGCACTTCACAGCCTCCAGGGCGTCGTGAACGAGCTGCGGCCGGGTATCTACGTCTTCAACGACGCGGTACAAGTATTTCTCGGCACCTGTTCGCTCGAGCAGGTCGCCCTGAGCGCATTGTGCACGGTCGTGAGCATCCCGAGCGACGAGCAGGCGGTACTCGACGCTGGCAGCAAAGTGCTGGGAGCTGACCGCCCCTCTTCGGCACGTGGGTACGGTTTGCTGCCTGAGCTACCGGGCGCCGAGCTGAGCTCGCTCTACGAGCACCATGCGGTCGTCAATTTGAAAGGGGCGCACCGCCAGTTGCATGTCGGGGACGTGTTGCGCGTGGTCCCGAACCACGTCTGTAGCGCGGTCAACCTGGCGGACGAGCTCATGGTGACGGCGGGTGACACGGTAGTCGGACGCTGGAGAGTTGTGGCCCGAGGGAAGAACAACTAACCCTTTCCCGACCCCAACGCGCCCGAAGGGCTCGACGGGCTTGCCTAGATACCTAGGCCCTTTCGGACCTGTTGCTTCTCCTTTTTGTCCTTGCGCTTCTCTTTGAGCGTCTTGCCGGACTTCTTCGACACTATTTTTCGGGGAGACTTGTCAGCCATGCCACCACCTCTCTGGCCGGCATGCTACTCCCATGCGAGCGAGCCCGACGCCTTGCGCGGTTGCTCCGCTCGCGCAGGCCAACCCGGCGAGGACTAAGTCGCAGGATGGCCACCGGGTTCGTGATGGACGTGGGCGCGTTGGCCTTCGCGGTCGAAGATCATGATGACCTCGGCCGGCCCGTCGACGGCGGCGAAGGCGTGCGGTGTCATGGTGGCAAACTCGGCTGCCTCGCCCGTCTCGACGGTTATCTCGCGTTCGCCGAGCGACAAGCGCACCCGACCCTCGATGACGAAGAACCAGTCGTGACCGGGGTGGGCACGCTGCTGCTCCGCCCTAGCGGTAGGTACAAGCCGCGCCTTGACGGCGATCGTGCTGCCGGTTGGTCGGCTGAGCATCCAGGTTGTGCGGTCGCCCGACGCGTCCGGCACGGGGTGAATGACCACATGGCTCGGCCGCCCGGCTTGCCGCTGCGCTCCAACTCGTGCGCCAGCGCCGTCCGTGATCGTGGTCGACGCCGTCGCAGTCAGTCCCCGGTTCAGGGTGCGCGCCGAACCGTTCGTGCCGCTCGGCCTCCTACCGGCGGCGCAGCCGAGCGGGCTCGGAGACTTCGTGGAGACGGACGCGACGCGCTCTGGTTGGCCCAGCAGGGTTGGACCGTGACCGCGAGCGACATCTCGCAGCGGGCGCTGGACCGGGTTGAGGTCGAAGCCGAGCGCCGCGGTCCACGCGTCGAGTGCCATCACGCGGACGCGAACGCACTCGCTGCGTTCGAGCCTGCAGCGTTCGACCTCGTACCGGCTCAGTACGCATCGATCCCCCGCACACCCGATGGCCGCGGCGTCCGCAACCTCGTGAACGCAGTTGCTCCGGGAGCGCGGCGTCACTCTCGCGTCCGTACACGCGGTCAAGGGACGGGAGTGGCCACACGTGATCGTCCACGACGCCACTTCGGGGTTGCTGCCGCACCGGCTCGCCTCCGACGCGGAGAGGAAAGGAGAGTGTTCCACGTCGCAGTGACGCGTTGCGTGGAGAGCGTGACCGTCGTGACGGGCAACCCCGCGTCGCCCTTCGTGGCAGAACTAGAAGACGAGGCATCCCTCGAGAGCCGAACCTTCCTTGGGCGACCCGCGGAGCCGCCGGTGCAAAGCTTGACGGGGCAACGACCTCGCCCTCTCTCACCTGAGCTCGGCCCGAGACTGGAACGCCTAACAGCCGGGACCGGACGGCCAGCTCGGTCGGCACCTTTGACCGAAACCGTCCCAGCAACAATGGGCCTCTGTTTCGCCTACCAGGGGCATGAGCACGAGATTGCCGAAGTGGGCTGCGACGGGGTGGAAGCCGTCGTCAGTGGTGGCCGGGCGTTTACCACGGTGAAGTTCGGGTCGAGCGTCAACCAACTTGGTGCCCTCGTTGTGCTCGGCCACCCGGCCTGTGCCGAGGCAGCTGAGCGGTTGAGGAAGTGGAGGTCGGACCGGGCGCGTTCCTCGGGGAGGCCCGCCTACATCGGCCCGGTGAAGCTCGAAGCCTACGGGCCCGAGCTGACAGCAATGTTCGAGGAATTGAGGTCTCCTGGGCTGCTTATCGACAAGGCAGGAACGGGGCCTGGCACTCGCGGGTCGTCAGATGCTCGAACGAGTCACTCACTTCGGGGAGCGATGGACAATAGAAGAGGAGGATCAACTCCGGGGAGAGCACGGCTCAGGGATGGCTCTCGCTGAAATGTGCACCGCACGCGGGCGGGACCGGGGCGGGATCTGGGCAGCCAGACCCGCATTTCTGGCTGCCGCTTGGCTGCCCGTTTGGCTGCCACTCACGCGTCAAGAAGTCCGAGCACACCACCCGTGCCACCCCTGAGCTGCTCGTATCAGTGGAGGCGAGGAGAATCGAACTCCCGGACCTCTTGCATGCCATGCAAGCGCTCTACCAACTGAGCTACGCCCCCAAAAGGTGTCGTGAAGCCTATCAGAACCGACGAAGTGCCTGTTCACAGCGCCACCCCAGGCAGAGCCACACCCCGTGAGAGACTTACAGAGACCTCATCAGGCGTTACCCGGAGAGGTCACCGTGGCTACCAGCAGGCCCACCAGGCAACATCCTGTCGCGCTGGAGCTACGTTGTGGCGCCGGAGCTCCCATCTCGCGCCCCGGCCGCAACAACATCCTCAGAGATCGCCCAGAACGGCCCGAACGCGTGCGACCAGCACGACCCCGGTCATACCTCGTCGGCCACGAGGTGGTTGTCGTCGGCATAGATTAGGCATAGATAACGGCGTCGAACCACGGGCTAGGACCAGCCTCTACCAAGGGGTATTAACCACCAGCCACCTCGACCAGGAACGAGGATTTGGGCGACCTGGTCGCTGGCTGAGATCAGCGAGGGGGGAGCAACCCGAGGTCGGCTCGGCTGATCAGGCCCGTGGCCAGCGCCCATTCTGCGAGATGTTGGAGCGCGTTTTCGCCGAGCAGGTTTGGCACGCCTGCATTGGTCAAGCGTGTCCGAAGATATTCGACTCTTTTCACCAGCGTTGTGCGCGGCCAGTCGAGGCGGGCGGCGGCGTCGGCGTAGCTCTTCGGGTGTGGGTCGTAGCGCGGGAAAGGTTCGAGGTAGCTCGAGAACAGCGCCACCAATGCGAGCTTGTCTGCCGGTGTGATCGAGACGTCCGAGGTTGCGCGCGTCGGGTTGCCCTCCACCTCGAGAGCGGGGGCCCGACCGGCTTCGGCTTCCACGTCTTGGTGGGGAAGGTCGACTGTGAGGGCATGGCGACGTGTAGCGCCTTCGACAATCACCGTAATGGGGGCGGTCACCGCTATCCGCCGCCCCGGAGGCAGGACCGTGCGGATCCCCACGTCGTCCACCACTTCGAGCGGGCGAACGGCGCTCTTGTTGACGAGCCACCAAACTCCAGCATCAGCCTCGAGCAAACCCGCGATGCGTGAGATACCGAGGTCGGCCGGGTCGAGGCACAGCGTGGCGCGCTGGGAACGCCCGAAGGTCAGCTCCTCTCCCTCGGGGACTTCGTAACGCTCACCGCGAAGGCCGATGGTGATCGTGGGTTGCTCAGCCACAACAGGCACGGTACAACAGTCGGCGGTCGCCCCACTTGGTCGCGCGTGCTCGCGGCCCAGGGGTTCTTCCTTGGAGCCCTCCACCGCCTTTTGTTTAGCTGCGGGGAGGCCGGCACGGGGGCACCTTGGCGCGTTGGAGGGACTTTGCAGCGTTAGAGGCACATTTTGCTACCTCGCGCGCTGAAAGATCCTTGGAGATCGCCGAGAACGGGTGCGAGGAGCACCAACGCACGGGAAACCCCGCTCAAATACCACTAAAGGTGAGATGAGGAGTGCTTTCAGTGCTCTGTTGGCGGCTCGGGCTCGCGCGCCAGCAAGGGGCGGGCGGAAGCGCGCCAGGGAACTCCGAACATGGCCGGTGGCCTGGTCACGTACCCTGGACGGGCATGAACTACGCGTACGACGCGCAGGAGGTCGAAGCCCGCTGGCAAAAGCGGTGGGAGGAGGAGCACACCTTCGAGGTGGGCAACGACGACCCGCGGCCGCCGTTCTATGTGCTGTGCATGTACCCCTACCCAAGCGGCCCGGCGCACCAGGGCCACGTGCGCAACTACACCTTTGGCGACCTCAACGTGCGCTGGCGGACGATGCAGGGCTACGGCGTGCTTTCCCCGTTCGGCTTCGACAGCTTCGGGCTACCCGCCGAGAACGCCGCCATCAAGACCGGTACGCACCCTCGCGTGTTCACCGACGCCCGGATCGCCGAGCTGAGCAGCTCGGTGCGGCGGTTGGGCGCCTGGTACGACTGGCGGCGGTTGGTGCGTAGCCACGACCCGATTTACATGCGCTTCAACCAGGTCATCTTCAACCGCTTCCTCGAGGCGGGCCTCGCTTACCGGAAGAAAGCGCCCGTCAACTGGTGCCCCGGCTGCAATACGGTCCTGGCCAATGAACAGGTCCTGCCCGACGGGAGATGCGAGCGAAGCGGCGACGTCGTGATAAAGAAAGACCTCGAGCAGTGGTTCTTCCGGATCACGGCTTATGCCGACGAACTGCTCTCCGCGCTGGAGGGCCTGGAGTGGCCCGAGCGCGTAAAGACGATGCAGCGCAACTGGATCGGGCGCTCCAAGGGTGCGCGGTTCAAGATGGGCGTAGTCGGCAAGCCGCTACAGGTCGAGGTTTTTACGACCCGCCCGGACACTTCGTTCGGGATGACGTTCGTCGTGCTGGCGCCCGAGCACCCCCTAGTCGCTGATGTCGTCGCACCCGAACAATACGACGTAGTGAACGCTTTTATCGAGCGCGTCCGCCAAGAGCCCGAGTTCGAGCGCCAATCGTTCGAGGGCTCCTTGGACAAGCGCGGCATTTTTACCGGCGGGTACGCGGTCAACCCCTTCACCAACAAGCAAGTGCCCATCTACCTCGCCGATTACGTCCTTATGAGCTATGGCACGGGTGCGATCATGGCTGTGCCCGGGCAGGACCAACGCGACTGGGAGTTCGCAAAGGCACATGGGTTGCCGATAATCCGCACGGTGCAACCGCCGGGAGGGTGGGACGGGGAGGCCTACACCGGTGATGGCCCAGCGGTCAACAGCGAGTGGTTGAACGGGCTCGGCATAGCTGAGGCTAAGCAAAAGGCCATAGATTGGCTGGAGGAACAAGGCATTGGGGAGCGGGCCGTCCAGTACCGCCTGCGCGACTGGCTGGTTTCCAGGCAGCGCTACTGGGGCTGCCCGATCCCCGTCGTTTATTGCCCAGTCGACGGTATCGTGCCCGTCCCGGACGACCAGTTGCCTGTGCTCCTGCCCGACGACGTCGAGTTCTTGCCGACAGGGCAGTCTCCGCTCCGCTACCACGAAGCGTTCTTGCGCACGACCTGCCCACGCTGCGGTGGGCCGGCGGAACGCGAGACGGACACCATGGACACCTTCGTCGATTCGTCATGGTACTACTTGCGTTTTTGTGACCCCTGGACAACGAGCAAGCCCGTCGACGAAAAGGCCGCCGGCCGCTGGATGCCCGTCGACCAGTACATCGGCGGGATAGAGCATGCGATCTTGCACCTGCTTTATTCCCGTTTTTACACAAGGGCTCTTGGAGACCTCGACCTCGGGCCGGCAGAGCTGCGCGAGCCGTTTGAGCGCCTGTTCACGCAAGGCATGATCCGCATGGACGGCACGAAGATGTCCAAGTCAAAGGGCAACCTGATAGCGCCCGAGATGTTCTTTGACTCGGTTGGCGCAGACGCGCTGAGAATATTCCACCTTTTCGTCGGCCCCCCCGCTGACGATTTTGACTGGACCGACCAGACCCAAGACGTGATCCAGGGTTGCCGGCACTTTCTCGACCGTGTCTGGCGGCTCGCGACCGGTGAAACCGAGGGCTCAAAAGGCGTTCAGCGCGAGGCTTGTAGAGCGGACGACGACGTCATCCGCGCGACGCACAAGATGGTGGACCACGTGACCAAGGACCTCGAGCGCTGGTCCTACAACACGGCGGTCGCGCAAGTACGGGAACACACAAACGTCCTTTACCGCTATGCCCAATCGCGCGAAGGTGCTCGCAAGGAGGTGCTCGACGAGTCAGTGGCCACCCTGTTGCGCCTGCTCGCGCCGATGGCACCTCACGTGACGGCGGAGCTTTGGGAACGCCGCTACGGAGAGGGCGCGCGAGTGCACTCGCAGCCTTGGCCCGAGGCCGACCCCGCGCTCCTCGCTGAGGACATGGTGACGCTGGTAGTGCAAGTCAATGGGAAGCTCCGCGACAAAGTGCAAGTGCCTGCCAGCTCAACAGCCGACGACGTCGTCACAGCCGCACTTTCGTTGCCAAAAGTGACGGCGCAGCTCGGGGGGCGCCAACCAATGAGGGTGGTCGCCAAGCCACCCACCTTGGTCAACGTGGTTATCGCAGGCTAACGCTACTGGCGGCCGCTGCCGCCCTCGCCACGAAGGAACCTTTCAAGCTCGGCTGCCAGCTCGTCCCCTGTAGGGAGGTTGGCCCAGTCAGTCCCAGCGGTCGCCGACATGCCCACTTCGCTGTCGTACTGCTGCTCGAGCTGCCGCACCATCGCCATATGTTCCTCGCTCGCCTCGATGAGCCCCTGGATCTGTTCTTTCGCCTTTCGCCCGGCCTGGTGAAGGGCTTCGGTGCCTATACGGACGTCTGTCAATTTCGCGAGCTCGTCCAAGAGAGCGGCCGATGCTTCGGGGTACGGGGTAGCGGCGACGTAATGGGGCACCCGCGCCCACACCCCGATGCTCGGGATGCCAGCGTCCCCGAACGCGACCTCGAGCACTGCTTGGGCGCCGGCCGGCACGTCGATGGTGGCCGGCAGGAAGCCGACGCGCCCCGCGAGCTCGACGTTGTCCGCTGTCGCGGCGAGGCGGACAGGCCGGGTGTGGGGTACGGGAGCCGGGAAGGCACCTAGGCCAACTACCATTTCGGTCTCCAGGCGGAGGGCGAGGGCGATCACTTCTGAGCTCCAAGCTCGCCAATGAAAATCAGGCTCCGGGCCCGCGAGCACAAGCAGGCTCCGGCCACCGGTCTCGACCGCGGAGTAGAGGCGCAGCTCCGGCCAAGTGAGCGGGCCATGGACGCCGTTGGAAACCCGCAGCAACGGCCGCCTCGAACGCTGGTCCAAGAGGGTGTCGGCGTCAAAGGTCGCCACAAGCTCATGAGGGACGGATTCGAGGAGCGCGTTGAGCGCAGTCGCGGCCGCGAAACCGGCATCGACCCAACCTTCGAGCCCGAGCACGAGCACGGGGTGGTCGAGGTGGGGCCAGGTCTTTATCGATGCGAACGTCATTTGTCCTCTCGCCCGAAGGGTACCGCCTGAGCTGCGCGCCAGTAGCCAGACTAAGAAAAGTCCCTGGCTGGGAGGGCCCGGGAATGTCAAGTTGTCTTCGAGCGCTATACCTGGTGCGAACGGCACGATGGGCCGTCGACCAAGTTGGTCTCGGGACTGGCCTGCATTACTCGCGGAGGATTGATGAGCGTAGCGATTGACGTAACGGATGCGACGTTTGAGGCTGACGTGCTCGAGCGCTCCACGGAAGTGCCGGTGGTCGTCGACCTCTGGGCCGCCTGGTGTGGCCCCTGCCGTGTGCTCGGCCCGATCTTGGACAGGGTGGTGGCCGAACGCGGTGGCGACGTCGTCCTGGCAAAGGTCGATGTCGACTCGAACCCGCGGGCAGCTGCCACTTTCCAGGTGCAATCGATCCCGGCCGTCTACGCGCTGCGCGACAGGAAGGTCGTGAGCGGCTTCATCGGGGCACAGCCCGAGGCGGCGGTGCGCGCGTGGCTTGCCGAGGTGGCCCCCGCCCCGACAGAAGTCGACAAGCTCGTGGCCGAGGGTGACGAAGCGTCCTTGCGCAAGGCTTTGGTGATAGAGCCCGGTCACGAGCAGGGCATCATTTCTCTCGCCAGCCTCTTGATCGACAGGGGGGACGACGGGAGCCGGCAAGAAGCGCTCCAACTGCTCTCGCGGATCCCCGAGACCCCCGATGTCCGTCACTTGGTGGCGCTCGCGCGGGTCGGAGAGGAAGCTTCGACAAGCAACGACGACGTGACCGGGAAGCTCGACGCTCTCTTGGACCGGGTGAAAGGCGACCCAACCGCCCGCCAGGAGTACCTCGACTTGCTCGAGGTCATGGGGTCGGACGACCCAAGGGTGCCGGAGTACCGCAAGGCCTTGACGGCACGGATCTTTTAGTTCTTTCGCGATCTTTCGGCGTGAGCCTTTAAGCCCTCGAGCGGGCTGGCACTAGCCTCACAGGCGCGTGACCACCGTCGCTCCGCCAGGCCCACCAGGGCCCCCACGTCCCCTGGCGACCGTGCTCGAGCTCGGAGGACGCCGCTACGACCTCACGAGCCGGGCGCTGGTGATGGGCATCCTCAACCGGACGCCGGACTCGTTCTTCGACAAGGGCGCGACTTGGGAGTGGGACGCCTTTTGGTCGCGTGCCGAGCAGATCGTCGCCGAGGGCGGCGACATCCTCGACGTGGGGGCGGTGAAAGCCGGACCTGGTCCCGAAGTCACTGAACCCGAAGAAATGGAGCGGCTCCTGCCGGCCGTCGAGGGCCTGGTCGGACGCTTTGACCTCCCGGTGTCGGTCGACACTTGGCGGGCATCGGTGGCGGCGGAAGCTTTCCGGGCTGGTGCTGTTTTGGGCAACGACATAAGCGGCTTCGGCGACCCCGAGTACTTGAAGGTTGCGGCAGCTGCCGGGGCTGGAGTGGTGGCGACGCATATACGTCTTGCGCCCCGAGTGCCCGACCCGACGCCGGCCTATGCCCATGTAGTGGCAGACGTCTGTGCCTTCCTGACCGAGCGAGCGCGTTGGGCGGTGGCCACCGGCATCCCTGCCCAGAGGGTGATCGTTGACGCCGGCCTGGACCTCGGGAAGACTGCTGAGCAGTCGCTGGAGCTGCTGCGAGGGTCGGCTGAGCTTGCAGGGCTCGGGTTCCCGCTCCTCCTGTCTGCGTCGAACAAGACGTTCCTGGGAGTAGCCCTCGGCTTGGAGATCGACCAGAGGCGAGAGGCAACAGCTGCGGCGCACGCCCTCGGGATCAGTCTCGGGTGCCGGGTGGTGCGCGCTCATGACGTCCGGGGAACGTGCCGGGTGCGGGACATGATCGCCGCCATATTGGAGGCGGGAGCGGGGTGAGCTCGAGCGAGCTTGACGTGCTGGGCGCGTGGTTGGTGACGGGCGAAGACCCAGCTTTGGTGGCCGAGGCGGTCGCACGGCTGGTGATGGAACTGGTCGGCGGCACTGAGCGCTCCTTGGTGGTGGAGGACTTCTCGGGCGAAGAGCTCGAGCTTGCCGCTGTCGTAGATGCTTGCAGTACGCCGCCGTTCCTGGCGGGCCGCCGCGTCGTGGTGGTGCGGGACGCCGGGCGCTTTGGCGGAGACGCGCTGGCGCCGCTCATCTCTTACCTGGACGACCCAATGCCCACCACCAAGTTGGTCGTCGCCGGGGGCGGAGGCCAATTGCCGACCAAGTTCGTGAACGCTTTCAAGCAGTCGCCTCTCGCCCGGGTCGTGCCGACAGACGTGAGCAGCCGGGAAGCGCACGGCTGGGTAGCCGAACGCCTGGCACGGGCCTCGGTCAAGCTTGCCGCCC
>Ga0335074_10017839_pt1 | contig 10017 bp, 10 predicted proteins | sample Lox_Sample_23_FD_206715 | JGI IMG/M metagenome (GOLD analysis project Ga0335074, IMG submission 206715) | Soil microbial communities from Loxahatchee National Wildlife Refuge, Florida, United States - Lox_Sample_2.3 | ecosystem: Environmental > Terrestrial > Soil > Wetlands | place: USA...
GCGGGGTGGCAGGGCACGCGGTTCGGGGGTCGCGGGAAGCAAGGCAAGGAAGCGGGGTGGCAGGGCACGCGGTTCGGGGGTCGCGGGAAGCAAGGCAAGGAAGCGGGGTGGCGGGGAGATGGGCAGCGGTCGTGGGGGGTGGGGGGCCGACATGGACTTTCTGGACACCCTGTGCCCCAATCTGTAAGCTTTTACTGAAGTAGAGACAAGGCGAGGAGATGTGATGACGACCGCCGAGAAGCCGCTGTTCCACGACACAGAGCTCCCGATCCTCACGGACCACATTCAGAAGATCTCGATGATCGGCCGTCCGCTCCTGTCGCAGGGCCAGGTGACAGAGCCGCTCGTCATCTGCGAGAACCTCTGGATCTCTTCCAAGATCTACTCGGCCGGCGGCGAGCGTCACCTCCACTACCACCCGGACAACGACCACTGCTTCTTCGTGCTGCAGGGGACGATGGCCGTCTGGGACGGCGACGGCAACCGCACCGACCTCGTGGCGTACGAGGGGATGGTGGTCCCCGCGAACGTCGCGTACAAGTTCGAGTGCACGTCCACCGACCAGAACCTGGTGATCCTGCGGATGGCCGGATCGGCCTTCAACTACTACCAGCTCCGGGAGAAGTGGGGCCGGGGCGCCGTCTCCGCGGAGAAGGAGAACGAGGGACAGGGCGGCGAGGGCGAGTTCCGGCACGAGGCGCCCTCGGCCACAAACGCGATCCGACCCGTCGAATCGGGCAAGTACTTCATGGTCGACGAGTAACTGCCCGCCGAGTTACCGCCCGGGGGCCTCTCCACCCCGGGCGGTACCCAGTACCAGGGGGATCCCTCGCAACATGACATCGCTGAACGGCCACGTTGCGCTCGTCACCGGGTGCAGCAGGCTCTCCGGCATCGGCCGCGGCGTGGCGAACGCGCTGGCCCGCGCTGGAGCCGACCTCGTGCTCGCGGACGTCTCGGCCGGCGGAACCCGGAACAGCAGCGAGGACGGGGAGGACGAAGCCGAAGCCGGGTGGCGAGGGCTGCCGAGCCTGGCGGACGAGGTGGCCAAGCACGGCGTGCGCGCGGTCATGACCACCGGCGACGTCGGAGACCGCGCCCAGGCGGAGCGGATGGTCGAGGACGGGATCCGGGCGTTCGGCAAGGTGGACATCCTGGTCAACAACGCGGCGGCGCCCAGCGGGGCGGATCGCAGGCTCACGTGGGAAGTGCCCGACGAGTCGTTCGACGAGGTCATGCGCGTCAACTTCAAGGGCGTGTTCCTGATGAGCACGGTGGTGGCCCGGCACCTCGTCGAGCAGGGGTCAGGGGGCCGCATCATCAACATCAGCTCCGCTATCGGCCTGCAGCCGACGGCCAAGCGCGCCGTCTACGCGGCCGCCAAGGCCGCCGGGATCGCGATGATGCGGGCGATGGCGATCGAGCTGGGCCCGCACGGCGTCACCGTCAACGCCGTCCTTCCGGGACAGCTGCACACGTCACGGCAGGGCCCGGCGCGGCTCGCCACGTCGGCGGTCGGCCACGAGCGGGTCCCGGTCGGGCGGATCACCAGGGTCGAGGACGTCGCTCGCGCTGTCGTTTTCCTCGCCGATCCCGAGGCGGACGGCATCACCGGCGAGTGCCTGAACGTCAACGGCGGCGCGTTCTTCCTTTGATTGCCGATGGACATCGGAGGGTGCACGTGACAGAGCAGGTCTGGGAGCTGACCGGCGCGGAGCAGGGATACCTGATCGAGGAGATCACAACGCGCGGGATCGAGTACCCGGCTCCCCCGCTGATGAAGAGCCAGTGGGGGGACACCGAGTACGCGTGCCTGGTGTCCGTGCGCGTCGGCGGCTGCTGGGGCCACGCGTTCAGCCGCTGCCCGATGGGCATCCACCCGATCGTCAACGCGGTCTGGATCGACCAGTTCATGGCGAGGCGGCTCGTTGGCCGGCCGCTCGGCGAGTACCCGCGGCACTGGGCCAGGTTCGTCGATTCCACGTACCACCAGCGCCTGCACATCTTCCCAGTCAGCGCCGTGGACGTCGCCATCTGGGACGCGCGCGGGAAGCTTGCTGGCCAGCCGGTCGCCGCGCTGCTCAATCCGGGCTACAAGAGATCCGTGCGCGCCTACGCGAGCATCCCTGGATTCCGGGAAGGCGCCCCGGCTGCCGAGGAGAGCCTGAAGACGGTCGAGGCGGGCTTCGGCGGGATCAAGACGCACACGGTCAACGACATCGACGAGGACATGGATGTCCTCGGGGCGATCAGGAACGCCGTTGGCGACCGCGCGCACGTGATGTACGACGCGAGCACCACGCTCACCGACGAGAAGGCGGCCACGATCGGCCGGTTCCTCGGCGACATCGGCGCACACTGGTTCGAGGAGCCGTTCCCGGTATGGCACGCGGAGCGTTACCGGCGCCTGCGGGCTTCCGCAGATGTCCCGCTCACCGGGTTCGAGACCGCGCCCGGCGCGCCGGGAAGCATCGACTGGGCCCTGGAGATGAAGGTGTTCGACTTCATAGAGATCGACGCCAACTGGAAGGCCGGCGTGACCGGCGCGTACGAGTCGATGTCGAAGGTCACCTCGGGCGGCGTGCAGATCGCGATGCACCACGCGGGCGCGTCGTCGATGAACATCGCGAACATCCATCTGGTCTCGGCCTGGCCAGCCGTGGACATGATCGAGCTGCTCACGCCGGCCGACAAGTACAACGTGGCGTCGGTGCTCCCGAAGCCGGACCCGGCGACGGGCACCCTCGCCGTCCCCGCGGCCCCGGGTCTCGGCGAGGACATCGACTGGGAGTTCGTCAACGCACACGAAGTGACGCTGTGAACCGGCAAGGAGGACCGAGGTGACCCGGCTCGACCTGACGCTTGGCTGTGGTGACTATGACCGGACACGGGCGCTCGCCGACGGCCGGGTGCAGGTGGAGGGGGTCGACTTGCGGTACGTGACCCTCGAGCCGGAGGAAGTCTTCTTCCGGATGGCGCGCCATGAGGAGTTCGACGCCGCGGAGTTCTCGCTGTCCAGTTACGTCGTGACGCTGTGCCGCGGCGCCCCGTTCGTCGCCATTCCCGTCTTCCCGTCCAAGCGGTTCCGGCACTCCTGCATCTTCGTCAACGCCCGGGCGGGCATCGAGGCGCCCGCCGACCTCATCGGGCGGACCGTGGGCATTCCCGAGTACCAGCTGACCGCGATCGTGTGGATCCGCGGCATGCTCGCCGAGCACTACGGGGTGCCGGTCAACTCGGTGCACTACCGCACCGGCGGGCTGCACGAGCCGGGGCGGACGGAGAAGCTGTCGATCAGCCTGCCGCCGGAGATCGAGATCAGCCCGATTCCCTCCGACCGGGTGCTGTCGGACATGCTGGCGACCGGTGAGATCGACGCGCTGTACTCCCCCCGCCCGCCGCACTCGCTGCTGCATGGCGATGGCGCCGTGCGGTGCCTGTTCGCTGACACGCGCGCGGAGGAGCGGGCGTATTTCGAGAAGACCGGCATCTTCCCGGTCATGCACGCGATCGTGCTCCGCCGCGACGTCTACAAAGCCAACCGCTGGCTCGCGGCCTCGCTCGCCAAGGCGTTCACCGCCGCCAAGGATCTCGCCTACGAGCAGTTCCACAAGACCGCGGCGCTCGAGGTCAGCCTGCCCTGGGTGATCGACGAGTACGAGTCGACGGTCAAGCTCCTCGGGCCCGACTACTGGGCCTACGGGCTCGAGCCCAACCGGCAGGCACTCTCCACGTTCGTCCGCTACGCCCACGAGCAATTCCTCACCGACCGCCTGCTCGCCCCGGAGGACCTGTTCGCCCCCGAGACCCTTGAGACCGCCCTGGTCTGAGGAGGACCGATGAAGATCCTGTGCATGCTGCCCACCCCCGAGAACGGCGGGCTCTACCCGCCCGAGGCGCTGCGGCGCCGAATCCAGCTCATCGAGTCGTACGCGACGGCGAGCACCCAGATCGACATCGGCTACATGGGTGAGCAGTCCGGCTTCACCCCCTGGGGCCAGGCGCCGGACGACCCCGACTACGAGCTCGTCGCGCGGGCCCACGAGGTCGGCGCCAAACGGGCTTTGCAGGCCGAACTGGAGGGGTACGACGCGTTCTGCCCGTTCGGCACGCTGGACCTGGGGGTGCGAGTGGCGCGGGCAAAGGGCGTGCGCATCCCGGTGATCGGGCAGCTAGAGGCGGCCGCGCTGTACTGCGGGATGCTCGGGCAGCCGTTCGCGTCGTGCACGTATGTGGACTGGCCCGAGGTGATCAGGGATCTCGAGGTCCGGGTCGAGGATCTTGGCCTGTCTCACCTGTACGTGAGCCGCACCTGGATCGGCATCGAGAACACCGAGTACGCCGAGCGGCGTGACGAGGTGCTGGAGCGCTTCGTCGCGGCGACGGAAAAGGCCCGCGGCGAGGGCGCCGAGATGATGGGGCTGATCGCGATGTCGATCTGCCCGACGGAGTTCTCCGCCCAGCAGCTGTCCGAGGCGTCCGGCGGATTCCCCGTGGTGGACGCGCTCGGTGCGCAGATGGGGCTCGCCGAGTGGTGGCACCGCAACGGCGTCCCCGGGTCCTTGATGCGGGTTCCGCGCTAGCGGCGCTGCCGGAGGTCGCCGAGCAGCTTGGTGCAGGCGTGCACGGCCGCGGTGTGCGGGACGTCGACGTCGAGGAGGCCGGCGAGCTCGACGATCGCCCCGGTCAGGCAGCCGACCTCTAGCCTGCGGCCGGCCTCGAGATCCTGCAGCATCGAGGTCTTGTGGTCGCCGACGGCCAGCCCCGCCTCGAGCCGCCGGTCCAGGGAGACCGGGAAGCTGATTCCGAGCCTCTCCGCCACCGCGGCGCACTCGGCAAAGACGGCGCGCAGCAGGTCGCGCATCTCCGGGAGCGTTCCGAGCTCGCCGAGGGTAGCCCCGGTCAGCGCGGTGACCGGGTTGAAGGCGACGTTGCCCACCAGCTTGAGCCAGATCTGGTCGCGCAGCTTCGGCTCCACCGGGGCGCGCAGGCCGCCAGCGGTGAACGCAGCGGAAATCTGCCTGCATCGCTCGGAGTCTGACCCGTCGGGCTCGCCGAGCGTGAACCGGGTCCCTTCGACGTGCCGGATCACCCCCGGCTCGACGATCTCGGTGGAGCTGTAGACGACGCACCCGACGTTGTGCCGGGGCGGGATCGCCGCTGCTATCACGCCGCCGGGGTCGACGCTCTCGAGGCCGGTGATCCCGGCTGGCTCGGACAGCGACTGGAAATACCACCAAGGGATGCCGTTCTGCGCCCAGACCACCGCCGCTTCGTCGGCGAGGAGGCTGCCCAGCCGCGGAGCAATGTCTGGCAGGCTGTACGCCTTGAGGGCGACGAACACCACGTCGGCGTCGCCAACGGCCTCGAGCCGGTCGGTGGCCGGCGGGTGGGCGGTGAAGTCACCGCGTGGCGAGAGCACCCGGACGCCGCTCTGCGTCATCGCCCTCAGGTGCGGTCCCCTCGCGATGAGCGTGACGTCGGCGCCGCCGCGGTGCAGAGCGGCGCCGACGTACGCCCCGATCGCTCCGGCGCCCAGCACCGCGAACCTCACGTCCCGGTCCCCTCCTGGGCCACGAACTCGGCGACCCGCCGCCGCTGCAGCTTCCCGGTTGGCGTGCGGGGGATCTCGGCCAGCACGTCGATCCTGGCCGGCACCTTGAACGGAGCAAGCTGCTGCCGGCAGTGCTCGATCAGCTCACCGACCTCGACGGCTGACCCGAGGGTGACCGCCGCGCCGACGAGCTCCCCGTACTTCTCGTCGGCTACCCCAAAGCACACGGCGTCGCGCACGGCCGGATGGGACTGCAGGACCTGCTCGATCTCGGCCGGAGCGATGTTCTCGCCGCCGCGGATGATCATCTCTTTGAGCCGTCCCTCGAGATACAGGTACCCGTCCCGCAGCACCCCGCTGTCCCCGGTGCGGAACCAGTCGCCGAAGAACGCCTCGGCCGTGGCGGCCGGGTTGTTCACGTATCCCGACATGACCCCGGGGCCGCGAATCACGACTTCCCCTCGGCTGCCGTCCGGCAGGAAGGTCCCGCCTGCGTCGGCGATCGCTATCTCGGTGCCGGTCGGCACGCCCACCGAGCCCGGCACCCGTGCCGCGGGCGGCATCGGGTTGGAGGATATCTGGTGGCTGGCCTCGGTCATGCCGTATGCCTCGAGCATCGGCGCCCCGTACTCCCGCTCCGCGCGCGCCAGCAGCACCGGGGACAGTGCCGAACTGCACGAGCGCACGAACCGCAAGGTATCAGGCGTCCCGCTGGCGTCGGTCTTGTCCAGGATCATCTGATGCAGCGTGGGGCCGGCCGACAGCCAGGTGACGGCGTGCTCCCGGGCCTGCGGCCAGAAGCGGCTCGGGGTGAACCGGCGGGGCGTGATGACCGCGCCGCCCGATCCCAGCGCCGCGAACGTGGATGCGACCAGGCCGTGGATGTGGAACAGCGGCATCACGCAGAACGACACGTCGTCCGGCCCCAGCCGGTAGTGCGCGGCGATCGTCCGCGCCGACGCCATCAGGTTGCGCTGGCGCAGCGGAACCTGCTTGGGCCTGCTGGTGGTGCCGCTGGTGTGCAGCACGACGGCAACGTCGTCGGCGTCACCGTGCTCGAAGAAGCGCTGGGAGCCGGCCGGCCCGCCGTCGCACAGCAACTGCGGCGGGCCGTCGCCGTCCGGCCGGACGGCGACGAGCGTGGTTCGCGCGGTCAGCGCGGCCGCGCTCGCAGCCGCGCTCCCGGTGGCCGGGATCAGCAGCAGCCGGGGCTCGATGTCGCCCAGGAAGAAGCCGAACTCGGCCTCGGTGTACGCCGGGTTCAGCGGTGCGACGACCGCGCCCAGAGCGGTGATGGCGAGCAGCAGCAGCACGAGATCCGGGCCGTTCGGCAGCGCGAGCGCGACGCGGTCCCCGCGCCGGACCGCCAGGCCCGCGAGCCGCTGGGCGAGCGCCTCGACCCTGGACGCGACCTGCGCGTACGTCAGCACCTCGGCGCTGTCGGGAACGATGAGCGCTGGCCGCTGTGGTCTTCCTGCGGCGAGCAGCTCCGTCAGGGATTCATCCCACGCCGCCGACGCGCTCAGGGCAGCCGCCAGCGGTCCACCCGGTGCTCCAGCATCCGCAACAGCGACGCGAAGACCAGACCGGCGACCATCACGAGCACGACGCCGGCGAACAGGTCGTCGGTCAGGAAGCTGAGGCCGGCGTACCCGATGAAGTACCCGACGCCGTGCGTCGAGGCGATCAGCTCGGCGGTGATGGCGCCGAGCAGCGCGAACCCGGTGCCGAGGCGGATCCCCGCGACGATAGACGGGATCGTCCCCGGCAGGATGAGCGTGCGCATGATCTGGAAGGTGCTCGCCCGGTAGACCCGCGCCACGTCGATGAGTGAGTTCTCCACTGTGCGCACGCCGCCCGAGGTCGCGATCGTGATCGGCAAGATCGCGAGCAGCACCAGGGCAAGCTTGGAGACGATGCCGACGCCGAACCAGACCACGAAGAGCGGCGCGAGCGCGATGAACGGCGTCGCGTAGAGCAGCGTGATCATCGGCTCGCAGAGCGCGTTCACCACCGGGTAGTAGCCCATGAGCAGGCCGAGCGGGACGCCGATGACGATCGAGATCGCAAGCCCCAGGCCGAACTCCGTCCCGGTGACCGCGATGTCGCTCACCCCGTTGCCGTTCACGAAGTAGTGATACTCGGCAACCGCGATGCGGGAGGGAGAGCTGATGAAGCCGGGGCTCAGCACGTTCAGGTCCGCGCACAGCTGCCAGGCACCGATCACGATGAGCAGCGTCACCAGGCCGAACACGAGCCGGAAGTGCCGCTCGTACCAGGGATCCTTCGTCCGCCCCAGCGTGTAGACCGGGGCCGCCGTCGCGATCACAGGACCCTCCACCGGTCGACCCGCTGGCCGACGAGGCGCAGCGCGATGGAGACGACCATGCCGAACACCGACACGACGGCGATCGCCGCGAACATCAGGCCGATCTGCTGCGCGTTCCCGGCCGCCTGGATCGTGTCACCGAGGCCGCTGGACGAGGCCACCATCTCCACCGCGATCGTGCCGACGAGCGCGAGGCCGACGCCGAGCCGGATCCCGGACACGATCGACGGGATCGTGCCGGGCAGGATCAGCGTGCGGAAGATCTGGAAGTCGTTGGCGCCGTAGACGCGCGCGACGTTCAGCAGCGACCGCTCCACCGTGCGGACACCCGCCGAGGTCGCGATCACGATCGGCGACACCGAGCCAGCGAACGCCAGCGCCACCTTCGCCTCGAGCCCGATCCCGAACCACAGGATCGCGACCGGGGCCAGCGCGACGAACGGCGTCTGGTACAGCAGGTTGATCAGCGGGTCGCAGGTCGCGCTCACGAAACGGTAGTAGCCGATCGCGAGGCCGAGCGGAACGCCGATAACGACCGAGAGCAGGATCCCGATTCCGAACTCCTTGGCCGTGGTGGCGACGTCGCTCAGCCCGGTCCCGTGCTGGAAGTACTGGATCTCCGCGGAGATGACCTTGGTCGGGGAGCTGGAGAAGAACGGATCCACGACGTGCAGGGCGGAGCAGATCTGCCAGGCGGCGGCCACCGCGAGCAGCCCGCCCAGCCCGATGAACAACCGCCAGTGCGCGGCCACCCATCCGGTGACGGGAGATCGCCTCCGCCCGGCGCCGTCCACCGTCACTACTCCCGAGAGCTCGCGCGCTACCTGCATCAATTGTCCGTTCGTCCCGTCGTGGCACCTTACCCGAGGCTTCCCCTGGCGTGCCGGAGGGCTAGGTCGCGGGCACGCCAGGGGAAGTGCCGGGTTACCAGTTCGTCGGGCCTGCCGGGTTCGAGGGCAGGATGCTGATGCCGGTCGCCTTCAGGTACTGCGGCGCGAGCGCGGCCTGCAGGGCCGACTCACTCGCCGGGGAGCCGAGGTAGAAGGTGGTCGACTTCGCCGCCTCGGGGGCCGTCGGCAGCTCGAGCGCGTCGGCCTGCGGGTAGGCGGAGAGCACCTGCAGGGCCTCGGACTGAGTGATCAGGTCGTACTTCGCCAGCGCGGCCGCGATCGTGTTGCGGGTCGACGCCGAGGTGCTGCGGCCCGCCTTCAGCCCTGCCGCCCAGCAGCGCAGGAAGTTCTCGACGACGGTCTTGTGCGAAGCCGCGTACGACTTGCTCGCGGTGATCCACATGTCCTGCGTGTAACCCGCTGAAGACGGCAGCGGGATGATGTTGTGGAACTTGGCCGACACCCATGAGGGTGGCAGCGGCGCCAGGTCCCAGGCCGCGTCGACCTTGCCCGTCGTCGGCGCCGCGAAGTACGCGTTGATGTTCCCGAACTGCACGACGCTGTACTGGCTGGTCTTGATGCCAGCCGAGTTCATCAGCAGCGTGTTCAGGGCGTCCGGGCCGCCCGCGAGCCCGTCCAGCGTCTTGCCGACGAGGCTCTTCGCGCCGGTCATGCTCGCCGGCCCCCAGATACCGCCCGCGTTCGTCGGCGGACGTCCCGCGTAGGCCAGGACGACGACGCCAGGGGCCTGGCCCTGGGAGATGCTGCCAAGAACCGAGGTGAAGTAGCCGAACTGGATGCTGCCGTTCTGCTGGCCCGCGGCCGCTGCCGCGTCGTTCACGTTGACCAAGTTGATCTTGATGCCATACTGCTTGCAGATTGATGAGTCCAGCCCGGGGATCTGCTCGGCGACCTGCCCGATGAACTGGCTCGACGCCAGGTTCACGGTGGTGATTGTCTTGCCCCCGCCACCACCGCTGGTGGTGCTGGTGGTTCCGCTCGACGAGCACGCGGCGAGCAGCGAGGCGGCGACGGCGAGCGCCGCGACCGCGGTGACCCGCCCCGGACGCAGCCAAGAGGTGAAGCTTGCTCCCATTAGTGTCTCCTTCGTTGGAGCGCAGCTCAGGACCGTTCTCGAACGGCATCTACGCGGGGTCCGATCGAGACTAAAAAATTAAGTAGCTAGATATGTATAAGCAGACGTAACTTGACGTGTCAAGAGCGTCTTATGGCTTCCGACCTCG
>Ga0335074_10017841_pt1 | contig 10016 bp, 8 predicted proteins | sample Lox_Sample_23_FD_206715 | JGI IMG/M metagenome (GOLD analysis project Ga0335074, IMG submission 206715) | Soil microbial communities from Loxahatchee National Wildlife Refuge, Florida, United States - Lox_Sample_2.3 | ecosystem: Environmental > Terrestrial > Soil > Wetlands | place: USA: Florida...
CACGCCGCTCTCGAGGCGCGAATTCTTCACCTCGACGAAATTGCCGATATGGACATCGGGTGCGAGCGCCGCGCCCGGCCGCAACCGAGCGAAGGGGCCGATGATCGACCGGTCGCCGATCCGCGCTCCGGCAAGGTGACAGAACGCCGGCACCTGAACCCCTTCGCCGATTTCCACCTCGGGGCCGAATACGACAAAGGGGCCGATGATGGTGTCGCGTCCGATCTTCGTGTCGGCGCTGAGGAACACGGTCTCGGGCGCGACGAACGTGACGCCGTCCTCCATCGCCTGGCGCCGCAGGCGCGCCTGCATCACCGCTTCGGCCGCGGCGAGCTCGGCGCGGCTGTTGACGCCCAGAAGCTCATCGGCCGGCGCCTCCACATAGCGGCAGGAAAGACCCTCGCGCCGCGCCACCGCGACGAGATCGGTGAGATAGCGCTCGCCCTTGGCGTTCTCGGTGCCGATCCGGTCGAGCAGCGGGAAAAGATGCGTCGCGTCGACCGCCATCAGCCCCGAATTGCAGAGGCCGATGGCACGCTGATCGGGGGTGCAATCGAGCGCTTCGACAATCGCCTCGAGTGCGCCATCGGGACCCGCGACGAGGCGGCCATAAGGGCCGGGATCGGGCGGCCGCATCCCCACCACCACAGCGACCGGCCGGGGCGCCCGCCGGCGCGCCTCGAGCAGCGCCTGAAGCGTCGCCGGCGTGACAAGCGGCGCATCGCCGTAAAGCACGAGCACGTCGCCGGCGAAGCCATCGAGCTGCTGGCGCGCGGCCGCGACCGCATCCGCCGTTCCCTTCTGCTCGGCCTGCACGGCGCTTTCGGCTGGGGCCACGAGTTCCGACACCGCGTCCATGCCGGGTGCCACCACGACGACCGTCCGCGCGGGTTGCAGCGGGGCAAGCGCGCCCAGCACATGCCCGATCATCGGCCGGTTCGCGATCGCGTGCAGCACCTTGGGCAGGGCGGATCGCATCCTCGTACCCTTGCCGGCGGCGAGGACGATGGCAGCAAATGTAGTTTCGGTCATGCCAGAAGTATGAACGATTTTGCGGGGATGGGCGACTTTATTCCAATCCGCCCGCGCTTGACAGCAAAACCCGCTCCGCCCTAAACCCGCGGCGGCGGGCGCGTAGCTCAGTGGGAGAGCACCGTGTTCACACCGCGGGGGTCGTAAGTTCAATCCTTACCGCGCCCACCACGTCCCCGAGAGCGGACCAGACTTTCACCCCGAAAATTAGTGCCCGGCACCAAATTTTTACCGAGTCGCAACGCTCGGTAACCGATGATCGGGCATGTATGTGTCGAGGGGTATCGATGGCCGCCGTTTCGCGCGTCTCGCCCAAATTGCAAGGAAGTCGGCAGTATCTGCCCTCGACCTTCGAGGAGCGAGGCATCGCGGTTCCGTTCACCACGCCGATTCTGGCCCATGCGCGGGTCCGCAAGAATTACCGGGATCAGCTCGAGCTCAGCATTCCGCATTTCGCAGGCGTCGAAGGCAACTACATCATGGCCTGGAAGGCCGTGTGCGACCTCGTCGAGCCGACGCTGCACGACAAGATGCTGTTCGAGCACGTCACCGAGAATCGGGTGTCGACGCCGCACGAGATGAGGCTCGCGGCGCTCTCGATCGCGTGCACCGGAATGGCCGGGGCCGAAGTGGCCGCGGCGGCCAAGAAGGCCGTCACCGAGGACGAGGAAGCGAAGGCGCTCCACCAGGTCATCGTGATCCTTCGTCTGCTCGAAGAGACCAACAAGGGATCGGCGATCGACCTGCGCGAGATCGCGTCGATCGACCGCCAGGAATATGTGCGCAAGGCGCTGACCCGCGTGTCGACCCAGCTCGACATGGCCGCCGACGCGCTCGACCAGCGCATCACCGAGCTCACGCGCATGACCTATCCGGTCGGCGCCGAGTGGAACCCGTCGGAAGGGCGGCTGCGCGTGCAGATACGCTCGCTGACGCAGTTCCGCGACGCGCTTCGCACGTGGGGGTCCGATCAGGTCAACGAAGCGGGCGAGCGAGCGCTGTTCTCGTCCGAGGTCGCGGACCTGACGCTCGCGACCAGCGCGGGTCTCTTGAAGAGCTTCAATGACGTGATGAGGTCGCCTTATGCCCTCGTCTCGGCGTGGCAGAAATCCAAGGTCGAAGCGGAGCGCCTGTCGAGCCGGCTCATCTGGCTGCTCGACGGGTGGGATACGGTCGTGCAGTGGTGGGAATCCTGCAAGGACGACAATGAGCGGATCATCGCGGCCGAGCAGATGGCGCCGGTGCTGCCGCTCATCCCCGCCAACGAGCTCGACCTCGCGCAGCGCGACGCCGGCAACGGCATCATCGAGAAAAGCCGCCGCTGGGTGCGGCTCAATCGCGATTGGTCCACGGGCGAGGTGGATGCCGAGATGATCCATCGCATGGAATGCGTGAAGGCGAGAGCTTTATGAGCGATAAGAGCGCTGAGGCCCTGTCGCTCGATTCGGGCCTTCTCAACAAGATCCTGGAGCTGCCGGACAACAAGTTCGTCGCCGCCCTCGACGTGCTCGCGCCGATCGCGGATCGACCGGAGGTGACGCAGCTTTTCGAGACGATACGCCCGCGCCTTCGCCAGCTTCAGCCCCGCCGCAGGCCGACGCTGAAGCGCCTGTTGTTCCAGCCGGTCGAGGACCTGTTCGTGGCCGAGCTGTTCCGGACCGGCTCGCCGGCGATCCCGCGTACCACGATCGCGCCGTGCTGGACCCTCCTCGAAGAGCGCCTGCCGGAAGAGCTGACGCAGCTTGCCGCCGAGCTTGCCGAGACGCCCGCCACCGGCGATCCCAGGAGCCGCATTCCGATCGCGAAGCAGCTTTGGCGGATGGGCGCCGATGCGATCATCACGGCCGGCAAGGAATCGCGTCTGCCCGAGGCGGTCGCGATGATCGGCACCGTGCTCGCCGCAGCGAGCGAGGTCGAGTCGTTCAAGCAAGCCCTGCCGCGCAAGCCGCTCGGCAATCTGGCCGACAACCCCGCCGTGGTGACGGAGGTCAAGGCATCCGTCGAGGGCCTTCGCGCGCGGGGACAGTCCGTCGAAGGCTACATCCTGGCGATCGCCTCGCGGCTCGAAAGCCCGGCCGAGCTGTTCCAGATGATGCAGCGCGCGGAAATACCGCTGCCGGCGGCCGCGGCGAAGCTCTTGGGCGCCTATGTCATCGACGAAGTGACGAAGCGCGCCGACGAGCTCAAGGAGGTCCGCACCATCGCCCCCGAAGACGCCGCGCGCGACGCCGATCGGCTGTTCCGCGTCTTGTCCGATGCGCAGAACAACCTGAAAGGGTCGATGAAGGCGGAGCTCGATAGCGGGACCCGCCACGTCGCCGAGGTGATCAAGACGGTTCTCGACCGCCACGTGATCGACCCCGCGGCCGCGGCGATCGAGGCGGCGCTGCCCGCAGCCGGCGCCGCGATGGAGCAATCGCAACTCGAAGCGGCGGAAGCGCACGCGCGCGCGCTCGCCAAGACGCGCCGCCTTGCAAAGCATGTGGGGCTCGAAGCGCGCGCCAACACGACGGTGGCGGCGATCCAGGATCGCCTGCGCCAAAGCATCGAGAAGGCGCTCGACGGCGACCCCGCCGCCGCCTATGCCACGATCCACATTCTCGAGGTCGTCGCCGGCCAGTCCGAGGCCGAGCGGTTCCTGCGTCTTGTCCAGAAGCGCCGCGCCGCGGCGGCATGAGCCGCCTGAACATTCCCCTTGGCACTTGCCCGGCGAGAGTGATAACACCGCCCCTCGGACACGTCCCAGGAGGCACAAGATGAACTTTCGTCCCTTGCAGGATCGCGTGGCGGTGAAGCGCGTCGAAGAGGAGGCGAAGACGGCCGGCGGCATCATCATCCCCGACACCGCCAAGGAGAAGCCGCAAGAAGGCGAAATCGTCGCGGTCGGCAGCGGCGCGCGCGGCGAGGACGGCAAGGTCCATCCGCTCGACGTCAAGGTCGGCGACCGGGTGCTGTTCGGCAAATGGTCCGGCACCGAGGTCAAGATCGACGGCCAGGAGCTGATGATCATGAAGGAAAGCGACATCATGGGCGTGCTGGCGAAATAGCGCGCCTCGACGTTCACCGACCGGAAGCGGGCCGCGGTCACGTGCCGCGGCCCGCTTGATCTTGGCGCCGACGCGCAACATCTCTTGCCGATGATGGACGCGCCGCACCCCCATTCGCACACGCATGTCGCGCCCCCCGCCGGCGGCGTTGCGGTCCGCGATCCCGTCTGCGGCATGAGCGTCGATCCCGCGGCGACCGCCCATCACGCCGAGCACGACGGCGCGACCTATCATTTCTGCGGCAAAAATTGCCGCGAGAAATTTATTCTTGATCCCGCTCGATATTTGTCGCCGGTGCCGCGCGACGTGACGGCGGCGCCCGGTACCCTTTGGACCTGCCCCATGCATCCCGAGGTGCGGCAGGACGGACCCGGCCCCTGCCCCATTTGCGGCATGGCGCTCGAGCCGCTCGAGCCCCAGGCAGGGCCCGCCGCCAATCCCGAACTTGCGGAGATGACACGGCGCTTCTGGGTCAGCCTCGTGCTGACCCTGCCGGTCGCTGCGCTGGGCATGGCGGGCGTCGAGGGAAGCCTCGGCCGCTTGACCGGGTTCGCGCTCGCGACGCCGGTCGTGCTGTGGGGCGGAGCGCCGTTCTTTGCCCGCGGGTGGGCGTCGCTCGTCCGGCGCCGGCTCAACATGTTCACCTTGATCGCGCTCGGCACCGGCATCGCCTGGCTCGACAGCGTCGCCGCCCTTTTTCTGCCGGGGCTCTATCCGGCGTCGTTCCGTGCCGCCTCCGGCGCGGTGCCGGTCTATTTCGAGTCCGCTTCCGTCATCGTGTGCCTCGTGCTGCTGGGCCAGGTGCTCGAGCTCAAGGCCCGCGCTCAGACTGGCGATGCCATCCGCGCGCTGCTCGATCTCGCGCCGAAGACGGCGCGCCGCGTCGGCGCCGATGGAAGCGAGCGCGACGTGCCCGTCGACGAGGTGAAGGCGGGCGAGATGCTGCGGGTGCGGCCGGGCGAGAAAGTCCCGGTCGACGGCATCGTCGCGAGCGGCGAGAGCGCGGTCGACGAATCGATGCTGACCGGCGAAGCGATCCCGGTCGCCAAGGCGAAGGGCGATGCCGTCACCGGCGGCACGCTCAACGGAACCGGCAGCTTCCTGATGCGCGCCGAACGGGTCGGCCGCGACAGCCTGATGGCGCAGATCGTCTCTCTGGTCGCGACGGCGCAGCGCTCGCGCGCGCCGATTCAGACGCTCGCCGATCGGGTTTCGGCCTGGTTCGTACCGCTTGTCATCGCCGTCGCCGCGGTGACCTTCGTTGCCTGGACGATCGCGGGCGCCATGCCGTTGGGGCTCGTGAACGCGGTCGCGGTGCTGATCATCGCGTGCCCTTGCGCGCTCGGCCTCGCGACGCCCATGGCGGTGATGGTCGGCACCGGCCGCGGCGCGCAAGCGGGCGTGCTCGTCCGTGACGCCGACGCGTTGCAGCGTCTCGAACGTGTCGACACGCTCTGCATCGACAAGACCGGCACGCTCACCGAAGGGAAGCCGCGCCTTGTTGGCGTGCGCGCGGCTGGCGGAAGCGACGAGGACAGCGTGGTGCGCGCGGCCGCGAGCCTCGAATGCGCCAGCGAACATGCGCTGGCGGCGCCAATCGTCGCGGCGGCATCGGCGCGCGGCCTTGCGCTGGGCGAGGTCAAGGATTTCCGCGCTGTTCCCGGCCGCGGCGTCCGCGGCATCCTCGACGGGCGGCGGATCCTCGTCGGCAACCGCGACTTTCTTGGCGCAGAGAGCATCGCCGTGGGCGATCTTGACGCCGAGCCGGGGCATAGCATCGTGCTGGTGGCGATCGACGGCGTGTTTGCCGGCTCCCTCGCGCTGGCGGACCCGATCAAGCCCAGCGCGGCCGAGGCGGTGCGCGCGCTGAGCGCGGCCGGCTTGCGCGTCGTGATGCTGACCGGCGACCGGCAGGAGGCGGCGGATGCCGTCGCCGGCGCTCTTGGGATCGCCGAGCATGCGGCCGGGTTGTCGCCGCAAGGCAAGGCCGAATGGGTCACGCGGCTGTCCCGCGAGGGGCGCTCGGTCGCGATGGCGGGAGACGGGGTCAATGACGCCCCGGCGCTCGCCGCCGCCGATGTCGGGATCGCCATGGGCACTGGCGCCGACGTCGCGCTCGAAAGCGCCGCCGTCACGCTGTTGAAGGGCGAACTCGGCGGCATCTTGCGGGCGCGTCGGCTCAGCCTCGGCACGATGCGCAACATCCGCCAGAACCTGGTCCTTGCCTTTGCCTTCAACGCGCTGGCGATCCCGGTCGCGGCGGGCGTGCTCTATCCCGTGATCGGGCTGCTGCTGAGCCCGATGATCGCGAGCGCGGCGATGAGCGCGAGCTCGCTCGCCGTCGTCGGCAACGCGCTGAGGCTGCGGCGTCTCAGGCTTTGATCATTCCGCGTCGGGTTGCTTTTCAGGCCGCGCGCGGTCGAACGCCTCGCGCTTCATGCAATTGCCGAAGACGCGCATGATCGTCGGGAACGGCGCGAAATCGAAGCTCGGATAACGCTGGGCGTTGAATACCTGCGGCACGAGGCAGATATCGGCAAGCGTCGGCTGATCGCCGTGGCAGAACGCGCCGGACTGACCGTCCTTGGCAAGCACCGTTTCGATGCCCTCGAACCCGACGCGGATCCAGTGGTTGAACCAATCCTCCACCGCCTTGTCGTCGTGGCCCAGCGGCTTGGCGAGGTAGCGCAGCACCCGCAAATTGTCGATCGGATGAATATCGCACGCGACCGCCATCGCGAGCGACCGCACCCGCGCCCGCGCGACCGGGCTGGTCGGCAAGAGGCGTGGGTCGGGATGGATCTCGTCGAGATACTCGATGATGGCAAGCGACTGGGTCAGGCGCTGCCCCTCGGTCTCGAGAGTCGGGACAAGCCCTTGCGGGTTCAGTGAAAGATAGTCGTTCCGGCTCTGCTCGTTCTTGCGCAGATGGATCGGCGCCTGATCGTAGGCGAGGCCCTTGAGGTTCAGCGCGATGCGCACGCGGAACGCGGCGGAGGAGCGGAAATAGCCGTAGAGCTTCATGGCGCGTCGCCTCCCAGCAACCCGTGAAGGTGACGGGCGCCTTGCCGGTCCGTCAAGCCTGTCACAAAGCCGCGAGTCCCGAGGCATTCTGCTTGACGCGGACCGAGGCAGCGCACATCCTGTGGCCAATGAAAGTGGCTTCAAGGCCGATACCGGCGGCAGACGGTAAAGCCTTCGCGCTAGAGCGGTTCACGCCATTCCGCTTGTCGGTTTTGGCGAACCGCATGACGCGATCGGTTGCCCGCATCTATATGCAGCGGTACAAGCTGTCCGCTCCGGATTGGCGCACCTTGGCGGTGCTGGGCCGATTCGGCGCCATGTCCGCAAACAGCGTGGTCGAGCGGACGGCGATGGACAAGGTCCGGGTCAGCCGCTCGGTCAGCCGCCTGTTGCTGCTCGGCTTCATCACCCGCCGCACCGATCCCGAGGACCGGCGGCGGGCGATCCTGGACCTCACGCCCGCGGGACTCGGGGTCTATCGCCAGATCGTGCCACGCGCGCTCGCGGTCGAGGAGGAACTCCTGGCGGTGCTCACGGAAGAAGAGCGCACCGCGCTCGAAGCCACGCTGACGAAGCTCGAAAACCGCGTCACGGCCACGGTGGCCGAGGAGTGAGCCTGACGCTATAAGTTCCTCATCCGCCCTGCGGCGCGGGAGAGAGCGTGTGAGCGGCGCCACCGTCCTGGTCCTCAACGGCCCGAACCTCAATCTGCTCGGCGTCCGGGAGCCCGAGACCTATGGAACCGAGACGCTTGCCGACATCGAGGAAGCGTGCCTCGAGCGTGCCGTCGAGCTGGGGCTCAGGATCGAGTTCCGCCAATCGAACCATGAAGGGCAGCTCGTCGACTGGATCCAGGAGGCGCGCGAAGACGCCGATGGCATCGTCATCAATCCGGGCGCCTTCACCCACACCTCGATCGCGCTTCTCGACGCATTGCGCGCGGCGGACCTGCCGGTGATCGAGGTGCATATCTCCAACATCTTTCGCCGCGAGCCGTTCCGGCACCGCTCTTACACGAGCCTCGCCGCGACGGGCGTCATCACGGGTCTTGGCAGCCACGGCTATCTGCTGGCGCTCGAGGCGATGGCGCGCCTCATGGCGGCGGATAAGCCCGGCTGATCGGTGCGATTGCGCAAAATGGCGCGGCGGAACGATCTGACGATCGACGAAGAGGTGATCCGCGCCTTGGCCGCCTTGCTGCACGAGACCGGCCTCAGCGAGATCGACTATGCGGTCGGCGACCGGCGCATCCGCGTCGCGCGCAACATGGCCCAAGCCGCCGTTCCCGCGTCGGCGCCGGTGCCAGAGACGCGCCTGCCCGTCGCGCGGGAACCCTCGGCCAGCGCGGGAGCGGTCACGTCGCCGATGGTCGGAACAGCCTATCTCGCGCCCGAGCCGTCGGCCGCGCCCTTCATCGCCTTGGGCGACGCGGTGCAGGCGGGCCAGGTCCTTCTTTTGATCGAGGCGATGAAGGTGATGAACCAGATCCATGCGCCGCGCGCGGGCCGCGTCGCGCAGATCCTCGTCGCCGACGGTGCGCCGGTCGAGTACGGCCAGGCGCTCGTCGTCCTGGACTAGCGGCTCCATGTTCGAAAAGGTGCTGATCGCCAATCGCGGGGAGATCGCGTTGCGCATCCATCGCGCCTGCCGCGAGATGGGCATCCGTACGGTCGCCGTTCATTCGACCGCCGATGCCAGCGCGATGCATGTGCGGCTTGCGGATGAAAGCGTCTGCATCGGGCCGCCGCCCGCGCGCGAGAGCTATCTCAACGTCGCGGCCCTTCTCTCCGCGGCCGCCATCACCGGCGCCGACGCGATCCATCCCGGTGTCGGATTCCTCTCCGAGAACGCCGAATTCGCGGCGATGGTCGAAGAGCACGGCATCGTCTTCATCGGACCGACACCCGAGCATCTGCGCCTCATGGGCGACAAGGTCGCGGCCCGCCAGGCGGCCGTCGCGATGGGCCTGCCCGTGGTGCCGGGGTCGGCGGGCGTCGCCGATGCGGACGCGGCGCGGCGCGAGGCGCGGAAGATCGGTTTCCCGGTGCTGATCAAGGCGGCCGCGGGCGGCGGTGGCCGCGGCATGCGGGTCGCGCGGAACGAGGCGGAGCTCGCCGCCCAGCTTGCGACCGCGTCGGCCGAAGCGAGGGCGTTCTTTGGCGACGGCACGGTGTTTCTGGAGCGGTTCCTCGACCGCCCCCGCCATGTCGAAGTGCAGGTGCTTGGCGATGGCAAGGGCGCGGTCGTGCATCTGGGCGAGCGCGACTGCTCGCTGCAGCGCAAGCATCAGAAGCTGCTCGAAGAGACGCCGTCGCCGGGCCTCGACGCCGCGGAACGCGCGCGCCTTTGCGGCATGGCCGCGGCGGCGATGCAGACGCTTGGCTACCGCAGCGCCGGCACGCTCGAGTTCCTTTACGAGGCCGGCTCGTTCTATTTCATCGAGATGAACGCGCGCCTCCAGGTCGAACACCCGATCTCGGAGGAAGTGAGCGGCCTCGACCTGGTACAGGAGCAGATCAGGATCGCCGGCGGTGCGGCCTTGGGGCTGCGCCAGTCCGACATTGCGCTGTCGGGCCATGCGATCGAGTGCCGGATCAACGCCGAGCACCCGGAAAGCTTCGCGCCCTCGCCCGGCACGGTCTCGCGCTATCATGCGCCAGGCGGGCTCGGCGTGCGGGTCGACAGCGCGCTTTATCAGGGATATTCGGTGCCGCCGCACTATGACAGCCTGGTCGCGAAGCTGATCGTGCACGGGGCGGGGCGCGAGGCATGTCTCATGCGCCTCAAGCGCGCGCTCGAGGAGTTCGTGATCGACGGCATCGCCACGACGATCCCGCTCCATCAGCGCCTCTTGGAGGAGCCGGACTTCATCGCCGGCGCCTATGACATCGCGTGGCTCGAGCGGTTCCTCGA
>Ga0335074_10017843_pt1 | contig 10015 bp, 8 predicted proteins | sample Lox_Sample_23_FD_206715 | JGI IMG/M metagenome (GOLD analysis project Ga0335074, IMG submission 206715) | Soil microbial communities from Loxahatchee National Wildlife Refuge, Florida, United States - Lox_Sample_2.3 | ecosystem: Environmental > Terrestrial > Soil > Wetlands | place: USA: Florida...
ACGCGATTTTCTTCGGATTTTCCATCGCGAACTTCACGATCGGTCCCACCTGATCGTTGTTCACGTTGTTGACGATGGTGGTGACCAGCACGATTTCGATTCCCGCTTCGTGCATGTTTTCGATGGCGCGCAGTTTCACGTCAAACAGGTTGCCCACCTGGCGGTGGCTGTTCGCGTCGTTGCCGATGCCGTCGAACTGCAGGTAGGCGTAACGCATCCCCGCTTCGAAAGCCTTTTTGCTAAATTCCTTGCTCTTGGCAAACTCGATGCCATTCGTCGCTGCCTGCACGCTGTTGTAGCCGATCTTGCGAGCGTACGCGACTGCTTCGACGAATTTCGGATGCATCGTCGGCTCGCCGCCGGAGAACTGTACGGACATCTGCCGGCGCGGCTTGATCATCAGCGCGTTATCAAGAATCTCGGTGATTTCTTCCCACGCCAGCTCGTGAACGTAGCCGACCTGGTTCGCGTCCATGAAGCACGGATCGCACATCATGTTGCAGCGATTAGTCAAGTCGACGGTCAAAACCGCGCCGCGGCCATGCCGCACCGTGCTCGATCCATGGCGGTGCAGCTTTTCGTCGTTGTGCGCCGGAATATCGCGCCCCGGGAACTGGCTCTCGATCCACGCCAGAAACTTCGAATCCACGGCCATCAAATCTTCATATTTGCCGTGCTGCGGGCATTCCTTCACCATCCAGACTTGCCCGTCTCGCTCGATGATCTGCGCCTTGATCTCGCCCACCTTTTCATGAACCAGGTCGGTCCAATCTTTTTTGCCGTTCATAATTGCCTCGCGCGCTTCCTTCACGCAATCGGGGCAAAGCGAATCCGTGGTCCTCGGCCAGCCGAGCGTGGGCTTCGATTTTTCCCACGACTTCAGCAGAGGTTTATCCGACCATTTCGGCGTGAAGGAGGGGTTGGGAGCCCTCATGCCGTCGAAGTATTGAATTGTTTCGAACGCGGCGCCTGCCGTCTTACAAAGAACCCAGTCGAATGATTTCCAAACACGATTTCCAACGTTGCTCGGCATCTGCCTCCACCTTTCTTGCCTGTAGTGCGAATTTGAAACTGAACATGTGCAACGCTTCTGCGCCAATCCTCCGGGATTGCGCGTCGCGGTAGCTGGTTAGCCCCCTAAACAGTTACCGTACTAAAGTTTGCAGGTTTTGGGGGTTATGGTCCACACGAGTGCGTCCAAAGGTGCAATTCGGGGGTTGAACGGTCGAAAAATGCAGCGAGTTGGAAGGACCGAGTACTAGCTATCTGGGTGAAACTACGATGGATAAGTGAAAATTTGGCGAAGAGCGCCGACGCCCCCAGCCAGTCACAGCGCCCCACCAACTTCGCTTAGCCTCGGGGTTAACCAAGGTTGAGCGGCGTCCGCAGCACGGCGATGGCAAAATGCGCCAACTGCGGCGCTTCGTCGTCGAGTTGAATCCAGCGGACCACGCAGTGGTCTTTCAAATACTGTGACACTTTCGCTTCGCCGATTCCCAAATGCTCCGCCAAGCTTGCCTTCAGATCGATTTCAGCAAATCCGTGCGCGCCAGGACGCCCTTTCCCGCCTCGGCCGCGCACCAGATTGGCCAGCCCCACTCGCAATGTCTGGCAGGCCTCCACGTAATACGACGTAATCTGATCGGAATCCGAAAGCAGAAATACGCCGGGGCCCGCAGGAGCTTCTTCGGCTTCGCTCAGGCGGTGCAGCGCTCCGCCTAAGAGTCGCCGCAGCAGGGATTCCAGATGATTCATCCGCGAAGCCAGCGCCGGATCGCCCGCGCGGCCATGCGCCATGCGCTCCGATGGCAATTGTGGCGCCGGCGTTTCCTCGCGACGCAGCGGCCTCACCGGCTCAGGGCGTATCTGTTCGCGCGCGCTCGGCGGATGCGTGGGACGCTCGAATCCGGCGCGCTCAGCCTCGATCTCGACATGCTCGCCCTCTTGCGCCTCGCGCGCTTCCGGTGTTGGAGTGAATGCCTGTGATGGCAGTCCCGGCGCGCCAGCGCCTTTGCGCCGCCTGCCGCGTCCTCCGCGACGTCCCCGCCGCCGCCTCTTACCGCCCGCATCGTCGGCGCCGGAAATTGCCGCCGGCTTCGCCGAAGCTGCCGGCCGAACATCCGTGGGCTCCATCTCGCCCGGGCCCGCGGTCAAACGATCCTCGCGCCGCTGGTCAATATCGGGCGCACCGAAAAATCGCGTCTGTGATTCATAGTCTGGCTCTTCCACTGGGATTTCGCTGCTAGTCTCTTCGCGCTCGGCGTGTTCTTCCGCCACCAGCGCTTGTTCCGGTTCGTGCGCATTCTCGTGCGGCGCTTCCCCGACTTGCGAATGTTCAGGCGGAATCGGCGCGCCAAGTCTCGTCAGCGCCTCTTCCGCTTTTTTCTTCCAATCCGCGCGACGGAATCGCTGCGCCGCGATGGTATACCATTTCGTGGCTTCACCCTGATGCTCGGCTTTTTCTTCGATCGCGCCAAGTTCCCATGCAACCATTGCGTCGCGCGTGCGCTGGTAAAGTTCGGAAAGCTTCGCCGAGGGGTCGCGGCCGTTCTTCGCTTTGCGGATTCGAGCTTGAATCTGACGCCAATCTGCCATGTCCGATGCATTGTATCAGCGCTTTTGTATTAGTCCAATGCGCTCTGCGGCTTCCCACCTCCAATTCCTTCCGCATACGATAGAATCGACCTAGACCCGGTCGCGTCGCTTTGGGGAGGGTTCAGATTGGATACCAAGGCTCGATCTGTATTCGGCGCGAGTTGTCTCGCTCTCGCATTGGTGCTGCTGTCTGCTGGCGCATCCGCACAATCGTCGCGGTCGCGCAAAACCGCTCGCAGTCCGAGCAGTTCATCCGCCGATGCCGTCTTCCCCCCGCTGCAGCAGTGGAAAGACGCGATCGTGGATCGCAACAATCCCGCGCTGGTATCCATGTACTCCGCGGTTCCGCCCGCGGTCGCGAAAATCCCGCAAGGCACCGCGCACGATCCCAGCGAAGAACCTCGCTTTTGGCAACTGCTGGAATCCTACGGACTGACCGATTTCAATCCGCAAATTCTGCAAATCGAGCGCCCTCAAGCGGACGTCGTCGAGCTTACCCTGCGCATTGAAATGAGCCTGCGGACGAAATCCGGCGTGCAGCCGGCGGTGGTGGAAGCGGCGCAATTGTGGGAACAACAAAACGGCGGCTGGCGCATTCTGGAAACGCAGCGAACCGATCCCGCGCCCGATCCTCATTACCAATTGCCACAGCCCGCCAAACCGGACGTCGATCTGTATCCTCCGCCCCAGGACGCTCGCGCGGAAATCGCTTCCGCCCTGCGCGCCGCCGCCAAAGACCACAAGCGCGTGATCCTGATCTTCGGCGGCAACTGGTGCTACGACTGCCACGTGCTCAACGCTGCGTTCCATTCGCCGCAAATCGCGCCACTGGTCAACGCCAATTACCACGTGGTGCACATCAACATCGGCGACGGCGACAAAAACCTCGACATTGCCGACCAGTACGGCGTCCCGCTGCGCCAAGCCGTGCGCGTGCCTAGCCTCGCGGTTCTTGATTCCAGCGGCAAGGTCGTCTACAGCCAGAAAAATGGCGAATTCGACGACAGCACGCGCCTTGCCCCCGCCGACATTATTCAGTTCCTGAAAAAGTGGGCACCGCCCCGCCACGGATAAATCGCGCGGAATTTTGGGCGCTTGCTAGCAAGCGAGCTTAAAGACCGTCTCCGCGTTCGACTGGTAGAGTTTCTTCTTGTCCGCTTCGTCGATCGGCAAATTGTCCGTGACGCGCACCTCAGCGGGCACGAATTGGTAGGGATAATCCATCGCGTAGAGCACGCGATCCACTCCCAACACTTTCTGGCAATACAAAATGGGAGGTTCCCAGGCCATTCCGCTGGTCGTGACCCAGACGCTGTCCTTGAAGTATTCGCTCGGCTTCTTGCCCAGCTTCTTCACGTTTGGGTATCGGCCGCTGGCCACGTTGGCAGCGTGGAAGAAATCAATTCTGGAGAACCAGTAAGGAAGTCCTTCGCCCAGGTGACCCACCACGAGGCGTAGACGCGGAAAGCGGTCGAATACACCAGCGAAAATGATCCGCAAAAGATGCACGCTGGTCTCGACCGCAAAACCATAAATCGCGCCTTCCAAACCCCACTCCGCGAAGGGCTCGTACATCCGCGAAGACGGCGTATTCGGATGCAGATAGATCGGCACATCCAGCGATTCCGCTGCCGCGAAAATGTCCCAGAATTTCGGATCGTCGAGATATTGGCCCTGTGTGTGCGAATTGATGATGGCGCCCTTTAGCCCGAGCTTGCGCACGCTTCGTTCCAGCTCTTTCGCAGCTCCCGAAGGATTTTGCGGCGCAATGGCGGCCAAACCGGAGAACCGGTCCGGATGTTTGCGAATCGCCTCTGCAAGCTGGTCGTTGAACGAAGTGGCCAGTCCCGTTCCGGTGTCGGCGTCGAAGACCTGCACCCCGGGATTGGTCAAAGACAGAATTTGACGCGCGATTCCAGTAGCGTCCATATCGCCGATGCGCTGCTGGCCCAGATCCTGCAAACGCGAAACGATTCCCTTGGCCCGCGGGCTCTCGCCCAGAAAATATCCCCATTGCCCGGCGAAACCGCGATCGACGTTCGCGCCCTCCGCGAGCGTTGCTTTCCACCGCCGCAGCAGTTCCGGAGGCGCGTAGGCCTCCTCGGTAGCGATGCGCATGTAGCCCGCGGAATTGCTCATTGGAATCGAACGACTAAACTGGGGAACAATAAAGACTCAATTGAACTCACAACCATAGGCACGAACAAAAGCTGAAGGCATCCATGCACGATTATTTCGCCAGCCCCATGGCTTGCGCATACGCTCTGCGCACTTCCGCCGGCTGTCCTGACTGAAACACATAATCGGTCATTTGCCTGCCGGTCACCGGGTTCTTCAAAAGTTCCTCGAGCGTACTGCCTTCCACCAGACGCTTGCGGTCCGCGATCGGCAATTCCACGCAGCGATTCACGTTGCTATCGCGAATCGTCGCTTTGGGATCTTCACCGCGCGCGACCGCCTCGATATCCTTCAGAAAGCGATTGCGCATCATGATGATTCCCGCGTCGCTCGACCCCAAATGCTCACGCGTGCGGTCCGTCACGGTCCCCTGCCCGATCCACGCGATAAAGTCTTGGTTCATCACGTGGCTCGAAATCCAGCGCCCCGTTTCCTCGTCGCGCACCGGACCGCGCCACGCCGGGATGCTCTCCTGCGCATACGGGTCGCGGTCGCGCGGCACGCGGCTGAAGCTCCACGTCACGCTCAGCGTGTTTTCATCGTCAATCGGGACGCGCCATTCGAAATGATCTCCCGTGAAAAGCGCGTTCGGCCACAGGCACACGCGCCCCACTTTCCACAGCGGGTCCTCTTCGCTCATTCCTTCGCGGATGCGCCGGTACACGATGCCGTACTCGAATTCGTCGAACGCCAGCTTTAAATGCCGCGGCGAGTATTCTTCTTTGCCCGCCAGCCGCGCGCTCCAGTTCATGTGCATCCACTCGAAATGCAGCGGATCGACGGAATTTTCCTGGCATTGCAGCCAGTTGCACGGCACGTCGGCAAGCACGATCTGCACGAATCCGTTCTTCCACGTGAACGGCTCCCAGTTCGGCACCAGCGGCGCGGGTTGCGGCCCCAGATACGCCCACACCAGCCCGGCCCTCACCTCCACCGGATACGCCTTGATGCGCACCTTGTCGCGGTAGCGCGCCTCCGGCTGCGCCAAATCTTCGTACGGTTGCTCGACGCACCGGCCGTCCTGGTCGAATCGCCAGCCATGGTAGCTGCAGCGCAAGCCGCAATTTTCGACAATCCCGTACGACATGTCCGCGGAACGGTGCGGGCAATGCCGGTCCACCAATCCGAATGTTCCGCTGGAATCTTTGTACAGGGTGAGATCTTCGCCCATCAAACGAATCGGCTTGAGCGATTCGTTTTCAAACTCGCTCGCGCCCGCAATCGGCAGCCAGTAAGTTCGCCCATCGGCGTTCCCGCGCCCACCTCGGTCAGCAGCCGATTCTTCGCCGCATCCAGCATTTGCCGCGCATTCTACCCCAAGCCGCCGGCGCTGCAATAGCGAAGCTCCGCGGCCAGGAAATCCGCGGTCCGCGGCGGCTGGACGGCCCCTCCGGCGGGCGAAGGTCCCACAGCGTATGCTATAAAGGAGGCTAAATAGATCACCGTTGAAAGCCGAGAGCGCCTGCGCCTCCGGCGCTGCTCAGAGGAGTTGCGCTGGTGAAGTACGCAGTCCAAAAGGAGTCCCTAATGCCCGGCCTTTTTAAAACTTCCAATCCCGCGTTGAACGACAAAACTTTCGAGAACAATCGCGTCGCCATCGGCAGCGACGCAGCAATGACCCTGCAAGGAACCGTGAACAAAACCGGCTTCCTGTTGTTCTGCGCCTCCGCGGCCGCCGCCTGGACGTGGCACCTGGTCCAAACGCAGCCCGAATCCGTCGCCGCATGGATGTGGGGCGGCCTAATCGCCGGACTCGTTTTCGCCATCGTCACAATCTTCAAGAAGGAGTGGTCGCCCGTCACTGCGCCGATTTACGCGCTCTGTGAAGGACTCGCGCTCGGTGGCATCTCCGCGGTTTTCAACCACGCCTATCCGGGCATTGCTCTGGAGGCTCTCGGCCTCACCGCCGCAGTCACCGCGGTCATGCTCGTCCTCTACACCTCTGGAATTATTCGCGCCACGCCTAAGTTCACAATCGGCGTGATCGCCGCCACCGGCGGAATTTTCCTCTTCTACATGGTCGATCTGGTGATGGGCTTCTTCGGCCATCATGTGCCGCTGCTCTATAGCAACGGGCCATGGGGTATTGCCATCAGCGTGGTCATCGTGATCGTCGCGGCGCTGAATCTAATCTTGGATTTCGATTTCGTCGAGACTGGCGTGCATCAGGGCGCCGCCAAATACATGGAGTGGTACGGCGCCTTCGGCATCATGGTTACCCTGGTCTGGATGTACATCGAAATGCTCCGCCTGCTAAGCAAAGTCCGCAGCCGCTAGGATTGTATTCGGTGCCAAGATACAATCGCCAAGCCCCGGCCGAAAGCCGCCCGCTCTGCAGATAAAATGCGCTTTTATACAAAATCCGAGTGTGAGGCGTGGCTACTGGACCGAGAACGAAAAAGGCCAGACTTGATCCCAGGAGTCCATGTCGAGCGAATCGAATACCCGCCCGAACCTTACAAAATCTTTTACACAGCCCACTGGATTGCGACTGAAGTGACTTATAGGCAACCGAGCCTGCTTTTCTTTACGGAGTGGGGCATTTGGCCAAGCAGCGAGAATTGGCATCTATATTACAAGCTTCGCCAAACCTACGGCGATTGGCGTTTGCTCCACGAAGCACCGGGCCACCTATTTCTGGAACATGAGGCAGAGGATCTCGCGACCTTCCTGCAGATTGCCATGCTCAACGGGTGGGGAGGCTACGTTCTAACCCAAGCGAACTATGTGAACGCCTTCTTCAGTCATGATGAATACATTGACTTCTTCGCGGAGCGCCCTGGGATGGTGGGGAATATCCGCAAAGAGCTGGGAAAAAATCATGAAGCAGCTGGCGATGCTGCAGCGCCCAATCCTCAGTAGTTCGTGATATTCCCCTAGCGGGGCTCGCTGGACGCATCTCGCCCCGCGGCATAGAATAATCTCGATATGCCGCCCAAGCTTCCCGTCTACATGGACAACCAAGCGACCACGCAGGTCGATCCGCGAGTGCTGGAGGCCATGCTGCCCTATTTCACTGAAAAATATGGCAACGCCGCCAGCCGCAACCACGAATTCGGCTGGAAAGCAGAGGAAGCCGTCGAAAACGCGCGCGGCCAAATCGCGCGGCTGATCAACGCCTCGCCGAAAGAAATCGTCTTCACCAGCGGCGCCACCGAATCGGACAATCTCGCCCTCAAAGGCGTCGCCGAATTTCATCGCGCCAAGGGCAACCACATCATCACCCAGGCCACCGAGCACAAAGCCGTGCTCGACGTTTGCAAACGCCTCGAAACCAATGGCTGCGAAGTCACCTGCCTGCCGGTGGCGAATGACGGCCGCATCTCGCTCGACGATCTCCGCCGTGCCATCACCCCGAAAACCGTCCTCATCTCCATCATGTACGCCAACAACGAAATCGGCGTGGTGCAGCCCATCGCCGATATCGGCAAAATCGCCAAGCAAGCTGGAGTGCTCTTCCACACCGACGCCGTGCAAGCCATCGGCAAAATTTCCGTCGATGTGGAACGCGATGCCATCGACCTGCTTTCCATTTCCGCCCACAAGCTCTATGGACCCAAGGGCGTGGGCGCGCTCTACGTCCGCCGCAAAAATCCGCGCGTGCAGCTCGCGCCCATCATCGATGGCGGCGGCCACGAACGCGGCCTGCGCTCCGGCACTCTAAATGTTCCAGGTATCGTGGGCCTCGGCAGAGCTTGCGAAATCGCCGCAAAAGAAATGCCCGACGAAAGCGCCCGCCTCAGTGCCCTGCGCGGCAAGCTGAAAGACGCAATCCTCAGCCGCCTCGACGAAACCACCATCAACGGCTCCATCGAGCACCGCCTGCCGGGCAATCTTAATCTCAGCTTTTCAGGCGTCGAGGGCGACGCGCTGCTCATGGGCATCAACGACGTGGCCATTTCCAGCGGCTCCGCCTGCACTTCCGCCACGCTCGAGCCCAGTCACGTGCTCAGCGCTCTCGGCGTGCCGGAAGAATTGGCACACAGCTCCATTCGCTTCGGCCTCGGCCGCTTCAACACGGTGGAAGATGTGGACTACGTCGCCGGTCGCGTCGTCGAAACCGTCAAGCGCCTCCGCGAACTCTCTCCACTCTACGAGGCCGCCAAAACTCGCCTTAGCCGCTCGTAATTTCGATCTCACCCGCCGCCAATCGGCGCATCGCCAAAATGGAACTTGCCGCCGCCACCGCTCTGCGCAAAACTAATCCACACGCGAAGCTTCTGGGTGCCTTTCGCTAACAGACTGTTCGCATTCCGCGTGGGAGAAAACTTCATGGAACCCGATCCGCGCTACCCCATCGGCAAATTCGAGCGGCCATCACAGCCGCTCACTCCCGATCTGCGCCGTGAATTCATCGCCGCTATCGCGGAAACTCCCGAGCGCCTCGCCGAGGCCATCTCCGGCCTAACCCTCGCGCAACTCGACACGCCCTACCGCCCCGGCGGCTGGACTGTTCGCAAGGTAGTCCACCATCTTCCCGATAGCCACATGAACTCCTACGTGCGCTTCAAGCTGGCGCTAACCGAGGACGAGCCCACCATTAAGCCTTACGACGAAGCGCGCTGGGCCGAGCTCGCCGATTCGCGCGAAACGCCCATCGGCACTTCCCTGGCGCTGCTCGAACACCTCCACGACCGCTGGGTGCTGCTTCTGCGCTCCATCGCGCCCGATGACTGGTCTCGCAGATTCCGGCATCCCGAACTCGGCCCCGTCACCCTCGACCAGTCTCTCGCTCTCTACGCCTGGCACGGCCGTCATCACGTGGCGCACATCACCGCCCTGCGCGAACGAAACGGCTGGCGCAAGGCGCGCGTTGGATTCGATAGCTAGAGTCGATATCGCTCGCGCGTAAGTCGATCCCGCACATACAAGAAATCAGCCAATCAGCCCGGTAAACACCTGATAACCCGAGCCGTTTGGCTGCCGCAGTGCAATCTAATACGTGTACGCGGCGCGCCAGCCGTATCCACCTCCCGCATCGGGAGTTGAGGACGTGCTCGATGGAAACCCTTACGAAGAAATCGCAACCACCATGAAAAAATCGCGCAATCGGCTTCAGTCGCAGCTCGATCGAGTTTTCAAGAAGGCCAAGAATAAATCCCGGGCCCACTCTACAGTCGGAGTAGGGATCAGGGTTGCTCCTGACCCCCTCCACGGATCCGGACGGGCGGATTTCCCGCATCCGGCTCTTGCCTCAGGTAACGACGCCCATGCGGCGAAGAGGATAAGGATGACAGACGGT
>Ga0335074_10017844_pt1 | contig 10015 bp, 4 predicted proteins | sample Lox_Sample_23_FD_206715 | JGI IMG/M metagenome (GOLD analysis project Ga0335074, IMG submission 206715) | Soil microbial communities from Loxahatchee National Wildlife Refuge, Florida, United States - Lox_Sample_2.3 | ecosystem: Environmental > Terrestrial > Soil > Wetlands | place: USA: Florida...
ACGACCCATGGCAGCGCTGGTTCGCGGCGTGGCTGCCGCGGCGTCAACCGCTGGCCGAGAAGCTCGCCACTGCCAGCATGCGGCGCATCGCCGCCGACTGCGCCGCAGCGCAGCGATGCCATGCCGCACGCGACCGCATCGATCTGGAACGCTGGCTGAAGCTGCGCGCCGACGAGATCTGCGGCGTCTTCGTCCCTCGCACCGCCGATCTTTTTGCCGAGCCGCCGGATCGGCCGGCCTGGAAATCCGTGTCCGCGCCTTTGGATCGTCTCGCCGCGTTCGCGTCCGAGGCCGCCAACGCCCCCGCCGCCCGGCGCGAAGCCAACAGCGTCCTCACTTTATTCCGAAACCGCTCCGAGGAGGCCGCTTCGGATGGCACGCCTTCTCCACCAAGCCTGCGCCTGTTCGGCATGCTGCTGCTGGTGCCATGAGCCTCGACCTGCACGACTGCAGCACCCACGGCCCCGCGCTCCCTGGCCCCTTCCTCCGCTTCGAACTGCCGGAACTACTCGCCAAGCGTGGCCTGTTGCCCAAATCCGATCGACAGTTCGAACAAGCCTGGCAGTCCCTCCGCCGGCAGATCCGCGCGCTGGGCGGCGCCGGAGGACCGTTGCGCGTAAATAACCATATCGTTGCGCCATTGGCACCCATCCTCGGCTTCGCCGCATTACAAAAACCGGACCCGGTCGCAACCCGCGAAGGCCCCGAAGACGCCGGCTGGCTGCTGCAAGCCGCAAACGGCGCAACATTGCGCGCCTGGTCCGTGGCGGCCGACACCGATCTCGATGCACCCCACCGCAGTGGCCGCGCCTATCGTTTCAGCCCGATGCGCGCCGCCGTCCGCGTATTGCAGGCCGCAAACGAACGCGCGGGTTTGCTCACCGACGGCACCGAACTGCGTCTGCTGCTTTGCGATCCGGCGCGCCAGGACAGCCACCTCGCCATGCCGCTCACCGGCGCGTCCGGATGGGCTGAACAAACCCTCGCCCCCGATTCATTCCGCCTGCTGCTGGCTTTGGCCGCGCCATCCGGTCTCGCTGCTTTGCCCGACCTGTTGGCAGCCGCACGCCTCGCCCAGGCCCGCGTCACCAAGGACCTGCGCGTCCAGGCGCGCGCCGCGGTCGAGGGCTTCCTGCAAGCAGTGCTGGACGACCCCGCCAACGCGCCGCGACTCCGCCAGTGCGCCCGCGACCAACTCGCGCGCACGTTGTGGCAGGAAGCTCTGATCCTGGTCTACCGCGTATTGTTCCTGCTGAAACTGGAAAGCGCGGCCGATCCGGCCACAGCCTTCAGCTTCGCAGCCACGTCATTGTGGCGGCAGGCATTGTCGCCCAACCGCGCGCTGGGTCCCTTGGTGCGGCGCCATCTCGACCAGGGTCACGACACCGGCCGCATGCTCTCGGACGGATTGCGCACCGTCTTCCGCATCTTCGCCACCGGTCTCAATTGCAGCGAACTCTCCATCGCCCCGCTCGGCGGTGCCTTGTTCGGCTCACACGCCATGCCCTTGCTCGACGCGCTGCACTGGAGCGAGCGTGCCGTCGCCCTGCTGCTGGACCGCTTGCTCTGGACCACGCCCCGCGGCCGCGAGCGCGAACGCGTCCAGTACGGCCCGTTGCACGTCGAAGAACTCGGCCGGGTCTACGAGGCGCTGTTGGAACTCGAACCCGGCGTCGCGTCGCAACCGATGACGCGGCTGCGTCGGGGCAGACTGGAAGTGGTGGTGCCGTCGGACTGGGCCACGTCTCATGCCAACGAATCCGACGATGAGGACCCCGACGGCAATGTCATTCGCCAGCAGGAGATCGCGCCCGGCGCGTTCTATCTGCGCGCCGGGCTCGGCCGCAAATCCACCGGCGCGTACTATACGCCCGACGAGTTCGTATTGTTCTTGGTGCGCGAGACGCTCGGCCCGCTGATTGCTGCATGCAGCCCCGACGGCGATCCCAACCCCGCCGCCATTATCGCTCTCCGGGCGGTCGATCCGGCGATGGGCAGCGGTCACTTCCTGGTGCAGGCCTGCCGCTTCCTCGGCGAGGCGCTGTATGCGGCTTGCCGCCAGTGCGACAGCCTGGCCAGCGACGCCGAAGCACGGGCGGTTCCGGCAAACCCCGCGGAGGCAAACCCCACGGAGCAAGCGCGCCATCTTGCGCGCGCGCGTGAATTGCGTATCCGGATCGATGTCCTGCCCGACCCGGACCGCACATTGCGTGCCTACCTGCCGAGCAAGGCCACCGAAGGCGGCGACAGCGGCCTGTCGCAAAGCCGCGCGCTGGCGATCTGCCGGCGGCTGGTCGCGGTGCATTGTCTCTACGGCGTGGATCGCAATCCGCTCGCCGTGGAATTGGCGAAGCTGTCGCTCTGGCTGGAATCCTATGCCGAAGGATTGCCGCTGACCTTCCTGGATCATCGCCTGGTGGCCGGCGATTCGCTCACCGGCGCATTCTTCGCGCAGCTCGCGACATTTCCCGTCGGCCGCGGTCACCTGGACCCGCTGTTGGCGCGTGGCGTCGCATCGCGATTGCGCGACGCGCTGCATCGGGCGATGGCCGAGGTGCGGGCACTACAGGCAAATGTCGGGCGCGATGCCGCGGATCTGGCCTTGAAGGCAGGCGCCAAGACCAGGTTGGACGCGGCGCTGCATCCACTGCGGCAACTGGCGCGCGCATGGTCGGGTGCGGCGATGCTGGGCTTGCGCAACGCCGACGACGAATATCTCGCGCTGGCACAGGCCGTAGTGACACGCGGTGCCTGGCCCGACAGGCTGACGCTTCGTCAGGCACGCTTGCTCGCGGCGGGAGCGCAGTCGTTGCCATGGGACCTGACCTTCCCGGAGGTCTTCCGGCCCGACGCATCCGGCGCGGGGACAAGCGGCTTCGACATTGTCCTGGGCAATCCGCCCTGGGACATCGTGCAGCAGAGCGCCAAGGAGTTCCTCGCCGGCTTCGATCTTGCCATATTGAATGCGCCGACGCGCCGCGAGGCCGAGACGAAGCAGGCCCGCCTGCTGGCCGATCCCGCCATCGCCGCGGGGTTCCACGCCTATCAGCAGAATTTCGAACATCAGCACCGCATTGTGAGCCGCTTGTATGCCCATCAGAAGACGGGAGCAGGCGGCGCGGCGGCGGCGGGCAAGCTCGACGCGTTCCGCGTGTTCGCCGAACGCAAGCTGCAATTGACCGGACCGCGAGGCGCGATCGGCATGGTGGTGCCATCGTCATTCCACGCCAACGAGGGCGCCACCGGCATCCGCTTGCTCTATCTGCAACAGACCGATCTGCGCTGCTGCCTGTCGTTCGAGAACAGCCGCCGCTTGTTCCCCATCAACGTGCGGCAGAAATTCGCGCTGTTGGTCGCGCGCCGTCCAGGGCCCACCCAGGCGGTGCAATGCGGCTTCTATCTCGATGACCTGGCGCAGCTCGGCGATCCCAACCGGATCATGCGCTACGACCAAAGCTTCATCGCGGCATCCGGCGGTGCGCACCTGAATTTTCTCGAATTGCGCTCCACCGACGATCTGGCAATCGCCCGCCATCTGTTCTTGCGGCATCCGTCGCTGCGGGACTGGACTGCGCGGCGCGGTATCGTCCTCGGCCGCGAGCTGAACATCACCGACGACGCACACCGCCTGACCCCCGTGCGCGAACTGCGCCGCCTCCGCCGGCCTTATCTGCTGCTGCACGAGGGCAAGACCATCCAGCAGTTCGACGACCGCTGGGACAGCGGTCCGCGTTACGGCCTGACCGTTGCGGCGTTGGCGGACAAGCCCGCCTGGCAGGAGGCAGCGCGGTATTTCCGGCTGGCGGTGCGCAAGATCGCGCGCTCCACCGACGAACGCACCGCCATCGCGTCCTTCACCTCGCCCGGCTATGTGTTTTCCATCACCGCGAACGTCGAGCGCACCCCACAGGCGCGGTGCGATGCCGACGCGCTGCTGCTGTGCGCGATCATCAACAGCTTTGTCTTCGACTGGACCCTGCGACAGAAAACCGCTGCCACCGTCAATCTGTTCTTGCTGGAGGCCTGTCCGGTGTGCGAGCCGACCGTGGCCGCGTTACGTTTCCTGGCCCACGGCGCATTGCGTCTGTCATGCAATCACGCCGCCTATGCCGTGTTGTGGCAGGAACAATTGGAGGATCGCTGGCGCGAGGCATCCCCCGTCGGCACTTGGCCTGCCGTCGCGGCGCCCGCCGCGCGATGGGGCTTGCGCGCGGCAATGGATGCGGTGGTAGCACATGCCTATGAACTGGGGCGGGACGACTACGAGCATATACTCGGCAGCTTCGTGCACAAACGGTTCGCCGCGATGCCGGAGCTATGCCTCGAGGCGTTCGATGCAATTTCGGCTCGGGGATTGGATGCGTTCTGCCAAATCCACGATCCGTACGACGATGTGGCACTGGTTCCGAGCAGGACGCAGCCGATGGCCGCATCGAATCGTCCGCCTGCCATTGCCGCCCCCCTGTCATTGCGCGGGCCGCGAGCGAAGCGTGGCGGGACGAAGCAGCCTGGTTCGTGCAACTGCACGGGCGGCCACGCGCCCACATGACCGGGATTGCTTCGGCGCTGCGCGCCTCGCAATGACAGGGCGGCCGGCGCGCTCCGCGCATTGACAGGCAGGCCGTGGCCGTGCGCTTCGCAATGACGGCGACCCCACGCGGCTCTGGCCATGCCGCGCCGAAGGCGCGATCCTGCCAAGAACTCCATGCGCGAGGAGAGTCCATGTCTGCTACCGCCAACCCCACCGGCATCGGCCAATCGGTACGCCGGCGCGAGGACCCGCGTTTGCTCTCCGGCAACGGTCGCTACAGTGACGACCTGAATCTGCCGGACCAGGCTTATGCGATCATGCTGCGCTCGCCGCATGCTCACGCGCGCCTCGGGACAATCGAGACGGCGGCGGCGTGTGCGATGCCCGGCGTGCTGGCGGTGCTGACCGGGCAGGACATGCTGGCCGACGGGCTGCATCCGATCCCGCATGCGGTGTGGTCGCGCCATCCCGCGGAATTGTATTTGCCAAACAGCGACGGAACGCAGGCGTTCATCCCGAGTCATTATTGCATGGCAACGGAGGAAGTGCGGCACGTGGGCGAGATCGTTGCCGTCGTGGTTGCCGAAACCCTCGCCGCGGCGAAGGACGCCGCAGAGCATGTGCAGGCGATGTATGAACCGCTGCCCGCGGTGACGCGCGCGGTGGAGTCCGTCGCAACCGGCGCGCCGAACGTCCGCGGCGACGGGGGAAATATCTGTGTCGATTCGCTGGTCGGCGATGCGGCCGCGGCCGAGGCCGCCTTTGCCCATGCCGCCCATGTCGCGACGCTGACCACCTGGATCCCGCGCGTCACCGGCGTGCCGATGGAGCCGCGCGCGGCGCTCGGAACTTATGATCCGGCCGCCAACCGCTACACGCTGCATGCCGGGGCAGGTGGCGCGGTGCAGCCGCGGCAGCATCTCGCCGCGGTGCTGGGCGTGCCAGAAAACACCGTGCGCATGGTGATGCACGACGTCGGCGGCAATTTCGGCACGCGCGGCGCATTCAATCCGGAGTTCGCACTGGTGGTGTGGGCGGCGCGGCGCGTCGGACGGCCGGTGAAATGGACCTGCATGCGCAGCGAGGCGTTCGTCTGCGACTACCAGGCGCGCGACCTGGAAGCCACCGCGGAGCTGGCGCTGGATGCGGCGGGAAAATTCCTGGCGATGCGTGGCTCGGTGATCAGCAACGTCGGCGCCTATCCGATTTCGTTCGGCCCGATCCAGAAGGGCGTCGAGATCATCTCCAGCATCTATCACGTGCCGGCGGTATGCTTCCGCGCCCGCGCGGCGATGACCAACACGCCGCCGACGCGTCCCTATCGCAGCTCCGGCCGGCCGGAGGTGATGTTCGTCATGGAGCGGCTGATCGACATCGCGGCGCGCCGCAGCGGCGTGGACCGCATCGAACTGCGGCGGCGGAATTTGATTCCCGAGGCGGCGATGCCGTACCGCAACCCGTTCGGCATGCTCTACGACAGCGGCGCCTATCACAAGGTCATGGAACGCGCCCTGGAACTGGCCGACTGGAACGGCTTCCCCACGCGTCGCGCGGCGGCGCGGGCACACGGACTGTGCCGCGGCATCGGTGTCGCCAACTACATGGACACCGCGACCGGCGTGCCGCGCGAACGCGCAGAGATCACCGTCATGCCGGAAGGCATCGTTGAGGTGGTAATCGGCACGGTGTCGCAAGGCCAGGGGCACGACACCAGCTTCGCGCAGCTCATCACCGAATGGCTCGGCGTGGAATTGGACACCGTGAAGCTGGTAACCGGCGACACCGATCGCGTGGTATTCGGCGGCGGCGCGCATAGCGGACGGGCGCTGCGGCTGGGCAGCATCGTCATGCACGCCGCCTCGCGCGAGATCATCGAGAAGGGGCTGCGCATCGCCAGCCATGTATTGGAAACCGACGTGGCCGACCTGTCTTTCGCCGACGGGCGTTTCACGGTGATCGGCACCGACCGTTCGATGCATTTGTTCGAAGTCGCGCGCGCGGCGCGGGAACGCAACGACCTGCCGGAGGATCTGCGCGGCCCGCTCGGCGCGACCGGTGACCAGACCGTGCCGGAGGCGAGCTTTCCCTACGGCTGCCATGTCTGCGAAGTGGAAGTCGATCCCGAGACCGGCGTCGTACGGATCGAGCGCCACACAGCGGTGGATGATGTCGGCCGCGCAGTGAATCCGATGATCGTGCATGGCCAGGTGCATGGCGGCATCGTGCAGGGCCTCGGCCAGGCGCTGTGCGAGCAATGCTATTACGAACCGGGCAGCGGACAATTGCTCGCGGGATCGTTCATGGACTACGCCATGCCGCGCGCGACGATGTTTCCCATGTTCAACGCCGAATTGTCGGAGGTGCCGTCAACCACGCACCCCCTCGGCATTCGCCCGGCGGGCGAGGGCGGGACGACGCCGGCGCTGGCGGTGGTGATCAACGCGATCGTCGATGCGTTGTCAGAGTATGGCGTGGAGCATGTCGAAATGCCCGCGACCGCGCAGCGGCTGTGGCACGCGATCCATGGCGGCGAACAGCGAGCGGCGTGATCGCGCGAAGCGCCCCTGTCACTGCGAGGTGCGAAGCGCCGAAGCAATCCCGGTCGAGGTTGGGTACACGCGACCGAGGTTGCTTCGGCGCCTCGCACCTCGCAATGACAAAAGCACCCACAATCACAGAAAAACGCGCGGTAACAGAAGAACGCCTACACCACCTTCGCCGTCCGCAACGCTTGCCTTGCCTCCTCCGAGAAGCCCAGCTCCGCCAGCACCTCGTTGGTATGCTCGCCCAATTCCGGCGCCGGCCGGCGCACGCGGCATGGTGCCTGCGACAGCTTCATCGGAAACCCGGTCATCCGCACCACCCCGCGCCCGGGATGCGGCACGTCCAGCACCATCGCCTGTGCCGCGATCTGCGGATCGGCGAACACCTGATCGACGCTCAGCACCGGCCCGCATGGCACCCCGGCGGCATTCAGCACCTCCACCCAATGCGCGGTCGTCTGCGTTGCCAGCTTGCCGCCGACGATCGCATTGATCCGCGCACGATTCGCGACCCGCGCGGCCCCGGTGCCATAGAGCGGATCGGTCTTCAGCCCCGGCTCGCCCAACGCATCCGCCAAACGGGCGAAGAATTCGTCGCCGGGCGGCGCCAGCGCCAACTGACCGTCGCGAGTGGGAAACAATCCGTATGGCGCCGCGATCGGATGGTCGTTGCCGCTGCGCGGTGGCACACGCCCGGTGGCAAAATAATCGCTGGCGATATAGGCCAGCATGCTGACCAGCCCGTTGGTCATGCCGACTTCCGCGCGCTCGCCCTGCCCTGTCGCGCGCGCGCGCAGCACCGACGCGGTGATCGCCAGCGCCGCATAAAGCCCTGCCACCAGGTCGCTGATCGGCACGCCGGAGCGCAGCGGCGGATCGTCCGGTCCGCCGTTCACGCTCATGAAGCCGCTCATCGCCTGCGCGATGAAATCGAAGGCCGGACGATCGCGATACGGGCCGGTGCTGCCGAAACCGTTGATGGCGCAGGTCACCAGGCTGGGGCGCAGCGCGCGCAGCCGCGCCGCGTCGAAGCCGAGCCGATCCAGCACGCCGGGACGGAAATTTTCCACCAGCACGTCGGCACTTTCGATCAGCCGCGCCAGCACCTCACGTCCCCGCGCCTGCCGCAGATCCAATCGCAGCGAACGCTTGTTGCGGTTGAACGCCGCGAAATACCAGGACAGGCCGTCGCGCTGCGCGCCCTGCGCTCGGATGGGGTCGCCCTCCGGCGCCTCGACCTTGATCACGTCGGCACCGAGATCGCCCAGCAGCATGGTGCAGAACGGTCCCGACAGCACGCGCGTCAGATCGAGCACACGGATTCCGGATAACGGCATGATGTCTCCAATATAATGTCATGACGAGGACCGCGAGCGCAGCGTGGCGGGACGAAGCAACCTCGGTCAAAAGCAGGTAAGAATGGTTCGTGCGCCTGCCCGAACGAGATTGCTTCGGCCCGCCCCGCTGCGCTCGCGGCCCTCGCAATGACAGCGGCAACGGCGGCCCTCGCAATGACAGCTACGCGGTCGCAAACCGGGCACGGCCCATCCGATGCCACGCGATCAGCGCCATCGCTAACAGCACCGGCGGCACCACTGTCAGGTTCAGCGGCGTCCAGCCCATCGTCGCCTGCACCGCCCCCGACATCAGCGCGGTACACGCCACCGTGCCGAAGACAATGAAGTCGTTGGTGGCCTGTACGCGCACCCGTTCGGCCGGCGCGTAGGCCGTGGTGAGCAATGTGGTGCCGCCGACGAACATGAAGTTCCAGCCGATGCCCAGCAGGACCAGCGCAAGCATCAGGATGGCGTAGCCCGGGACGCAGGTCACGTTGATCGCGGCGCAGAGCAAGGTGAATGCGCCGCCCGCGGCGATAACGCGGTGCACGCCGAAACGCTGGATCAGCCGGCCGGTGATGAAGCCGGGCAGGAACATGGCGATGGAATGGGCGCGGATCACATCGGCGCTGGCGCCGACGCCAAGCCCGCAATACGCCAGCTCCAGTGGCGTCGAAGCCATCACGATATTCATCGTGCCGTAGCCGACCATGCTGCACGCCACGGCGACGATGAAGTTCGGCCGCGAGAGGATGGTGCGGAACGGCACCGGCACGCCCTCGGCGCGCACCGCGGCCGGCAGGTCCGAGAACAATAGCAGGATCGCGGCGATGACGGGCAGGATGGTCAGGCAGAGATAGGTTCCGAGGAATTCCAGCGGCGGGATCATCATGTTGGTACGCTTCACCAGTTCCGGCCCGATGATCGCAGCCAGCACGCCGCCGGCCATCACCAGCGAGACGGCGCGTGGGCGTGCGGCCGGTGCGGCGACCTCGGCGGCGGCAAAGCGCAGGTGCTGGCTGATGCCCCAGCCCAGCCCGGCCGGGATCGCGCCCAGGCAATACAGCGGGAAATTGCCGTGCCACACACCGAGTGCAAACGTGATGCTGCCGGCTAGCGAGCCCAGGCAACCCAGCCAGAACCCCGGCTTCCGTCCCAGCCGCGAGAACACCAGGCTGGCGGGAATCGAGGCGCACATCATGGCCACCATCTGGATCGACATCGGCAGCGTGATGAGCATCTTGTTCACGGCGAGCGAGGCGCCGATCAAGGAGGCCATGACCGTCTGGCCGGCCATGACCGCGTTCATCATCGCCTGACAGCAGAACAGCAGCCAGACGTTTCGATTCATTCCCTGGACGCGCCTTTGTTGGCTAGAAGTGGCTCCAACCGCCGCGCGGGAGAGAAAGCGATTTCCCGTCGGGGCCGCGCACCATGACACCGGGCGGCCCGGCACGGAAGCTGCCGATGCGGGTGACTGGCATGCCGGCATCGCGGGCGGCCTGGTGCAGGCTGGCTTCCCGGGCAGGCGGAACGGCCAGCAGCAATTCGTAATCGTCGCCGCCGGTAAGGATGGTCGGCAGCCATTCGGGCCCGGCCTGCCG
>Ga0335074_10017846_pt1 | contig 10014 bp, 6 predicted proteins | sample Lox_Sample_23_FD_206715 | JGI IMG/M metagenome (GOLD analysis project Ga0335074, IMG submission 206715) | Soil microbial communities from Loxahatchee National Wildlife Refuge, Florida, United States - Lox_Sample_2.3 | ecosystem: Environmental > Terrestrial > Soil > Wetlands | place: USA: Florida...
GTGGCGTCGACCTTTGTCGCAGCGCTTGAACTGTGCCGGACGGCGGTCATCGGGCTTGATCAGAGGGAGGCATTCGGCACGATCGCGATCTCGCCGCGGCGAGCCGGCACCGACGACGCGTAGGCCACTCAGGGGGGAGCTGGTTAGCAGGGAGGGCAGCCGACACCGGGCCGCGGCGAACCTCGATCGATGTCCGTTGGCCGGTGCAATGTGGCTTTGCGTGCTGCACCAACGGCGAAGCGGTCCGCCGGCGACCTGCGCCGCGTGCGGCAGTCCTGCGCGGTTTTCGGCCGGCGCGATAGCCCCTCGGTATCGCGTGGGCCGCATGACGCCCCGCCACAATGCCGCGCCGGCCCGCCGCCACGCCGTCCGGCCCATCCCGGCCACCGGATAGCGCGGCCGGCACCCGATTTCGCCAGCGACCGTCCGCATCGTGCGGCGCCAAAGGCAAAGCCCTTCACACCGCGCAGCGCTTAAGGCGAAATCGGGCTTGCGCCGGAAAGGCAGAACTGGTGGATTTCTGTGCGATCCAGTGCAATCGCTGGCGCAGTACGACAAAGATGGTCACGAGATCCTTAGCAGCACAATGTGCTGCTCCCGCGCCGGCCGTTTCTCATGCCCCTCGGTCAGCCCAAAGCGCCGCCGTACGTAGAACAGCACTGCCTCGCGCACTCTCAGCATCAGCCGCTGCTTTGCATCCATTCCGTAGTCGCGGGCGATGACCCGCCGCTGGTGCGGATCCAGCCCGGGATGCGGCGCGATCTCCAGCGTTACCAGCCGGTTCCACGCCGCGTCCTCCGCCGGGACTCGCTGCCACGTCCCGACGGGAGCGACGTGTGAGAGGCGGGCAATGACGAAATCCTTGAACGTGTCGTCACCGGCATCGTGGGCGCGCACGTGCCAGCGGAAGCCGTCGAACACCAGCGCATGGGGCGACAGCACGCGCCGCCGCTCGCCCGGCCGCTGGAACGACACATAGTGCGCCCCGATCGCCTGCCGGTCGCGGATCGCTGTCAGCACGCGGCGCAGCACCGCGGCGTCCACCGCCCGCTCCGGCACTTCGGCGATGGCCAGCGCCGGGACCGAGGCCAACACCGAGTCCTTGGGATCGAGGTGGCCCTCGGCCACCAGCCGGAGTTCCCGCAGCAGCCGGGCCGGATCGGCCTCGTGCGGCAGGAACAGGTCCTGGGCGCGGTAGCGGCGCGCGACCGTGTCGTACGCGAAGCCGTCGGGGTAGGCGTCCTTCAGCCGGGCGAGGTCGGCGGTGGCCTGGTTGGCGGAGACGCCGAACCGCCGCATCAGGTCGTCGCGGTTGATCGTGCCGTCCCAGTAGAGGCGTTGAGCGGCGAAGGCGACGCGCTGCTCCACGCTCCAGCGGAGGGTGGGGGTGGCGCCGGGGGGCGATTCGTCCGATTCGCTCATGCGCTATGGGTGGCATAGGGCCCACAGTTTTGGTAGGCACATTTTGTGTGGCTATGGGCGTGCGGAGGTCGGTGGCCGGGGATGATGGCGCGGGCTGCCGCCGCGGCACTGATGGATTGTTCAGCTATTTCACCTCTAAACTGGTGTTGCGGATTGTCAAATTCGGCGATGTAAGTTCGGTATCGAAATCGCTTGACTCGCCACCTCCACACAGTTTCTATACCCACCCTAACTAGGGTAGCCACGAGGCAATGGTCATACTGATCTGGCAACATCTCAACGAATCTGTCGAACCTTCCGCGGTGTTTCGGCGCCGTCAGATGCTGCGACCAGCTTGCTGCCGTATCGCCCACATTGCTCCATTGGCCTGCCGACACCAGGGGTCGGTTGCGCGAGCGCTCCGCGGTCGGCGCGTCCAGTGCGAGCCTTACGGGCGTCGCGCTGAGGGAGGGGGTAAGCCGTCGTTGGCCGGCAGCATGCCCGTCGCGGCCAATTCGGCATCTATTCGAGCGATTTCGTCGTCGTCACCGGTTTCGACCGCATGCGCCCGCCGACACAACTGTTCCATGAGGCGTGGGCAGTACCCGCACCAGCGGCGGCGCATTGGACAGTCGCGACACTCATCGGGCATCGGCGCAAATCCTTCATGGCCAGTGACCGAGGTAATAGCTCAACGCGCATGGGTGATCAAGTTAACATGGGTTCCCCGCACTCTTCCCAAGCACACTAAGGATCACTATAATTCGGTCCGGGGGCGGGCCGCGGCCTCATTGAAGCGTGTGTTTGGGCAGCGTCTGCCAGCCAGCTTCGCGCCACTCCGCGGCCTGCCCTCAACTTTGGCCGAAGACGTTCCTCTACCACGCCAATCAGGATGTGCTAGGCAATGACTTCGATTCCGTTCGACGCCGCATTCCAGGAGTTGACCCGCCACATCCCTCTCGCGTGGCAGAAGCGGCTGTTTGTTGAGCACTTTGCGTCGGGGAGGCTGCCCGATGTGCTCGATATCCCGACCGGGTTAGGCAAGACGTATGTGGTTGCGGTTTGGCTTATTGCCTTGGCCCAACAAGCTGCCCAAGGACAGGTCACGCTTCCGCGGCGCCTGGTCTATGTCGTGAACCGCCGGACAGTGGTCGATCAGGCGACTGCCGTCGCTTCCACCATTCGCGATGCACTTGAGACCCCCAATGGGAAATCGGTCAGGGATTCGCTCGCATCGCTTTGCAGTGAGCCGAGCGGTCCCGTGCTTGCTATCAGCACGTTGCGCGGCGAGCTTGCCGACAAGCGGGAGTGGCTGAACGATCCCGCGCGGGCTGCCATCATTGTCGGCACAGTCGATATGATCGGCAGCCGGCTGCTTTTTTCGGGCTACGGCGTATCTCGGAAAATGCGTCCATTCCATGCCGGGTTGCTTGGGCATGATGCGCTGATCGTCCACGACGAAGCGCATCTTACGCCGGCGTTCGGTGCGTTGCTGCGGCAGATCAGCGACCTGCAGCAAAGGCGGGATGAACCGCGGCCGTTGCGTGTGCTCGAGATGACCGCGACGGCCTTTCGGGGGGGCGCCGCGTCCAAGTCGTTCACGCTCAATGAGGCGGAAGCTGCGGAAGCCGAGGCACGGCGCCGAATCAAGGCCCCCAAGTGGCTCCAGATCGCCGATCTGCCGCTGGAGCTGCCAGCCGACAAGGGCAAGGCGGCCACAGCCACGGCCGCGGCGCGTGACGCAATAGTAGCGGCGGCCGTGCGGCTGGCCGGCCAACGCCGTCGGGTAGTGGTGTATGTCCGAGCACCTGAGGAAGCGCGGCGAATCGCATCCGAGTTGGCGGATAAATTTGGCAAAGGCCGGGTTGCCGTCCTTACCGGCACGATCCGAGGATTCGAACGCGACAAACTTGCTGTCGGAAGCGCCATTTTCCGTGGCTTCTTCAGCGCGGACCAGCGCCCCTCTCCTGAAGTAACCGAGTACTTGGTGACCACGTCAGCAGGAGAGGTGGGCATTGACCTAGACGCCGACGACATGGTGTGCGATCTCACCCCTCTGGAGTCGATGATCCAGCGCTTGGGACGTGTGAACCGGCGCGGCCAATGTGTGGCTACGGTGCAAGTAATTCCGTGGCCCGTGAAGCCGGGCGATGCCCTCGACCGCCTGCGGGCGACACAAAAGGCGCTTCAAGCATTGCCCCTCGAGGACCAGGGGGCCAACGCGAGCCCGCTGGCATTGCGGGCTCTGGCTGGGCACCAAAACGCATTCTCGGCTCAACCAAGGGTTGCGCCGTTGACCGACATTCTGTTGGACGCGTGGGCCATGACGCGGCTCGACAATCTGCCGATCAATCAGCCAGTCGCCCGTTGGCTGCACGGGGTCAGCGGCGATCCTCCCGAGCTTTATGTCGCATGGCGCGACGAGATCCCGCTGATCGAAGAGCTAAGCTCTGCGGAGCTCGGCCGGTTGTTCGATACCTACGACATCCACTCACGGGAGATGCTGCGGGGTCGGTTCGATCTCGTCCTGCCTGAGGTCAAGAAGCTGATGAGGCGCTGTGGATCCCAAGTCGTCGTGATTCCTTCGCGAGGTCGACCATTCAAGAGCGGTCTTGAAAATGACGAGGTGCCGGAAAATGCACTCGTCGTTCTGCCCACCGGAGCAGGAGGGCTCGATGATCGCGGCATGCTTGATGCTGGCGCGCGGCAACCCGTCCCTGACGTTGCAGACGAGACCGGCGCGGCACAGCGCGCACGCTATCTCGTGCAACGTGATGAGGACACCGGATGGTGGCGTGCCAGCAGGCTCGGCGACGATGCCATTCTTGAGAAACCGGGGCTGCACGCGATTAATCAGGTCGTCCGCCAAGAACTCGCGCTTGGCGGCATGGTCGAGAAGCTGCGGTTGGTCCTGAAACGTGATGAGGAGGGCGGCTCACCGATCGAAATGCTGGTTCTTGGTACGACCGCGCGGTCTGACCAAACCGGAGAGGCGGCGCTGAAATGGCAGGCGCTGGATGAACATCTGAATTGGACCGAGCAGGCCGCCTGCCAGATCGTGCGGCGAATTGGCTTCAGCTCCGACATTGCAGACGCGATCCGGATCGCCGCCCGCTGGCATGATCGTGGCAAGGATCGTCCGGAGTGGCAGCGCGCGATCGGACATTCCGGCAACGAGCCGCCATGGGCCAAGAGCAACAAGCACGGTTTTGATGCCGGCGCGCTGAGTTACCGTCATGAATTTGGTTCGTTACGAGATGCCGACGAAGATCCCGAGATCGAAGGTCATAAGCAGCGGGACCTAATTCTGCACCTGATCGCCGCGCATCACGGCTGGGCTCGGCCGCATTTCGAGCCTGACCACTGGGATATTGCTGATGGCGCCACGGAGGCAGAGAACGCGGCGGTGTCGCTTCAGTCGATGCAGCGTTTCGCGCGCTTGCAACGCGAGCTGGGCTATTGGCAGCTTGCCTGGTTCGAAACGCTGCTGCGCGCCAGTGATCATATTGCGTCAGGACGGCTATGAACGCGCGGCAGCCAGACATCGCGCTAGCGGTCGACGAACGCAATCCCGGCCAGTTCTTCGGCTGCTGTGGGTTGCTGGAGTTTGCGTGCCGACTTTGGCCCGGTGCCGAGGGATGGTTCACGCGACGGAACCGCGTTTCGGTCTTTCAACTCGCCACCGGCCAGGATGATGCGCTCGGCAAGCTGGAATCGTTGATCTGTGACAGTGGCGAGCTTGTGGCGCTGGCGGAGGACCATGCGCCGCATGCCGCCGACCGCAAGCCAGTGCTACTCCGCGCTTTCGGCGACATGCGCCTGGACTGGTGGCTCACGCCATATGGCGATGGTGACAAGTCCGAACTGAAGATCTGGGCGGGACAGCAGCGGCCAGACGGCAAGATCAACGACATGCGCCAGGCATGGCATCAGCTCCGCGAGCCATCGCGGCGCGACAATTTGCCATCGCCCTTGCTTGCACGGAGGCGGCCTCTGACAGGGCGCTTCGGATTTGACCCCTCTACCTCATGGGAGGCAGTGGACGTCGGGTTCTCTCCGGACGAGCAGGGGTTGCCTGTGCAGACGGCGCCAGCGACCGAACTGCTTGCCGCGGTCGGGCTGCAACGATGCCGCCCAGCAGTGGTCGAGGGACGAGGACGATGGTTCTCGTACCGCACATGGCGTGATCCTGTCGAGATTTCGTTGGTGCCGGCAGTGATGTCGCGCATCGGCGAGGCCTGGGGTGATTATGAGTTTCCAGTCGTGATGCGCAATGCGCAGTACGGCAGTTTCGGCTGGGCGCGACCCGCAAGGAGGAAGTGATGGCGGACTGGAATACAATCGCCGACCGTTTGCTCGCCAGTGACGGCCCGGCGGCGATCACCTGCCGGCAATGGCTCATGCCGGCCGCTGGACGGGATGCGGTGATATTCCCGCCTACGTTCGCCGCGGACGGCGCTGGCAAGAGCGGCTACAATATCGATACGGGCGACGATAAGACTCCGAGCATCGCCATCCTTGATACGGTCGGATCGCAGGCCAACCGCATGGAGCCGTTGTTCAAGCGGGTCGGCGAGCACGATACGCCCTACTCGAAATTGGTGCCGCAGATCAAAATAAAGGCAGGAAACCGGCCGCCGGTTCACCTACTGGACGCTGGCCATCGTGCGGCCGACGCGATCGCTCGGTATTCACCACTTGGTCCCAAGCTAAAGGAGGCTTTTGAGGCCTATCAGGTGAATGGGGATGCAACGCGGCTGGCGAAACTGGCACCCACGTCGCTGGTGTTCGGCGCCTGGGATTCGCGGGGCACAGGGGCAAAGCTTCCGCGGATCGTCGAGGCCACAATTCGAGCGTTCGACGTGAAAGAGCTGAAACGCTCAGCTCAGTATAATCCGCCGGTCGATTACATCGGGCTCGGCCTTCTCGATGATGCCGAGGACAAGAAGGTACTCGATGCCGCTTCTGAACTCGGGTTCCGACACGCTCCGGCTGCAGGTACGCATGGCGGCGTAATTGTCCGCGGTGAGATTCGTCGCGAGGCAATTCTGTCGCTGGTGGCACTCCGGAGTATCGGACCGGCGGGTCACAATGGTGTCTCGCTGCGGCGATATGTTCTCGGCTTGGCACTGCTGGCAATGGTACACGACCGCGAACATAATCTTCGTCAAGGATGCCTGCTGGTTGCGGATCGGGAGAAGCCGCCAGTTTGGGAGTCCGTCTACCACGACGGGCGGCGTGAGGCTTTCGTTCCTGACTGCAATGCTGCGTTGGAATTCGCTCAGGGGTCCGCGCAGGCCTTCGTCGTGGGACAGGGTGACGTAGTGCAGTTCGACCAGAATGCCGCCAACGCCGCCATAAAGGCGCAGGTCGATCCAAAAGCCAAAGGCAGAAGGAAGCGAGGCAGCACCGACGAGGCCACGCAAGCCGGCAACACAAGCGGTGACACTGCACCAGACGCTTGATCGCGTGGGAGGTCGAGCATGCGCTGGCTTTGCATTGATGTGCGCTTCCTGGCCGGGCGGTATCACGGCGCCGCCGACGATGGACGTGCGGCGCAATGGCCCCCAAACCCATTCCGCCTGATGCAGGCGCTGGTGGCGGCAGGCAACCTTGGTTTTCGCCGCACGGCGTTCGGCGGGGACAAGCTGGAAGCGCTACGCTGGTTGGAGAATCGTCCTCCGCCCGAAATCATCGCGCCCGCGAAGCACGCAGCGCCCGCATACCACCTCTATGTTCCCAATAACGACATGGACAAGATCGCCAGAGCCTGGGCGGCAAACAAGGAGCCCGAGAAGGGCCCGGCCGAACTACGGACTGGAAAGTCGTTCCGACCGCACTTTACCGATGATGCGCCGGTGCATTTCCTCTGGCCCATTCCGGATACTGAATGGGACAACGCTCGCGGCCACGCGGAATTGCTCTGCACCGAAGCACGGCATCTCCACTGCCTCGGGCTTGGCATTGACTTGGTCGCCGGTGATGGCCGCATCCTCTCCGATGAAGAGCGCCGCCGCCTTCCAGGCGAAACGTGGATTGCCGAACCGGCCGAATCAGGATGGCGAGTACCGTGCAAGGGATCCCTCGATGACCTGCTTCAGTGCCACGCCCGAAGCCGCATGCGCGTCGTGGGCCGGGCCGTTGCCGCGCCGGCGCCGCCGACCATCTATGACGAGATCGGCTACCGTCGACGAGCGGATGGAACACGACCGCGCCGCGTTTACGCGTTTGCGCTGACCGATACTGAGGGCAGCTTTCGCTCGTTCGACCCGCGTGAGACATTGGTGGTGGCGGCATGGCTGCGCCACGCGGCCCATCTTCGCGCACAAGCACTGCGATTGGATCCAGCATTCATTGGGCAATTCGTGTGTGGACATGGCACCGATGCGACCACCAGGCAGTCCCGTTTGGCCTATCTGCCGCTGCCGACGATACCCGCCAAGGGACGTGACGGAAGAATTCGCCGCGCGCTGCTGGCCGAACCAATCGGCCGGTCATTTCGCGAGGCATTCACGTTGGCACGCAGGCTTTCCGGGGCAGGTCTTGTCCAGGAGGATACGGGAGAGATTGTGGCCGAACTCCGCACAATTCCGGAGCCGGCGCGCGATCCCGTTGCTCGACGGTACCTCAGCTCGTCCTGCCGTTGGGGAACTGTAACCCCGCTTATTCTTCCCGGCCGCGATGATCGCCGCGTTTCTAAGGCGCATGCGCTGGTTCTGAAGTCGCTCGCGCAAGCGGGCATTTCCACACCGGTGTGTGAAATCCACCTGCAGCGGGAGCCTGTATTTCCTGGCGCTGAAATGGCGCACGCGTACCGGGTGCCGGCCTACCTGCAGGGGTTTCCCCGCACACATGCGATTATCACCTTCGCTGATGAAGTATCGGGGCCGGTTGCAGTTGGAAGTGGACGGCATATCGGTCTAGGCGTGTTCGCAGCTATGCGAGACCCGACTGATGCAGCCTGAGGGTCAGCAAGAACTCGACCTCCCCGCCCCGCCCGTCATCGGCGACGCGCCCCTCATCCCCGCGCGCATGGTGAACGAGTTCGTCTACTGCCCCCGCCTCGCCTACCTCATGTGGACCCAGTCCGAGTGGTCCGACTCCGCCGACACCGTCGATGGCCGCCGCGTCCACGCCCGCGCCGACACGCCCAGCCGGCCGCTGCCCTCCCCCGACATCATCGCCGACACCGAACCCAGCCTCACCACCCGCGCGATCACCCTCTCCTCCGCCACGCTCGGCGTCATCGCCAAGATCGACATCGCCGAGGCGGAAGACGGTTGCGTCACCCCCGTCGATTACAAGCGCGGCAAGCGCCCGCACATCGCCGCCGGCGCCTACGAACCCGAACGCATCCAAGTCTGCCTGCAAGCCCTGCTGCTGGAGGAGCATGGCTACCGCGTCACCGAAGGCGCCATCTGGTATGCCGAATCGCGCGAGCGCGTCCGCATCGACCTGGACGCCCCCCTGCGCGCCGCCGCCCGCATTGCGGTGCACGAACTCCGCCTGCTCGTGGCGCAGGGCCGCATCCCGCCGCCGCTCGCCGACAGCCCGAAATGCCCGCGCTGCGCCCTGGTCGCCATCTGCCTGCCCGACGAGGTCGCCGCCCTGCGCGGCTCGGCCCTCGCGCCTCGCCCGATCGCCGTGCCCGCCGCCGACGCCCTGCCGCTGGTCGTGCAATCCCAGCGTGCCCGCATCAGCAAGGAAGGCGAGACCCTGAAAATCGCCGACGAAGAGCAGGGCGATACGACGGTGCGGCTGATCGATGTGTCGGACCTGGTACTGTTCGGTAACGTGCACATCACCACGCCGGCGCTCGCCACGTTGCTGGAGCGCGACATCCCGGTGACCTTCCTCAGCCACGGCGGCTGGTTCCGCGGCATCGCCCACGGGCTGGGCCATCGCAACGTGGAACTGCGCACCGCGCAGTACCGCCAGAGCTTCGACGAAACGTTCTGCCTGCGCTTCGCCCGCGACCTGGTGGCGGCGAAGATCGCCAACCAGCGCACCATCCTGCGCCGCAACGGCCGCGACGACCCCGACCGCGCGCTGGCGCTGGACCGGCTGTCCGCCGCTCGCAAGACGTCCGGCCGAGCAGCGTCGCTGGGCGAGTTGCTCGGCTTCGAAGGCGATGCCGCCGCGGTGTATTTCCGTGCCTTTGCCGGGCTGCTGGCGCCGCCCAAGGCCGCGGCGGACGCGCTGGCGTTCCAGTTCGATGCGCGCAATCGCCGGCCGCCGATGGACCCGGTGAATGCCGTGCTGTCCCTTGCCTATGCAATGCTGGCGCGCCACTTCACCGTGGCCCTGGCGTCGGTCGGGCTGGATCCCTATCGCGGGTTCTACCATGCACCGCGCTACGGCCGCCCGGCGCTGGCACTGGACATGATGGAGCCGTTCCGGCCGATCATCGCGGATTCCGTGGTGCTGTCGGCGGTTAATACCGGGGAGATTGGCGCGGGCGACTTTGTCGTGGCCACCACCGGCACCGCATTGACCTACGGCGGTCGCCGCCGCTTCGTCGAAGCGTTCGAGCGTCGGCTGTCACAGGAGACCACGCATCCGCTGTTCGGCTATCGCGTCAGCATGCGCCGCCTTCTGCTGGTGCAGGCGCGC
>Ga0335074_10017848_pt1 | contig 10014 bp, 6 predicted proteins | sample Lox_Sample_23_FD_206715 | JGI IMG/M metagenome (GOLD analysis project Ga0335074, IMG submission 206715) | Soil microbial communities from Loxahatchee National Wildlife Refuge, Florida, United States - Lox_Sample_2.3 | ecosystem: Environmental > Terrestrial > Soil > Wetlands | place: USA: Florida...
GCCCTCGCTCGAGCATCAGTCCACGATCGGCCAGTGCAGTCAACGTTGACATATTGTGGCTCACCAGCAGCACCGTACGCCCCTGACCGCGCGCGACTTCATCCATCTTACCAAGGCATTTCTTTTGAAAGTCGGCATCGCCGACCGCAAGTACTTCATCGACAATCAAAATTTCGGGCTCCAGATGCGCCGCCACCGCGAACGCCAGCCGCACGTACATCCCAGACGAGTACCGCTTGACCGGCGTATCCAGAAACCGCTCCACCTCCGCAAACGCCACGATCTCGTCAAACTTCTTCCGAATCTCCGCCCGGCTCATCCCCAAAATCGCGCCGTTCAGATAGATATTCTCCCGCCCCGTCAGCTCCGGATGAAACCCCGTCCCCACCTCCAGCAAACTCGCCACCCGCCCGCGCAACGTGATCCGCCCCGCCGTCGGCTCAGTGATGCGGCTCAGCAACTTCAGCAGCGTGCTCTTCCCCGCCCCATTGCGGCCAATGATGCCCAGCACCTCCCCCTGATGCACTTCGAAACTGACATCACGCAGCGCCCAGAATTCCTCGAACGTATCGCCCTGCACCACCTGGCGGCCGCGGACCACATCGACCGCCTTGCGCGCGGCATTGCGCATCTCCTGCGCCAGCACATCGCGCAGCGCGACATAGCTATGCCGGCCGGCCCGCTCCGTGCGGTGGCCAACCAGATAGCGTTTTGAAAGATTTTCGACAGATATGATCGGCGGAGGCATGCCAGAGTTACTTATCGCCTTCAGATCAAATCGGCAAAGCTTTTTTCCGTGTGACGGAACCGGCGAATGCCAAACCACAGAAAGAACGCCGCCACCACCAGGCTCATGGCCAGCCCAGGCAGGTACAGCCCGGCCTGCCCCCCCAGGATGCACCAGCGGAACCCATCGATCACCCCCACCATCGGGTTCAGCGAATACAGCAACCGCCACTGCGGCGGCACGACCTGGGAGCTGAACCCGACTGGGGAAACGTACAGCCCCAATTGCACCACAAACGGGATGACGTAGCGGAAATCGCGATACTTCACGTTGAGCGCGGTGATCCAAAGCCCCGGCCCGATGCTGGCGAGAAAGGCCAGCAGCACGAAGCCCGGCAGTGCCAGGATCTGCCAGCCCGGCGCGAAGCGGTACCACACCATCATCACCACCAGGATGCCGAAGCTGATGGCGAAATCGGCGAACGCGACGACCACCGCGGCCGTCGGGACAATCAGGCGAGGGAAGTACACCTTGCTGATCAGATTGGAATTGCCGATCAGGCTGCCCGACGCCTCGCTGAGCCCGGTCGAGAAGAAAGTCCACGGCAGCATGCCCGCGAACACCATCAGCGGATAGGGTGCGGCACCGTCGGAAGGCAACTTTGCAATGCGGCCAAAGATGACGCTGAACACCACCATGGCGAGCAACGGCCGAATCACGGCCCAGGCCGCGCCGATGACCGTCTGCTTGTAGCGCACCGCTAAATCGCGCCACGCCAGCACGTAGAACAGCTCACGGTACCGCCACAGGTCGCGCCAATAGTTACGCTCCTGAAGGCCGGGCTCGATGATGGTCACGTTCGGCATCAGGACCGTAGTTTCCGTGCAGCGGACGCTGCGTCTATAACAACAACGATTTGCATACACAAGGAAAACGCGGCGATCGCCCGCCGGCACGCATCCCAACGCGGCTTTCTCCGCCCGCTGCGGAAGCTCACCCCAACCAGGCGCCGCCGCCCGGGCCGTGCCGCCCGGCCCCGATCGCCGGCGCAATGGCGGCCATCCTCCCAACCCGCGACATAGGCCCGCCGGCGTGCACCATCGGCTTCGTCGCCGCTTTGTTCCTTGTCGGGCCCACAATCAGCCGGGTCTTCAGCACGCCGCCACATCCTGCGTTCGCGGCATCGTTCCGTCCCGTGACCAGCGGCGCGATCCCGTCACCGGCGTCCTCGGCGCCGGCAACGTCCGGCGTATTGCGACTACGCAACCATCAGGCGCCTGTTCCGCGATCTCCAGAAACCCACATGATGGCGGCGCGCGGTCGCGATCAACGCGCCGGCGCACTGAACCACGCATCATCCGGACCGCCAACGGCACCACCGTGATCGGCATCGTCGCAGCCGGGCCGTCCTCCCGGCGCCAGCCCCTCGAAATGCTTGAGATCGGCGGCAGAAGCGCCTATTCTGATATCGACATATATCAATATCGGATGACAGCGTTGTGGATACAGAATCGGGCAACTTCACGCCGGCGCCGGTCAGCGCACGGGATCAACGGCCGATGCCGCCGCCGGCCGGACGCGTCCACACGCTCCTTTGCACCAACGCGCCTTTCTTGCAGCATGGCGCCGTTTGCATAACCTCCCTTCTGGCGAACAATCCAGACCTTTTCTTTGATATCGTGATCGTCTTTCGCCCACCCGAGACCCTCGACCAGGAGAAGCTGCGGCGCTCGCTGGCCCGGTTTCCCAACCACACACTCAGTTTCCGCAGCTTTTCCATTCCGCCGGCGATAATTCTGCCGCTCAAAGCGGTGTCGCACTACACGCTGGATACTTACGTGCGGCTGTGGGTCGCAGAGTTCTTTCCACCCGACGTAGGCCGCGTGCTGTATCTGGACGCCGATATGGTCGTGGTGGGCAGCATTGCTCCCCTATGGCAGGTCGATCTGGACGGGGCACTGATGGGGGCCGTTGACATTCCCGGCTCCGACCAGGGCGTCAGGCAGCTCCAAATGCGTATGGAAGACGGCTACTTCAATGCCGGTATGCTGGTCATCGACCTGCAACAATGGCGAGCGACCGGAGCATGCGAATCGGTCATCGAGTACATCCAGAAATACCCTGAAGGGGTGACCTACGACCAGGACGCACTGAACGCCTGTTTCTATCGACGTACCAAACGGCTGGACTACAAGTGGAACGTGATCCGTCCGTTTTTTCGCGAGCCGATACCGTTGCCGCTTGGCCGCGCCGAAATCGAGCGCATTCGCCGCGATGCCCTGATCATTCACTTCAACGGCGGCTCCAAGCCGTGGAGTTATTTTTGCGATCATCCGCGGAAGTCCGAGTATGATAAATACCTGCGCATGACCGAATGGCGCAATTACATTCCCCCCGATCGCACTCTGAAGAACAGAATCCGCAAGCTTGTGTCAGCGGTTTTGCCTCAGCCGCTGAAGGATCTGTTCAAAATGGCAATCTCCGGGCGCACCGCACCGCAGCTTACCTTATAGCATCGAAGGCAGCGGTCTGTCGGCCGAACATACGCAGAAGAATCCCGCCAAGACCCGTGTGACCCGCCATGCCAGCCTACAAACTGCCGGTTGCGATCTCTATCGTCTCGACCGCCAGCGGATTGCGCGGCCTTTGCATCATTCGCCGTATCGCAGCAACGACATCGTCCACCCCAATGTCGTCCATGCACTTGCGCCCGAAATCACAAGTATTGTCCCGCCAGCACGGGGCACATGGTGGTGCGGAATAGAGGTTGAAGTTGCCGGTGTAACCGGTCTGCCAAGGGGCTTCGCGGCCGCCGAACACAATAACACCCGGGCACTCGACCGCCCTCGCAAGATGCATCAGCAATCCCACCGTGCCGACGTAAAGCCGGGCTTGATGCAGGATCGCGGCAGCCCCCCTTATCCCGGTAGCACCCCGAAAGTCGCGGACATGTCGCAGGGCCATGTCGCCCGGCAATCCGATCTGAATGAATTCGGCCTCGCCACGCAAGGCATCTACCACGCCTTGGAACCGTTCCTCACGCCATTGCTTATTCCTCATAGGATGACGGGCGCCCATCCCGCTGCTCTGGATCGCAATGCAATTGTGAGCCCAGACGGCTGAGTTCTTCTCTGTCTCGGTCAGTGCCAGATAGGGCCGGACCGATACCGGGCCGGTTATACCGGCGCGTGCACACATCTCAGCAATCACATGCCGCGACGGCGGCCTCCGCCGGTCGTCGCCACACGGCGGCGCGTATTCCGGCCTTATGAAACGCCCACCCCAGATCCGCGCAAATCGCCGGCAGACCGCAACCGTCGAACCGTCTTTGTCGTAGCGCTTCCAAAGCGCACGCAGGTAGGTAAAATCCTGGTTCCCCACAAACAGATCCCGATGATCCGAGACCATAAGAATTCGATCATCACCCCGCTTGCGCAATTCTCGCAGAACAGCTGTACAAAGCAGATCATCGCCAGGTGCAAACCCAAAGAACAGCAGCACCTTTGGCAACGCCGCGCCGGTCACCATGAACCGCGCACCAAGCGCGAAGACATCGAACCAGTCGCGCAGCCCCTCCCATAGATTGCGCGCCGGCAGACGCACCCGCGCCGGCAGGGCCGATTTCGCTATTGCTTTTGCAATGCCCATACTGTCGGCAAATCCAGGCAGGAGCAGAGGGAACGGGTCATACAGCGCACGACACTGGCGAATGAATACCACGACGCAGCGCGACGTTGCTAACGCCCCCAGGGTGAGATCCGGACATTTATCGCCCTATCCCCAACCCTTGCACCCACAGAGCCAGACTCTGCCCAGAGAAGCGCGGCGCGGCATCCAACCAATAAAGAGGCGTCGCCGAACGAGTCAAGCTGTTCTTGTAGCGGACCGGCCCATCCAAAAAATCGTAGGACACCGCCCCTTCGGCCTGGGCCCGCAAAATAGCCGTGTAATGGCAGGTCAGACCCGGCTTCGCATGCGGACCCGCCAGCTCGGCCGCAGCGCGATAATCGAACCCCGACTGGTAGGTGAACACACGACCCCGCAACCGGAAATTATAGAGATAACCCAGGATCAGCCCGCCGGCGGAAAACCGCAGCAACGCCAGCTCGTCCCGCGGCAAGGCGCGAGCGATCAGGGCGCGGTGAAACCGCAGGAACTGCGGGTTGGCAAAGGCGCCATGCTCTCCGCGTGCCCGCCACGTGCTCTGGTGCAGGCTGGCGAGGGCATCCAGGAACGCCAGCGCCTCCGGCTCGGTCCGCGCCTGACGTACCTCGATCGGCCCCAGCCGGGCGAAGCAGCGGTTGGATCGGCGAAGCTGATAGCGGGTATTGGCAGACAATATGGTGAGATAACCATCTGGCCCCGCCGGCAACGTGGCAAGATTGACGAACGGCGCGGCGCTCTGTTTCAGTAGCCGGACAGTGCCGGCCTTTCGCCCCGCGGCCAGATGCGCGCTGTCAACGCCGGCCAGCCGCAGCAGCCGCCCCCACCGGCCTCCGCCCTGCCGCCAACAGGTCGCTCGCATCCCGCGCCAGCAGCAATCCGTTATGCTCTGTATAGACGGCATCCAGGGTTGGATCGCCACTCTCGTTCAACCACAGCCGTTCGCTGCCGAGGGAACCCGGCGTGCAATTCAGCAGGGCCAGTCCAACCGTGCGCTGGTCCCGGGTGGCGCTCAGCAGCACCGGACAACGAAATCGCTCCTCGGCAAGGCAGCCCACCCACGTCCAACTCTGGAAGAACGAGGGATCCGCCTCGGCCTCCAATGCCCGCCACGCGGCTTCCACCGCTTCCATGCAGCGGACGGCCGACAAACTCATACGTGCGCTGCTGGCAGACATTCCGGTTACGTGCGCGCAATCTTTACCAAGCGCAATCCTGAAACCCCCAATGACTATTCAATCCCCGCTGCTCCATGGCTGGCCTTCTCCTCAAGCAAGCAGCCCCAGACTGGCATGTGCCGCACGTCAGCGCCGGCCTCGCAGATCGTGCCGGCATGGCGGCTGTGAAGCGGGACACGCACCATATCAGAAAATTCGCGACGTCGCATAGAACCTCACCCATCGCAAAAGCAGGGACAAGACGGCCGGCCAGGCGATGGCGACCGGCCGGGGGAGACATGGAATTGCCCCTTCTCTCCGACGAATCCTTCTATTATCATTGCAAATCAATTGGTACTCGCTCAAAATCACCGTCTTGAACGCCCCGCCGCCGGACAGCAGCTTCGTATGGACGCCAATTCGGGATTTGTCACGTCTCCGCCGGTGCGAATGCGGGTACCCCCACCGCCATCCTGGCCGCCGACCCTGATCGTGGTCATCGACACGGAAGAGGAGTTCGACTGGAACGCCCCCTTCGACCCAGCCAGCACCTCGGTCGCCAACATAGCGTTACAGCCGATGGCGCAAGAGATATTCGACCGGCACGGAGCCGTACCGACCTACGTCGTCGATTATCCCGTCGCCAGCACGCCCGCGTCCGCCGCCGTGCTCCGAGGATTTGCCGCCGAAGGGCGGTGCGAGATCGGGGCGCATCTGCATCCCTGGGTGAACCCGCCCATCAATGACCAGCTGCAAGGCCGCTACTCCTATCCCGGGAACCTGCCGCCCACCCTCCAGCGGCAGAAATTGCGGGTGCTCACCGAAACCATCACCGCGGTCTTCGGCAGCAACCCACTACTCTACAAGGCGGGCCGCTACGGAATCGGCGTCGACACGCCAGGCATCCTGCGCGAACTGGGCTACACGGTGGACGCCAGCGTCGTGCCGCATACCGACTTTTCGCAAGACGGCGGACCCGACTTTCGCGCTGCGCCGGCCGATCCCTTCATGATCGACGGCCATATTTTGGAATTGCCGCTGTCCGTACATTTCGTCGGCCCCCTGGCGAGATACGGCCCACACCTGTTCCCCCACATGTCCGGCCGCACCGCGCGCCGGCTGCACCTGACCGGCTGCCTCAGTCGCCTGGGTTTGTTAAACCGGCTTCGCCTGACGCCCGAAGGCCACAGCCTGGCGGACCTGATACGGCAGACCCGATCGGCCTTTGCCGCCGGCACCAGGCTTTTCATGCTGACGTATCACAGCTCGTCCTTGCTGCCTGGCGCAACCCAGTATGTGCGGACCGCGGCAGATCAACGCGCCTTTCTTGCAACGCTCGACGGCTACCTGCGATTCTTCGTGGCAGAACTCGGCGGCCGTCCCGATACCGCGGCCCATGTGGCGGCTGCGCTGCGACCGTGATAAGAACGCAATCGCTGTCATGCTACGCCACTTCATTGCTCCAACTCATGCCTGCCGTCACCGAATGGCTCGTCGTACGAGCCAAGGGGAGAAGGCGTGATCGCCGGCAAGGTCCTGGTTCTCGGTGATGACACGCGAAGCTTCCTGGCAACCGTTCGCTCCCTCGGTCGCCAGGGTATTGCCGTGCATGTCGCACCCAACAATTTCCGTTCACCCGCCTTGCAGTCGCGCTACATCGCCGCGACGCACGAATTGCCGCCTTGGATCGCCGATGGCGCCGACTGGATGCAGGCGATGGAAGCGGTTCTGCGTGCCGAATTCTTCAATCTGGTAATACCGTGCAATGAGACTTCCTTGCTGCCGCTGCAGCGCTTTCGTGCGCAGTTTGAACCGCTTGCCCGATTGGCCATTCCCGATGATCACGCCATAGCCGTACTGTTCGACAAGTTCGCCACGCGTGAACTGGCGCGACAGGCCGGCGTGCCGGTGGCCCCGGGACGGCTGCTGCGACAGGATGATACTGCCGCCGGCATACTGGCCGAATTCGGTGCACCACTCGTGGTGAAGCCGCGCCGTTCCTACGCGCTGGACGCGCTCGGTTCACGCAGCAAGGTACATATAGTAGAGGATTTGGACTCCCTGGCCCGCGTGCTCCGCGTCGTAAACCCCGAAGAGACCCTGTTGGAGAGCTTCTTCCCCGGCCAGGGCCAGGGCGTCTCCCTGGTGGCCAGCCAGGGCAGAGTGTTGCAGGCCTTCGAACATCACCGCGTGCGCGAGCGCTCCGGCGCCAGTTTCTACCGTATCTCGGCGCCGCTTTCACCGGACCTGTTGCATGGCTGTGAGGCGATTGTTCGCGCCGTACCCTACACCGGCGTGGCGATGTTTGAGTTCAAGCGCAACCAGCGCGGCGACTGGATTCTACTGGAGGTGAATGCCAGGCCCTGGGGCTCAATGCCGCTGCCATTGGCACTAGGAGTCGACTTCCCCTATCGCTGGTACCGGCTGCTGGTTGCCGGTGAAGAGATTCCCGCGGTCACGTACCGCGCCGGCGTCTATGGCCGTAACCTTCTGCCGGATCTGATGGCGTCACGATACGAAGCGGCAGACCGGCGGCTGGGTCCGTTCGCGAAAAGCTGGTTCATCGCCGGCCGTGGACTTGAATTGCTCCGCGGACTGACCGGTCGGGAAGTGCAAGACGTGCTGGTGCGCGACGACTCGCGTCCGGGTTTGGAAGAGTTGCGGTTGATTGCTGCGGATATGTGGCAGCGTTTGACGCGGGATCTTCCGGGCGCGGCCGCCCGCCGGCGCGCCCAGGTCCGCGCGGCGATAGCGCAGGCCGTCCGCAACGCCGGCGGCCGCCCTCGCGTGGTGTTCGTCTGCCAGGGCAATATCTGCCGGAGTCCCTTCGCCGCCGCTCTGTTGCGCGCACGGTTGGGCGCAGAAAGCGCCGTGACGGTGGAGTCGGCCGGCATGATTCCACATCCTGGGCGGCCAACGCCGCCATTCGGGCTCCAGGCCGCAGCGGGATTCGGGATGGACCTGTCCGAGCACCGCTCGGTCTGGCTGACCCGGACGATGGCAGAAGCCGCTTCCCTGCTGGTCGGGTTCGATGAGGTGAACCGCGCGTCGGTGCTGGACCGCTATCCAGACCTGCGAGCGCCGATGGTGCTGCTGAGCGACCTGCTGGATGGCCAGGATATCGCCGATCCGGTCGATGGCGGGCTCACGGAGTTCCAGCGTTGTTACCAACGCATCGCCGAAGGCGTCGCCAACCTGGCCGGTCTGCTGCGCTGACGTCGAATCCTTCTTCCAAAGTGCACTACTCATACCAGCCGCTGGAAAGGTTGACTCATCCGCCGCGTTCATCGTCATGGTGCGCGAAGGCGCACCATCCACGACTTTCCTTGCTGCATGCTGCAAAAAATCGTAGACGCCGACCTGCGTCGGCATCATGCCAGGGCGCCGACCGTACCTCACTCTTTCCGCCGGTTGGTATCAGGAGTCGCTTGCCGCTACAACTCAACAGCCCCCGGTCGGCCGCGCTTCAGGTTTCCGCCGCAACGTACGGCCGCACCATTTTCGCCGGATCGACGATGCGATCGAACTCCGCCTCGGTCACATAGCCCAGGCCAAGTGCCGCCTCCTTCAAAGTCAGGTTGTTGTCCATCGCATGATGCGCGATGCGCGACGCCTTGTCGTAGCCAATCACAGGAGCGAGCGCCGTGACCAACATCAGCGAACGACTCACATAGGTCTTGATCTGCTCCAGATTCGGCTGCGTCCCTTCCACCAAGAACTTGCTGAAATTCGTGCAACCGTCGGTCATGATGGTAATGGAATGCGTGATGTTGGCAATGATCAGCGGCTTATAGACATTCATTTCCAGATAACCGCCCGCTCCACCGAAACCGGTTGCCACGTCGTTGCCCATCACCTGCACGGCGATCATGGTCAGCGCCTCGGCCTGCGTCGGATTGACCTTGCCCGGCATGATGGACGAGCCAGGTTCGTTTTCCGGAATCAGCAACTCGGCGAAACCGGCGCGCGGCCCGCAGGACATCAGACGGATATCGTTGGCGATCTTGTACAGCGACACGGCCAATGTCCGCAGCGCACCCGAAAGATGCACCAGTGCATCGTGCGCCCCTTGCACCGTGAACTTATTGGGCGCGCTGACAAACGGCAGCCCGGTGAGCCGCGCGATCTCCGCGGCAGCGGCCTGGGCAAAATCCGGCGCCGCATTGATGCCGGTCCCGACCGCCGTGCCGCCCAGCGCAAGCCGATAGACGCCCTTCAGCACATCCTCGAGCCGTTCCAGATCGTCGGTCAGCATGCCCGCGTAACCCGACCATTCCTGCCCCAGCGTGATCGGCGTCGCATCCTGCATGTGGGTGCGCCCGATCTTCACAACGTCCTTCCATTCGTCCGCCTTGGCAGCGATCGCGTCACGCAACCGGCCCACACCCGGAACAAGACGTTGCGTAACGCCAAGCGCCGAGGCAATGTACATTGCGGACGGGAAGGAATCGTTCGACGACTGCGACA
>Ga0335074_10017849_pt1 | contig 10014 bp, 7 predicted proteins | sample Lox_Sample_23_FD_206715 | JGI IMG/M metagenome (GOLD analysis project Ga0335074, IMG submission 206715) | Soil microbial communities from Loxahatchee National Wildlife Refuge, Florida, United States - Lox_Sample_2.3 | ecosystem: Environmental > Terrestrial > Soil > Wetlands | place: USA: Florida...
GGCACGGTGCGGATTGATCCGCTGTTTCAAGCCGCCGCGCCCGCGCGCGTGAGCGGCGCGAGCGTTACGTTTGAACCCGGCGCGCGCACCGCTTGGCACACACATCCGCTGGGCCAGACGCTCATCGTCACCGCCGGTTGCGGTTGGGCGCAGCATTGGGGCGGACCCGTCGAGGAAATTCATCCGGGCGATGTGGTTTGGTTCCCTCCCGGCGAAAAACACTGGCACGGCGCCTCGCCAACCACGGCCATGACGCATATCGCCATCGCGGAATACCTCGACGGCAAGGTGGTTGACTGGATGGAAAAGGTCAGCGACGAGCAATACCGAAAATTATGACGGACCGTTTCCGCGTTTCGAGTCTGTTGGCGCCGCGACTGGCGGAGCACAAGATCGCTTTGTCGGCGTTGCTGCAACGGGCGGGTCTGCCCGCGGGATTTTTCCAGCAGGAAAAAATTTACGCCACGACCGCCGAACTGTTCGCGCTGTGGCGCGCCATCGGCGAGACGAGTGCCGACCCGGCGATAGGCCTGAAGTTCGGCGCCGAACCGCGCCTGGAGCGTTACCATCCGACGGCCATCGCCGCCGTTTGCAGCCGTTCCTTCCGCGATGCGCTCCAACGCATCGCCCGCTACAAGCGGCTGACCTGCCCCGAGGAAATCCGCCTGCGCGCCAACGGCGACGAAGCGTCGGTGGAATTCACCTACCTAGAAGCGACCGGAGAGCAGCCCAATGTGATGGTGGATTTGGTCCTGGCTTGGATCGCTTCCATCGCCCGCAAGGGCACGGACGGACAGATCACGCCGCTGCGGGTGGAACTGACACGCGCGCCGCGGCACCGCGAGTTGCTGGAAAATCATTTCGGTTGCCGCGTGCGCTTCAAGGCCGCGCGCAACGCGCTCGTGTTCCGCGGCAACGACCTGGACCGGCCGTTTGTCACGCACAACGAGGATTTGCTGGCGGTGGTCGGGCCGCAGTTGGAAGCCGAGTTGCAGGCGCGGAACCAAAGTGCGGACGTGGGCGAACAGGTCAAGCACACGCTGAAGCGCTCGTTGGCGGGAAAACGCCCGACGCTTCAGCACGTCGCGCGGGAATTGCGCATGAGCGCCCGCACGTTGCAGCGGCGATTGACCGGGGCGGGCGTCACGTTTCAACAACTGGTGGAAAACACGCGGCGCGAACTGGCGCGGCATTATCTCAAACACAGCACGGTTGAGTTGAACGAGGCCGCCTATCTGCTCGGCTACGAGGATGGCAACTCGTTTTTCCGCGCCTTTCATCAGTGGGAAGGCGCTTCGCCGGGTGAGTGGCGCTCCCGGAATGGCGTGGCAGCGGTCGCGGCATGATTTCGGCGTGCTGGACAAATTCCGTCAAAGGTCGCCGCTCCCATGCCTGCTCTTGGTGCGGTTTCAACCTGATGCCTGCTGCCGCGGTGTCATGGCGTTGAGAGCCGATAATAATTCCTGAATCGGGATGGTCAGGCTGAGGGCCTTTGGACCGGCAAGCCCCCCGCGAAGTGCTTGGGCAGTTCCACGGCGTTGTGGACACGGGCTGCATTTACGATAAATTGTCACGAATTTCCTTTACCAAACAAACTCATGGAACGAATTGGAATTGTCGGAGTTGGCCGCATGGGCGCCAACATGGCGCGCCGTTTGAAGGACGCCGGGTGCCCGGTCACCGCCGTTCATGACGTCCGGACTGACGTCGCCCAAAACCTGGCTACTGAGATCGGCGCGGAAGCCTGTGCGGAACTCGCACGCGTCACACAATTGGCCGATGTCGTCATTACGGTCGTAAGCGACGACGCGGCGATGAAGAAACTCTTCGCTTCCGGCGGCGATACTTTGCTGAAACGCGCAAAGGGAAAAATGTTCATCAACTGCGCGACAATTTCCCCGCAGATGCATGTGCGCGTCGAAGAATTGGCGGCAAAACGCGGAGCGCACTCGCTGGAAGCATGCATGGCATCGAGTGTCACACAGGCGCGGGAAGGCTCGCTTTATCTCATGCTCGGCGGCGAGCCGGCGGCATTTGAGCGCGCGAAACCGGTCCTGGAGAAATTGAGTTCATCCATGCGTTACATTGGCAAAGCCGGTGAAGCTGCGAAAGTCAAGGCACTGGTCAACATGGTCATGAATATCAATACCGCCGGTCTCGCGGAAGGTTTGGGCCTCGGCGCGGCGCTGGGACTCGACCTGACGATGTTGCGCGAAGTCTTTTCACAGACCGGCGCAAATTCCCGGGTCTTGCAAACCGACGGCGAAGACATGCAAAACCGCGAGCATTCCTGTTTCTTCAGCGCCGCGCACGCCGCGAAAGATTCCGGCATCGCGCTCAATCTCACCAAAAAAATGGAATTGCATTTGCCGCTCGCCGCCGCGACGTTCAAACAATATCGCCGCATGATTGACGAAGGCCTGGGCGAATTGGACAAGTCCGGCGTTGCGGAACTGACGTTCAAAGGCCGGCATCGGTCAAAATCCAAATGAGCAAAGTGGTCCACATCGCGGGCAAGCCACCGCATTAGCCTGGATCGGGCCGTTCCCCAATGGCTGCCCCAAGTGACATCTCACTTTCAGTTTCCAAACCGGATCCACTGATGCGCCCGTTAAAATCCCGTCGCCGTCAAAGTATCGAACGTAAAGCCATCGCCCGGGAGTTCCACAAACGCGCTTTTGGGGGAAGAGATGGCTCGTGTCAATTTCCTTCCTCCCGGCGAACGCAAAAGATATTTGAATCGCATCCGGCAAAGAAAAGACAGGCTTGCTGCCAAAAGAAATTGATTGGCTTCACGGTCCGGTCAGCAGTGGCAAACTCGTCACGACAACGGTTGACCGCCGCGCGATGCTACCTTGCCATGCCCATGCAGCCGCCCTTAACATCCGAGGCAAATGGCCATTCGCCGCAGAGCCCTGCCGGAGGACCTTAAACTGCTTTTGGACGTTATCCAGCGAGGCCAACTTTTCGCGCTTCAGGATTCGCTCAGAGCCGGTAAGCTCACCCGCGTAACCGAAGGCCCGGGCAAGAATCTCTGCCTGCTCCACGAGGCCATTCACACCGGTTTCCACAGCATGGTCGAGGAACTCCTTCGCGCCGGCGGCTGGTCGCAGGACGAGCTCGCCGATGCGTTCGACCTCGCCCGCGCACGCAAGCGCTACGATATCGCCGACCTTCTTGTCAGCCACGGCGCGCAGGCAAAACAGTTGGATTTTCAAATCTGCTGCCGCGACCTCGACCTCGGCGCGATGGAACGACACCTCCGCGCGGGCACCGACCCAAACCAGGACAATGCTTTCGCCGAAGCACTTTGCACGATCAAAGCCCGTCCTTTGCTCCGATTCTACCGCCAGTTCCGCGCCGAATTCCCCGCCCTGGACGATCAAGCCGCCCTCGCCCTTTGCGACGCGGTCCAGCACAACCAGGTCCGCTGGACTGCTCTCCTCGCTTGGGCCGGTGCGGACCCGTTCCGTCCGGTCCCGAACGACTTCTCCGACTCGTTTCCGGTGGACTCCGAAAACTGCACAACCGCCGCCCGCGCGGCACTCTGGCGTAACGATCCTGCCATACTGAAGGTCCTGCGCCTCAACCCGACACCCGAGCAAGCGGTCGAACTCCTCAAAGAAATCGCCTGCAGGGCTAACTCCTCGCTTTTCCGATTCCTTTTTTCAAAGGCAAATCCGGCCGCGATTAATGACACACCCATCGGCGGCTCCTCCGCGCTTGACGCCTTGCTCCGCCGGGCACAAGACCGGTCGCCGTGGAGCACCGACACTGTAACGGATGACGAAACCGAGACCCTCCAATGCATCGAAATGCTTTTGGACGCTGGCGCCAAATGGTGCCCGACCGCCGAGGGCCTCCGGTACATTCGGCGCGCCCTGCTAAAACACGACGCCCGTTACATCGTGCAAGTAGTCCGACTTCTCCTCTACACGCCCGGAGCCGTTGACGTTCAGCAGTTCCTCGAATTTTGCCGGTCCCAATCACTCGCCTCGCAAATCGCTGTCGCCGACCCATATTTGCACCAAGAACTAAAACAACTCCGCAAATCCACTCGAAACGTCAATGCTTCCGATGCAGATACCAAAACGGAAACTGTTCCCGCTGTCGTGGAACCTCGACATACCTCACCTCCGGTTCTGCCGCCGGCTGCTTAGGTTCAACCTCACCCAATTCCTCCAGTTCCGTAGGCTCAGGATACGGCCCGCCCACCGGTATCGTGGTGACATCCAGTTTTCCGTCCCTCTCAAGCACCGGGTAGCCCTTCCCAAAAGGTCCCATCCCGGCCGCCGCGGCTTTCGCCCATGTCAGCCAATCCGCTTGCGCCTGTGTTAACGCTCCCCCAGCGGCAACCCGCCAGGTGGCCTCACAATACGCGACGTACGCCGCCACCCCGCGTGATTGTATCCACAGTTTGGCCGCGACCAACAGGTTCTGCCGCCTCAACTCCGCAATCTGCTCCAACTTCGCCTCATGACGCCGAATCCGTTCACGCGCTCTCCGTTCCTCTTCCAATTTTGCCTGCCGCTCCGCTTCCCTGGTCGCCTCATCCAGTCTGAGCTGCGCGGCCTCTTTCTGCTGCCGGGCCAGCTCCGCCTCGCGCTTCCGTTGCTCCCCGAACCAACGAAACGTCGCCTCAACCTTTTCGACCACCACACCAACGATCACTTCTAGCGAACGCCCATCCCCTTCCTTCCATTTCCGCTTGCCCTTCAACCCGGACGCATTCACCTCGAGCGCGAGTTTTCCGGTAGCCTTGGTTTCCTTCAGACTCCAGGTCCAACTCGGCCTTCGCTTGTCTACGTTCGTCGGTTCGCGTTCCAAATCAATCGTCCCCTCACTCCAGCGAACGTGGACCTTTCCCCCATCTCGCACGATTCCTAAACCCTCGCCGTCATTCTCCCCTTCCTCGAAGTTGTAGCCCCGATGCTCCAGCTCGCAAACAAGCGCATGCATTGCCCGCCCGAACCTCGGGACCAACGCGGGCGTCATGTCACACTCGGATAAATCCGGACTTCTTATGCTGACGAACCCCAGTTCACCAGGCTTTGCTATCTGCAAAGCCTGCATATGCCTCTCCACGATCGGATGCAACTCGGCTCCCTCCGGCGGCAACTCGACCCGAATAGGATCGAGGTCCTTTCCAACGGGCTGAACATTCGCAGTTTGTTTTGCCGCTTGGGGTTCGCCACCAGCAGCTTTCTCCGGTTGCTCTTCCGAACCCGCATTGGGGGTGACATCCTCCACACCTGAGGGTCCGCTAGTTCCAGCCACTGTCGCTTTTGCCTGCCGCTCAGCCGCGGATTTCGCCGCACGCAGCGCACGTGACAACGTCGGTTCCAGCGTCACCTCCGTCGGAGTGCCAAGCCCAGCATCCGGCAACTGGATTTTCTCGACCGGCAGGCCCAAAGACAGTCGCACCCAATGCCCGCCTGGCGGCCGAGGCACATTCATGACCTCACAAGCCGCAACCAATTGCACATAACTCGTTCCCCATTCGTTAGCCAGTTGCTTCAAGCTCATCTGCCAAACCTTCTCGTACAGCTCCTGGCGCGTAATAGAGACTGCGCCTCTATTCCGAACCGGCTCCACGGCGGTGCCCGCGATTTGCCGATCGGTTTCCGTTACCTTCGCAGCCTTCGCCTCTTCAGCCCGCGGAGCCTCTGGCAAAGGCGGCGACTCCTCTTCACTGAGCGTCCCTTTTGGCCTGAGAAGAAATTCAACCGCAACGCCAGCCTGTGCCTCCGGTAATGGCACCTGTTCGACCATCTGTCCCAGCCGAAGCATCTCCCAATGGCCCGACACCGGCCGAGGGACATCCATGGCCCTGCATGCTCTAACTAGTTCGACATACGACGTACCCAACTCCGTCCAGATCCTGCGCAATGGTTTGCTCCAAACCAACCGGTGAAGCTCCTCACGTGTGATTCTGATTGGCTCTCGACTCATCCCCCGAGGTTGCTTCCCCGCGGCCTTCATTCAAGCAAAAACATCTTACATCAAAATCCGCTCCCCGTTCTTCCTCTCTTTCAATATCATGGTCTGCGATGGGCAAGAAACGCGAGCTTTCCGAGTATTCGAGACAGGAACTGTACGACCTGGTCTGGTCCACCCCTGCCCGCAAACTCGCCCCGGACTTCGACATATCAGACGTCGCTATCGCCAAACGATGCAAAAAGCTGAACGTGCCCCGCCCCTCGCCTGGCTACTGGGCCAAAGTCGCAGCCGGTCAGACCCCGTCAAAGACTCCGCTGCCGCCCACAAATGAAGAGGTCTTCGCCAAAGAGGCGCGGAACCCGATGCCAAAGTCTCTGCCACTTCCAACCAGGACAGCTCCTCTAAATCCACACGCATCCGAACTCCTTAACGCGCTAAACAGAGCAGAACTCGACTCGTACAAACGCGCTCGCCTGCATGACAAGCCGGATTTTCCTGACGTGCTCGTTTCCAAGGATTTGGCCGAGCGCGTCGCGAAGGCTTTTCACGTGATACTCGCCGGCCTCGAGCCGCTGGGGATCAACTGGCGCAAATCTCGAAGCAGTTACAACAGCGGTCATTTCAGGAAAGGGCAGGACAGGCTCCAGTTGGCCATTGCCGAGGACGTTATAGACCCGGACGGCTCAAGACGTTGTCCGCCTGCTTATGAATCGCGCCAAAGCGGCAAACCCTGCAGGCTTCTCACCTTTTCGATAAAAAGACCTGGTTATTACAGCAGCGAAGAAATTCAAAAGTGGTCCGAGACCAACAAGCTCCCGTTGCAAGAAGTGCTCGCTCAACTTGTCGGAGCTGTTCGCAAGCACTTCCTCGATGCTCAGGAACGTCGAGCTCAGGAAAAAATCGAGTGGGAGAAGCAACGCATCGAATCCGAACGCCGCTGGCGGGAACATGAGAGAAAGGAAGCCATCCGGCTCCAGCAGGAGAAAGAACGCAAGCACGCCCAGGCGATCGCCGCCGCCAAAAAGACCCGGCGGGCCAACCTGATGAAAGCTGCGGAAGATTGGCGGTTTTGTGGCTCGCTGCTTGAGTTCGTTGAACAATGCGAGCGGCATTGGAAAAGCGAGACCAAACAACTTACCCCTGAACAAGTCGATTGGCTGGCTTGGGCCAAACAGGCGGCGGGGACCGCCTCGACATTTCCGGCAGACTTTCCCGACCCTGCAAAAGATGGTGGTTTTGACCCAAGCTCGATTCCCTTCGGAGGCCCATATCCCACATCGAGAAACCTTGACGAGTAACCGAAGGGGAACAATGGTCGCCTTTTGGGCAGCGGCGATCTCCAGCCATGGCTCGTTGTTTTTATCAGCGGTGACTGGTTTTTTTGAACGGGTGACCACATTTTTTGCACGAGTGACCTGATTTTTTGTATTGGTGGCCAAATTATTTGCATGCTGACACGATTTAATTTTTGCCTACTACCCTCACTCCACCGTCACGCTCTTCGCCAGGTTCCGCGGCTTGTCCACATCGCACCCCCGCGCCACCGCAATGTGATACGCAAATAATTGCAGCGGCACCGCCGCCAGTATCGGATTCAGCGATTCCAACGTGTTCGGCAGGTAAATCACATCGTTGGCAACTTTCTTGATGGCGTGGTCCCCTTCCGTCGCCAGCGCGACGATGACCCCCTTGCGCGCGCGAATCATCGCCAGATTCGCCATCGTCTTCTCATACATCGAGTCCCGCGGCACCAGAAAAACCGTCGGCGTTTTCTTGTCAATCAGCGCAATCGGGCCGTGCTTCATCTCGGCCGCCGAATAGCCCTCCGCATGGATGTAGGAAATCTCCTTGAGCTTGAGCGCGCCTTCGAGCGCCAATGGATACGTGTAGCCCCGCCCGAGAAAAAAGAAATCATCGGCCCCCACGTACTTCCTCGCGATCGCTTTCAGCGCCTTGTCTTGCGCCAGGATTTTCTCCACCTGCTTCGGCAATCCCTCCAGCCCGTGCAGCACCGGCAACGCCTGCGACGCGGATAAATTCCGCATCCGCCCCAAATAGATCGCCAGCAAGGTCAGGATGGTCAGCGTCGAAACGAACGCTTTCGTTGAGGCGACCCCGATTTCCGGGCCGGCATGCATGTAGATGCCTCCGTCCGCCTCGCGCGCGATGGTGCTGCCCACCACATTGACAATCGCCAGAGCCTTGTGGCCGCGACGCCGGGCTTCGCGCAAGGCGGCCAGGGTGTCAGCCGTTTCGCCGGATTGCGAGAGCACCAGCAGCACGGTGTTTTTTTCCAACGGCGCGTTCCGATAACAAAATTCGTGCGCAAACTCGACCTCGACGGGAATGCCGGCGAATTCCTCGAGCAAATACTCGCCCACCAGGCCCGCGTGCCAGCTCGTCCCGCTGGCCGCGATGATGATGCGGCTGATGGCGCGCATTTCCTTATCGCTCATATTCAGGCCGCCGAATTTGGCCGTCGCATTTTTCAAATCCACGCGCCCGCGCAATGCGTTTTCAATCGTGCGCGGCTGTTCAAGAATTTCCTTGAGCATGAAATGCGCGTGCTCCCCCCGCACCGCGTCCTCCAGGTCGAATTCCAGGCGGCTGATTTGCACCTTCGCAGTGTCCGCCCCCAGGTTCTGCACCTCGAATTGTCCGGCCGTCACCGTCGCCACGTCGTAATCGTTCAAATAAACCACTCTTTTCGTGTGCGCCACGATGGCATTGGCGTCGCTGGCCAGAAAATTCTCGCCTTTGCCGATGCCGATGATCAGCGGCGATCCTCGCCGCGCGCCAACGATTTTATCCGGTTCATCCGCGCAAATGACGGCAATCCCGTAAGTGCCGATGACCTCGCGCAGCGCATCGGAAACGGCACGGGTCAGATTCCGGACGCGTTGTTTTTCGTAATAATCGCCAATCAAATGCGCGAGCACTTCGGTGTCCGTATCGGACCTGAATTTATGGCCGGCGGCCCGCAGCCGGTCCTTGAGCGCGTCGTAGTTTTCAATGACGCCGTTGTGGACGACCGCAATGCGTTCCGTCTGGTCAAAATGCGGGTGGCAATTTTTGTCCGAGGGAATTCCGTGGGTGGCCCAGCGCGTGTGGCCGATGCCGAGCGTTCCTGCCACGGGGTCGGACTGCAGGACGGTGGCCAGGCCGCTGTCAATCCGTCCCACTTTCTTGCGCATCAACAAATCGGCTTCCCGCAAAACCGCCACGCCCGCGCTGTCGTAACCGCGATATTCCAGCCGTCGCAATCCTTCGAGCAGGATCGGCGAGGCCGCTTTCTTGCCAACGTATCCAATGATTCCACACATGTGATTTCTTTAATTTCAGGTTTTCAGTTCTGAATCGGACCGCAATATCCAATCCGCCGCGCCAGCCAGATCGTCCACCACAATGGCCCGCGAAATTTTTTCGCCCGAGTCCCGTTCCACTTCCGTCCCGTAGCCGGTGCGGACCAGAATGCTCTTTTTGACGCCGGCGTTCCAGCCGCATTCAAGATCAATCAGTTTGTCCCCGGCCAAAAAACTTTGCGACAGGTCCAGATTGAACTCATCCCGCGCATCGAACAAAAATTGCGGCGACGGTTTGCGTCCGCGGCTCGGTTGTCCGGGCGCTTCCGGAGCAATGTAAATTTTTTCCAGTTCGATGCCGTCACGTGCCAGCTCATCCGACAGATGGTGGTTCACTTTTTCCACGTCGGCCATCGTAAAATAGCCCCGGCCGACCCCCGACTGGTTCGAGACGATGAACAATTGGTATCCCGCGGCGCAAAGTCTTTTCAGTCCTGTTCGCGTGCCGGGGAAAATCTTCACGTCTTCGGGACGGCTCAGGTAACCCTGTTCGGCGATCATGGTGCCGTCGCGGTCGAGAAAAATTGCCCGGTTCACGCCGCAAATTGTGGTGTGATTTTGCCAAGAATGGAATTGAATTTTTATCCATCCCCGCGCATCATGCCATCGTTTCCGTTGGTATTTTAACAATTAATCCATATTCACATGAGCAAAGGCAGACTTGGAATTTTGGTTGGCGGCGGCCCGGCGCCCGGCATTAATGGGGTCATCG
>Ga0335074_10017850_pt1 | contig 10013 bp, 10 predicted proteins | sample Lox_Sample_23_FD_206715 | JGI IMG/M metagenome (GOLD analysis project Ga0335074, IMG submission 206715) | Soil microbial communities from Loxahatchee National Wildlife Refuge, Florida, United States - Lox_Sample_2.3 | ecosystem: Environmental > Terrestrial > Soil > Wetlands | place: USA...
CCATGAAGACTGGCGCGTTCCAATCGGTCGCCGGCGCGATTGCCTTCCAGGAAACGGCGGGCTCGGGGCGGCCGATCGTGCTCGTTCACGGCAATTCCGCCTCCAGCCGCGCCTATCTTCGGCAATCGGCGAGCCCGCTGGGCGAGAAGCGCCGCCTCGTCGCGCTCGATCTTCCCGGCCATGGACGATCGGCCGATGCGGCCGATCTCTCGATCTATTCGCTGCCGGGCTACGCCGGCATTCTGCGCGCCTTCGCCAAGGCGGAGCGGCTCGAGGATGCGATCTTCGTCGGCTGGAGCCTGGGCGGCCATATCGTTCTCGAAGCCGCGCCCGATCTGCCCAAAGCGGCCGGCTTCGTGATCTTCGGCACGCCGCCGCTCGCCGCCTCGCCAGCGATGGAAGAAGCCTTCCGTCGTCACCCCGCCATAGCGTTGACCTTCGCCGCCGAGATGACGCGGGAGCAGGCCGAGGCCTATGTCGCAGCGTTCTTCAAGCCCGGGTATTCCGACATTCCTCCAAGCTTCGTCGAAGACGCGCTGCGCACCGACGGTCGAGCGCGCGCGGCGCTTGGGGCGAGCCTTGCGACGGGCTATCGCGACGAAGTCGCGGTCGTCGGCCAGCTGCGGCAGCCGCTCGCGGTGCTGCATGGCGCCGACGAGCAGCTCGTGAACGGTGGCTATTTCGCCGGGCTGTCGATGCCGACGCTCTGGCGCGGCGCGGTTCAGAGGATCGCCGACGCCGGCCATGCGCCGCACTGGGAACAGGCCGGCGCCTTCAACGCGCTGATCGACGCTTTCGCGGAGGACTGCGGCTAGGCTTCGCCGCGAGCAGGTTGCTAGCGGACCAGAAGGCGCGCTCAGGTCCTTCGGGCGGCTTTGAACAGCGTGTAGACCAGGTTCAGCGCGCCCATGAAAAACAAGATACCGACATGCTCGGTGAAGCCGTACCGGCTGTATTCATAGGCGCCAAAGGCAAGAAAACCGATGCCAAGGGGGAACAGAATGCCCATCGCATGTCCCTCAATTCAGTTTTCTCCGAGGGGACGCACGCTAGCGGGAGCCAATTTAACAATCGGTGAATCCGGCGGCGAGGCGCTAGAGCGGCTCCCCCCGCTGGCGGGGCCATCGCATTTGTCACCGCATCCGCGGTAGGAAAAGATTCACCACGGAGGCACGGAGATCACGGGAGAAGCGAAGACATGCCTGCCTGCGCGAAAGCTGAAGCGGTTTCGCTTCGGCGACGGCAGGGCGCGTCTCGCGCGCCAAACACATAATCTCCGTGTCCTCCGTGCCTCCGTGGTGAATCATGCGCGATAGCTGTGCCTAGCAGGCACAATCTCTGCCGATGCGCTGAGTGCATGTCGCGATCGGAAGATGCGATGCACCTCGAGGCTCGCGCCGGGCCTTCACTCCCTCAGACGAAGCGCGGGGAAAAGCCGCCGGCCTTCGCTTCGATGTGGCAGACGAAGGGCGCGCCGAAATGCGTCGGCATCAGCAGCGCGCCGGTGCCGCTGCAATGCTCCAGCACTTGGCGCCGGCTCTGCCGCGCCAGCGCGGCATCGGCGCAAACGAAGCTGTTCCATTCGGGGTGGTAGACCTGGATGGCGTGATGCAGCACGTCGCCGCAGAGCAGCGCGCCGCCGCCTGACGCGAGCTTCAGCACCATCGAGCCCGGCGTGTGGCCTGGCGCCGGCTCCAGCATCAGGTGCTCGTCGATCGCCTCGGCGCCGGTCACCATCTGCGCCTGTCCCGCTTCGACCACCGGCAGCACGCTGTCTTGGAAGGAGCCGTGATTGACCGGCGCTTTCGCCGCGCGGTCGAGCGCGAGATAGTGATCGTAATCGGCCTTGCTGAAGACGTAGCGCGCCTTGGGAAAGGTCGGAACCCAGCGGCCATTGTCGAGCCGCGTGTTCCAGCCGACATGGTCGGCGTGGAGATGCGTGCACATCACCAGATCGATCTCGTCCGGCCGAACGCCGGCCTCGGCGAGGCGCTGCAGATAGCGCGACTCCATCAAATGCCATTTCGGCCGCGTCGGCCGCGCCTTGTGATTGCCGACGCAAGTGTCGACCAGCGCGGTGCGGCCGCCGATGCGGATGAGCCAGCTGTGGATGCTGAGCTTCAGGCAGTTCTTCGCGGGGTCGAAATGATCGGGCACCATCCAGCGGAGATGCTTTGCCACCAGTTCCGGACGCCAATCGGGGAAAAAGGCCGGCGCGTCCCAATCGGCCGCATACAGCTCTTCGATCCGGGTCAGGCTCGCCGCGCCGATCGTCACCGTCGTCATAGGGCTCCCTCCTTTGGTCTTCTGCGCTCAAGACTGTACCATTGCGGCGCGCCGGGGTAGTGATTGATGGGGAGGGAGAGTGATGACCGGACCGAAGCTGTTCTCACCCATCGCGCTGCGCGAGGTTGCGCTCAAGAACCGCGTCGTGGTGGCGCCGATGCACCAATATTCGGGGGTGCGCGGCTTTCCCACACCCTGGCATCTCATGAATGCCGGCCGGTTCGCCGCTGGCGGGGCCGGGCTCGTCTTCCTGGAATCGACCAAGGTCGAGCGGCGCGGCTGCGGCACGATCGGCGATCTCGGTTTGTGGGACGACGCCTTCATCAACCATTTCCGCCCGATCGCCGACTTCATCCGCCAGCACGGCGCGGTGCCGGGCATCCAGCTTGGCCATGCCGGCCGCCGCGCGCGGCTCGAGCGCCCCTGGGAAGGCGGCAGGCCGCTGGCGCCGTCGCCCGAGATCGCGGATTGGGAGGCATGGGAGATCATCGGGCCGAGCCCGATCTCGGCCGGCGAAGGCGAGCCGCCGCCGCGCGCGCTCAGCACCGCCGAGGTGCAGCAGGCGGTGGCGGCGTGGGGTGAAGCGGCGCGGCGCGCCGAAGCCGCGGGCTTCGAGGTGCTCGAGATCCATGGCGCGCATGGCTACCTCATCCACCAATTCCTCTCGCCGCTCGCCAACCACCGCAGCGACGCCTATGGCGGCTCGGCGTTGAACCGCATGCGCTTTGCCATCGAAGTGGTGGAAGCGGTGCGTGCGCATTGGCCGGCGGAAAAGCCGCTCTTCCTCCGCCTCTCGGTCGAGGACGATGCCGGCTGGGGCCCGGCCGAGAGCGCGGCGCTGGCGCGGCTGGTGAAGCCCAAAGGCGTCGACGTCATCGATTGCAGCTCGGGCGGCATGCTGGGCCGGCCGGTGGTGAGCGCCGGCCCGGTCGGCTACGGCTATCAGGTGCCCTATGCCGAGCGGCTGAAGCAGGAAGCCGAGATCATGACCATGGCGGTCGGCCTCATCGTCCATGCCGATCAGGCCGAGCGCATTCTGCAGCAAGGCCAGGCCGATCTCATCGCCCTCGCGCGCGAGATCCTCTACAACCCCAACTGGCCGATGGACGCGGCACAGAAGCTCGGCATCGACCGGCGCTTCGAGCTGATGCCGCCGCCTTACAGCTATTGGCTCTCCAAACGCGCCGGCAGCGTCAAGGATATGGTGCCGTCGACCTATCGCGCGCCGGCTGCCAGCAGCGCCAATCCGTAGGCAGCCCCTCCCCTGAACCCGTGCTCCGGGGCCTAACTGGCCATTACCGGCGAACCACATCACGACGCCGCTGGCGGGTGACGAGCGTGCGAAACGGTCGGAAGTAAAGGTCGAACAGGGTTGCGAAATCCGCCTCTTTGTTGTCTCCGATGCCGAAGGTCAGCCGCTCGCGCTGCGTCGGCAGGTAGAGCGTTCCCGCCAACCCATCCCAGAGCGTAAAAACCTGCGCCAGGTTCTTATCCCAATGGCACGGCTCAACGCTGTGATGGATCAGGTGGAGCGCCGGGCTGCTGATGTGCCGCCCGATCCAACCCGGAAACATGATCCACACGTGCGAATGTCGAAGATGATAGCCGACGAGGTAAAATACGAACTCGATGGCATTGACGCCGAAAATCGTCATCGCCGGATTTCGAGACCTGCGCTCGCGATCCCGCCAAAGACTGCTCCGACGCTCATGTTCAACAGCACGTCGACGGGATGCATGCGAAAGACAGCAAATGGCGTCAGCACGCGCGCCGAGTGGTGAACTTTGTGAAACTCCCACAAGAGCGGCACCCGATGTTGGGCATAGTGCGCGACGAACAGCGCAGCATCCAGCGCGATGAGCTCAATAATCGTGGCGAGCCAGATTCCGAATGGGCTCAGCGGCCAATGAAGCCCCTCGATTCCGGTACCGATTCGCAGCGCACCGACGAGCGCCGCGTAGGATCCTGCTGCTAAGATTGCGAAGGCGGGCGCAAGCGCAAGGAAAAATCGGCGCGTTGATCAGCCAAACCTTATAATCCGCGATCGCGGACGGATGTACAAAGTTGCGCCACGGCAAGCAGTAGCGCGACAATCCGCGAATGGTCGGACGCCGGGAGCGGCTGACATACACGAGCGCCGCAAGCACAAAGGCTGCCGCCAGATAGAGCCAATACTGTTTTTCCCGCGGCGCGGTCACGATGGACACGACCGGCCAAAGCAGCACCGTCAGGATGGTAGAAGCGTTCTGCATGCCGCAGGTACTTGCTGCTCGAAACCGCCGCTCTATGAGGGGTGAGAACGGGGCCAAATGTCGTGCCGCCGCCGTCCTTTCGGGGGTATTTCCAAAGCACGCCGCGTCAACGTTGGTCTGGCGCAAGCTAACAAAATCTTGACGGGGCGATGCGCGATGCACGGGTCCGACCGTTGGCGCCACTATGGGCCTTCGGACATCCTCTCCAGACCAGGCTAACCCCCTCCCGCTCGCGGGAGAGGGGCTGGGTGAGGGTCTACTCGCGGTAGGACGGGTCTTTGCGGTCGAGCTTGCGCAGCAGGCCCGGCCATTCGAGGAGGCCGTAGCGGCGGATCACCGACGGGTCGTACATGCCGACCGATTTCTGCACAATTTCCGGCGCCATCTCGTTGAGGGCGGTGTTGCAGGCCATGGCCGCGATCTGCGCCTGGCACGAGCGCTCCAGACCATACATGGCGGTGAAGGCCTCGGCGACGCTGGCGCCCACGGTCAAGAGGCCGTGATTGCGCAGGATCATGTAGTTCATCGTGCCAAGGTCGCGGGCGAGCGCGTCGCGCTCGTTGGGATCGCGCTCCGGCCCGTTGAAATCATGATAGGCCAGGCGCGCGCAGAAACGCGTCGCCGTCTGCGTCAGCGGCAGCAGGCCGCATTGCAGCGCCGAGACCGCCATGCCGGCGATGGTATGCGTGTGCATCGCGGCGTTGACGTCGGGCCGCGCGCGATAAAGCGCGCTATGGATGACGAAGCCGGCCTGGTGCAGCCCGTATTCGCCTTCGGGCTGGTACAGCACCTTGCCGTCGAGATCGACCTTGAGCAGCGCGGATGCCGTCACCTCGTCGAACAGCAGCCCGTGCGGGTTGAGCAGGAACTGATCGGGAGCGTCCGGCACCCGCGCCGAAATGTGGGTGTAGATCATGTCGGACATGCCATAGGCATCGCACAGGCGATAGCACGCCGCCAGATCGACCCGCGCCTGCCACTCCGCCTCGCTCACCCGCGAGCGCAGCGGCTTCAAGCGCAAAAGCTGGGGAGAGGCGGTTACCGTCATGGCGTGCTCCTCGTCGCCGGGATCGGACGCAGCGGAGCATAGCGCAGGCCGCCGGCCGCGAACACTGCCCGCGCGGCACGCCCGGCCGGGAAAAGCGGGGTCGCGCCATGGCCCGGATTTCCACAGTGTCGCAGTACATGACGCTGTGAGAAATCCGGGGTAGGGTTCGCGCTGTTGGCGGCGCGGGCGCGGCGGCGTCTCTTAAACCGCAGGGAGGGTTCGATGGGGAAGCATTTGGGCGGGCTCGCGGCGCTGGGCGCAGTGCTGGCGGCGCTGGCCGCCGCGGCTCCGGCAGGCGCGCAGAACGCGGCTTCTCCCGCGCCGGCCGCCAAGCCCGCCGCCTCGCCCCCCGCCGCCAACGCCGCTGCGCCACCGGCTGCGGGCAGCGCCGTTGTTCCGGCGCCGGCCGCAAACCCCGCTGCTCCAGCGCCCGCCGGCGGCGCCGCGGCACCGGCGCCCGCTGCTGGCGCTGCGCCGCCACCTGCCGCCGGCGCTGCCGCCCCGGCACCCGCCGCCGCTGCGCCGGCCCCTGCCATTGACTGGCTTGCCGCGGCCGCGGCGAGCAACATGCAGATCATCGGCCATAGCGACCTCAACGGCGCGGGCAAGGGCGGCGAGGGTCTGGCGCTGCAGCAATACTCGGGCGGCCGCCGCGTGCTCTTCCTCGCGCATGAATCGGGGCCGATGTGCTTCAGCGTCATCGACGTGACCAAGCCGGAGCAACCGACGGTCATCACCCAGGTCCCGGTCGAAGCGGATTTCGTGCGCTGCAACTCGCTGGGGGTGAGCGACACCACGCTGGTGGTCGCGCATCAGACGGAAAAGCCGGGCCAGCCCTATGCCGGGATCGATATTTACGACGTCAGCGATCCGGCGCATCCGAAGAAGCTGTCGCATTTCGATACCTCCGGGCCGCATTCGCGCGGCGTGCATTACGTCTGGTTCACCGACGGGCATTACGCCTATCTGTCGACCGGAGCGCGCGACTTCACGCCGCGCAACCCCGACGACGATCAGTTCCTGATGATCGTCGACGTCTCCGATCCCGAGCATCCGCACGATGTCGGGCGCTGGTGGCTGCCGGGCACGCGGGTCGGCGATGCCGCGGCGGCGCCGCCGCGCGTCGAGTGGCCCGATAGCGGCATCCGCATGCACTCGCTGACGATTCCGAAGGAGCGGCCGGACCGCGCTTATGTCGGCTGGATCGATGGCGGTTGGGTGATCCTCGACATCAGCGACAAGACGCATCCGAAGGCCATCGTTCGCCGCTCCTGGCAGTCGCTCGATTCAGGCTTCGCGCATACGGTGCTGGCGCTTCCCGCGCGCGGCATCGCCATTCAAAGCGAGGAGGCGACCCAGAACAACTGTGCCGACTGGCCGAAACGCAATTGGGTGTGGGACATCGCGAACGAGCAGCACCCCTATCCGCTCGCGCCCTTCCCGCCGGTGCCCGACCAGGCGCAGCTCTGCCACGCCGGCGGGCGCTTCGGCTCGCACAATATCGACATGAACCGGCCGATCGCGACCTCGCGCATGCTGGTGAACACCGTCGTCGGCAGCTACTTCAATGGCGGGGTGCGCGCCTATTCGATCGCCGATCCGTCGCATCCCGTGGAGATCGGCTACATCATCCCGAAGGCGCCGCCCGGCAATACCATGCACACGATCCAGATCAACGACATCTATGTCGATGAGAACGGCCTGATCTATGCGAACGACCGGTTCACGGGCGGCCTCTACATCATCCGCTACACCGGCACGGTCCCGCTCAATTGAAGCGCGGCGACGCCGCGGCCGCGCTCAGCAATGCGGCCGCGGCAGCGCTTCGATCTGCTCCAGCTTGCCGCGAACCGCGTAGTCGCCATAGTCGAACAGCATGTCCTCGGCGATGCCGTTATCGAGGAGGCGCACGCTTTCTTCGTAATCGGGCACGGCGTCGGGCCGCTGCGGCGGATCGATGGCACCTGGCGGCGGGAAGAACGCGAGCCTGACTTTCCAGGAGGGGCGGTTCAGCAGCGGGCTCTCCGGCAGCTTCTCCGCCTCGTCGGCGCCGGGCGCGAGCCGCGGCCCGATCACCGCGGTGATCTGGCCGGCGCTTTCCACATCTGATCCGTCGAAGACGTGGCGCGTCACCAGGTGGTCGCCGGCTTCCGCGCGTGCGACGAGGAGCCTGGTATGGGCCGCCGGGAACAACGTCCCGGGCGGCAGCGACAGCACCGTCTCCTGCGGCTTGGTGAATTCGGCGACGCCGGGCCGCCCGGGAGGGCCGAGCCTCGCCCGGCCTTTGATCTCGTCGAAGGGCCTGTCGGACTCGGCCTGGCGCAGCGCGAATTGGAAGTGCTGCCCGTCCTTGGCTTCCCAGCTGACGAAGTTCGAGAAGGTGTCGAGCGTGTCGTTGCCGGGGTCGTCCCGGCTGTATTGCAGCCGCAGGTAGAAGTGTTCCTGTTCCGTCCAGCCGCTGCAGGTCTCGTCCCATTCGTCGAGCATGACCCCGCCGGCGCCGACGACGTCGCTGCTCGATTGGGTCGATTGCAAGCTGAGATTATAGCGCGCGCGATAGGGCACCATGTCCGCGGCGATAGCGGCCTTGCCGAGCAGCAAGGCCAAGGCGACGGCGCCGAGGAGGCGCGCAGGCGGTGAGTTCATAACGATAATCGTTCTCCGAAGCGCCAGAGCCCAGTCTAGAGTTTTCGCGGGGATTCGTCAGGGGCCAAAGCGGCCGGGTCGCGCCTCGCCCCGCGGCAGAATGTCCGCCGGCCTTGTTCTATGCAGCGACCGGACGCGGCGTCCCCGGCGAAAGGGTGCGCTTTTTCAACTCAGGGGGAACACGTCGACCCGGTCCGCATCCCCACCGGTGTTGCGGTTGCCGAGCGCGCGGACGATGATGCGCACCCGCGGAATGCCGCGGGACATGAGATAGCGGCGCAACGCCAGCGCGCGCGCGAGCGACAGGCGCTGCGCCCGCGCCTCGCGGTCGCTGCCGCCGGCAAAGCCCTGCAGCTCGACGCGCAGGTTGTGATGAGCGGCAAGGCGTGCGGCAACACCATCGAGCAGCGGCTGAGCGGCCGGCGGCAGCGCCGTGCTTTCGGGCGGGAAAGCGACGGAGCCGAGCGGCGCCTCGACGTCCGCTCGGCCTGGCACAGCGCCGAGAGCGGCGAGCGACAGGATCAGCGCCGCCATCGCCAGAGCACGTTTTGCAGCAGAAGCGATCATGGATCGGCTTTGCAAACGCGGCATTCGTGCCTGCCCAATGGTCAACGCGCGAGCGCCGATTTCAGTTCGTCCTCATCGGTTCTAGGCGAGGAGAACGCGCGCCATCCCTGCGCGGCCCGACGACATCCGCGGCGCTCAGCGCGGTGCGGGCTGACAATGCGGGCAAAAATAGCCGGTCCGGCCGCCGGATTTGAGCGTGGCGATCGGGCCGCCACAGCGCGGACAGCGCCCGCCCTGCTTGCGCTGCGGCAGCAGGAAGCCGCGCGGCAGCCGTTCCAGCATCTGCTCCGAGCCGGCGCCTTCGCGCACCGCGGTCTCCAACGCGTATCGCATTTTGTTAAAAAGCCGCTGCAGCGCGGCGCGGTCGAGCGCCTTCGTGGGCGTTTTCGGATGGAGCTGCGCTTGGAACAGTATCTCGTCGGCATAGAGATTGCCGATGCCGGCGACGAGCGCCTGATCCATCAGCGCCGATTTCACGTCGCGCTTCGTCGCCTGGAGCGCGTGTGCGAAGTCGTCGGCGCTGAACCCTGGGTCGAGCGCATCGGGGCCGAGCCCTTCGCGCGCGACGAAAGCGTCGACATCGGGCACCAGCTCGACGCTGCCGATGCGGCGTGGATTGACATAAGCCAGGTGTCCATCGCCGGCGAAATCGAGGCGCAACCGGTCATAAGGCGGCTCCTCGGCACCATTCCCGTAGTATTGCAGCGAGCCGTTCATGCCGAAATGCAGGACGAGCCAGCCGGTCTCGCCGAGGTCGATGAGGAGATACTTGCCGTACCGCCGCGACGCCGTGAGCCGCGCGCCCTTGAGCCGCGCCGCCAATTCGGCAGGCGCGGACTTGCCGATGATGCGGCGGTCGTTGACGACGGCGGCGTCGATCCGCCGCCCGAGGCTGGTGGCGTCGAGATGGTGCTTGAAAATCTCGACCTCCGGTAGCTCTGGCATTCATGCCTCGTCAGCTCGCAGTTTCCCGGCGGCGGCGCATCGCCTTCACCATGATGGAACGCGTAGGGCGCGCTTCGCGTCTCGAAAAACACGGCGATTCCCAAGGTTTTTTCCGCAGTCCCCGCGAAAGCGGGGACCCAGAGCCATGCGCCCCAGTCATCGCATCTGGAGCACTGGATGCCCGCTTTCGCGGGCAAGGCGAAAATTGAGACATAGCGTCGCTGCGCGATTTGCACGCTCCGTCGCGCCTTCGCGGGGACGACGCTAGC
>Ga0335074_10017851_pt1 | contig 10013 bp, 9 predicted proteins | sample Lox_Sample_23_FD_206715 | JGI IMG/M metagenome (GOLD analysis project Ga0335074, IMG submission 206715) | Soil microbial communities from Loxahatchee National Wildlife Refuge, Florida, United States - Lox_Sample_2.3 | ecosystem: Environmental > Terrestrial > Soil > Wetlands | place: USA: Florida...
GCTTCATGACGCCTTTCCCTGGATGGAGTCTCGCCCGGCCACGAGGGCGGCCTCTAACCAGCCCTCGCTCCTGCTACGAACTGACCACCGCCGAATCGACATTACGGCGGGCTGCGATCTCAATCTCGTAAGTATCCGATCCGCGTCCTGCGACGCGAGGCCGACCGGGAACGACACGGCCCGACGGTCGCGGCTGGCATCAACCCTTCAGCGCGCCCGAGACAAGTCCCCGCGCGTAGTACTGCTGCAGCCCGACGTAGACGACAATGCACGGGAAGCTGTTGCGCATCACGTACATTCCGCGCAGTGTCTGGCAGTTGGCGAACGTCAGGTGCGTCAACGTACTCGCGGACAGCGCGGTCGAGACCGCCGACCTCTGCTGCAGGGACCGGAAGACGTCCCTGGCCAGCGGCACCACGAAGATCACGCTGATGATCACTCCGGCGGCGAAGAACCAGGTTAGCTTCCCTGGCTGTAGCCGTGACGGAGCGCCGACCGGGGCCCTGGCCAGTCCGTGCCTTGCGCCAGGTGGGCGCCGTCGGACGCTTTCTGGCCGCCACCTGGGCCACCGGCCGGGTCGCGGACTGCGTCACCGTCATGCCCGAGATTCATGACTGTCGGGGGCAGACTCCTGCGAGACTGCCCGCTCGTACCGCGTCCCGGAATTTCAGGCTGGAAACGCGGCACGAGCGCGCCAGTCAGGACTTCACGCTCTGCAGTGTGGCGTTGATGCCGGACTGCCTTTTCGGATTCCCGGCATCGAGATTGTGGCTGTAGACCGCGTCCTCGAAAGTCTTGAACCACGGCGAATCGGGCTCGTTGAACACGGCGTCATAGGCCAGGGCGTACTTGGCCGACCTCTCCGGGTCTCGAAGTCCGCACCCTGGTGAGGCCGTCCTGGGTCCGGGCATCGACAGGGACCAGATGCTGGCCAGCTAGCGGGTGTCGTCGTTGGGCGGGGACGGGTGGAGCACGAACTTGAGCTTCTTGTGAGTGGTGTCGAGCTCCTTGACCAGGGCGATCGTCGGGCCGTCGGTCGCCTGGCGGGCCTAGAAGTGCACTATGTAGGCCAGCGTCCCGCTGATGCCGTTGGACTCGGGTAAGTAACGGTAGCCCGGTGGTCTATGCGGTGACGGAGTCGCCGGACAGCGACGAGCCCGCGATCCTGCCCGACGATTATGGCGGTGGTCAGCGTTGCGGCGCAACATTTCGTACAGTCCGGGAGCTGCCGCTCGGGAGCATCACCGGTCCGGAACGATTCCTGGATGCCGGCAAGCTGGCGGGCGTACGCTGTGATGCGGCGAGTGGCGCGGAGGATGTGTCGCCGCACGACCTGCTCTACAGGGAGTGGAGCGAGAGCTGCGGGCGCGCGGGGCATACATCCGGCTGCGCGATGCCCGACGTCGAGGCAATCTTCTGCCGCAGCGATCAGACTTCCCGCGGAGTCGCTGACACTGCGCCCGCTCAGCCGGCAGGTGCCGCGCGACATTGCGCTGATCGGCTTCGACAGCTGGGAGCCGATGGCGCTCGATGCCGAGCCTCCGTTGACGAGCCCCGACATGTGCCCTGAGGACGTCGGCCGGGTCGCGGCGGGGCGTCTCCTCGCGGCCATCAATGACGAACCCAATCGCGGGATCCACGCAGTGCCCTGCCGTCTCGTCGTGCGGGTATCGACAAACCTGCTGATCCGGCGGAGCGCGAGGTCGCTGGTCCGGTCTCCTGATCTGGTTGCCTAGTCCGGTGCCTGATCCTGCCTGCCCGGCGCGCCAGGGAACCCAGGCCGGGCAGGACCAGGCGGTCTGCGCTAGCTGTCGCGTGCGAATGTCCTGAGCACATTGTTAGCGCTAACATGTTGGTCGGCAACCGATTGCCGCGAAAACGGCATACTTTCTCGGCCGGATCTGCGTGATATCCGCGCTGCGATGTGTCGCGCTGACTGAGTTATAGTTTGCACGGCTCCGGCGCCGCACCGGCGGAGCGCGGGGTCCGGAGGCCGGCCAGAGGGGGCGCTGTGGCAGCTTCTGCGGGTGGTCAGCCGCCCCGGCCTCTGATGGTCGACGTCGCACGACGCGCCGGTGTGTCACACCAGACGGTTTCCCGGGTGCTGAACGATCATCCGAATGTCAGCGCCCAAACGCGCGCCGACGTGCTGGCTGCCATTCACGATCTGGGTTACCGGCGCAATGCCGCTGCGCGGACGCTAGTCACCGGGCGCACGAACGCACTCGGCGTGGTCAGCTTCGACACGACTCTGTACGGTCCGGCATCGATGCTGTACGGGATCGAGCGGGCTGCCCACCCGGACTACTCGGTCGCGATCGCCAGCCTCCCCGGTTTCGATCGACGGTCGCTACTCGAGGCGGTGGAACGGTTCCTGGGCCAGGCCGTCGAGGGGATCATCGTCATCGCGCCGGAGACCACGGCAGTGGCTGCGCTCGGCGGGCTGGCAGCCGGCATCCCGCTGGTCGCCGTCGGCTGCCTGCCGAGCGTGCCGCTTCCCTCGGTGGCGATCGACAACCGCGCCGGTGCCGCCCTGGCGACGCGTCACTTGCTTGATCTGGGTCACCGGACGGTCTACCACCTGGCCGGACCGGATACCTGGATGGATGCTCAGGAACGGATCGCAGGCTGGGGCGAGGCACTGAGCGAAGCTGGTGCGGCCGAACCAGAGCTGTTCCGTGGCGACTGGTCTGCACGCTCTGGTTACGAACTCGGTCACCGGATGTCGGCGATCCCCGACCTGAGCGCCGTGCTGTGCGCCAACGACCCTATGGCGCTCGGGCTGCTGCGTGCCCTAGCCGAGCGCGGCCGGAAGGTGCCGGGCGAAGTCAGCGTGGTCGGCTTTGACGATATCCCGGAGGCACCGTATTTCCTTCCGCCGCTGACCACGGTTCGCCAGGACTTCGGCGAGCTCGGCCGGCGCGCGGTGCACCTGCTCATGGATCACATCGCGTACGGAGGTAAGGCGGGGCCGCTACTGCCGCTTTCGCCCGACCTCGTCGTCCGGGCCAGCACGGCGCCCCCGCGGTCTGCCTAGCGCATACGCCGATGGCAGCCGCACCTGTCCAAGTGCCCCTGCCAGGCGCGATCTGATCGGTCCTCGCGTCCTCCTAACGGGTCTGGCTGGCCGATTCCCGCAGTGCTTCTTGTAACGATATGGAAACGCTGGGAGATTTGCCCCGCGGAGGGTTGACTACTGCAGGGCTGTCGCTCAATCTAGCGGATGTTAGCGCTCACAATCGTGATGTTAACGCTCACAATCGCAGTATCACGTAGTGCAGATCACGCACTGTCGGCAAGAAGTCCCAGTTAAGGAGACCGGTCAGTGCATGAGATCCATCAGCAGATGAGGAACTAACCGTGGTACCTGAAGCTACCGCGGCTGCGCGCACTCGCGTGATGACCGACGTGGCCCTGCTTGCTCAGGCGGGCGGCGCGTCGTGACGGCGAAAGGAGGCCGGGCCGTGGCGGCTGACCAGACCGAGAATGCTGGCCAGTCCGCACTCACGCTGTCCCTGCGGCCTGGCGCGGACTACGAGGCTCGTGGCATCGTGAAGAGTTTTGCCCACGTGAAAGTCCTGCGACAAGTTGGCGTTCATTTCCGGCCTGGCGAGATTCATGCTCTCGTCGGCGAGAACGGCGCCGGCAAGTCGACCTTGCTCAAAATCATGGCCGGCGTGTACTCACCTGATGGCGGCAGCCTCGTGCTGGGCGGGACCACCATGTCGGCGCTCAGCCCGCGAGAGGCTCAGCGCCACGGGATCTGGCTCGTCCCGCAGGAGCCGCGGCTCATGCCAGACCTGTCGGTAGCCGAGAACTTGTACCTCGGCGCATTGCCGACTGGCCTCCTGGGCAGAGTCGCCTGGCGCCGCATGAATGACACCACCGGGGAACTGACCTCCTCCGTCGGGCTGCACGTCAGCCCGCGCGCGGCCGCTGCACAACTGTCACTCGCGCAGTCGCAGCTGCTTGAGTGTGCGCGCGCGCTGTCGCGCGGCTGCGGGATCATCTTCTTCGACGAGCCGACGTCACCCCTGACGGCGCACGATGCCGACCAGTTGTTTTCGCTGATGAACCAGCTACGGACCCGCGGCTTGACGCTGGGGTTCATCAGCCACCGCCTCGACGAGGTGGACGCAATCAGCGACAAGATCACCGTCCTTCGGGATGGCACTGTGATCGCGAGCGAACACAGTGGTGTTCTGACACGTCAGCAAATCGTCAGCGCGATGATCGGCCGCGAGATCACTGTGTCGCGCCGACACGAGCACGTGTCCAAGCCGGGACCGGTCATGCTGGAGACCGAGGCTCTCTCCTCTCCGCCCGAGGTCAAGGAGATCTCCGTGCAGGTGCACTCGGGTGAGATCGTGGGCATGGCCGGGCTCGTTGGCAGCGGGCGCACCGAGTTCGCCGAGACGGTGTTCGGCATTCGCAGACCGTCAGCCGGCAAGGTCCGCGTCGGCGGCCGGGACATCACCGGTGCCAGCCCGCGGGCGTGCATCGACGCTGGCCTGATCTACCTTTCTGAGGACCGCGGACGCAACGGGATATTCGCCGACGTCGACATCATCCGGAACATCACCTCCGCGGTCCTGGGCAGGCTGCCGCGACGGGCAAAGATCTTTATCCGACCGGGGCTGGAGCGGGAAATGGCGCAGCTCGGTGCCAGGCAAACGGACCTGCGAGCCAGCTCGCTCGGCGCGCCTGCCAGGACTTTGTCTGGCGGTAACCAGCAGAAGACACTGCTGGCCCGCTGGATGCTCACCGATCCGCGCGTGGCGATCTTGGATGAGCCGACGCGCGGCGTCGACATCGGCGCCAAGGAGAGCATCTACCAGATCACTGCGAGGCTGGCCGCGGGCGGGCTCGCGGTTCTGGTGATTTCGTCGGAGCTTGAAGAACTCGTACGCCTATGCCACCGCGTCTATGCCGTCTATGAAGGACAGATCGTCGGCGAACTCGCTGGTTCTGAGATCACCCTGGATGCCCTCGGGCAGCTCGTGGTAGGTGCGGCATGACGGCGGCGCAGACGATTGAGACAAGCCCGGCGCCGCGGCAACTGCAGCGACCTACCCGGCAATTGACGGCGCTGCTGCGCCGTCGCGAGACTCTCCTGATCGCGCTCATGGCCATTGTCATCGCCATCAGCACTGGGGCACATCCCTACTTCTGGGCTGCCGGTAACTTCGGCTCTATCCTCGCTGACTCGATGGTGATCACGCTGCTTGCCCTCGGCGAGACTTTCGTGATGCTAGGACGCGGAATCGACCTGTCCGTGGGCGTCATCATGGGCTTGGCGGCGATCACTGTCGGTTTCCAGATCCAGGACCATGGCATGACCCTGCTGCCGGCCCTGTTTCTCGGCGCGGCCGTAGGTGTTGCTCTCGGGATCGGCAATGCCCTGCTGGTGGCGGCGATGCGCCTCCCACCGATCATCGCCACACTGGGCACCCTCGGCGTGTACTCGGGTCTGGAGTTCGTCGTCACCAACGGGAATCAGGTCAACACCATCCCTAACGAGTTCACCAATCTGGCTAGCAATCAGGTGCTGCCGGGTATCCCGGAGATCTTCCTGTACTCCCTTCCGCTGATACTGATCGCCGCCCTGGTCCTGCGGCACACCGTTTTCGGCCGCTCGGTCTACGCCGTCGGCGACGATGCTGAGTCGGCGTATCGAGCCGGCATCCCCGTCCGGCGTGTCCTGTTCGCCACCTATGTCATCGCCGGCCTGCTCAGCGGGCTGGCCGGAGTCGTCTTCCTGATCTACACCAGCGGAGCATCAGCGACAACCGGCGTCAACGACAACCTCACCGCGATAGCCGCCGCCCTGATCGGCGGCACTGCTCTTACCGGCGGTCGCGGCGGGGCATTCGGTGCGCTGGTCGGCAGTGTCTTCCTCACCCTGACGCTGACCGCCATGAGCTTCTTCCCCGAGATCTCGGACGTGTGGCAGCCAGCCGGCGTCGGCGTGCTCGTTCTGCTGGCCGTCCTGTCCGATCGCCGCGCCCGGCAGGCAAACTTCACTGCCCGTCCGAGGCTACGGAGGCTGTTCCGATGACGGCAATGCTGGAACTGCCGAAGCGCTGGCGCCTGCCCGGCTGGGGCTCGTGGCTGGCGGCGGCGCTTGTTGCCGAGCTGATCTTCTTCACTCTGACAACCAGGCATTTTGCCGGAGGCGGCACCGGCATGCTCGATTTGTCAGAGCAGTTCGCTCCAACTGGCGTCCTCTCGCTGGGCTCAGCCCTGGTGATACTCACCGGCAACATTGACTTGTCCGTCGCCGCCAACGCGAGCCTGGCAGCTGTGGTGGCAGGCATAGCGCTCGACCACGGCATGGGAACTGCGGTCGCGGTGCTGCTCGCGATCGCGGCGGGGACTGTCGTCGGCATCTTTAACGGCATTGCGGTAGCGGTTCTCGGGATCGACTCACTGCTGGTCACGCTGGCAACGCAGTTCATCGTCACCAGCATCGCCACGTCCGCGGCCGGGCAGTCGCCGCCGGGGACGCTCAAGCCGTTCCCCGTCTCGTTTCAGGCAATCGGACAGGGATCCGTCGCCGGCATTCCGAACGCACTGCTGATCTTCCTCATCCTCGGCCTAGCCGTGATCGTTGTCGTCGGCTACACGACCTTCGGCCGATCGACAGTGCTCGTCGGCTACAACCGCCGTGCCGCCGACTACACCGGCGTCGGCAGCCTTGGCACCGTCATCGGTGTCTTCATGATCAGCGGTGCGGTGGCCAGTCTGGCGGGCGTGCTGTTCGCGGCTTACTACAACTCGGCTGTGCCTGAGAACGCCGCCGTTTTGCTCCTTCCTGCCATCACGGCCGTCGTCCTTGGCGGAGTGGACATCTTCGGCGGACGCGGCCGGATAGGGGAGGTGATCGTTGCGGCGCTCCTGCTGGGGTACTTGAGCCAGGGCATGCTGCTCTCGGGCGACAGTTCGCTGGCGGTCACCATGGTCACGGGCCTGGTGCTCATCGGTGCCCTGGTGCTCAAGATCTCGCTGGAGCGCAATAACCGCGAGCTGCTGGCGGCGAGGATGCGTCAGATTCAGGGCTCCTTCTTGCGCCCGGAGCGGCCTGGCTAGCGGCCTGTGCGGGCGAGCCGCACTCGCTGATCGCCGCTCGGCTGGCCTAGATCCGATCGGACCAATGTTCATGTGTACACAGTAACGGTACGAATATTCCCAAAAACCCCGCAATTAGCACTGGGAACGGAGAGGACTGACATGCACTGGACCAAGAGAACCGCGCGCAGGCCGGCGATGTTCGCCGTCCTGCTGGTGGCCGCCGCTGCCGCTACGGCGATCGCCGGCTGCTCAGCGAGCACCCCCACCAACAAAAAAACTGCGGCCTCGAGCCCGCACTCCGCCAAGACACACATCACGGTCGCCATCGTGCCGAAGCTACTAGGCCTGTCGGTTTTCGAGGCGAACGTTCAGGGCGCCAAGGAGATAGCACCGAGCCTTAACGAGTCCATCGACTACACGGCATCGGTGGACGCCAGCGGCCCTGATCAGGCCGCGGTCATCATGGGCCTCGTCAATAGCAATAATCCGCCCAATGTCATCGCCTACTCGGCTAACGACCCGACGTCTGAGGTCCCTGCCCTGCTTGCTGCGAAGAAGGCCGGCATTAACCTCGATCTTTCGCGATCTTGAGTCCGTGACTTGATCCGTGGCTGGCCGGCTGTTTTCAGCGGTGGGCCGACGGCGGCTTGCCCGGCTGTCGCGCCGGGTGGGCGGGGTTCCACGGGCCCGGGTGTTCCTCCTTCGGGGTTGCAGGGATGGCGGGATCGCTATCAGCCGGGCGCCATCGCCTGCAGTCGGCCGACGGCAGCGGTGATCGTGGCGGCCCATGGCCATCGGGCGGCCAGGCGCAGGCGTAGCTTGCGGCTGCCGCGGGCGATCCGGCCGGCGCAGCTGAACAGCCGCAGCCGCAGTCGTTTCGGTTCCCAGCGGCGGGCTTCTCCGTGCAAGGCGAGCAGCTGGGTCCAGGCGATCAGCTCGCAGGCCAGGGCGGTGATCTGGCACCAGACCTGGTTCTGGTCAAATCCGTGCAGGGGCAGGCTGCGCAGCCCGGTGTCCTTGGCGCAGCGGATGCGGTCCTCGCACCGGGCGCGCTGGCGGTGCCGTAGTTCCAGGTCGGCGAGCTGTCCGGTGCGGGTGGAGGTGGCGAAGCAGGTCAGGCGGTGCCCGTCGATGTCGGTGAACCGCAGCTGGGCGCCCGGGTGGGGGCGTTCCTTGCGGGCGATGACCCGCATGCCTTCCGGCCAGGAGGACAGGTCCAGCAGGCCGGTGACCTCGGCGACCCGGGCGCCGTCACGGACGCCGCCGTCACTGTCATAGGCCGGCGTCCACGCCCGGGCGGGGATCTTGCCGATCGCGGCGGCGATGTCATCGGTGATGGTGAACCCGACCGAGTAGGCCAGCCGCCGTGACGGCGCGGTCAGCCAGTCCAGGAAGCCGTGCGTGCCGCCGGCGGAGTCAGTCCTGATCAGCACCCGCCTGCGGGTGGCCGCCGGGAGCTGGGCCAGCGCCGCTTTCGTCGCGGTGATGTGGTCAGCGGCGGTGTTCGAGCCGGCGTTGCCGGGCCGCAGCATGATGGCCAGCGGCTCCCCGTTCCCGCCGGCACCGTGGTCGGCGAACACGGTCAGGGGATGGAATCCGTACCCTTTCTTCCATGTCGGCGCGGCCTGTTCCTTGTCGCTGTGCGCGGTGACCAGCGTCGCGTCGATGTCGGCGATCAGCAGCCCGTCTGCGCCGGGAGCGTCCGGGCCAGCCAGCTGCCAGGCCCGCCCGCGCGCGGCGGCCCTGGCTTTCCCGATGGCCTTCAGCGCGGCCGGCGCATCCGCTGCGAGCCGGGTGACCAGCCGGGAGATGACAGGGTCGGATGCCACCGGGCCGAACAGCGCCGGCTCGGCGCGCAGCACCCCGGCGTCCGCCAGGCAGTCCCCGCCCAGCGCGACCGCCATGGCCAGGTCCAGCACGACCTTGCCCGGATCATGCACTGTCCGCGGCAACCGCCACCGGCCAAGCTCGCGTGACAACCCGGCCTGCAGTCCTGTCACCCGGGCCGTCTCGGTCAGCAGCAGCCCGCCCGCGTGGGACACGATGCCCGTGCCGTCGTCAGAGACCGTGAACTTCGGGCGGCGGGCTGTATTCTGCATGTGAAAAGTGCCTTCGGCTTGGCTCGGATAAGACCCTCAGCAAGTCCTATCCTTCCAGCTCAAAGGCACTTTTTGCTTGACCGACGCGGCTTCAGCCCAGGCCGCCACGAAAGGCCGAGGTTAGCGCCTCCGGCGCACGGCGGGCTGCCGTACAAGGGCCGTGCCGACAACGGACGTCATCGATAGCCATCGACGTACGTCTGCGCGGGCGCACAGACGGCGCCATCCTCCCTGACGCCCAGTCTTGAGCCGAGCAAGATCACCGTCAAGGGCGCTCCCTACGCTCGCGTCACTCCGTGATGGCGCTGCGCGCCACCCTGGACTGCGATCTTCCTCGATTCAGCCGAGCGCCAATCGGGACGATGGACAAATCTGGCACTCGCTAAGGCAGGCCTGCTCAGTCGTCGGCCGTGCCAAGGTCTCGTCGCATCAAAACCGCCATTTGATCGATCGCTGCGAGAGCTTCTATCGGCAGCGCCGAACCCAGCGCCTCTGGCGATGAGGCGAGTCCAGGCCCGATGGTGTTGTTGGTCTCGTTTATGTACCTCATGAAGAACCTCTCGGCCTCATTCGCCAGAGCGGTGATCTCCCTAGGCGCGACGAGCCCCACCTCGCTCACCGCATCGAGCATTTGTGATCTCTGCTCATGCAGCCGCGCGCGTGCTGCCAGTCGCTCGTCCTGGGACGAAGCTCTGAGCATCTCCCCACGATGCATAATGACCGCTGGGATCATGCCCTTGAACGACGCGTGGCAGGAGGCATAGATCCTTCGTTTAACAGCAAGTTGCTAGCGGCCACGAGAAAATCCCGGTGTGCGGCCAGTTAGGTCCCGCTGTGCGGTCA
>Ga0335074_10017853_pt1 | contig 10012 bp, 9 predicted proteins | sample Lox_Sample_23_FD_206715 | JGI IMG/M metagenome (GOLD analysis project Ga0335074, IMG submission 206715) | Soil microbial communities from Loxahatchee National Wildlife Refuge, Florida, United States - Lox_Sample_2.3 | ecosystem: Environmental > Terrestrial > Soil > Wetlands | place: USA: Florida...
TCGCCCCAATAGGGCCGGTCCAAGGCCCAGCCCACTTCGAGGCCGGGCCAGCCCTCCGGCTGCCACAGGCCGATGCGCCCGAGGAACGCGCCGTCGGTTTTGCGCTCGACGACCCAGAAGCCATAGCCGCGCAGCGCCCAGTGTCCGATGATGAAGGCCAGCGCCCGCCACGTATCGGCGCGCGAATGCACGCCGCCGATGAAGCGCATGACCTCGCCATCGGCCATCATCCGGCAAAGCGGTTCGAAATCCTGGTCGCGCCAGCCGCGCAGGCGGAGGCGCTCAGTCTCGAGCGTGGGGATAGCGTCCATGCGCGGCGCTAGCCTCCGCGTCCGAGCCAATCCTCGATCAGCCGGCGCGCGATCGAATCGCGGCGCGGCATGCGGAATTCGTCATCATCCTGGTGGGTCAGCAAAAAGCTGCGATCGAACCATTGCGCATCCTGCAGCTCGCTGTGATCGACGCGGATCTCCGTCGTCCGCGCGCGGGCGTGGAAGCCCAGCATGATCGAGGCCGGGAACGGCCAGGGCTGCGAGGAATGGTAGGCCACCTGGTCGACGCGAATCGCCGTCTCCTCCTCGACCTCGCGCGCCACGGCTTCTTCGAGGCTTTCGCCCGGCTCGACGAAGCCCGCCAAGGTCGAATGCATCCCGGCGAGCCAGACGCGCTGGCGTCCCAAGAGGCAGCGGTCGCCATCATGCACCAGCATAATCACCGCCGGGTCGGTGCGGGGAAAGTGCGGCGCGTTGCATGATGGGTTGGTGCAGCGCCGGACATGGCCGCCTTCCTCGCTGCGCGTCGCGCTGCCGCAGACGCCGCAGAAGCGATGGCGGCTGTGCCAATAGGTGATGCCGCGCGCATAGGCGAGGAGCGAGCCCTCGTGCCGCGCGAGCAGCGGCCCGACCCGCCGCAGATCGGTGAACTCGAACGGCACCTCGCCGCGCAGCGCCTCGAGCGGCGTCTCGACATGGCTCAAATCGACGGCGAAAAAGGCGCGCTCCTCAACCATGCCGAGCAGCACGCACTCACCCTCGGCGATGACATTGTGGTGCTGGAGAAAGGCGGCTTGCGGCGCCGCGCCGGCGAGGCTCAGCACCAGATTCTGGCTGCGCCAGACGGGAACGAAGCGGCTCTCGGGATCGGTGAGGCGCGCGGCCAGCCAATCCGGGTCCTTGCGCCGCCAGCCGGCGCGGTCGACGATGCCTGCCGCGGCGTAAAAGTTGGGGGCTTTCATCTCGGCCGAGACACTGGCACATGGAGCGGCCCCGGGGCAAGCGGCGGCTCCGTCGCGGCGCCGCCCCCATCCCCCGCGGCGAACGGCCTTGCCGGTCCCGCCGCCGGACCTGATATAGTGGCCCTGGGAGGCTGGCGGTGGACAGGTCCCTCGCCAACCCGGTCAGGTCCGGAAGGAAGCAGCCGTAACGAGTTTCGGTCTGGGTCGTCGTCCAGCCTCCCACCGGCTTCCCCTGACGCCATGCTTAACAAATCCGATGAGCTGTCATGACTGAGCCGGGCGCCCCTTACCGCGTCCTGGCGCGCAAATACCGGCCGAGCACCTTCGCCGAGCTGATCGGCCAGGAGGCGATGGTGAAGACCCTCACCAACGCCATTGCTACCGGCCGCATCGCGCATGCCTTCATCCTCACCGGTGTCCGCGGCGTCGGCAAGACCACCACGGCCCGCATCCTGGCGCGCGCGCTCAACTGCGTCGGCCCCGACGGCAGCGGCGGGCCCACCATCGCGCCCTGCGGCCAATGCGAGCCCTGCCGCGCCATCGCCGAGGACCGGCATGTCGATGTGATGGAGATGGACGCCGCCTCACGCACCGGTGTCGACGATATCCGCGAGCTCACCGACGGCGTCCGCTACAAGCCGGTAGCGGCACGCTACAAGATCTACATCATCGACGAAGTGCACATGCTGTCGAAGAACGCCTTCAACGCCTTGTTGAAGACGCTCGAGGAGCCGCCGGCCGACGTCATCTTCATCTTCGCCACCACCGAGATCCACAAGGTGCCGATCACCGTGCTGTCGCGCTGCCAGCGCTTTTCGCTGCGCCGCGTGCCGGTCGAGCTGCTGATCGAGCATTACCGCGCCATCGCCGAGCAGGAAGGCGTCGCGGCCGAGCCGGCAGCGATCGCGCTGATCGCGCGCGCCGCCGATGGCTCGGTGCGCGACGGGCTGTCGCTGCTCGACCAGGCGATCGCGCTGGGCGGCAATGGGATCGCCGAGAGCGCGGTGCGCGACATGCTCGGCATCGCCGATCGCAGCCTTGTCTTCGACCTCTTCGAGACGGTGCTGCGCGGCGATGCCGCCGATGCCTTGCGGCGGATGGGCGTGCTCTATGAGGGCGGCGCCGATCCGCTGATGGTGCTGCAGGATCTGCTCGAGCTCGCGCATTTCATCACCCGGCTGAAGCTCGTGCCGGGCGCCGGCGAGGACGATCCCGCGCTCGCCGGCGAGCGTCAACGCGGCTTGGGCCTGGCCCAGCGCTTGGGCTTGCCGGTATTGGCGCGCGCCTGGCAGATGCTGCTCAAAGGCATCGCCGAGGTGCAGACCGCGCCGTCGCCGCTGCAGGCGGCGGAGATGGTGCTGGTACGCCTCGCTTATGTCGCCGATCTGCCGGCGCCCGCCGATCTCGTCCGCGAGCTGCAGCGCGGCGGTGAGCCTGGCGCGGCCGCGCCCGCCCGCGCACCAGCACCAGCGCCGGCGGCGAGCCTCGGCGGTCCGCGTGTCGCGCTTCCCGCCGAGAGCGGCGGCAGCGCCGCGCCTCGCCTCGCCTTGAGCGAGCCGGCCGCAGCGCCGGCCTTGCCGCAGCCGCAGAGCTTCCTCGAGGTGATCGAGCTGTTCGACCGGAACCGCGAGGCGATGCTGCGCTGGCATCTCTACGCCCATGTCCATGTCGTCAGTTTCGAGCCCGGGCGCATCGAATTCCGTCCGGGCGAAGGCGCGCCGCGCGAGCTGCCGAACCGGCTCGGCCAGCTCTTGACGGAGTGGACGGGGACGCGCTGGATCGTCACCGTCTCCCGCGAGGACGGGCAGCCGACCTTGCGCGAGGAGGCGGAGGCGCGCGACGCTTCGCTCAAGAACGAGGCGGCGCAGCATCCGCTCGTGCGCAAGGTGCTCGAAGCCTTTCCCGGCGCGCGCATCGAGGCGGTGCGCGAGCTCGGCCAGGCCGAACCGGCCGAGAGCGACGAGGAATCCGGCGAAGGAGATGAGTTCCGATGAAGAATCTCGGACAGATGATGAAGCAGGCGCAGCAGATGCAGGCCAAGATGGCGGAGATGCAGGCGCGCCTCGATCAAGTCGAGATGACCGGCGCCGCCGGCGCCGGCATGGTGCAGGTAACGCTGACCGGCAAGGGCGAGATGCGCAAAATCACGATCGACAAGTCGCTGGTCGATGCCAACGAGGTCGAAGTGCTCGAGGACCTCATCGTCGCCGCCTTCAACGACGCCAAGCAGCGCGTCGAGAGCCACGTCGCCGAGGAAATGAGCAAACTCACCGGCGGCCTGAAGCTGCCGCCGGGGATGAAGCTGCCGTTTTGAAGTTGTCGGTTTTGAGTTGTCAGTCGTCAGTTCTCAGTTGTCAGCCCAACGGACAACTGAGAACTGATGACTGAGAACTGACAACTCGCAACGCGCCATGGCTGACCTGACCCACCTCATCCAACTCCTCGCCAGGCTGCCGGGGCTCGGGCCGCGCTCGGCGCGGCGGGCGGCACTGTTCCTGTTGAAGCGGCGCGAGAGCTTGATGGAGCCGCTGGCCGCTTCCATGGCGGAGACGGCGCGGCGGATCCGGCCCTGCGGCATCTGCGGCAATCTCGACACGCTCGACCCGTGCGCCGTCTGCCGCGACCCCGAGCGCGATGCCGGCCTCGTCTGCGTCGTCGAGGATGTCGCCGATCTCTGGGCGATCGAGCGTACCGGCGCTTATGCCGGCCGCTATCACGTGCTCGGCGGCACGCTGTCGGCGCTGGAAGGCATCGGCCCCGAGGAGCTGCATATCGACGCGCTGATCGCGCGTTGCAGCGCGGGCGGCGTGCGCGAGGTCATTCTCGCCATGAACGCCACCGTCGAAGGCCAGACCACGGCGCACTACATCATCGACCGCCTCGCCGGCAGCGCCGTTGCCGTCTCGCGCCTCGCCCATGGCGTGCCGGTCGGCGGCGAGCTCGATTATCTCGACGAGGGCACCTTGGCGGCGGCGCTGGCCGCGCGCCAGACGTTGAAGGGGTAGTGCAAAAAGCAAGAGGCCGGGACCCCCGTCCCGGCCTCGCTTCTCCCGCTGGCGCTGCGGGTTACTTCATTTCCGCCGTCCACAGCGGCTTGCCGTCGTCGCCCTTGAAGGTGGTGTGCCAGAAGGCCTCGATCTGCGCCACCACCGGATCCGGCATCGGCACATAGTCGAGCGCTTTCGCCTGCTCCTGACCGTGCTTCAGGCACCAATCGAGGAATTTGAGCACCGGCTCGTTCTGCGCCGCGGGATAATCCGTGCGCATCAGCATGTAGGTCGCCGCCGTGATCGGCCAGCTCTTGTCGCCGGGCTGGTCGGTGAGGATGAGATAGAAATCCTCCACCTTGGTGAAGTCGGCATTGGCCGCCGCCGCCTGGAAGCTTTCCATGGTCGGGTTGATCGTCTTGCCGTCCCGGTTCACCATCTTGGTGTAGACGAGATGGTTCTCCATGACATAGGCGTATTCGACATAGCCGATCGCGCCCTGGATTTGCTGCACATAGGACGCGACGCCGGCATTGCCCTTGCCGCCGACGCCGTTCGGCCAGGAGACCGAGACGTCATCGCCGACCGTCTTGTCCCATTCCGGGCTGACCTTGGAGAGGTAGTTGGTGAAGTTGAAGGTCGTGCCCGAGCCGTCGGAGCGGTGCACGGTCGAGATCTTGGTGTGCGGCAGGTTGACGCCCGGGTTCAGCGTCTTGATCGCCGGGTCATCCCATTCGGTGAGCTTGCCGAGATAGATGTTCGCGAGCGTCGGGCCGTCGAGCGTCAACTCGCCGGGCTTGATCCCCGGCAGGTTCACCACGGGCGTGATCGAGATGATCACGGCGGGGAACTGCGCGACATGCATCTGCGTCAGCTCTTCCGGCTTGAGCGGCTTGTCGCTGTTGGCGAAGTCGACGGTCTTGGCCTTGATCTGGGCGATACCGCCGCCGGAGCCGATCGCCTGATAGTTGACGGCGACACCGGTCGCCTTCTGGTAGTCCGCCGACCATTTGGCGAGGACGGGATAGATTGCCGTGCCACCTGCGCCGTTGAGGTCTTTGGCATGCGACGCGGTCGCTGTCAGCGCGATCGCTGCCACCGCCAGCATGCTGATAGCCAGTCGCTTCATCATCCTGATTTCCCCCGTGAGTTCGTCCCTTGGAACGCGCACGCCAGCACGAAACCAGGGCACTGGGCGGGCACTCTAGGCGCCGCGGGCGACTGTTTTATCTCAGTATTGTGTAAGTTATATGACAGACAAGCGCCGCGCTATCACACGACTTGCCTGGTGCGCGTCTTAGTCTCCCCCGACGGCAACGACATTCTACCCGTCGGCAAAAGATCAGTCTTGGCAAATATAAGCTTAGACAAATATTAATCTTAGGTAATAGTTGTATTAGTGTAACAAATCTGTCGCACGGCAGCTGTAGATTCGCGCCGCCAACGAAAGCGCCGCCGCTCTCCCGAGTCGGGAGCCGGGCCGCGACATGGCCATCGCGGAGCGCTCCAGATCGACCGAAGGAGGATAGCTTGAACACAAAAAAACATAGCACGCGCGTGGAAGCCGGCATGGTTGGCGTCGCTCTGGCGGCGCTGGTCGCCGCGGGCGCGCTGGTGGCGAGCGGCGACGCCTTTGCGGCGCAAACCCAAGTGCTCGAGACCGGCTCGACGCTGCTCTATCCGCTCTTCAACCTCTGGGTCCCGGCCTATTCCGAGAAGCATGGCGACGTGAAAATCACCACCCAGGGCACCGGCAGCGGCACCGGCATCTCTGAAGCGATCTCGAAAGTCGCGCAGATCGGCGCGTCCGACGCTTATATGAGCGATGCGCAGATGAAGGCCAACAAAGGCATCCTGAACATCCCGCTCGCCATCTCCTCGCAGATGATCAACTACAACATCCCGGGGCTCAACGGCGAGCATCTGAAGCTGAGCGGTCCGGTCCTCGCCGGCATCTATGATGGCCATGTGACGTATTGGGACGATCCGGCCATCGCCAAGCTCAATGCCGGGGTGAAGCTGCCGCATCAGCAGATCGTTCCGGTGCATCGCACCGATGGCAGCGGCGACACCTTCATCTTCTCCCAATACCTGTCCTTCAGCACGCCGGGCTGGTCGAAATCGGTCGGCTACGGCACCACGGTGAGCTGGCCGGCGGTGGAGGGCGGCATCGGCGCCGAAGGCAATCCGGGCATGGTCAATGCGGCGAAAGGCACGCCTTATTCGATTGCCTATATCGGCATCAGCTTCAAGAAGGCTACCGAGCAGGCGGGGCTGGGCGAGGCGGCGCTCGAGAACAAGGACGGCAAGTTCGTCCTGGCTAATCAGAAGACCGTGGGAGCGGCGGTCGAAGCGACAGCCGGGAAGACTCCCGCCAACGAGCGCATCAGCCTGATCTTCGCGCCCGGCGCCGAATCCTATCCGATCATCAATTATGAATACGCCATCGTAAACACCGCGCAGATGCCTGAAATGGCGGCGGCGCTCAAAAGCTTCTTCACCTGGGCGATCAACCCGAAAGGCGGCAGTTCCGAGCATTTCATGAAGGCGGTCGGTTTCGTGCCGCTGCCGCCGCAAATCCGCGCGCTCAGCGAGAAGCAGATCGCGATGATCCACTGACGCAATGATGGAAGCTCGGACCGCCGGCGCCGCTTGACGGCAGCGCCGGCGGTTTCGTTGGACTGCTATATGCGGCGACAGAGCCGGATCCCGATGACCTCTTTCAGAGCGTGGCTCGCGATCCTTGCGGGAGCGCTTCCGGCCAGCCTCGTGGCCGTGTTGCTGTTCATTACCCTCTATGCTTGGCCGGCAATCCATTTCAACGGCTGGGGCTTCGTCGTGCGCGACACCTGGAACCTCGGCAATGCCTATGGCAGCCCGGTCGAGGTCGGCGGAACGTCCATTTTGCCCGGCGCTAGTTACGGCATTCTCTTCCTGATCGTCGGCACGCTGCTCTCCACCTTGATCGCGCTGCTGCTGGCGGTGCCGGTGGGCGTTGGCGCGGCAATCTTCCTCGCCGAGGCGGTCACCGGCGCACTCCGCATCTGGATTTCGTTCTTCGTCGAGTTGCTTGCCGCGATCCCGAGCGTCGTCTTCGGCCTCTGGGGCTACGTCATCCTTATCCCGATCCTGAGCCACTATGTTTTCCCCGTATTGAGCGGCGCCCTCGGCTTCATTCCGATCTTCGCCGGACCCACGGGCAGCGGTTACGGTCTGCTGACCGCGGGCGTGCTTCTGTCGCTGATGATCGTACCCTTCATCGCGGCAACCTTGCGCGACGCGCTGGTGAGCCAGCCGGCGCCCTTGCGCGAAGCGGCCATGGCGATGGGCGCCACTCGTTTCGAGACGATCTGGCGCGTCATTCTGCCGGGCACAGTCAAGATTCTGATCAGCGCGACCTTCCTCGCGCTGGGCCGCGCGTTGGGCGAGACCATGGCGGTGCTCATGGTCAGCGGCAACGCGCTCAACTACCTGCCCCAGAATGTCTACGCGCCGATCTCGACCATGGCGGCCTTCATCGTCTCCCAACTCGACAGCGCGCTGCAGGACCCGACCGGGATGGCGGTACGCTCGCTCGCCGAGATCGCTCTCGTCCTGGCGATCATCTCGATCATCATCAATGCCCTGGCGCGGCTCATGCTGGTGGTGTGGGGCCGGGTTGCGATCCCCGGAGGGAGGTCCTAGGCGATGGCAACCGCCGTGCAATCGCCGCTCGCCCCGGGCATGCGCGCCTCGCGTCGGGTCTTCAGCATCCTGGGCTGGCTGCTCACCGGCCTCTCCCTGGTGCTGCTGTCGATTGCCATGGTGTGGATTCTGGAGGTGGTGTTCGTCCGCGGCATCAGCGCGCTGACGCCGACGATCTTCACCACCGTGACGATGGGCTCCGGTGGCGGCTTGCTCAACGCCATCGAAGGTACCGTCGTTCTCTCCGTCGGTGCGATGCTGCTGTCCGTGCCGCTGGGCATCTGCGCCGGAATTTACGTGTCCGAGTTCGGCTTCGGTCGCTGGGCGTTCAGCATCCGTTTCCTCGCCGACGTGCTTGTCGGCGTCCCGTCGATCGTGATGGGGTATTTCGGTTATGTCACGATGGTGGAGTGGGCGGGCTGGAACTTTTCTGTCGCCGCCGCCTCGATCGTGCTGGCGATCATCTGCCTTCCCTATATTTGCCGCACCACCGAGCTGGCCTTGCACCAGATCCCCGCCGATCTGCGTGAGGCGGCCTACGCGCTCGGTGCCGGCGATGGTCGGGTAATCCTGCGGATCTGCGTGCCGGCGGCGCTTCCGGCCATTCTCACGGGAGTCCTGCTGGCGCTCGCCGTCTCGGTGGGCGAGACGGCGCCCTTGCTCTATACCGCCGGCTGGTCGAGCTATCTCTGGAATGGCGCGCTTACCCATTCGCCGATCGGCTACCTCACCTACGCCATCTGGACCTTCATCAACGAGCCCTTCGCCTCGGCCAACGCGCTTGCCTATGCGGCGGCCGTCCTGGTCACCGCTTTCGTCCTCGCCATCAACATTCTGGCACGCTTCATCCTCGGCCGCGGCCGCTATTGAGCCCCTGCCGCGAGCTCCGGGTGAAGCTGCAGGAAGGCGCGCGTTGCCGCCTCGGCGCGGCGCTCGATCTCGTCCGCCTTCGGGCGGACGGCGCGCCCCAGCAGCAAGCTGACCAGCAGACCCTCCCACAGGAGGGCGAGATACTGGAGCGCCATCGCCGAAGGCTCGCCGGTGCCGATCAACCCGGCGGATTGGGCCTGCCCCAGCAGCGCGGCCACGGCCTGGAGAGCCGCATCGCGGCCGGCATCCTGCAGGGTTTGCGCAACCTCCGGCGAGCGCGTCGCTTCGGCGATGGCGAGGCGGAACATCGCGATCACCGAGGGGTGTGAGACCTCGTCCAGCAGCGTGGCGCCAAAGCCTTTCAGCGCCGCCGCCAGCATCGCCCGGGTCTGCGGCACGGGCAGGTCCGGCGACAGCCGCATCCGCGCGGTCCGGTTCTTGATGCAGGCGACCAGAACGGCCTGCTTGCTGCCGAAATTCGCATAGAGATCGCGCTTCGAGACTTTGGCGCGGGTCGCGATCTCGAGCGTGCTGGTCCCGGCATAGCCGTTCTCCGTGAACGCCTTGAACGCAGCACCAAGAATCCGCCGGCTGATCGGCATCTCGGTGTCGGCGTTTGGATCGGAGTTGAGGTGCTTCTTCATGGCTGCAAGATCGAACCCGCTCTGATGGTACTATTTGGTACCATTGGCCCCTCTCCCGCGCAAGCGGCAGAGGGAGGGTGAGGGCCCGCGCTACTTCACCAGCCGCGGCAGCGGCGGCGTCTCGCTGTCGACCAGGTCGGCCTCGCCCTCGATCAGCAGCTCGCTCTCTTGCGCATGGACGTTGTAGGCGGGGAGGTTGGCGGGCAGCGGCTTGTTGGGCTGGACGCCGAACTTCGCCAGGCTGCGGGCGCGCGGCAGCAGCCGCTGGTTCACCGAGGCGGTGAGCTTGGCGAAGCTGTCGGCCGCCGCCTTGATGCCGCGGCCGAGGCTTGCCGCATGGCCCAAGGTCACGGCAATCCCGTCGAGCAGCGCCCGTGTGGCGTCGATGATCTTGTGATGGCTCTCGACCTGCCGCATCAGGTTGATCTCGGCCGAGGCGAGCGAGAGGGCGCAATGGAGGCCGGCGGGACCGGCCGGGATGATGTCGCGCTCGCGCGCCTTGCGCGTGAAATCGGGATCGGCGCGGTTGAGCCGCTCCAGCGCCGCCTCGTTGACGAGGTACATCACCGAGAGGATTCGCGCCATCTCGCCGG
>Ga0335074_10017854_pt1 | contig 10012 bp, 6 predicted proteins | sample Lox_Sample_23_FD_206715 | JGI IMG/M metagenome (GOLD analysis project Ga0335074, IMG submission 206715) | Soil microbial communities from Loxahatchee National Wildlife Refuge, Florida, United States - Lox_Sample_2.3 | ecosystem: Environmental > Terrestrial > Soil > Wetlands | place: USA: Florida...
GGCTGCCAGCGGGATGATCACGCGCAGCTGACCGAAGCCGGCGGCTGTGCTGGCCTGCGCCAGGCCGTACAGCAGTCCGGCCAGTGCCGGGCACAGCAATACCAGTCCGGCAACGTCCAGCCGGGCTGCACCGGCCGTTTGGCTGCGGGCTTGGTCCGCGGACCGAGCGGGCAGGCCGCGCCAGGCCAGAATGATCGCGACGATGCAGAACGGCACATTCACGTAGAAGATCCACCGCCAGCTGACGTTGCTGATGATCAGCCCGCTGATCACCGGACCGAACACCGGCACTACCGCCACGGGCAGGCTGACGGCAGCCATCAGGCGGCCAAGCTGGCGGCCGCCAGCCGCCTGGGTGAGGAGGGTGGTCAGCAGCGGCATCAGGAGGCCGCCGCCGATGCCCTGGAGCACGCGGAACCCGATGAGGGTGCCGATGTTCCAGGCGGCGCCGGACAGCACCGAGCCGGCCAGGAAGACGACTAGTGCGAACACCCAGGTGGCACGGCCGCCGAAGCGGGCCAGCGCCCAGCCGCTGAGCGGGATGACTATGCCGAAGGACAACAGGTAGCCGGTGATCACCCATTGGATCTGTGACACGGTGACGTGCAGGTCGCGGCCGATGGTGTCGATGGCCACGTTCACGATCGTGGTGTCCAGCAGTGACGGGATTGCGCCAAGCAGCAGGATCACGATGAGGCGAATCATCGCCTTGTCGAGCTTGGCTGACGGGGCGGATACGGCCGACGGGGATACGGCTGGTTCAGGCTGGGTTGCGCTCACGCTCGTTAAACTACACCGTACAGTGCATAGTTGTAAACTCGACAGTGCAATTTGGTACACTGACTAGTGCACGGCAACGACTGAGTGGTAAGCCAGACCGCGTCGTAGCGGGCGCACAGCCAGGCGAGATGGAGGTGAGGTCGATGGCTCAGCAGACTCCGCCCCGGTCCGGGCGAGAGCGGCCGATCCCCGTGGGAGTTCCGCGCATGTCCCGCGGCGGGCGGCTAGGCGCCTCGGAGCGCAAGCGCGAGGCGATCGTGCAGGCCGCCCTTCGCCTGTTCTTGCGCGACGGCTTCGAGCGGACAAGCGTGGACTCGATCGCCGAGGAGGCCCGGGTCTCCAAGCGCACGATCTACAACCACTACGGCGACAAGGAGAACCTGTTCCTGTCGGTGATTGGCGATGCCTACGACACGCTGCTTGCGGCGTTCGGGCAGCTCATTGATCAGCACCTGGCTGACGTTCCGGGTGATGCCGTCGCGGCGAACATCATCGCCTTCGCCTGCGATGCGGCGTTGGCCGCGGCGCGGTCATCTGACCGAGCCGCAGTGCTCCGGCTGATGATCTCGGAGGCCGGCCACTTCCCTGAACTGCGTGTCCTGCAGAAGCAACCGCGCGGCATCAGGTGGGCCATTGCCGAGCGGCTGACCGGGCTAGCCGCCCGCGGCCTGCTGGACATATCCGAACCGGAAGAAGCGGCCGACCATCTGTTCTCGCTGACGATGGGCTCGGTGAACAACCGCTCGCTGTTCGGGGCATGGCAGCTCAGCGACGATGAGATCAGGCGGATGGCCACCAGCGGCGCGCGCGCGTTCCTGCGCGCCTACCTGCCGCGCTGACTACCGGGTCTCGGCTTCGGGCGGCGTGGTTGCCTCGGGCTCCGCCGCTGTGCTGGCTTCGGGCTCCGCCGCTGTGCTGGCTTCGGGCTCGCCGCCTGCCTCGGCCTCAGCTAGCGCCTGCTCCGCGTCCTTGATGCGCTCGGCCAGCAGGCCCGCCTCGCGCGACTCGGCGACCGCGCGCCGGAATAGCTCGATCGCCCGGTCCCGGCCGCCCGCCGCCAGCTCAGCCTGCGCGAGGGCGACCAGGCCGCTCGGCAGTCGCCGCTGGTCGCCAAGTTCCTCCCGCAGGTCAAGCGAGATCTGCAGGTGCCGAACCGCCTCGCCCGGCTGCTCGGCTTCGACCAGGAAGTAGAAGCCGACGTGCCGGTGCACTTCCGACCGCAGGTACAGCTCGGCTTGGACGTCCGGATTGCCGACCAGGCCGAGCGCCTGCCAGTAGTACGGCATCGCGGTCGTCCAGTCGCGGTGCAGCACCTGGTAGACGAGCCCGAGCCCGAACAGCGACTGCGCGCTCGCTGGCGGCTCGCCCGCCTGCTGCCAGCAGGCCATGGCCCGGCGGAACAGCCGCTCCTCCGCGTCGGTGTCAGCTTCGCTGACCGGCTCGCCACTCATGAGCTTGGTGATGTTCTCGTAGTGCGCCAGCATCCCGAGCGCATCCAGGCTCCTGGCCTGTGCGCTCACGTCGGTGCCTTCCGCAGCCTGCGCGTGCGCGGCCGTCAGCAACTTCCGAGCCGTGCCAAAGTCGCCGGTCCGGAACGCAGCCTCAGCCAGCGCTTCTTCGCCCGCCGCGAGGAGAGCGGGGACATCCTGCTCCGTCGCCATGGGCTTGATCGTAGTGGCGCTATCGCCCGGTGTGGCTAACACAGCGCAGCTAGTTTGCCAGGATAGTTCCGTGGCTGGGCTTACCGATGGCATGACCGCAGTGGTGTTCGACTTCTTTGGCACGCTGACTCCGGTCAGCCCGAACCAAGTGTGGGCGAGCAACGCCGCGCGCCTGGCGGCGGTGCTCGACGTACCCGTCGGCGCCCTCCTCAAGGAGCTCGACGATAGCTTCCCGGAGCGGATCAGCGGCGCGCTCGGCGACGTCCGGCAGACGATGCAGGCGCTGGCCGGACGGCTCGGCGTCCAGCTCACCGAGGATCAGCTCGACGAGGCCAGCGCCACCCGCCGCAGCGTTCAGGAAGCGATGTTCGCGCTTCGGCCCGAGGCGCTCGGCGTCATTGAGCGCCTCCGGTCCACGGGCCTGCGGACAGGCCTGGTATCGGACTGCACGTCCGAGTTGCCCGATGCCTGGTCCCGGCTGCCGCTGTCCGCGGTCATCGACGCGCCCGTTTTCTCCTGCCTAGAGGGAACGCGCAAACCAGACGCCCGGCTCTTCCGCAAGGTCGCGGCCGACCTCGGGACTGAGCCCAGCCGCTGCGTCTACATCGGCGACGGAGGCGGCCAGGAGCTAACCGGGGCAAGCGGCATCGGCATGCGAGCCGTGCTGCTGGCCGGGCCGGACTGGCACGCGCACGATGACCGCAGGCGGGAGATGGGCTGGACGGGGCCGCGCATCGCCTCGCTGACCGAACTGTGCCCCGTGACCTGACCGGCCTATGCTCCTGATCTGCCGGCACCGTGCCCCTGATCTGCCGGCACCGTGTCCCTGACCTGGCATTTCGTGCCGGACCGCCAGTTCTGGCTGACAATGGGAAGATGGACGATCTCGAGCGGATAGGCGCCGCGTACCTGAGCCATCTCACCGAGTCCGACCTGCTCGCGCTCGTGCACGCCGACGAGGTTCCGGCCGCGACAGCGCAAGCGCGCGTAGCTGCCCTACGCCGGGCGCCCGAGCTGTTGCTGGACGTCCTGGACCGGCCGGCCGTCTCGGCCGGTCTGCTCAACTTCGCTTCCGCCGACACCGTTCAGCGGTTCACGCTGATCTCGCCGTTCCTGGTCTTCGCAGCTGCCATCCACCGGGTCGCCGCCGACCTGCGGACCAGCGCGTACGCGCCCGAACGCACCGCACCCCGGCTGCGGATTCCGGTCTTCGACGGCCCGCAACTGGCCGCCTACCTGGCTAGTCCGGCGCACCGGCTGTTCCTGGCCGAGCTGCTGGCGTCGTTCGCGCGGTCCTCTGGCGGAGTCATCGTGACCCGCACGTCGCAAGGGCTGCGCAGGCGCCGCTGGAACGATCTGGACCTGGGCAGGCTGGCCATGCTGCTCGACTCGCTACCCGAGCCGGAACGGCCGCCGGTCTGGCGCCGTCTGGGCGACCTCGCGCTGTTCCTGTCCGGGGTCTTTCCCGCTGCGATAGAGCGGGCGCTGTCGGGCAGGCTAGAGCCCGCCCGGCTGGCCAGGACCACGGGCCTCGCCGTCCCGCCAGCCCCCGACCTCGGGCCTGCTGAGCTGTTCGAGTGGCTCGGAGCGGGCTGGTACCGCCTGGCGGCCAGCCATGCCAGCCGGGAGATCGGGGCGCCGGCCGCCGCCCTGCCGTCGAACGGTGGGCCGGCTAGCACCGGGTCGGCTGGCACCGGGTCGGCTAGCACCGGATCGGCCAGCGCTAGCACGGGGCCGAGCACTGAGTCAGCTCGGAGCGCATCGGCTAGCAGCGCATCGGCCAGCCGTGTTGCGGCTGGCACGGGCTCGGCCAGCATCCCGGTGACCGTGCTGCGCGACAACGCCGAGTACTTCCATCAAGCGCGCCGCGTGCTGAACGCGACAGCGGACCGGTACCTGTTCCCGATCGGCGCGGACTGGCTCGCCCCGCCGGTTTAACCGTCAGCACGAAGACTTCTGGGCCTGACAGGCCCAGAAGTCTTCGTGATCACTGAGCGGCTGGCTCGTAGGACAGGTTCGGCCGCAGCCAGTACTCGGCCTCGGAGACCGTCACGCCCTTGCGCGCCGCGTAATCCTCGACCTGATCCCGGCCGATCCGCCCGACCGCGAAGTACCGGGCCGACGGATGCGCGAGCAGCAGCCCGCTGACGCTGGCCGCCGGCGTCATCGCGAACGACTCGGTGAGCGCGACCCCGATCCGGCCAGCGTCCAGCAGGTCCACGAGCTTCTGCTTCTCGGAGTGGTCCGGGCAGGCCGGGTAGCCGAACGCCGGCCGGATGCCGCGGAACCGCTCGGCGTGTAGTTCCTCGATCGTCGGCGCGGAGTCTGGCTCGTACCAGGATCTGCGCGCTTCGAGATGCGCATACTCCGCACACGCCTCGGCGAGCCGGTCCGCCAGCGCCTTCACCATGATGCCGCGGTAGTCGTCCTGCTCACGCTCGTAGGAGCGGGCGAGTTCCTCCGCGCCGGTGACGCACACTGCGAACGCGCCGACGTGGTCGGCGGCGGGCGCGACGTAGTCAGCCAGGCTGCGGTTCGGCCGGGTGTCGGTGCGTGCCATCTGCTGCCGCAGCATCGGGAACCGCAAGCCGTGCAGGCGCGGCTCGCCGTCGACGAGGATGTCGTCGCCGTTGGCGTGCGCGGGCCAAAAGCCGTACACCCCGTGGGCCTGCAGCAGTCCGCCGTCGATGATCTCGTCGAACAGTGCGTTCGCGTCGTCGAACAGTTCCCGGGCGGCCGGCTGCTCCAGGATTGCCGGGTACTTGCCCCTCAGCTCCCAGGCCAGGAAGAAGAACTGCCAGTCGATGAGCTCTCGCAGCCTGCGCAAGTCAGGCTCGATGACCGTGGTGCCAGTGAAGGACGGCACGGCCAGGTCGGCGAAGCTAACCTTCTCCCGGTTGGCCTGGGCTTGCCAGAGCGGCAGCAGCGGGCGCCGCTGCTTCTCCGCGTGCTCGGTCCGTAGCCGATCTTGCTCGGCCCGGTTCGCCTTGTCGAGCTGAGCTGAGCGCACCGGGTCGAGCAAATCGGAAACCACGCCGACCACCCTCGACGCATCGAGCACATGCACTGTCGGCTGGTCGTAGGCCGGCGCGATCCTGACCGCGGTGTGCTGCCGGGACGTGGTCGCGCCGCCGATGAGCAGCGGCAGGCGCAGACCCCGGCGCTGCATCTCCTCGGCCACGCTCACCATCTGGTCCAGCGAGGGCGTGATCAGGCCCGACAGGCCGACCGCGCTGGCGCCCTCGGCGACCGCGGTGTCCAGGATCTTCGCGGCGGGCACCATCACGCCGAGGTCGATGACGTCGTAGTTGTTGCAGCCGAGTACCACGCCGACGATGTTCTTGCCGATGTCATGCACATCGCCCTTGACGGTCGCCAGCACGATCTTGCCCCGCGAGCGGCCGGAGGCACTGGCGCCGGACTGTGCGTTCCCGTTGGCAAACCCCGCTGCCTCAGCCGCCGCCAGCTGTTCTTTCTCCGCTTCCATGAACGGCTCGAGATAGGCCACCGACCGCTTCATCGCGCGGGCGCTCTTGACTACCTGCGGCAGGAACATCTTGCCGGAGCCGAACAGGTCGCCGACGATCTTCATGCCGTCCATCAGCGGGCCCTCGATGACATCGAGCGGCCGGTCGGCAGCCTGCCGCGCCTCTTCGGTGTCCGCCTCGATGAAGTCGACGATGCCGTGCACGAGCGCGTGCGCCAGCCGCTTCTCCACCGGCGCGTCCCGCCAGGACAGGTCGACCTCGCGCTTGGTGCCCGAGCCTTTCACGGTCTCGGCGAACGCCACCAGCCGGTCGGTGCCGTCCGGCCGGCGGTCGAAGATCACGTCCTCGATGAGCTCCAGCAGATCGGCGGGGATGTCCTGGTAGACGACCAGCTGACCGGCGTTGACGATGCCCATGTCAAGTCCGGCTCTGATCGCGTGGAACAGGAACGCCGAGTGCATCGCCTCGCGCACGACATCGTTGCCGCGGAAGGAGAACGACAGGTTCGAGATCCCGCCGCTGGTCCGCGCGCCCGGACAGCGCTCTTTGATCAGCGGCAGCGCCTCGATGAAGGCCTTCCCGTAACCGTTGTGCTCTTCGATGCCGGTCGCGACGGCGAGCACGTTCGGGTCGAAGATGATGTCCTCGGGCGCGAAGCCCGCCTGCTGCGTCAGCAGGTCGTAGGCCCGGCCGCAGATCGACACCTTGCGCTCGACCGTGTCGGCCTGGCCCTGCTCGTCGAACGCCATCACCACCACGCCGGCGCCGTAACCGCGGATCTGCCGGGCGTGGTCCAGGAACTCTTCCTCGCCCTCCTTCAGGCTGATCGAGTTGACGACGCCCTTGCCCTGCACGCATTTGAGCCCAGCTTCCAGCACGCTCCAGCGCGAGCTGTCGATCATGACCGGGATCCGCGCGACCTCAGGCTCGGTGGCGATGTAGTTGAGGAAGGAGGTCATGGCCTGCTCGCCGTCGAGCAGGTCGGCGTCCATGTTGACGTCGAGCAGGTTGGCCCCGCCCCGTACCTGCTCGAGGGCGACGTCCACCGCGGCCTGGTTGTCGCCGGCTTCGATCAGCCGGCGGAAGCGGGCTGACCCGGCGACGTTCGTCCGCTCGCCGATCATCACGAAGCCAGTATCCGGCCCGATCTCGAACGGCTCGAGGCCGCTGAACCGGGACGAGGCACGGGCGGCCGGGACCGGTCGCGGCGGCAGGCCAGCCACCGCCGAGGCGATCTGCTCGATGTGGGCGGGAGTCGTGCCGCAGCAGCCGCCGACGATGTTGACCGTGCCCGCCTCGGCAAAGCTGCGCAGCAATTCCGCCGTCTCGTGCGGCTGCTGGTCGTAACCGCCGAACGCGTTGGGCAGGCCCGCGTTCGGATGACTGCTGACGTAGATGCCGGTCAGCCGGGACAGTTCTGCGACGTGCGGTCGCATCTCCGCGGCACCGAGCGAGCAGTTCACCCCGACGACGAGTGGCTCGGCGTGCTCGACCGACGTCCAGAAGGCCTCCACGGTTTGCCCGGACAAGGTCCGGCCGGACAGGTCGACGATCGTCACGGAGATCCACAGCGGCAGGTGCGGCGCGACATCCCGGGCGGCCGCGATGGCTGCCTTAGCGTTGAGGGTGTCGAAGATCGTCTCGATCAGCAGCAGGTCGACGCCGCCGTCGGCGAGGGCACTGATCTGCTCGGCATAGGCGGCCCGGACGTGGTCAAAGCTGACCGTCCGGTGGGAGGGGTCATCGACTCGCGGCGACAGCGACAGAGTGACGTTGAGCGGGCCGACCGAGCCGGCCACGAGCTTGCCGCCCGCCTCGTCCGCCGCCTGCCGGGCGAGCCGCGCGCCGGCCAGGTTCATGTCCCGCACCGACGCCTCAAGGCCGTAGTCGGCCTGGCCGATGCTCGTCGCCGTGAACGTGTTCGTCGTGGTGATGTCGGCCCCGGCGGCGAGGTACTGGCGGTGGATGTCCAGCACGACGTCTGGCCTGGTCAGGTTTAGTGCGTCCGGGTCTCCGGCCACGTCGCGGGGGTGCTCACCGAAGATCTCGCCGCGGTAGTCGCGGGGGGCCAGGCCGGCGCTTTGCAACATGGTGCCCCAGGCGCCGTCCAGGACCAGGATCCGCTGATCCAGCATGCGCCTGATGTGATTGGCATCCGCCACGTGAGCCCGCCTCCCCAAGCTAGCCCGAAGAGACGCGGTAGTGGCGCGGACTCTTTAGGCGTTTTTGACCTGGTCGCCAAGCTGTCTGTCAAATCTCTCCAGGTACTCACACAGTACTGCATTCCGTTGTCAGCTGCCCAGGGCGCATCCCTCCGGAAGCCAGCCCCTGGTGGCGAGTACGGCAAGCAGCCCGGCCGGGAACGCCCGCTGCCAGGCCGGCCGCTAGCCGGCCTGCTCGGCCCGAAGCAGCTGAGCCCCCTGTGCGAGCGCGGTCAGCTTGCCGAACGCGGACTCCCGCGGCAGGTACTTCATGCCGCAGTCGGGCGCCAGCACGATGCGGTCGGCCGGCACGTAGGCCAGCGCCCGCCGCGCCCGCGTGGCGACCTGCTCCGGCGTCTCGACCTCAGCCGTGCTCAGGTCGAGCACGCCGAGGATGATCGTCTTGCCGGTGAGGTCGGCGAGTACTCCGCAGTCCAGGCCGGACTGGGCTGTCTCGATGGAGATCTGGTTGGCCGAGCTCGCGGCCAGCTCGGGCAGGAACGAGTACCCGGACGGCCGGTCGTGGATGATGGCCGCATAGCCGAAGCACAGGTGGACAGCGGTGGTGCCGGTGATGCCGTCCAGCGCGGCGTTCAGCACCGCGACGCCGTACGCCTTCGCTCGTTCCGCTCTCGCCTGCAGGTAGGGCTCATCCAGTTGGACGATGTCGGCGCCGGCCGCGAACAAGTCGGCGACCTCCGCATTGACGGCTGCGGCGTAGCCGAACGCGGCCGCTTCGCTGCTGGAGTAGTAATCGTTCTGCGCCTGCTCTGACATCGTGAACGGGCCGGGCACGGTGACCTTGATCGGCCGGCTGGTGTGCGCCCGGAGGAACTTCACCGCCTCGACGTTCACCGGCTCGCGGCGGCTGATCGGCCCGGTGATCCGCGGCACTGGGTTAGGGTGACCGCTGCGGTCCAGCGCCGTGCCGGGGCTGTCGATGTCGATGCCGTCGAGTGCGGTAGCGAACGCGTTGGAGTAACTCTCCCGGCGGATCTCGCCGTCGGTGATGATGTCCAGGCCCGCGTCCTCCTGCGCCCGGATGGCCAGCAGCGTGGCGTCGAGCTGGGCCTGGTCCAGGTACTCCGGGCCGACTCGCCACAGTTCCGTCGCGCGCACTCGGGGCGGGAACCGTCCGGCCAGCTTGTCCCGGTCGATCAGCCAGTCTGGCTGCGGGTAGCTGCCCACGAGCGAGGTCGGGAAGAGCACGGTTGCCTCCAGCTAGTGGCCGCCTTTGTCGCGGACCCCAGTATGCGGCACTGGCCGGGACCGGCACTTGCCGGCGGCTGCACGGGTGCGGAAGGCTGGCGGTGGCCGGGGTGGCTCCGCCAAATTCGGGAGGAAACGTGGCCGCAATCGACGCAGTTCTCGCCGACCTCGCGGCCGAGGGGGACGAAATGGATGAGCTGGTGTCTGGCATCGAGCCAGACCGGTGGCAGGCCGATACGCCGTCGCCGGGCTGGACGATCGCGCACCAGATCGGCCACCTGGCATCCTCGGACCGCTTCACCGTCCTCGCGGTGACGGATCCCGCTGCGTTCGAGTCCCGCCGGGCCGGGGCGGCCAGCGACTTTGACGCGAGCACCGACGCGGCTGCCGCCGACGGGGCCGCGTTGCCGCCAGCCGCGCTGCTGGCCGGCTGGCGAGATGGCAGGCTCGCCGTGCTGCGCGCACTGGCGACGGTGCCCGCAGGGCAGAAAGTGCCGTGGCTTGTCGTCCCGATGGCCCCCGCCAGCCTGGCCAGCACCCGGCTGATGGAGCTCGTCGGGCACGGTCAGGACATCAGGGACGCGCTCGGGGTGAGCTGGCAGCCGACCGACCGGATCGTGCACCTGGCCCGGCTCGGCTACCGGACCAGAGACTTCGCCTACGTCGCCCGCGG
>Ga0335074_10017855_pt1 | contig 10012 bp, 9 predicted proteins | sample Lox_Sample_23_FD_206715 | JGI IMG/M metagenome (GOLD analysis project Ga0335074, IMG submission 206715) | Soil microbial communities from Loxahatchee National Wildlife Refuge, Florida, United States - Lox_Sample_2.3 | ecosystem: Environmental > Terrestrial > Soil > Wetlands | place: USA: Florida...
CTACTAACGCTCGCCACCATCTGTGCACGAAAAAAGCCCACTCGAATGTCGGTTCAAAGCAACGAAAGGCTTAACCACAGCAAACGCAGTCCTCCCCTAACCCGATAGCCGCCAAAACCAGGAGCTGGGTGGGTTCTGTTAAGAGTTTGCCCGAAGGGACGCCGTAGGCGCTCTTGACAGGTTCCGCTTAGCTCCCATACTCCTGCGGCGGGTTGGGGAAGGCCACTCCGCTGTCGCGCCGGGCAAGTGGGGCTTCGACTGGCACCGCGACGAAAGCGCTGAATGGGCTGGCTTGACTTGCGACTGCTGCGTGCTGCCGGGCGCGCCCGTGCCGGGCGGGCGCCCCCAGCGCAGAGCCCGGTGACGGGCGCGCAGCGGCGCCGCGCAGCGGCGCCGCCTTGATCCAATACGGCTCAACTCGGCAACGGACCGCCTCTGGGCACCTCTGGGCGGTGCAGCTGCGTGACCGACTGCTTAGAAGGTCGTTTCACGCAGGGGGTCGACCTGCGCGCGCCCATGTCACAGGCCGTCTGCGATACCCGCGGATGACCGCCAGAACTCGCAATTTCCCGTCCGTTCTGGCACGCATGTGGCATGGATGGGCGTGCCGGGGCGGTCCGACGGGCCCAGCCCATGACTTGCCTTGGCGCGAATCCACAGAATCTTCCGACTTCGACGTACCTGTCTACGTTGCCGGGCGGCTGTGGTGCCCCCGCATGGGGCGTTTTCCGGCATCGATCAGGCTCGTCACCCTGACACATGAAAATACCAGCTTGGAAGATCGGTATCGGACCGTCCGGCTCGACGCGCTGATACATACGTGCTGGTCACGAGCGACCGACGATCCGCTGTTGACCGTGAGTGTCCTTGGATCATCGCGGCATTTGGCCCGTCCATGGCCCACTGACCTACCACGCGGTGTTCAGAATGCATACTGCGGCTAACTCATGATTCGGCCAGCGATGACTTTCAGGCGCGCCGAGATGTGTAGCGCACCCGCCCCAATCTCTGTTTTCCAAATCCTTTCCATCTCTTCGTCGGCATAGCCGATATCTCGCGCATGACGGTAAGCGGTCATGACATCAGGGCGGCACTCTCTGTTGTATCGGGCCGTAACAGCATTATTGATACGCTCGCGTTCCGCCAAAATCTCGTCCATTCTCGCCATGAACTCATCCGCCGATATTCCCATCTTCTCGGCCACCGCTTGCCTGTTTGGCGTCCAATCAGAAAATACGGCCTCTGTCTTGGATGAAATTTCGAGAAGCTGCTGGCAAAGGCTAGCCCGTTCTTCTGGGGTGCTGGCACGGGGAGAGGGAAGTGGGAGCGGCGGCCCAAAGTGCATGTTCACTTCGCTGCGTTCGATCCTACCGCCGTCCATCAGAATTCCTATTAATCCGCCCTCTTCGGCTTTAGGCTCTCCGGCCTCATTGTATGTATTGTTGAATGTTGTCCTATCTACTTGCGCGCCCTTTCGAATGTCTTGGAACTTGATCCTCTGCGCGCGGTTCGCAAGTGTCAATTTCTCTTGAAGTTCAGCTATGGCGGATTTGTGCTCCGAGATCAAGGCGAATGTCTTTTGGGCGAGTTCTTCCTCAAGGCGTCTATTCTCACGATAGGAACCTTCGAAAAGCGCGATGACCACCGCGACCGCTATTGCCGCGACACCCCAAGCGACGTGCTCACGTCCCCAATGGACAGCTAGGAGAACCGAACCGCCAACCAAAAGAGTCACGCAGCCCGCGGCGGCATATGCAGTCCCGAAGCCTGCCCGCAAGATGCGGCCCCAGTGGCCAATCCGTTTCTTGATCATGCGGCGGAGTGTACTCACGAGGACGGTCTGTTTTACTCTTTTCGACAAATCCAGCCGGAGTTCCCCGTCCAACCTGATGGGTGCCAATGGGTTTGCCGTGGGAGGGCGCAGTCTAGGGTGGCGCGTGCGCCATCCCGAAGGGACGCGACCGTAGGGAGCGCCCTAGACGGCGTTCTTCCACGGCGAAAGAATCGTCGGCACCGTTGGACGGGTCACCCGCACTGATCAGGCTGGCGCGGTGCCGGAAACCTGCGTGACGGTGAGCAGCCACCGGCCTGCGGGAAGCGGGGACAGCCGCCCGGCGTCGGCCGCCGCGCCCGGCAGTGCCCCCGCGCGAGAGGGCGAGGCTTAGCCGACGCCCCGGGCGCGGACCTTCCCCTGCCCATTTCCCGCAGAGGCCCTGGCCCTGGTGGCCAAGCTCGCACTCTCTCACGCTTTCATCTCCGGTGATCCGGGGCATTAGCTCTCGATCTTTGCGCGGGCTCGGCCCGCGCATGGCGGGAGCCGCAGGCGAGCGCCCTTGAAACCATAGAGAAGGTTGTCACAACCGGCCGAAGACAGCCGAAGATGGCCGTGGCTACTGGTCGGCGGTTGACTGGCTGGCGTTGTGGCGGGGTCGCTGCTCGTGCCATTCGCGGATCGTGTCGGGTCGCCAGACTGGTTCTCGGCCGATGCGGCGGTCGGCCTTGGGCATTTGCTCGCGGGCGGCGTAGGCGCGCACTGTGGATGAGGAGATGCCGAGAAAGCGCGCAACGTCGCTGGTTGTCCACCAGTCTTCGGGAAGCGGCTCTGACACGGGTATCAGCGTCTGGCTAGTCTCGGCTAGCGCCGTCGGGCCAGATGACAGTGACTGGAATGCCGCGCTGTCGCGCTTCGGCAACTACGTCGGCAGTACCGCCATAGCCTCGGGCGGGCTTGCCGTCCCACACGGCGAACAAGCGATCGGCTCCGTTCAGCATGGCCCGGCTGGCCGCCATGTGAGCTTCCTCGGTGGACTCGGTGAAGTCGAGGTGGTCCACCTTGGACGCGGCTGAGAGCAGGGCGTCGTAGGTGGCATGGGCAGATTCCGGCAGGCCGTCGCGGTAGCGGGCGGCGGGGACGATGACCTCCAGCTGTCCGCCCAAGTCGAGGACGGCACGGGCGAAGATCTGGTCGGCTCCGTCGGCAAGGGCGCTCACGCCGACGAGGCGATCGCCTGTCACAGCCTTTGGAAGCTCGTCGCGGGTGGCCTCATCGACCAGGTGCTCGGTGGCGGCTGACAGGCCCCGGTGTCCGGTGATCGCTATACGCATAACCTGGTCCGCTGGCTGTAGGCACTGTGCAGGCGTTCGTCTAGTTCGGCGGTAATGCGACGCCCGCCGCGCCCGTCGAGGCTGGACCGAAACTCGCGGACCGCCTGCCGGACACGCTCTGACTCGTAGTTGCACCCGATGTCGTAGGCGGTGACCGCGAGCGCGCATGCCTGGTCGAGGTCACCGCCGGTAGCGAGCACGCGGGCGTGTTCGACTGCCACGAGTGCAGCTTGCTTCGGGCTGCGGGAGGTCTCGGCCCGCTCGAAGGAGTCGGCAGCGACCTTCGTGAGCTTGAGCCGGGATGCGGCGATTGCCCGGTAGCTGGCGATCTTGGGTGTGTCCACCCGGAAGACCCACGGCCACACCGGGCATGAGGCGCGCGGCGCGGATAAAGCGATCACCGACGCGATCGATGAGCACGTCCAGGACGAGAAGGGCAAGGATGACGGCCAGGGCGACGAGGCCGGGGCCGCTGGCTAATGGCACGCTAATGGCACGCCGCTTGATCGCGCCCCAGACAGTTCGAAGGCCCAGCGTTCGGAAATCGTTTCCGACCTGGGCCTTGTTCGTTGGAGCGGATGACGGGAATCGAACCCGCACTGTCAGCTTGGGAAGCTGATGTTCTGCCATTGAACTACATCCGCAGGTCCCGCCAGGGGCGCCGGGAGGCGAGTACCTGGGCTGTCCTTGCCCACACATGCTACAGGAACAGGTAGCTTGCTTGCGTGCTGCTCTCCGATCGCGATATCAGGGCCGAGATCGAGTCCGGGCGGGTCAAACTCGACCCGTACGCACCGGAGCTCATCCAGCCGTCGAGCATCGACGTGCGCCTCGACCGGTTCTTCCGGGTGTTCGAGAACCACCGCTACCCGCACATCGACCCGGCGGTGGAGCAACCCGACCTGACCCGCCTAGTCGAGACCGACGGCGAAGAGGCCTTCGTCCTCCACCCGGGCGAGTTCGTGCTCGCCTCAACCTACGAGATCGTCTCGCTTCCCGACGACGTCGCGGGGCGCCTGGAAGGCAAGAGCTCACTCGGACGTCTTGGGCTGCTCACGCACTCCACTGCGGGATGGATCGACCCGGGATTTTCCGGGCACGTGACGCTTGAGCTGTCCAACGTGGCGACACTGCCAATCAAGCTGTGGCCCGGCATGAAGATCGGCCAGCTCTGCCTGTTCCGGACCAGTTCCCCGTCGGAGCACCCCTACGGGTCCGCCGTATACGGCTCCCGCTACCAGGACCAGCGCGGCCCAACCCCGTCCCGTTCCTATCTGAACTTCTACCGCACCAAACTCTGATCCACGACATGCAAATGACGCCTGCGGGGTTCCCGTCCCCCAGGGCCTATGACGCCTATGACGTCGAACCCGCAGCGGCTAACGGATCCCGTCAAAGGCGCCGGCCTTCACGGAGTCAAGGAACAGCTGCCAGGTCGAGGCGTCGTACTGGATTACCGGGCCGGACCGATCGACAGAGTCGCGGACCAGCACCGCAGCGCACGAGGAGGCGGCCTCCACGCACGCGCCGTTGTTCAAGGAACGGCCTGCCTTACGCCAGCCCGCGTCGAGCGCGTGTTGGTTGATGCCCATTTTTTTCCTTTGAACCGGCTTGTCCCTGAGAGTTGATGCGTAGACATCTGTGCCACAGCGGGGCGCAGACCCCCGAGCACCGTTGCCGGAAGGACTCTACTTACCAGTAGATCTCAGGTCTTGGCGTTTGGCTAGGCTACGAGGCCGACTCGATGGGCAGAGGTGCGGGCAAGCAAAAAGCGGGACGCCTGATACGGCTCCCGCTTCCTGACTCTCGGTGGACGCAAGTGTTACCCGCGGGGTCGGTGTCCCTTCCCCGCGGGCTCAAGTTTGGCGAACCGCGATCTACCTGATCCCGTCGAAGGCGCCGGCCTTTGCCGAGTCCACGAACAACTGCCAGGTCGTGGCGTCGTACCGGACCACGGGGCCGGACCGGTCGACAGAGTCGCGGACCAGGACTGTGGCGTGTGCAGAGGCAGTCTCTACGCACGCGCCGTTGTTTACGGAGCGACTCGCCTTACGCCAGCCCGCGTCGAGCGTGTGCTTGTTGGTGTCCATTCGCAGCATTTGAACGGCCTTGTCCCTGAAGAGTAAATGGCTTTTATTGGCAAAGCTGAGACTTTATCTGGCAGGTCCCCTGGCAAGCGGCTTTATCCTAGGGCAGGAATGTTACGAACACGAGACACACCTGACGTGACAGCCGTCACGATAACTGATCGTCTTCATAACGAACCTGAAGTACTTACGTATCGATACCGGCGGAAAACACGCAATACCTGCCATTCCCCGCGATACCTCCCAGCCTGTCCTTCGCCGTGTGCACCTTCTGCCCTGTTACGTACCTAGATGGCCCACCGCGCTGAACGGTGCGGCGTGCCCGGTTCCGCGATGGGTCGCGGTGGCTTTTCCGCGACCAACTTATTCGCCTATCTGCGTTTCGCGGATTTTTTCCATAAACGCCGCCGAGTCTTGTGGACTCAGCGCCTGGCCGCGCAGCAGGTCTAGTGCCCGCTGGTAGCGATCGACGTCCTTGTGGCTTTCCATGTAGATCTGGCCGACCAAGCCTTCGACATAGATGATCGTTGGCGCCTGGCCGTCAAACTCGAGCAAGATGAAATTGCTCTCCAGAGCCGGATGTGCACCCGCCGCGTACGGCACTACCCGTACGCTGATGTGCGGCCGACTCGCTGCGACGATGATATAGCCGAGTTGCTCGCGCATGACGGCCGGTCCGCCGATTGGGCGATGCAGCACCGCTTCATCCAGGATCACCTCTACATCGGGCGGGTTCTCTCTACTCAGAAGTTGCTGCCTGGTGAGCCGCTCCTCGATCCGCTCCTCGATCGCCGGATCCAAGAGTTGCGGCACCCCGATCGCGTGAATCGCCCGCGTGTAGTCAGCAGTCTGGAGCAGCCCAGGGACAACCGCGGACTGGAAGATCCTGATGGAGGTGGCTTCCTGTTCCAGTCCCACGTAGTTTGCGTAGTCCAACCCGAAGGACTGCCACCAGCCCTGCTGCTTGCCCTCGCGGGCCAGCGTCATCAGCCGTTCCCGCTCGGCGGCATCAGTGACTCCATAGAGGTCGCAGAGGTCACGGATATCGCGGGCGGTCGCTCCGCGCATGCCTGTTTCCATGCGGCTCACCTTGGACGGTGAGCACAGAAGTTCCGCGGCTACTTGGTCTACCGTCAGTTCGCGTGCGTTGCGCAGCGCGCGGAGCAGGACGCCAAGCTCGCGCCTGCGGACCGTGGGACTGCCCGAGGAACCGCGCGCTTCCGGCACTGGAGGTCGCTTCCTTCCCATCTGGGATGACCGGGAATGAATCAGTTGGTATACGGACCGCAAAGTCCCCTGGTAGGGACTGTGCTGAGGATACATGCCGATGGCACATGAGTATGGCACTTTAAATTGGCACTTGCCAACCGCACGTGCAAGGCGGAACATGAAATTGTCCGCAGGAGGAACCTCACGCGACCGCCGACAACGGGGTCGAGCGGTGACCCGAGTGGTTGCCGATCCAAGATCGCTAGCCAACCGGGCGACGCACGAGCCGGCGATTTTGATTAGGAGGGCCTGCCATCTGTCAGAAGACCCTGCATCCACCCTCTACTGGGTATGAGCGTATGCCCCCCCTGCCCTGCCAGGCAGACAGACACGCCGCACTCAGGCATCCGAATCATCATGCAGCGCCCTGTTTTCCAGGGAACTAACCCCGACCCTGGAAACACCGCTGGGCCGGTGCTGCCACACCGGCCCAGCGAAACACCACCCGTCCTCAGGAACCACCGAGAAGGGGCACGTGACATGACCTACCGTAGCAACCCATCCAGAAAAGACAACCCCCGTTGGGCCTTTAGTAACGCGGCCGAAACGACAAAGGTTCCGAGCGTCGCATCGCCGCTGCTCACAACGGTGGTCACCACCTGGGATCGCCCAGGCGATGGTGACGAGCCCGTCAGCTTCGGCGGGCGAACCCGGGCTCTTGGCGGCATCGTCCTCTCCTGGCTCATCGGCTTGCCGCGTCGGGCCGGCGCTCGGCTCTTCGCCAAGAACGACGAAGAGGCCAGCTGGCATGGCTGGCAAGTTACGGAGACATGGGGCGGTCTCGGCCGTCAGTACCGCGACCCGCGGTTCGACGCGCTGCGGCTCGACCCCTCGCTCCGCCGCGTCGAGCTAACCGAAGATCCGGCACATCCCGACTGGCCGTGCGGCGGAGGCCTCTGATGGCCGCCGGGCGCCCGCACGGGCCAGTCGACCCCAGCGTGCTGTCCAGCATCGAGATCGCCTTGCGGCCAGTCCACCGTCCTGGCCTCATCGAGCGGGCCTGGTGCTGGCGCTGGGAGATCGGAATATTCGCCTCCCTCGGAGCGCTGACCGGGCTCATCGCCGCGTCGGTCGGTATTCCTGGACTTATTGCCGCCGCGGGGGCCGGGCTGGCGGCCAGCATCGGACTGCTGTGCTGGCCGCCAGCCCGCCATCGGATCATCGCCCGGTTCTGGTGCATCGTCACGCCGCACCGCATCCGGGCCGGCTGCATCAACATGTGGGTGCAGAGCAGGGGCGGCCGACTGCCGGTCGTCCTGCGCTGCACGCCCGAGAACTACGGCGAGCGCGCGCTGGTCTGGCTCCGGGCGGGCCTTACCGCCGCCGACGTGCACGCCGCACGAGACGCCCTCGCGGTGGCCTGCCTGGCGACAGAGGTCCGCGTCATTCCCGATCCCAGCCGCGCGTACCTCATCACGCTTGAGGTAGTGCGACGACCCGATATGGAACGAACTGCGCCGGCCGTCCCCGGCTGGCCTTACTCCAGGCCGGTGGAAAGCGACGACCCGAGCGCGGACCGAGATAGAACCTCGCTCTACGCATGATCCCGCCTACCCCCGAGCCTGACCCTCCGTGCGCTCCGTGCGATCCCCGCGCACCGAGCGCACGAGGAGCTGGGCGACATCTATAACCTCGAGGCTTTCCTTCGCCTCGCCGGTCGCCTTCTTGGCGTTGATCGCGTCGCCGAGCATGACGAGGCAGTAGGGGCAGGCGGTGGAGACCGTGTCCGGGTCCAGGGCCAGCGCCTCGTCGATCCGCTCGGTGTTGATCCGCTTGCCGATCCGCTCCTCTAGCCACATCCGGGCGCCGCCGGCCCCGCAGCAGAAACCGCGGTTCTTGCAGCGATGCATCTCCTCGGCGGTGGTGCCGGGGACCGCCTCGATGATCTCCCGGGGCGGTGTGAACACCTTGTTGTGCCGGCCCAGGAAGCACGGGTCGTGGTAGGTGATCTTCTCTTGCACCTGGGCGATCGGGGTCAGCTTGCCGTCAGTCACCAGCTTCGCGAGGAGCTGCGTATGGTGGATGACCTCGTAGTTGCCGCCGAGCTGTGGGTATTCGCGGCTGATGGTGTTGAAGCAGTGCGGGCAGGACGCAATGACCTTCCTGACCTTAGCCTCGTTGAGGGTCTCGATGTTCTGCTGGGCAAGCATCGAGAACACGAACTCGTTGCCCAGCCTCCTGGCCGGATCACCGGTGCACGCCTCAGCGGGGCCGAGGACCGCGAACCTTACTCCGGCGGCGTGCAGCAGTTCGGCGATCGCCTTGGTCGTCTTCTTCGCTCGGTCTTCCAGCGCGCCTGCGCAGCCAACCCAGAACAGGTACTCGATGTCATCACCGATGACGCCGTCGACCAGCGGGACCTCGAAGTCCAGCTCGGTGATCCAGTCGGCCCGCTTGTCTTCGGCCATGCCCCACGGGTTGCCCTTGCGTTCGAGGTTGTTGAGCATCGTGGTGGCCTCGGCGGGGAAAGCCGACTCGACGAGAACCTGGTGGCGGCGCATGCCATCGATATGGTCGATGTGCTCGATGTCCACCGGGCACTCTTCGACGCACGCGCCGCAGTTGGTGCAGGACCAGATGACGTCGGGGTCGATGACCCCGTTCTGCTCCTTGGTGCCCACCAGGGGCCGCTCCGCCTCGGCTTTGACGGCGTCCGGCAAGCCTCCCCGCTGCTCTTCCGAAGCGAGGATCCACGGGGCCTTGGCGAAGGCGTGGTCGCGCAGGTCGAGGATGACCTGTTTGGGTGATAGCGGCTTGCCGGTGACCCAGGCGGGGCACTGGGACTGGCAGCGGCCGCATTCGGTGCAGGTGCCCAGGTCGAGCAGGCCTTTCCAGGTCAGGTCCTCGACCTTGCCGATGCCGAACACGTCGGTGTCCGGGTCGGCGTCCTCGAAGTCCAGCACCTTGCCGCCTGAGCGCATCGGCTGCAGCGGGCCCAGGCCGTCGGGGCGGCGGGAGAACAGGATGTTGACCGGGGCCAGCCCGATGTGCAGGTGCTTGGAGTAGGTGACGATGACCAGGAAGGCCAGCACGACGGCGAGCTGGGCGAGCAGGAACACGACCTCCAGGACGGAGTTGACCCCGTAGCCGAGCGGGTGCAGGATCTGCGCGACGACCCAGGAGGCGAACGCCCACGCGTGCGGGTAGGGGAACACCCCGGTGTCCTGCTGGGCGCCGCGGTACAGCAGCAGGGTGATGATGACCGCGCCGATCATCCACAGCACGACCCAGGCGGCCCGGGTGTGCGAGCCAAAGAACCGGGAATCGCGGCCTTCCTTGTGCGGGTCGTTGCGCAGCCGGATGACCGTGAAGGTGATGATGCCCGCGAGGACGCCGACGGCGAACAGGTCCTCCAGGAACCCGATGGCCGCCCAGTGGCCGATGCCGGGGATGGCGAAGGTGCGGGAGAACAGGTCGCCGTAGGCCTCGATCAGCGTCAGGATCAACACGATGAAGCCCCAGAAGGTGGCCGCGTGGGCCGCGCCCGGGATGGTCCATTTCAGCAGCTTCCGCTGCCCGATGACCTCGGTGGCCTGGGTTTCCAGGTCCCG
>Ga0335074_10017856_pt1 | contig 10012 bp, 4 predicted proteins | sample Lox_Sample_23_FD_206715 | JGI IMG/M metagenome (GOLD analysis project Ga0335074, IMG submission 206715) | Soil microbial communities from Loxahatchee National Wildlife Refuge, Florida, United States - Lox_Sample_2.3 | ecosystem: Environmental > Terrestrial > Soil > Wetlands | place: USA: Florida...
TGCTGGCGGACGGGCAGTGGCAGAAATTCGAGGTTGCGGGCGGGAGCGGGTACCTGAGCCAGGGCTCGACGGAGATTGAGGCGGGACTGGGTGCGGCGGATCATGTGGACGTGATCCGGCTGCTGTGGCCGACGGGTGTGCCGCAGGACGAGATCGGCCTGGATGCGAGTAAGCCGGTGGAGCTGAAGGAGCTGGACCGGCGGGGCAGCTCGTGTCCGGTGCTGTTTGCGTGGGACGGGAAGCGGTACCGGTTTATCTCCGATGTGATTGGCGCGGCGGTCATCGGGCACTGGGTGTCGCCGGGGGCGACGAACCGAAACGATCCCGGGGAGTGGATCAAGGTGGATGGGGATGATCTGCAGGCGCGGAACGGGTTGCTCAGTCTGCGCTTCGGCGAGCCGATGGAGGAGGTGAACTACATCGACCAGCTGCGGCTGGTGGCGGTGGATCATCCGGCGGGGATTGGGGTGTATCCGGACGAGAAGTTTTTGAGCGAGCCGCCGTTTGCGACGGGAAAGACGGTGGCGGTGAGCGCGCCACGACCGGTTGTCGGCGCGTGGGACAGCAATGGACGCGATGTGCGCGCGGTGCTGGCGAGCGTGGATCACCAGTATGTGCGGGGCTTTACGGATCTGAGCTATGCGGGGTTTGCGAATCTGCATTCGCTCACGCTGGATCTGGGCGGGTGGACGCCGGCGCATCCGCTGCGGCTGCTGCTGCACGGGTATGTCGAGTACTTCAGCGCCAGCTCGCTGTATTCGGCGTGGCAGGCGGGGCTTAAGCCGATTCCGCCACGGGTGGATGCGCTGATGCCCGACGGGCACTGGAAGCGAATCATCGGCGATATGGGATTTCCGGCGGGGCTGCCGCGAACGATGGTGGTGGATTTGACGGGCAAGCTGCCGCCGGGCGTACGGAAGATTCGGATCACGACGAATCTGCAGATTTACTGGGACCAGGCGCTGGTGGACAACGGGCCCGATGAGCGAAGCGAGGTTCGGGAGACGGAAGTACCGCTGGCAATGGCGCATCTGGCGTTTCGCGGGTATCCGGATCAAATCGAAGGGAAAACGCCGGGGGACCTGACCTACGATTACGACCGCATCAGCCAGACGGGGCCATTCCTGTGGGCGCGTGGGATGTACACGCGGTATGGCGACGTGACGCCGCTGCTGAGGAAGATTGACGATCGCTATGTGATCTTCGGGACGGGCGAGGAGATCGACGCGGAGTTCCGCGCGACGGCGCTGCCGCCGCTGCCGGCGGGATGGACACGGGACTATTTCTTTTACGCGAACGGGTTTGTGAAGGATATGGATTTCTGGGAGGCGGAACCGTTTGCCGTTGGCGAGATGCCGTTCCACGCGATGACAACGTATCCGTATCCGGCGAGCGAGCATTATCCGGATACTCCGGCGATGGAGCGGTACATGCTCGAATGGAATACGCGGTATGAGTCGGGAAAAAAGAAGCAGCGGTGGGATTTTGATTATGAGAAGACGGCGCAGAAGCCGATTCAGTAGCCGGTAGCAAATAGCCCGTTAGCAGGGGCCTTACGTCTGGCGGTAGCTGCGCTGGTAGGTCTGCGTGATGCGGTCGTGCCAGCCGAGAGCGTCTTCGTCGAAGACGATCCAGAGGAATCCGAGGCCGAGGGGCAGCGCGGAGAGCAGCAGCGCGGCGATGCGGGTGCGCAGGGCGTGGCGCGTGGGGTTCTCGTCGTCGAAGGTGCAGAGCGCGATCTTGGCGTAGCGCATGCCGGGCGTGGCGGAGGAGAGCGAGAAAAACAGAAGCTGATAGAGAATCCAGGTGGCGAGGAGGGTCGCGGCCGCTCCGGCAACGGCGACGCGGCCAGCGGGCGGATGGGTGGTGCAGGCAACAAAGACCAGCACGAAGAGCAGAAAGGCGCCGAGGGTGAGCGCAACGTCGACGATGGCGGCCATGAAGCGGTCCGCGACCGGCGCGACGTGGAGGGGCATGTCGTCAAGCAGCGGAGTGCGGGAGGGCGGTTTCGCGGCGCGGTTGGGCGGATCGGTGTCGAGCTGAATGGAATGCCACTCGGATGTGGGACGCTGCGGCGCGGCGGCGGACGTGGCGGGAGCGGTCGCGAGGGGCGGCGCAGATTCGGGATCGGCCTCAAAGATGCGAAGCTGGGAGGCTGCGTCTGCGGGAAGCGGGTCTTCAGTGGCAGCCGGTGGCGCATCCGTGGTGAGCGGACCTTCGGCCAGACGCGGACGGGCTTTGCGCGGAGCGATCAGCTCACGAGGAAACTCAATGACACGGGCGGGCAGCGGGCGGAGCGGCTCGACGACCGCTTCTTCCAGCGGATCGACGAGAGCGGCGTCGCCGGGCAGCAAGTGCGCGAGAGATTGGGCGTGAGCCTGCGTGGGCGTGGAACGGGGAGCGGGGAGGGAATCGGCGCTGACGGAATAGCGGAGAAGATCGGGCTGGTACGGCTCCAGCTCGGGATCGTGGATCTGCGGCGCTGGCGCGGCGTGGGCTGACTGGGCGGGAGCAGGAGGTTCGGGAGTGAGCGGCTTTTGGGGCTCAGGCGCAGCGAGAGCAGCCTTTTCAGCGGCGGCTGCGGCAGCAGCCTGGGCGGCGAGCATGTCCTTCCACGAAGGGACGCGAGCGTAGCGTTCGGCGACGCGGGCGGCAACGGAGGAGTGGGACACGGCGGCTTCCATGCCGGGTAATGCTGGCTGGTTCTCGGGGACTCGGCCGCGGCGGCCGCGGTGAGCGCGGACGCGGGCGCTGACCTCGTTCTTCCACGCGGGGGCGGAGCCGGGCGGCGGGGCAGCGGCGTCGAGGGGAGCGGGCTGGGACGGCGACAGACTCAATGCAATCCTCTCTGGGGTGAGGGACGATGGGCGCAACTCCGGACACGGCAGCGCGTCTGAATGCGTAGATGCCGGTGAGAATGATACGTGTGAGAAGGTTCGGAGCGAGATGCCGGACATGGAGGCGTGTGCGGGGGAACGGCGCGGTTTGGACGTGCGCGAGCGATCACTGGACAGCCTCCAATGAGGGTGAGATCGCCGGAAATTTCGCCGAGAGCTGCGCGTGCTGAAGGCGCGAGAGGCTCCACATTCCGCTTTGCTATGCTGGAGTTGCCCCGCGCGATGAGAACCCGCTTGTTTTGGTGTATCACGGTGCTTCTGCTGTGTCATCCGCAGGTTTGGGCGCAGACCGTAACCAGCGAGTTTCCCCGGGTGGCTCCGGCGTCGTCTTCGGCTGCTGGAGCGGCGAATCTTCCCGACGATCCAAGCCTGCAGAGCACGCTGCCGGAAGCCCATGTGGTTCCGGAGCCGCAGCCTGGCGTGCCGGTGAGGATCGCAGCGCAGACCCAAACCAGCGAGAGCGTGAAGAACGGGACGCTCTACACGCTGGACGGCAACGTGGAGATCGACTACCGAACCTACATTGTGCACGCTGACCACGCGACGTACAACGACGGGACGGGAGTGATCGTCGCGCACGGGCACATGATGATCGACGGGGGCCCGGACGACGAACATTTCACGGCGGACCACGGCACGATTAACGTCCAGCAGGACACGGGCGATTTTTTCATTGTGGTGGGGACGCTGGGCGTGGAGCGGACGCCGCACGGGAGGATGGTCTTCATGGCGCCGAATCCATTTGCCGTGACTGGCAAAGAGGTGCTGCAGCTGGGCAAGCGGCGCTACCGGGTGATCGACGGAACGATGACCTCATGCCGGCTGCCCAAGCCGGACTGGCGGATCCTGTCGCAGAAGATCGATCTGAATAACGGCATTGCGACCACCGACAAGGCCTGGTTCGAGCTGTTCCATGTGCCGCTGATGTTTATGCCGTACGTGACACACCCGGTGGATGTGCAGCGGGCTTCGGGAATTCTGCTTCCCTACGCCGGGAACGACACGACGCGCGGGCTGGTGGTGGGCGAGGGCGTTTATCTCACGCTGGGGCGCAGCGCCGATCTGACCATGGCGACGCAGTACTGGTCGAAGCGCGGCTTTGCGCCGAACGGGATGTTCCGGGACCGGGGACTGGGGGAGAATTTCGCCAACGTGCGCTTTCACAGCCTGCTGGACCACGGCCTGCTGGAGCCGAACGGGACGCGCGTCAATCAGGGCGGCGTCGATGTGATGGGGGACGGGCGGTACGACTTCACGCCGAAGACGCGGGGCGTGATCGATGCCGAATATCTGAGCTCGTACGTGTACCGGCTGGTGTTTGAAGAGGATTACGCGATCGCGATCGACTCCGAAGTGAAGTCGCAGACGTTCGTGACGCATGAGGATCACGACATCTGGGCGAGCCTGCGGATGAATCGCTATCAGGATTTTCAGAGCTCGGCGATACCGGGCGACGAGGTGAGGATTCTGCACCTTCCGCAGATTGACGTGGAGGCGACGGATCATTCGCTGGGCGAGTCGCCGGTGATGTGGGGATTTACGGGATCGGCGGCGCTGCTGTCGCGGTACGACTATCCCAGTTTCCGGACGTCGGCGGAGGTGCCGCGCGGGGATATTGACCCCCGGATTTCGCTGCCGCTGCATTTTGGGGGGTGGACGTTCCGGCCGAATGCGGCGATCCGGGCAACCATGTATGGAAAAAGCCAGGATCCCGCTGATCTGGAGCAGATTCCCACGGTGCGGGTGAGCGGACTGGCGCGGACGGACGTGGAAACGGGATTCCAGCTGACGCCGCCAGCGCTGGAAAGGGACTTCAGCGCGCCATGGCTGCACCGGCTGCTGGGGGGAGACGTGCGGCACACGATTGAGCCGGACATTCAATACCGCTATGTGACGGGGATCAACAACTTCCGGGATGTTCTGCGCTTCGACGACACGGATGTGGCCAGCAACACCAACGAGATCGAGTATGAGCTGACGCAGCGGCTGTATGTGCATGGGGGAAAGCCGCATCCGTGCGCGGCGGATGCAGCATCGGAGGAGCAGGCCAACCAGCAGGCGCCAGGATCGGCACAGCAGGACCAGACAGACCAGAGCGGGAACGTTTCGGGCGTAGCGGGGGTCATGGGGTGGGGTATCAACGCGGCAGCGCCGCCGAGCCGGCCCGCGGCGGCAGCGGATGCGCTGTGCGGAACCGAGACGCGGGACTGGATCACGTGGCGGGTGGCGCAGAAATACTACTTCGAGCCGGATTTCGATCGCGCGATCACACGGGGAACGCCCAACCCGCTGCTGACGACGCTGGATTTTACGGGAGTGGACTTTCTAACCAGCCCACGGCACACGTCGCCGGTGATCTCGCGGCTGCGCATGCAGACGACAAAGGCGACCGATGTGGAGTGGGATCTGGATTACGACGCGAAGGAAGGCAAGATCACGTCGAGCAACGTGTTCGCGGGCTATCAGGCGGGGTTGTACCGGCTGCAATTCGGAGATTCGTACATGAACGTGCCGCTGGGCTACACGCCGCTGACGACGGCGAGGCCGATCACGCTGCCGTCGCCGGATGCGCCGAATCAGTTCAACCAGATCCATCTGTCGGCGATCCATGGGGCGGCGGCCAAACTGGGCCTGAGCGAGGGACTGAGCGCGGCGTACGACCTGGTGCACCAGCAACTGCAGTATGGCGCGGCGCAGGCGCAGTACAACTGGAACTGCTGCGGCATCGACTTCCAGTACCGCAAGTTCTCGCTGGGATCGATTCGCCGCGATACGGAGTACTTTTACAGCTTTAACTTCGCGGGGTTGTCGAATGTGGGCGACCTGCGGCACCGAATCAGCCTGTTCTAGAGGCTGTTCGGGGCTTTATGGCGGAACTGCGATAATAGAACCAGCAAACTACGAGACGGCTCACGAGCTAACCAAGGCGGCAATTTTTGTTGAAGCAGAGCTTTTTTCTTGCCTGTGCATTTCTGATGGCAACAGCCGGGTGTGCGGCGCAGCAAACCCCAACAGCGCAGACGAATACAGGACCAGGCACCGAGAGCGCGCAGCTGGACCGGAAGATCGAAATCATGATCCGGTCAGAGCTGGGCGTTCCGCCGCAATACGAGATGGTGATCGGGCCGCGCGAGAAGAGCGACATGAGTGGATACGACACCATCGCGGTCACGTTTTCTCTGCCGGGCCAGCCGAGCCGCACGCAGACCGTGGATTTTCTGCTGTCGAAAGACGGGAACACGCTGGCGCGGCTTTCGAAGTGGGACCTCAGGCCCGATCCGACAGCCGATCTTCCGACGGAAGGGCGGCCGGTGCGCGGCAATCCGCTGGCGAAGGTAACGATCGTGAACTTCGACGATCTGGAGTGCCCGTACTGCGCACGCATGCACGCGGAGTTTTTTCCGGACACGCTGGAGCACTACAAGGGCCTGGTAAAGTTCGTGTACGTCGATTATCCGCTGGTGGAGATTCATCCCTGGGCCATGCACGCGGCCGTGAATGCGAACTGCCTGGCCGACGAGAACGCGACCGCCTACTGGGCTTACGTGGATTATCTGCACACGCACGGGCCGGAAGTGGCCGGGCCGGATAACGATCCGGCGAAGGCGGCGGCGACGCTGGACAAGCTGGCCGAGCAGGAGGGTGCGAAGCAGAATGTGGATGCGGTGAAGCTGCAGGCCTGCGTGGAGAAGCAGGACGAGAGCAAGGTGCGGGCGGAGATGAAGGCGGGCGATAAGCTGGGCGTGGATGCGACACCGACGTTCTTTGTGAACGGAGAACGCTGGGCGGGCGAGCTGCCGGAGAGCCAGCTGTGGATCATGATCGACCGGGCGCTGAAGGCCGAGGGGGTTACGCCGCCTCCGCCGGAAGCGCCGATTGCGCCAGCAGCGCCAAAGGCGACGGGGACGTCGAGCGGCCGGTAAGACGGAAATAGCGCTATGCACAGGGCGGGGAGCGCATTATTCTGATACCGATGCGCCGCCCACGGATTTGCAGCGTGTCAGCAGGAGAAGAATTTTTGTCATCTCGATTGTTTTGGTCCCGCGCCTCGGTTTCTCGTTCCCTCCATCGCAATTTTGGGTTTGCATGCGCAGCCATCGCGGTGGCGCTGTGCGCCGGCTGCGCGCGCTCGCATAATGCCGACACGATGGCGACGGTAAATGGCAAGCCAATTCTGCGTTCGGAAGTGGAGCAGATCTATCAGGCGAACCTGGGGGAGTCGAACCAGCAGCCTTCGCAGGTGCAGGCGGATATCACGCGGCTGAACATACTGCGGCAGCTGATCGACGAGGAGATCGTCATGCAGGAGGCCGCCAAACTGAACCTGGTGGCCACGGACGATGAAGTGTCGGAGCGGCTGAACGAGATCAAAGCGCCGTTTACCCCGGACGAATTCCAGAAGCGGCTGGACTCGCAGCACATGACGCTGGAGGATCTGAAGCGGGAAATCCGGCGCAACCGGACGGAAGAGAAGCTGTTCAACAAAGAGATCAGTTCCCGGATCAACGTCACCGATGAGGACATCGCGAACTATTACAACTCGCACAAGGCGGAGTACAACCTGATCGAGCCGCAGTACCATCTGGCCCAGATTGTGGTGACGTCGATCCCCATGCCGCCGCAGCAGGTGGGGAACCTGCAGAACAGCAAGGCGATGAACGATGCGGAAGCGAAGCGCAAGATCCAGATGCTGCATAACCAGCTGGAGAGCGGCACGGACTTCAGCACGCTGGCGATGAACTACTCGGAAAGCCCGGATACGGCGGGGAACGGCGGAGATATGGGATTTGTCTCGGAATCGAGGCTGCGCTCGGATCCGCTGGTGTACGCGGCGGTGACCAAGCTGAAGCCGGGGCAAATTACGGACATTCTGCCCGTTTACGGGGCGGGCAACTCCAAGCAGCCGATCGGGTATGCAATCTACAAACTGGTCGATCGGGAAGCGGCGGGACAGCGACAACTGAACGATCCGCGGGTGCAGCAGGCGATCCGGCAGCAGTTGCGGGACAGCCGCGAGCAGCTTTTGAAGAACGCGTATCTGGAGATGCTGCGGGACCAGGCGCGCGTGGTGAACTACTACGCCGAGGAAGTGTTCAAGAACGGGGCGCAGTAAGCGCCGGGCGCACCAGCCGAAGTAACTTTCTTCTACATAGCTCTCAGGACGCGAAAACTCCCACCGGATGGAGCGCCGGGGCGAGGCGCGGCCGCGCGTGCGGGAGCCCCCGAAAGGGCGAGGCATGGAGCCCGCGACGAAGGAATTACGGCGCCGCCCGATGAGAGACGATGGCTTCGGCGAAGCCCCGAACAGAGAGCCCGTTGCCGTGTGCGCGGCCAGGGGATTTTCGGAGCCTGCGACAGGGCCGCGGCGCCGGGCAACAGCAGATGCATTACCCCCTCTTGACAATTGTTGCGACAGCGGAGTAAAAGGGTTTGCCGTAGTTGGTAAATCGATTTTACTGAAGCCAGGACTCCCCAGTACAAGTCATTGGCTGTCTGCAGGTACGACGGCTTCGCAGGAGGCAGAAGCAACGCATCACCCGGCAGGCCCGGCACCGCGGCAACTGCGAGCCGGCGCTTTGCCGTTCTGACTGAAATCTGAGAATCGCGGGCGCGGCTCGGGGTCCCTTCCGAGTGCTTTGTCCATACCGGGAAGCGCCTGCGACGAGACCTCCGCGTGTGCAAATTTGCGGCGCGGAGCTGAAGGGTTCCCTGTGCCTTTCCGAGCGCCGGGGGGCGCACTCGATTGCGTCTCTCGGTAACTGTATCGGCACCTGATGGATGAGATAGTTCGGGCCCTGCACAAGACAAAAGCAAGCATCGAATCGGCGAGCAGAAGAGGGCAGAACCGATTCAACAACTGGCAGTTTTTCAATCAGGAGGAATCGTGACAACGAGCAAATGGCAAACTTGCATGCTCCGTGGAGTTTTTGCTGGGAGACGCAGCAGTTCGAAGGGTGAGCGCAGGCCGGGGTTCCGGCCTCCTGCGGGCTGGATTCTCTCGGCAATGCTGGCCGTATTGTGGCTGGGAATGCCGGCGGCTATGCACGCGCAGACGACGGCACAGCTTACCGGGACGGTGCAGGACCCGAGCGGCGCGATCATCCCGGGAGCCCAGGTGAGCCTGACCAACGAGGCTACCCAGGTTTCCCGCACCGTTCAGACCAACGCAGAGGGCCTTTATGCCTTCCCGTCTCTGGTGCCGGGCTCCTACACGCTGAAGGCCGAGGCGAAGGGATTCCAGGCCAGGCAATTGACGGGGATCGTGCTGAACGCCGGCGACAATCGCACGGTACCGACGCTGGTCCTGACGGTGGGGTCGGAAGCGACCACGGTGACGGTGAGCGCAGCGGCGGTGATGATCCCGGTGGACAACGGGCAGCGCACGGACGTGATCAGCAGCAAGGAAATCGAGAACCTGGCGCTGGAAGGCCGCGATGTAACGGAGTTACTGAAAGTGCTGCCGGGGGCAACCACCATGTCGGGCGGCCTGACGCAGACCAGTCCGTCGTTCAGCGACCTGGACATCACCGTGCAGCAGAGCGCGGTGGGCAACGGGATCGACATTAACGGGGTGCCGAACCGCGGCGGAACCTCGCTGCTGGCCGACGGCGTCAACGTGATCGATCCGGGCAACATGGCGTCCTCGGTGTCCATCATCAACCCGGACATGACGCAGGAGGTGACGGTACAGACGTCGGATTTTAATGCCACGGTTGCATACGGTCCGGTGGTCGTGAGCGCCATCAGCAAGTCGGGCGGAGCGCACTACCACGGGGAGGCGTATTTCGACGCCCGCAACGACGTTCTGAATGCCAACGACTGGCAGGATAACCACAACGGGGTGCCGAAGGGCGGGGCCCACTATTACTATCCGGGCGGCAACTTCGGGGGGCCGGTGCCGTTTACGCACAAGCACCTGTTCTTCTGGGGCGGCTACGAGCGCTGGCTGCAGAACCAGGGAAACGCGAACGTACTGAAGTCGACCATTCCCACTCCGGAGATGATGGCGGGCGACTTCACCACGGACAATGCAGACAATATGGCGGCCTGCCCGGGCGGGTTCTCATCGACCATCACCGGGCAGTGGTGCAACGACATCTCCAATATGGTTCTGC
>Ga0335074_10017857_pt1 | contig 10011 bp, 8 predicted proteins | sample Lox_Sample_23_FD_206715 | JGI IMG/M metagenome (GOLD analysis project Ga0335074, IMG submission 206715) | Soil microbial communities from Loxahatchee National Wildlife Refuge, Florida, United States - Lox_Sample_2.3 | ecosystem: Environmental > Terrestrial > Soil > Wetlands | place: USA: Florida...
CCCCAAAGGGGCCTTTCCGCTCGACTTGCATGTGTTAAGCACGCCGCCAGCGTTCGTCCTGAGCCAGGATCAAACTCTCCGTTGAATGACTAGCACCCAGACCCCGAAGGACCCGGGAAACCAGAAACCCAACCATGAGTCAAGTCATGGCTGAAATCCGTGCGGAACAACTCCGAAGAACCATCCCGCGACGGGGGTTTGTACATATTCATGCACTGGCTTTTAGCACGCTGTTGAGTTCTCAAGAAACGGACGCACACCATCAAGGAGCTCTCACTCCTTCTCCGGGGCAACCCTCAAACCATACTCCGAAGCATCCCTCGTGTCAACCGCGTTCCCAGGATCTCTCCCAGAACGTTGCCAACACACGGTGATCCTCCGGCCACCCGCAGCGAACCCCGGCGAGCCCGCGTCAGACGCGGAACCCTCCGCTTGAAGCTGCTGGATGGCGCCCCGGGGCCCGTCCCGCCTGCCGGCGTCCAGTCCCCCTCGGGGCTTGTAGAACCTTACGGCCGACAGCAACCTTCGTCAAATCGGGGACATTCCCCGCTCGCCCGCCACGCTAGCGCCGCCGCGGCACGTGCGGCCGGTACACCGACACCGTAGGCTCCCCGGTCAGCCAGAACCGCCACGGCACGTCCGCCGCCTCGCGGACTCCGACTCTCGGCCCGGTGCTGATCGCGATCTTTTCTTCGGAACGTACCGTGGTTCCCAGCCGCAGCGGCGATGCCGGATCACACAGGTCGGCGCCGTTGAGGGCCCGGTCGATCGCGAGTGCCTGGCACAGCCGCGCCGGGCCCCGCGCGAGGTCCCTGGCCGGCCCGACGCCGGGCCGCCTGCGGCGGGCGAGCTCGTCCCCCGCGATCACCCGGCCGGCCCGCAGCAGCACGGCCTCCGCCGCGCCGGCCGGCAGGCAGACCACGTTCACGCAGAAGTGCATCCCGTACGTGAAGTACACATACGCGTGCCCCGGCGGCCCGAACATCACCGCGTTCCGCGCGGTGCGCCCCCGGTACGCGTGCGACGCGGGATCGGCCGCGCCAGCGTACGCCTCCACCTCTGTCAGCATGACCGCGACGATCCCGTCGGCGGTCTCCCGCTCGAGCACGCAGCCGAGCAGGCCAGGCGCGACCTCCTCCGCTGGCCGGGCGAGGAAGTCCCTCGCCAGCAGCTCGGCAGCCTGCTCAGGCACCGCCGGCGGTCGCCCACGCCGCGGCGTCGTTCACGGTGGCGCGCAGCGCGGTGAGCTGTTCGGCGACCCGGACCGGCGCCGTGCCGCCGAACCCCTCGCGGGCGGCGAGCGCGCCGTCCACCGTGAGCACGGCGCGGACGTCCGGGGTCAGGTGGGCCGAGACCTTCGCGAGGTCGGCGTCGCTCACCTCGTCGAGGCTCACCTCGTGCACCTGGCACCAGACGACCAGGTGCCCGACGATCTCGTGCGCCTCGCGGAACGGCACGCCGCGCCGCACCAGGTATTCGGCCAGGTCGGTGGCGAGGGTGTAACCGGCGGGCGCGCCCGCGCGCAGCCGCTGCGCGTTGATCCTCAGGGTCGCGACGAGGCCGGCCATGGCCGGCAGCACCAGCAGCAGCGTGTCGACCGCGTCGAACACCGGCTCCTTGTCCTCCTGCAGGTCCCTGTTGTAGGTGAGCGGGAGCCCCTTGAGGGTGGTGAGCAGGCCGGTCAGCCCGCCGATGAGCCGGCCGGCCTTGCCGCGAGCCAGCTCGGCGACGTCCGGGTTCTTCTTCTGCGGCATGATCGACGAGCCGGTGGCGTACGCGTCGTCGATTTCGATCCAGCCGAACTCCTGCGACGACCAGAGCACGATCTCTTCGCCGAGCCTGGACAGGTGCACGCCGGTGAGCGCCGCCGCGAAGCAGAACTCGGCAGCGAAGTCGCGGTCGGCGACCGCGTCCATGGAGTTCGGCGCGGCGCTGTCGAAGCCGAGTTCGGCCGCGAGCTGGCGCGGGTCCACGGGCAGCGACGACCCGGCGAGCGCGCCGGCGCCGAGCGGGCTGATCGCCGCGCGCCGGTCCCAGTCGCGCAGCCGGCTCACGTCCCTGGCGAACGCCTGGACGTGGGCGAGCAGCTGGTGCGCGAACAGCACGGGCTGGGCGTGCTGCAGGTGCGTCATGCCGGGGGCGGGCGTGTCACCGCAGGCCTCCGCCTGCGCGATCAGCGCGGTCTGCAGCTCGGCCAGCCTGCTGACGATCAGCCGCACGTGGTCGCGCAGGTACAGCCGCAGGTCGGTGGCGACCTGGTCGTTGCGGCTGCGGCCGGCCCGCAGCTTGCCGCCGAGTGCCCCGAGCCGCTCGAGCAGCCCGCGCTCGAGCGCCGTGTGCACGTCCTCGTCGGCCACCGTCGGCCGGAAGCTCCCGTCCTCCACCGCCCGGTCCAGGTCGTCGAGCGCCTTGAGCATGGCGTCGGCCTCGGCGGGAGTCAGCAGCCCGGCCCGGTGCAGCATGCGCGCGTGCGCGCGGGAAGCGAGCAGGTCGTAGCGGGCGAGCCGCCAGTCGAACTGCACGCTCAGCGACAGCCGCGCCAGCGCGTCGGCGGGTCCGCCTTCGAATCGCCCGCCCCACAACCGCGTGGGTGATCCACCCGAAACCGGCGGCTGCTCGTTCGATCCCATCCGTCCCACCTATCCCAGTTCCACAGTTGGCGGCCCCGCGCCACCCACCCTATTGGCCCGCGGCCGGGCTCCTCTCCCTGGCCCGCGCGAGTCAGCGCGCGGCGGCGGTCATCGTCGGCGTTCGGCCAGGCGGAGGAATTCGGCGGCGAGGGCCTCACCGCCGGCCGGATCCCTGGCGATGACGAGGACCGTGTCGTCGCCGGCGACCGTGCCGAGGACCGCCGACCACGCGGCGTGGTCGATGATCGAGGCGAGGAACTGCGCGGCGCCGGCCGGCGTGCGCAGCACCACCAGGTTCGCGCTCGCCTCCGCCGACGTCAGCAGCTCCTTCAGGTACCTGGCCAGACGTGCCGTGGTGCCCGGCGCCAGCGCGTGGGCCTCAGCCTGTGCGGGGGCCGGGGGTGCGGTGGCACCGGGGCCGTCGGCGGCGACTCCTGCGGCAGCTGCCTGCTTGGCGGCCAGCGAGTCCGCGGCTCGCCGGGCGGCCCCGCTGGATGGCGCGGCACCTTGTCCCGCGCCCGGCGAACCATTCTCCCCGGTGACCTCGCCCTCCGCGGGAATGCAGGGGGTGAGAGGCGGCTGGGTACGTTCGGAAAAATCAAAACCGATGGCGGCGCGGGACCCGGGCCCGCCCGGATCGCCGGGCAGCGCGTACACGAGCGAGCCGTCGGCGGCGCGGAGCCGGACGACGCCGAGCTCGTCCAGATCCCTGGACAAGGTCGCCTGCGCGACGTGCATGCCTGCGTACCTGTTGAGCAGGCCGGCCAGCTGTTCCTGCGAGTGCACCTGCTCCATGGCCAGGATCGCGGCGATCCGCGCCTGCCTGGCGGCCTTCGTCGCCGGGGCGGACGGGGTCCCCATCAGGATCGCTCCAGCAGCCAGGCCAGCAGCGCCTTCTGCGCGTGCAGCCGGTTCTCGGCCTGGTCCCAGACGACGCTGGCCGGGCCGTCGAGCACCTCGGCGGTGATCTCCTCGCCGCGGTGCGCGGGCAGGCAGTGCGCCGCGATGGCGTGAGCCGGGGCCAGCGCCAGCAGCTCGCCGTTCAGCTGGAAGGGGGCGAGTGCGGCCCGGCGGGCCGGCGCGTCCTCCTGGCCCATCGAGACCCAGACGTCGGTGGCGAGCACGTCCGCGCCCCTGACGGCTTCGGCCGGGTCCTCACCCGCTGTCGCGGAGCCACCGGTCGCCGCGGCGATCTGCTGCGCCCGCGCGAGCACCGCCGGGTCTGGCTGGTAGCCGGGCGGGGCGGCGACGCGCACGTGCATTCCGGCGGTGGCGCCGCCGAGCAGATAGGAGTGCGCCATGTTGTTCGCCCCGTCGCCCAGGTAGGTGAGGGTGCGGCCGGGGAGGGGGCCGAGGCGTTCCGCCACCGTCTGCAGGTCGGCGAGGATCTGGCAGGGGTGGAACTCGTCGGTCAGCGCGTTGATCACGGGGACGGTGCTCGCCGCCGCCAGTTCCTCGATGCGGGCCTGGCCGGACGTGCGCCAGGTGATCGCCGCCACCTGGCGGGTCAGCACCCGGGCCATGTCGGCGATCGTCTCGCCGCGGCCGATGTGCGTGGCCTGGGTGTCGATCTCCAGCGGCAGCCCGCCGAGTTCGGCGACGCCGACGGTGAACGACACCCGCGTGCGCAGGCTCGGCTTGTCGAACAGCAGCGCGACGGCCTTCGGGCCGTCGAGGGGACGGCGCGCGAGCCGGTCCTTCTTCATGGTCGCGGCGAGGTCCAGGACCTCGGCCTGCTGCGCGGGGGTGAGGTCGTCGTCGCGGAGGAAATGGATGGGCATGGGGGTTACGCCTGCGCTTGGCTGAGGATGGCGGGGAGGGCGGCGAGGAACTCTCCGGCTTCGGCCCGGGTGAGGATCAGCGGCGGGGCGAGCCGCACCGCGTCCGGCTGCACCGGGTTGACCAGGAAACCGTGAGTCTGGGCGGCAGCGCTGACCGCGGCGGCCTTCTCGTCGGTGAGCACCGCGGCGAGCCAGAGGCCGCTGCCGCGCACGCCCTTGAGCAGGGGGTGGTCGGTCGCCTCGATGCCACTGGCGAGCATGTCGCCGACGGCCCTGACGTTGGCCAGGATGTCCTGCTGCTCGATCGTGTCGAGGACGGCGAGGGCGGCGGCGCAGGCGATCGGGTTGCCGCCGAACGTCGAGCCGTGGTCGCCCTTGCCTAGTGCGGTGCCCGCGTCGCCGAAACCGATGCAGGCGCCGATCGGCAGCCCGCCGCCCAGGCCCTTGGCGAGCGTGAGCACGTCGGGGACGATGCCCTCCTTCTGGAAGGCGAACCACTCGCCGGTGCGGCCGATGCCGCTCTGGACCTCGTCGAGCACGAGCAGCGCCCCGGCCTCGTCGCAGGCTTGGCGGACGGCGCGCAGATAGCCATCGGGCGGCGGCACCACGCCGCCCTCGCCAAGCGCCGGCTCGAGGAAGACCGCGGCGACGTCTTCGTCAACGGCGCTGGCCAGAGCCTTCTCGTCGCCATAGGGGATCCAGCGCACATTCAGCCCGAAGGGGCCGAACGGCGTCCTGATCGACTCCTTGCCGGTGATGCTCAGCGCGCCCATCGTCCGGCCGTGGAAGCTGCCGATGGCCGCGACGACCTGCTTATTGTCCCTGAGGCGGTGGTCTTGTATTTCCGTCCTGCGGGAGCGGCGGACCAGCTTGATGGCCGCCTCGTTGGCCTCGGCGCCGGAGTTGCAGAAGAAGACGCGGGCGCCGCCGTTGTCGGCCTGGAGCAAGCCGAGGAGGCGTTCCGCGAGCTGGACGCCCGGCTCGTGGACGAACAGGTTCGAGGTGTGCGCGATCTTGCCGGCCTGGCTGGTCACGGCGTCGACGATGGCCGGGTGCGCGTGACCGAGCGCGCTGACCGCGATGCCGGCGATCAGGTCCAGGTACTGGTTGCCGTCGGCGTCCCAGACCCGGCAGCCCGCGCCGCGGGCGAGTGCCAGCGGCGGCGTGCCGTAGTTGGGCATCATGACCGCCTCGAACCGCTCGCGCAGCGCTTCGCTTTCGCTCATGTCGTGTCTCCCATCACCATGGTGCCGATGCCGGAGTCGGTGAACATCTCCAGCAGGATCGCGTGCTTGAGCCGGCCGTCGAGCACGTGCGCCTGCGGGACACCGCCCCGCACCGCGGTCAGGCAGGCCTCCATCTTCGGGATCATGCCCGACGACAGGGCGGGGAGCAGCTCCTCGAGTTCCGCGGCGGCGAGCTGGCTGATCACCTCGGTCGAGGCCGGCCAGTCCCTGTACAGGCCCGCGACGTCGGTGAGCACGACCAGCTTGGCGGCGCCGAGCTCCACCGCCAGCGCGGCGGCGGCGGTGTCGGCGTTGACGTTGTAGACCGTGCCGTCGTTGTCCACGCCGCGGGCGACGCTGGACAGCACCGGGATGCGGCCGTCGGCGATGAGCCCCTTGACCAGTCCGGGGTCGGTCGCCACGATCTCGCCGACCAGGCCGATGTCCACCCACTCGCCGTCCACCTCGGCGGCCTTGCGGCGCGCGGTGAACAGGTTCGCGTCCTCGCCGGACAGGCCGACCGCGAGCGGGCCGTACCTGTTGATCATGCCGACGAGGTCCTTGTTGACCTTGCCGTTGAGGACCATCCTTACCACGTCGATGGTTTCTTCGGTGGTCACCCGCAGCCCGGCGGTGAAGACCGACTCGATGCCGAGCCGGTCCAGGTGCTCGGTGACCTGCGGGCCGCCGCCGTGCACGACGACGGGGCGCAGCCCGGCGTGGCGGAGGAACACCAGATCCTGGGCGAACCCGGCGCGCAGGCCGTCGTCGGTCATCGCGTGGCCGCCGTACTTGATCACCACGGTGGCGTCGTGGAAGCGGTCGAGCCAGGGCAGCGCCTCGATCAGCGTGGCGGCCTTGGCGGTCGCCTGCGCCCGCCGTTCGGCGTCCCTGTCGTGGGAAATGATCATGTCGAGTACGCGGAGTTCTCGTGGACGTAGGCCTCGGTCAGGTCGGTGGTGAGGATCACCGCGGCGTGCGGGCCCGCCGACAGGTCCACGGTGATCGTCACGTCGCGGCTCCGCAGGTCGACCTTGGACCGCGCGTCGCCGGCCGCGCCGCCCCGGCACACCCAGACGCCGTTGATCGCGACGTTCAGCCGGTCGGGGTCGAAGGTGGCGTCGGTGGTGCCGACGGCGGACAGCACGCGGCCCCAGTTCGGGTCCTCACCCGCGATCGCGCACTTGAGCAGGTTGTTCCTGGCCACCGCGCGGCCGACGGTCACCGCATCGTCTTCGCTGGCCGCGCCGACCACCTCGATCGTGATCATCTTCGACGCGCCCTCGGCGTCCAGCTGGAGCTGGCGGGCGAGGTCCGCGCAGACCTCGGTCAGCGCGCGGGTGAAGTCCTTGTGGTCCGGCTTGACGCCGGACGCGCCGCTGGCCATCAGCAGCACGGTGTCGTTGGTCGACATGCAGCCGTCGGTGTCCAGCCGGTCGAAGGTGACCGCGGTCGCGGAGCGGAGCGCGGCGTCGAGCTCTTGCGGGCTTAGGTCGGCGTCGGTCGTCAGCACGCAGAGCATGGTCGCCAGCGCCGGAGCGAGCATGCCCGCGCCCTTGGCCATGCCGCCGATCGTGTAATCGTCGGGGGGTCCGGGGGGCCGCCCCCCCGGTTGGCGGAGCCGCCTGAAGGCGATTTTCACCACCGTGTCGGTGGTGCGGATCGCGTCGGCGGCGTGCACCCCGCCGCCGCGGTCCGCCTCGGCGACCGCCGCGTCCACGGCCGGCAGCAGCTTATCCATGGGCAGCCGCTCGCCGATCAGGCCAGTCGAGCACACCGCGATCTCGCCCGCCGAGTCCTCGAGCGCGGCGGCGAGCCGTTCGGCGGTGGCGTGCGTGTCCTGGAAGCCGAGTGGGCCCGTGCACGCGTTCGCGCCGCCGGAGTTCAGCACGACGGCGCGCACCCGTCCCCCGCTGGCTACCTGCCGGGTCCATGTCACCGGCGCGGCCTGCACCCGGTTGGCGGTGAACACCGCGGCCGCGGCGCGGGACGGGCCGTCGTTGATCACGACCGCGACGTCCCTGTCACCCGACTGCTTCAGCCCGGCGACGACGCCCGCGGCGCGGAAGCCAAGCGGTGCGGTCACGCTCATGGTGCGACTCCGTGCGTGGTCAGGCCCGCCGTCTCCGGCAGGCCGAGCATCAGGTTGGCGATCTGCACGGCCTGGCCGGCCGCTCCCTTGCCGAGGTTGTCGGTGGTGGCGACCACGACCGCGCGGCCGGCGCGGGTGTCGGCGGCCACCTGGACGTGCGCCCCGTTGGACCCGGCCACCGCACCGCTGACGGGCCACTGGCCCTCCGGGAGCAGGTGCACGAACGGCTCGCCCGCGTAGGCGGCGGCGAACGCCGCGCGCAGCGCTTGATCCGGGTCCTGGGTCTCGGTGGCGGCCGGCGTCAGGCGGGCGGTGCAGGTGGCCAGGATGCCGCGTGGCATCGGGGCGAGCACCGGGGTGAAGGAGACGGTGACAGGCTCGCTGGGCTCGCCGGTCGCCTCGGTCAGGGCCTGCTCGATCTCCGGGGTGTGCCGGTGTGTGCCGCCGACCTTGTAGGCGGACATGCTGCCCATGACCTCGCTCGCGAGCAGGTCCGGGCGGGGCGAGCGGCCGGCGCCTGTGGTGCCTGACGCGGCGACGATGACGATGTCCGCGGGGTCCGCGAGGCCCGCTGCCAGCAGCGGGGCGAGCGCCAGGATCGACGTGGTGGCGTAGCAGCCGGGTGCGGCGACCGTGCGGGCCGCCTTGATCTTCTCCCGGGCGCCGGGCAGCTCGGGCAGGCCGTAGGCCCAGCGGCCGGCGTACGGGACGGCGCCGTAGAAGCGGTGCCAGGACTCTTCGTCGCCGAGCCGGAAGTCGGCCGACAGGTCGACGATCCGTGTGCCGGGCAGCTGCTTGGCGAGCGCGGCGGACTCGCCGTGCGGCAGGGCCATGAAGATCAGTTCGGCGTCGCGGAGCGTGCTAACGTCGGTGACCTGGAAGTCGCGGCCGTCGAAGGCCGGATGACCGGTGAGGTTGGGGTGAATTTTCGTGACCGGTTTTCCCGCGCTCGTCGCGGCGGTCACCGCGCCGATCTCGAGATCGGGATGGCCGGCGAGCAGCCGCAGCAGCTCGCCCCCCGCGTAGCCGCTGGCTCCCGCCACCGCCACCCGCATGCCCATGGTGCAGCCTCCTTGCTCCCTGAAGAAGTATGCATCCCATTGCATGAATATGCAACACGCGGGCGCTGCACAGCGGGCGGCCGAACATGGTGGGTCGGTAGGCACACCCTGGTGTGCTTCTTGACCCATTGTCATCGCGGCCGGCGTCCGCGGGCGGACGGCGGCGCACGCTGGACGGCGGCGACCAAGACCTGCCCTAGCGGCGGACGCGGGGCGGTGGCCCTGCCGGGAAGGCGCCCGATCCCGGGTGGGGGGTATGCCGCTGGACATTTTTCTCTTATCCGGACATTCTTCCGCGTTCGGGCGGGGAGCATGCGGTCGCCCGTCCTGATTGGGTGTCCTTTCTGGGGCTATTACCCCAGAAAGGACACCCAATGACGGCCGCCGCCCCTCCAGGTACCCCACCCGGGTATGCCCAGCTGATCGCGGTAGACACTGCGGCGTGCAGCAGCGAGTGTCTGACGATCCACGGTAGTCGGGAGAGACGCCGCGGCGGGGTCGCACGGCGGCCAGGCCGCGGCTGACAGCAGAGGCTGAAGCCCGCGGTCACGCCTGGCCGTCTCTGGCGGCGGGGCCAGAACGCATGGGCGTATGGCGGTGGAGATCGCTTGGTGCGGCAGGCGCGGGCGGCCCAGTGCGGGCTAGGGTTGGCGGTGCGGATGCGTTCGCCGGGGGGCGCGGACGGCGCATCTGGCGCGAGCGTGGACGACGAGAGCGGAAGGGACGACGGTGGCGGCGAAACGGGCCGCGCGTCGCCGCGAGACGGCGCTGGCCGGGCTGACGGGGCTAAGTCGCCGCGAGACGGCGCTGGCCGCGCTGACGGGGTTGACCGGGCGGACCGGGCTGCTCACGCCGACGGGCCGGCGCGTGATCATGGGTCATCGGCGGCGGATAACGCCGTTTTTGACCCATGATCTTGGTCGGCTGGGGCGGGCCAGGCGCGGCGGTCGGGCTGGGCGGGCCGGGCGGGCTTGGGTGACGCGGCGGGCTTGGGTGGCTTGGGTGGCCGGGGTGCTCGGCCTCTTGTGCGGGGTGGTGGGGGTGGCCGGGTGCTCGTCGGGGCCCGCGCCCGGGGCCACGGGGACATCCTGCGGACTGACTCGCACCGGAGCGAACGTGCCGGTGCAGATCGACGTGGCCAAGGGGACGGTCAGCTGTGACACCGTGCTCCGCGTCGAGCGCGACTACGCGACGATAGTCAGGGACGGCGGCCTGCGCGGC
>Ga0335074_10017858_pt1 | contig 10011 bp, 14 predicted proteins | sample Lox_Sample_23_FD_206715 | JGI IMG/M metagenome (GOLD analysis project Ga0335074, IMG submission 206715) | Soil microbial communities from Loxahatchee National Wildlife Refuge, Florida, United States - Lox_Sample_2.3 | ecosystem: Environmental > Terrestrial > Soil > Wetlands | place: USA...
GATTACACGCACGGCAATGACGCCGTTTTATCGCAGCGACTCAATGCATCTTGAACGGTTACATTGGGAAGCGGCACTCGATCGCACCCCGGAGGATATCGCCGCCGATATCCGTAAATATTTCAGCAGCACGAAGGCAGCATCTGCCTAACCTGGCGGCCATTTCATGTCCCGACCTCCAAGCAGATGGATGTGCAGGTGAAAAACGGTCTGGCCGGCACCTGGGCCGACGTTACAGACCGTACGAAACGTCCCCTCGACCTTGCGCTCTTGCGCAATACGAGCCGCGACAAGATAACAGTGGCCGATGAGATCAGCATCAGTTAGCTGCGCTTCCGGCAACCCAGAGATGTGCTTCTTGGGAACAACAAGGACGTGAGTTGGAGCCTGCGGGTTAACGTCTTCGAAGGCGTACGTGCGGTCGTCTTCAAACACCTTTCTTGAAGGCACCTTGCCTTCGACGATGTTACAAAAAAGGCAATCAGGCATGAGGGCCTCTCACACTTACAGAGATTGCGACCGTTCAAACATTCTAAACCGATTTAGCGAGATCGCCGCGAATTCCTGTACCACGATTGCAACGCAAGGACAGCCAGATCTGTCGCAAGCATCAAACCAGTTCGCAATGCTGCAGTTTCGGCGCTGCCGTAGAGCGCCAATTTTCTAGAAAGGTTTCTTGAGGCTGGCGAATGGATCGCTGGACATTCTGCCATAACGGGCACGTTCACTGGGGAACGGAAGGAGGTGCAGGCATACTGTTTCGATACACGCCGAAGCAAGGCGAACCAGTTTACTTGCTGGCACAGCGTGCCCAGTCCGTCGATTTTGGCGGCACCTGGGGTGTTCCGGGCGGAGCGCTTAGGCCCGGAGAAACGCCGGCGGTGGCTGCTCGAAGAGAGGCCGACGAAGAAATCGGAGAGGTACCTCCGTTTCGCACGGCCGCGGCCGTGGTCCAAGACTGCGGCGGAGGGTGGTTGTTTCACCTGATCATCGCAGATGTTGATGCCCCCTTCACTGCCTATTGCGTGAGAGAAACGGACGCGACGGGTTGGTTTACCCTCCGCGAGATGCAGAATCTCTCTCTGCACCCGGAATTGCGCAATTGGATAAACCGCTCGGATACGCAGTTGCTGGCGTAGGCCTATCGCTAGCAACAGCTCTCCACACCGAGGTTGGCAAAATCTGCAGCGTGGCCAGAATTGAACCGACAACGTGAGCTATAATCGCTTGGTCTGAAGTGGTGAAGGAGTTCGCCTCGAACCGCTGTTTCGATTCGTCGGGTTCGAAATGTCGGAATAGCTGATAACTCCTGGTTCCTCGCTGCCGGAGATTCGCCGGCAGTTCTGCTCGACTACACGCATCAGGTGCCTGTGAGCGCTGTTGCGTCGAGCGTCCGTCCTAAGAGCGAGCTTGGAGTGGAGTATGACCCTCAGACAATTAATATCCAGTTTCAACTTTTTTGAGCCGGTTGATCCTCTGCATCTCAACGACACGCCCGTTATGATCAATAGCCGACCGGGAATGCACCAGATCATTGACGACCAGGACGCGGTTCCTCTCACGCAAGATGACAGGGAGTTGCTGCGGCAGATGAAGATCCGCGTCGAATAGCCGGACCGCACAGGATCTGATCATCAACCTGCCGTTCTGAGTCGGTATGCGTACAGTTTCAGCAGCCCATCAATGCTGGAAATCAGCTCTGGGATCGGCGAATCCTTGCCCACAACAGCATCAACGAAACTCAATAGTCGCTCCGGAAGATGGGCGTTCCCCGAGTGCAGCAGAATTGGCATTATTGGAAACGAGTTCTTAATGGTGATCGCAACGGCCATACCGTCCATCGGCTCCATCTGGTAATCAAGGATAACCAACTGGACATCCGGACATCGTCTCAGGAGATTGAGCCCTTGTACACCGGTTGAACTCGTTAAGGCCGTGTGCCCTAGGTGCTCCAGAAATCGCTGCATCGTGATGAGGATTGCCTCTTCGTCATCAATGCAGAGGATCGTGGCCATGCTAAACCCTCCTGGTGTTTGACGTGCTGAGCCTCAGGAGTCATCAGCCATGCCCATGCTGAAGGAACGGCTCTTACGGGTGGTACTCCTTCACCGTTGTAAGGGTAATTTGCAGCGTTGATGTAGATGCCGATCGAAGCGGACAGATGAGAAAAACTCTTTTTACACTCGCGCCCAGTGGCAATGCTTTTTCGCGATCGGCGGTCCGGTATCCTCCCTAAGCGACGACTTTCAGACATAGCCCCAACAGCGTGAGGCAGACCCCACCAAGAACGAGCCCGGCAATCCACTGTGCCACCGCGCCACGGACAGCCCGGGCTAGGGCCGCAGCGAGGATTGCTAGCGCAATCAAGGACACGGTTATTGATGTCCACTGAAACTGCGGAACCAGGGCAGCAGCTAACAGTGGAACTAGCGCGCCGGCGAAAGCTGCGCCGCTGGACGCGACCGCCGCCGTTATTGCCTCTTTCTGCACCGCACGACCCAGCGCGCTGTTGGCGAGCTTGCCATATGCGCTCATATTGAGTTGGCGTGCGGCATGGATAAGCTCATATCTCAGATCGGCGTATCGGGCAACATAAAAGACAAAAGCTCCGGACAGGAAGGCCACTAGAGCAATCCGAATGGCAAAGCCCAGGGTCATGGGTTGCGCGACATCCGTAAGGCGCCCGGCTGCAAGCACGAGCGTGGTCAAAATTCCGTCGCATAAGCCAAGAACCACGGGCAGCATAAGCTTTCGTGACATCTGCCTTCCAATCATCGGCTGCGGGGCACGCGTTCAATGACGTGACCGGTTACTAATTCATCGATGCTGTGCACGACCGCTCCGGAGGTGGCGATCTCCTCGGCGATCTTCTCGTAATCCAATCCATTCCCCTCAATCGTGATCTCCATACCTACCGTTTCCATGTCGATCTCGGTCACCGTAATATTCACGGCTTCAATATTGGGAACAGCATCGATGGCCCTCGCAATCTCAACAATCGAAGGCCGAGCGATCGCCTTGTCTACGTCCAGCACTAGCCGCCGAATGTTCATAAAGACGAGCCTCCTCACATATAATGCAAGGCGCTGCTCCAGAGCATTGCCTTGTCGCCCAAGAGAGATGTTTCGCAAGCGCCATATTCTGCGAGTTTCCCCGAACGGCAAGCACCACCAGCAATACGATGGTTGCGACGACCCAGAGAAAGAACACCACAACCGCCCCGTAATCGACTCCGTAATCACAGCCTGCCTTGTGGCTCGATCGCATAAAAACCTCGCTTCTCCAGGGTTCAGCGCTCATCATTCGCCTCCGAAGCTGGTGCCGGCCTGCGTGGCTACACCGTCTAGCGTCAACGGACCGCGGTGCGCGCACGAATCTGCTCCAAAGCGCCTTCTGCGACAACTCGCACCAGAGGTTTCTCGTCACGGACTGCCGCCTCTAGAGCTGGTTCTACCGATAGATCCCCGATGTCGCCGAGAGCTCGCAGCGCCGCAACGCGCACGAACAAGTCACTGTCGTGGAGCATTGGCACCAAGTGCGGTATTGCCCATGTGGCTCTCTTCTGGCCAAGCAGCCAGCAGATACGCGATCGCGTTTCCGGTAGGGGATGCTCCAATGCTGCGATTAGCTTTTCCTCGAACGAACGAGGGTCATCGTCAACTCGCGCCCCGCAGCGAGAGCAAAGAGTGTCTTTGACATACATCTCTGACCAACATCTTGTGCAAAATGCCAGCATCGTCGGGCTCCTTTCAACCGGAAACTTAGACCGAATCAGGCCACTCCTCGGACGCTCACAGAGTTCCGAGCTTCCATCAGCGTCTCACGGTCGTTTTGGCGTGCGCTTGTTCCAACAAGCATCTTCAAAACAGCCGCAGCCACCGTCCGCACGACGAGATTTTGGCTTAGGGTGACCTTTTCCACAGCAGCAACCGACGAGGGATCACCGATTTCACCAAGTGCTCGCAATGCGGCTACGCGCACAAAGATGTCGGGATCGTGAAGCAGTTCGATGAGCGCCTGAACGGCACCTCGATCGCCGATGAAACTTAACACTTGGCAGATCTGCGACCGTCTCTCTGCGTTGGCATGGGAAAGCCCGGCAAGGAGTCGGCGCTGATACTTGGGCGAAGAGAGATCCACGGGTGCACCGCAGTGTGGACAGTCTGTGTTTGTGGTTTTCAGTTCATTCCAGCATTTCGGACAGAGTACAAACATCGCTCACCTCCCGTGTCCACAACAGGACACGCGGGCGAGAGACTCCAAACGCCTCTCGCGGAGAGGACTACCGCTTCGCCTGGCGGCAGTCAACCGGCTATGTGCAGATGCCTATCGCGGGAATGTGGGGGATTCCACCGAGGGCGACAATTCCCGAGACAAGATCCTTGTCAGGAGTCATCAGCCTTCTCGGTGCAGTGAGTTGGCGGTTAGCGGCGGTACTCCTTCGCCGATAACACTTCTTATGCCAGTTTACTTCGATGCGATCGTCTGTCAAGAGGTTCCGGATTATTTCTCGTGGTTCGGGTGACGGAAGCACAAGGCCGCGCGGGATAGGTCCCAGGCAACATCTGATCCGTTCTCACGTCCTGCTCCCTTCGCCTTCCACACCGAACACTTTGCAATACAAATCTTTGGCATAACTGGTTTCCAGGGGAGCAGCCTCGACTAGCTTGAATGTGCGGGTGCCGTCCGGCAACCGTTCAGGCCGCAGAAAAACGGCAGAGGCCCTGTGTGTCTGATAAAAGTTACGAGCGAATTCGTGCAGATGAGTCACGTAAAAGACCTTCATGCCTTTGTCGAGCAGCGCACAAACAATCTGCCGGGCGATTTCCGATCCCTCACGTTCGTTCGTGGCCGCGAAAGATTCGTTAAAAAGCAGCAGCGAGCGCGGCTTGATGTGGTTGACGATCTCATTCACCCGCGCGAGCTCTTCGTCGAGTTTGCCGCTCTTCATGGTGGTATCTTCCTCGCGCTTGTAATGGGTGAATAATGCCGGACATACCTCCGCGCTAAACGATTCGGCTCCCACGAACAGACCGCACTGCATCATGAGCTGGGCCAGGCCGACACTGCGCAGGAAAGTTGATTTGCCGCCCTGGTTCGCTCCCGTGACGATGACCAGGTCCTTGCTATCCGCGTTCGTGGTATTGGCAACGATCCTGGCCTCCATCTGTAGTGCCAGAGAAACATCGTAGAGGCCAGTGAAGTTGTGCCTCCGTTCTCCCTGGGTGCCCGGTTCTGGAAACGCGACCGGCAGGCCCTTGGCTGTGAGGGCATCGTGCAAACTCAAGCAGCCGATGTAAAAGGCCAGCTCCGCGCGCAGCATCTTGAAGAAGTTCACTACGTGGTCGGCGGACTGGACGAGGGCCCGCGCAACGCGGCTGATCGCCCGGCTTCTCATCTCTGACATGATCCGAGCGCCCGCCTCATCCCGAGGGTCGAGCTGATAGGTATACCCGGGCTGCCGCTTTCCGATCAGCCGCTCAAACCAGTTCGGATCTTTGCCGTGCGGCTTAAGAAGCACGTAGTTGGCGCTTTCGTTGTGGTCCCCTAACTTTGCACTGAACAGAACGCCTTTGCGAAATCGCAGGGTCGAAAGATGATGCTGAACGTCAGTCAAGTAATCTTCATTCATTTCCTTGCCGAACATCGCGAACAGTGAAGAGAATCCGGCGGAGGTAAACTTCGCGCCGTGTTCTTCGCCGATATTCCGAAGTTTCCTGAAACCGCCGACGAACGCCTCCAGCAAGTCGTCTGAACTGTAAAGCACGGAAGCAGGATACTCGCTCGATAAGCCCCACCAATCGCGTCTCGCGGCTTCAATCGAACTGACCGTCAGGTTATACAGTTCGCGAACGATGGCTGAATTCCGCACGCAATCCTTCAGTATCTCCTGGCGGTACAAGATTGTCGGGCGATCATTCACCATCGCGGTAAGCAGGGCCTTACGGCTCACGTCCAGCAAGAACTCGTCCGGTCCGGCCATGGCGCGCAACAGCTTCTCCAGTTCGAGGTCCTGCCGCAGGGCAGCTTCGTTCCACGGCAGCGGCTGCTTCAGATCGAAATCCCGGTCCGGATGCATGAGCCGTACTTTCATGCCTGGATCCGCTCCTTCAACCACCGATAGGTAACCTGGTACTTCTCTGCAATCGCGAATGCGTAAGCGAGCCCGTCCGCCGGGAGCCGCTTCAGCTTGAAGGTCCTGATATCGGGATTTAGCGGGTCGACTTGGCTGACGACGCTGACTGTCTTTTGATTGAATGTTGACAACTCGTCTAAGAACGTCACGCACACGCCAAGCACGTCGAGATCGGTAAGCCGGCGCATGATCTCCCGGCTAAGGAACAACGCGTCGTGCACGGTTGTGGAGGAGAAGATCTCGTTCATAACGACGATGCTGTTTGTCGTTGCACGCTCAAGTATCTGCCGGATTCGGATGAGATCATCTTGGAGCTTTCCACGAAGGTTGCTGATGTCTTCTTGCCGCTCGAAATGGGCAAACATCTGGTCGAACAAGAACAGCTGCGCTTCGCTGGCCGGAACAGGACAGCCGAGACTCGCCAGGTAATGCAGTTGTCCAAACATTCGCGCGAATGTCGTCTTCCCGCCCTGGTTCGGGCCAGAAACGACGAAGGTACGTTCCGGGTCGCGCAAGTAAAAATCATTGCAGACGACGCCTTTTTCCTTGCTGAGCTTGTCTGCCAGCGCAAGGTCGAATGCGTGCCTGGCGCAAATTTCCTTGGAGGTTGGCGAAACCTGCGGGAGGCAGAATCTCAGACCTAAGGACCGGAATCTCTCGGTGTGTGCCAGATAGGCGAGGTAGAACTGGACTTCGCGATCGAACCGCCCCACCGTTTCGTCGATAAACGTCGCGTGCATCGTACAAAATTCATCCAGTGCCTGAAAGACATCGGGAAAAAGAAGCGCAACCCGCGAAATTACCTGCGATTCGATGTGGTTCATACCTTCGGGCCGGGGAAGCCTAAGTGGGTGCGGGGGAGCGTCACCTTGCCGAAACTTGCGGAATGCTTCCTCTATCGTTGAGCTGTAGTCGGACTCGCCTTCATAATTTCGCACGTTGATGCTGCCATCCCTGAGCACGACCGAATACTTGATGGCGAATAAGTCTGAGGTCAGCTTTTCAGCCTCACACACGAGGTCCTGAAAGGGATGCGAGCCTACGTATTCCATCAAATAGCCATGGAGTTGATGCAGGCCAAGAGACTTAAGGTTGAACTTGCCCAAGTTCTTCGAGAGATCTTCGACAGCCGTGCAATATCTCTCAACGGCGCTGAGGAAGCCGCGCTGAACTGCAGCTTCGTAGTACAGTTTTTTCCCTTGTTCCAGGCCATTTCGTACGGCCCGCATCTGTTCGGAGAACGACCTGACGATCTGTTTTAGCCCGGTATTCTCAAAGTCGCGCATGACCTCTTGCCGGTAGGCGACCGCGTCAAGATGTTTCAATGGAGAGAAGAAGAACGGCGCGAGATCGTACTCTTTCCAATCGCTCGTGACGGCATGGACGATCTGATCGAGATGTAAGTCGCGAAAGAACTCAGGTGCTTCATCTGGCAGTGTGATGAAGTCGTCCGGCGATCGGTAGAGAACGCTATAAAAAGACACGGCAGACGCTCGCTGAGCAACAGCCCACAGGAGTCATCTGCCCCGAGGTAGAAATGGCGAGGCGGTTTCGGGTGTACTCCAAACCCGTTTTGAAAGTTTAGCAGTACGTCCGACGGTGCTCAAGCCCAGAACTCGGATCCATCTCCTCCAGTTTAACTCGCAAACGATCTTGTCATCCGGATTGAGTTGTGCTTGAATACGAGTTGGCAAAGGAGTTTGCCTTCCCGGCGCACGCCGGGAAAAAGCGCCCCTCATCTGTTCGAGGCGGCTGATGACTCCTCCCGTTGTTACATGCGAGGAATTCGTGTGGGAGGAGCCATGACCAATCAAGCGCACGCTAAGAACAGCAGTTTTCGCCGTCCCTCCCCCAAGAATTTTCATCGCCAGGGAAGTGTTATCGGCCGACGCTGTGCACCAGTGTGTGTAAGAGAACTGCTCGTTTTCGACATTCCTGCCACTTCGGTAGCCTCAACAGAAAAATCAACCCAGTTCTCAGGTGAGGCATTCTGATGCTCCGCACCATTGGATACAACCTCATTCAGCTCCTCTTTGTCATCGGCTTTGCGCCGCTGTACGCAGGTGTGCTGAGCCGCTTTAAGGAAAACATACAGAGCAAACGCGGGCCGAGTATCTTTCAGCCCTACCGCGATCTCTGGAAACTGTTTCACAAAGACGAGGTCATTTCGTCGGAAACGACCTGGATTTTCCGCGCAGCGCCATATTTGGTGTTTGTCGTTCCGTTGTTCGTTACCAGCTTGATTCCCGTTCTGACGGATTACCCCCTGGCGTTCGCCTTCATGGGAGACATGCTGGCGGGCGGCTTCTTTCTTGCTTTGGGCGGGTTCTTCGCCGCACTGGCGGCTGTCGACACAGGGAACCCATATGGTCCCATGGGCGCAAGCCGCACGCGGATGGTGGGATTTTTGGCGGAGCCCGTCTTCATGATCGTGTTCTTCACGGTCTCATTCGTAGCCCAATCAACCATACCGTACATCGTGCAGCAAAAATGGGTGGCTAGCCCAGCAGCATTCTTTTCCCCCGCGCACATTCTGCTGCTAATAGCGTTTCTGATGCTCATCCTTGCCGAAGGCGGCAGGATCCCGGTGGACAACCCGACCGGACACTTCGAGCTGGCAATGATCGACGAATCGAAGGGACTGGAATACTCGGGACGCGGGGCCGCTTTGATGAAGTGGGGAGGGCAGATGAAGTTTCTCGTCCTCACTGTCATTTTTCTGAATGTCTTGCTTGCACCTTGGGGATTGGCTCATGGCCAGCAGTTCGGGCATGTGTTGCTGGCGGTGCCCTTCATCCTCATCAAGATATTTTTCTTTGTGGTTGTTTTGGTGATTATCGAGAGCTCGCTGGCGAAGCTGCGTTTGTTTCGCATCAGCGAGTTCCTGGGTGCAGCATTCATCATCTCGGTCGCGGCAATGATCGCGAGCATATTTTCCGGGACTGTGTAGAAGGAGAAAACGATGAACCATGCGCAGATGCCGCTGGCGGAGGGGTTGAATGCCTTGATCGCCGGGTTGATTTTGATCTCTGCTTTTGCCATGGTGGCCACACGGCAAATGCAAGGTGTCCTACGCTTCTTTATATGGCAGTCTGCACTTCTAGCCATGTCATCGTTCCTGATCGCTTATAACCGCCATTCGATTCATCTGCTCGCCCTGGGCTGCATCACCGTCGCGGCAAAAGTAATTGCGATACCTTGGGTCCTGAAGCGCACCTTACCTAGTGAGGTGTATGAGCGCCGAGAGATTGACCAAGTCCTGAATATTCCCGCGTCTTTGTTGCTGGCGTTACTGCTGGCGATCGCAGCGGAATTCATCGTCGGGCCCATTGCTACTGTTTCCAGCGATCCAGTCATCCGAGTCAACTTGCCGATTGGCCTTGCAGGCGTGCTGATTGGCGGTTACTCGCTGATTGCCCGACGCGAAGCCCTACCGCAATTGATTGGTATTCTCGCGATGGAGAACGGGGCTTTCTTTGCCGGAATAGCAGTCGCACCTGAACTACCCCTTATTGCGGAGCTGGCGGTCGCCATCGATGTGGTGCTGATTGCTGTAGTGGTTGGCGTATTGACACGCACGATTACACGGGAGATTGGTACGACCAGCCCCGCGGCCTTGGCCGAACTGAAAGAGGAGCCTCAGCCATGGCGCTGATTACAGCGGTATTTCTTCCGCTTCTTGCTGCCTTGCTCTGCTGGATGAAGCCTCTACGGAACATTGCGTGGGGCACCACGGTGGTCTGTCTTGGGCTGAGTCTTGCCGCTTCCGCAGTCAGTGCGGAGCAGGTCATTGTCCATGGTCGAGCTATTGGAGTTCCGGGCTGGATTGAGATCGATGGCTTGGGCGCGCTGGTGATCCTGTTGGTTAGCTTTGT
>Ga0335074_10017859_pt1 | contig 10011 bp, 4 predicted proteins | sample Lox_Sample_23_FD_206715 | JGI IMG/M metagenome (GOLD analysis project Ga0335074, IMG submission 206715) | Soil microbial communities from Loxahatchee National Wildlife Refuge, Florida, United States - Lox_Sample_2.3 | ecosystem: Environmental > Terrestrial > Soil > Wetlands | place: USA: Florida...
GCATCCCGCAGCGCAAGGGCGATCCGTTGCAGTTCAACGAGGATGAGGGCATTCGCGCCAACACCACCGCCGAATCGCTGGGCGGACTCAAGCCGGCGTTCCGTCGCGACGGCACGATCACCGCCGGATCGGCTTCGCAGATTTCCGACGGCGCCGCCGCGGTCGTCGTGATGAACAAAGACAAAGCCACCGAGCTAGGCCTGTCCTGGCTGGTCGAGATCGGCGCACACGGCGTGGTCGCCGGCCCCGATTCGACGCTGCAGTCACAGCCTGCCAACGCGATCAAAAAAGCGCTTAGCCGTGAAGGCATCTCCGTCGACCAACTGGACGTCGTGGAGATCAACGAGGCGTTCTCCGCGGTGGCGCTGGCCTCGACGCGGGAACTGGGCATTGACCCCGACATCGTCAACGTCAACGGCGGTGCGATCGCCATCGGGCATCCCATCGGCATGTCGGGCGCGCGGATCGCGCTGCACGCGGCTTTGGAGCTGTCCCGCCGGGGTTCGGGATACGGTGTTGCGGCGTTGTGCGGAGCCGGCGGCCAAGGCGACGCACTGATCCTGCGCGCCGGCTAGTTACTCGCTGGTAGGGGCTGTGCGCCGGGCCCATTTGCCGTCGGCGTGAATGGTTGCTGGCAGCGTGAGTGTGAGCAAAATTGACGGCGCCTGTGATTTTGGTCATATGGCTGCCCGAAATGGGCCGGGGCGCCCTAACCGGGTGGATGGCCGCGCACCGCGACGTGCCAAACTTAACGACGTGACCCGTCCTCGACCTCCGATTGGTCCTGCCATGACCGGCGCGGTCGACTTGTCCGGTCTCAAGCAAAGCGCGCCGTCCAGCGGCGATGCCGCCGCCGGGGAGTCGGCGCCCATCGGCGTCGAGATCAACGAAGCCAATTTCGAAGAACAGGTGCTGCTGCGGTCCAACGAGGTGCCGGTGGTGGTGCTGTTGTGGTCGCCGCGCAGCGACGTCTGCCTGCAGCTGGCCGACATACTGTCCGGCCTGGCCGCCGCCGACAACGGCAAGTGGTCGCTGGCAAGCGTCAACGTCGACGTGGCTCCGAGAGTGGCCCAGATCTTCGGTGTCGAAGTGGTCCCGACGGTCGTGGCTTTGGCTGGGGGGCAGCCACTTTCGAGTTTCCAGGGCATGCAGCCGCCCGAACAGCTGCGCCGCTGGGTGGACTCACTGCTGTCCGCGACTGCGGGAAAGCTCAGCGGTGCAACGGATTCCGACGTACCCGAGGCGGTCGACCCAGCGCTCGCGCAGGCGCGCCAGCAGCTGCAGGACGGCGACTTCGCCGCCGCGTCCGACTCGTATCAGGCCATCCTGGACGACGATCCGAACCACGCCGAAGCCAAGGGCGCGATTCGCCAACTCAGGTTCCTGATGCGCGCTACCGCACAGGGGCCCGAGGCTGTGGCCGCCGCCGACGCCGCTCCCTCGGACATCGAAGCCGCGTTCGCCGCTGCCGACGTCCAGATCCTCAACCAGGACGTGCAGGGCGCCTTCGACCGTTTGGTCGCGCTGGTCCGGCGCACGTCCGGTGACGAACGGACCGCGGTGCGCACACGGCTGATCGAGTTGTTCGAGCTCTTCGATCCCGCCGATCCCGACGTCATCACCGGGCGGCGCAATCTCGCCAACGCGCTGTACTAGTTGCCATCGAGCTCAAGCCACAGCGCCGACGACGGCGGCAACACCAACACCGCGGATGCCGGACGACCGTGCCACGGATCCTCGGTGGCGTCCACGCCACCGAGGTTGCCGATCCCGCTGCCGTTGTAGATGGTCGCGTCGGTGTTGAGCACCTCGCGCCACCGCCCGGCACTTGGCAGGCCGAGACGATAACCGCTGTGCTCGGCGCCCGAGAAATTGAACACGCAGGCCATCACCGAGCCGTCGCTGCCGTAGCGCAGGAAGCTCAGCACGTTGTTGCCGGAGTCGTTGGCATCGATCCAGGAATACCCTTCCGGCGTGGTGTCCCGGCTCCACAGCGCCGGGCAGCCGCAGTAGATCTTGTTGATGTCGTTGACCAGTCGCGAGATCCCGTTGGAGAAGCTGTTCTCGTCCAGTTGGAACCAGTCCAGGCCGCGTTCCTCGGACCATTCGGCACGCTGCCCGAATTCCTGACCCATGAACAACAGTTGCTTACCGGGGTGCGCCCACTGGTAGGCCAGCAGGCTGCGCAAACCCGCCGCCTTGACGTGATCGCTGCCCGGCATCCGCGTCCACAGCGTGCCCTTGCCGTGCACCACCTCGTCGTGACTGATCGGAAGCACGAAGTTCTCGCTGAATGCGTAAAGCATTGAGAAGGTGATCTCGTGGTGGTGATAGCTGCGGTGCACCGGATCATGGCCGATGTAGTCCAGGGTGTCGTGCATCCAGCCCATATTCCACTTCATCGAAAAGCCAAGGCCGCCAACATTGGTCGGCCTCGATACGCCCGGCCACGACGTCGACTCCTCGGCAATGGTCACGATTCCCGGTGCCGCCTTGTGCGCGGTGGCATTCATTTCCTGGAGGAATTGCACGGCTTCCAGGTTCTCCCGGCCGCCGTACGCGTTCGGTGTCCAGCCGCCTTCAGGGCGCGAATAGTCAAGGTACAGCATCGAAGCAACGGCATCGACGCGCAGGCCGTCGATATGGAATTCCTCCAGCCAGTACAGCGCATTGGCCACCAGGAAGTTGCGTACCTCCGCGCGGCCGAAGTCGAACACGTAAGTGCCCCAGTCGAGTTGCTCGCCGCGACGGGGATCGGAGTGCTCGTAGAGCGGTGTGCCGTCGAAGCGGCCCAGCGCCCAGGCGTCCTTGGGGAAGTGGGCTGGGACCCAGTCCACGATGACGCCGATTCCGGCCTGGTGTAGCGCGTCGACAAGCGCACGGAATTCGTCCGGCGTGCCGAAGCGGGAGGTCGGCGCGTAGTAGGACGTGACCTGGTAGCCCCAGGAGCCGGCGAACGGGTGCTCGGCGACAGGCAGCATCTCAACGTGGGTAAACCCATGTGTGACAACGTATTCCGTCAGCTCTCGGGCAAGATCGCGATACGACAGCCCCGGTCGCCACGAGCCTAAGTGGACTTCGTAGGTGCTCATCGGCTCGAACACCGGATTGCGCTGGGCGCGTTCTGTCATCCAGTCGCCATCGGCCCAGCGGTAATCGCTCACGTTCACCCGCGACGCCGTCTGCGGTGGCACCTCGGTGGCGAATGCGAAGGGGTCGGCCCGGTCCGTAACGGCGCCGTCGGCGCCATGCACACGGAACTTGTAGAGGCCATCGGTCGGGAAGTCCGGCCAAAATAACTCCCACACACCCGACGACCCCAATACCCGCAACGGCGCATCGTTGCCGTTCCAGCCGTTGAACTCCGCGATCAAGCTGACGCCCTTGGCGTTGGGGGCCCAGACGGCGAACGACACACCCTCCACTACACCGTCGGCGGTTTTGAACGAGCGCGGATGGGCACCCAGCACCTCCCACAGACGTTCGTGTCGTCCCTCGCCGAACAGGTGCAGATCGACTTCGCCCAGCGTCGGCAGGAAGCGGTAAGCGTCGGCGGCCGTGTGCCGGTCGGAGCCGTGGTAACTGACTTCCAGGCGATAGTCGATCAGGTTGACGAACGGCAGTGCCACCGCAAACAATCCAGAATCGATGTGCTGCAGTGGAAACCGGTCGTCGCCGACCAGTGCGACCACTTCGGCGGCGTGCGGCCGCAAGGCCCGGATGACGGTGTGGTCTCCGTATTCGTGAGCACCCAACACGCTGTGCGGGTTGTGGTGTTCGCCGGCCAGCAGGCGAGCCAGGTCGCGGGGTTCGGGTGCCAGGTGGGTCCTGGCGAGTTGGTCGGTGGGCTTCATCGCGGCGTCACCTCCGGCGGAGCAGCGTCATTCGTGAATCGGACGGTATGAGCGGCATGTTAAGGATGTGGGCTGGCGCGCGACCAGGGTCGATGCGTACATAGTTGGCTTGTCCCCATTGGTATTCCTCGCCAGTGATCTCGTCGCGGACCCAGAACCGCTCGTAGTGCTCCATACCCAATGCGGCCATGTCCAACCACAACGTCGCCTCTTCCGGCCCGAACGCGTTTAGCGTCACGATGACCAGCACGCAGTCGCCGGTGATCGGGTCGAACTTGCTGTAGGCGAGCAGAGCGTCGTTGTCGAGAGAATGAAACTTGATGGTCCGCAGTTGCTGCAGAGCGGGATGGAGTCGGCGAATCTTGTTCAGCTGCGCGATAAATGGCTCCAGCGAACGTCCCGCCTTCAGCGCGCCCTCGAAGTCGCGCGGTCGGAGCTCGTACTTCTCGGAGTCGAGATACTCCTCGCTGCCCTCCCATACGGCCTCGTGCTCGAAGAGCTCATAGCCGGAGTACACACCCCACGCCGGGCTCATCGTCGCCGCCAGCACCGCGCGTATCGCGAACATGCCCGGACCGTTGTGTTGCAGCACGGCGTGCAGGATGTCCGGGGTGTTGACGAACAAATTGGGACGACGGAAGTCGGCCACATACGGGATCTCCTCGCCGAACTGGGTGAGCTCCCACTTGGACGTGCGCCAGGTGAAGTAGGAGTAGGACTGGGTGAAACCCAGCTTGGCGAGCCCGAACTGACGAGCCGGCGGCGTGAACGCCTCGGATAAAAACAGCACATCCGGATCGATCGCTTTGACCTGACCGATCAGCCACGCCCAGAAGTTGGGCGGCTTGGTGTGCGGGTTGTCGACCCGAAACACCTTGACCCCGTGGTCCATCCAGTGCAGCACGACGCGCAGCACCTCGTCGTAAAGTCCGGCGGGATCGTTGTCGAAGTTGATCGGGTAGATGTCTTGGTACTTCTTCGGCGGGTTCTCCGCATAGGCGATGGTGCCGTCGGGCAGTTCGGTGAACCACTCGCGGTGTTGTTTGGCCCACGGGTGGTCGGGCGCGCATTGCAGCGCCAGATCCAAAGCGACCTCCATGCCCAATTCGTGCACAGCCGCGACGAATTTGTCGAAGTCGGCGATCGTGCCCAGCTGCGGATGCACGGCGTCGTGGCCGCCTTCGTCGCTCCCGATCGCCCACGGCGACCCGACGTCACCGGGGACCGCGGTCGCGGTGTTGTTGCGGCCCTTGCGGTGCACCTTGCCGATCGGGTGGATCGGCGGCAGGTAGACCACATCGAAGCCCATCTTGGCGATTCGGGGCAGCGCCGCCGCGGCGGTGGCGAAGGTGCCGTGCACCGGGTTGCCCTTGGCGTCCCAGCCGCCCGTCGAGCGCGGGAACATCTCGTACCACGAGCCGAAGCTGGCCAGCGGCCGGTCCACCCAGACCCCGTATTGCTCGCCACGGGTGATCAGCTCACGCAGCGGGTACTGCGACAAGAGCTCGTCGATCTCGGGACTCAGCGCCAGCGCGGCCCGCGACACCGGATCGCCCGGCGCCCGCAGGGCCTCGGCCGCGGCGTGCAACAGGTCGCGCTGACTACGCGGAACATCGGTGGCGGCGCGTTCGAGGAGCTGTGCACCCAGCAGCAGATCGTTGGACAGCTCGGTCTCGCCCTGGCCGGCCTCCAGCTTGGCCTCCAAACCGTGTCGCCAGGTGTGGATGGGATCGCCCCAGCCGTCCACCCGAAACGTCCATAACCCGACGTTGTCGGGAGTGAACTGACCGTGGAAAACGTAGGGCTCCACACCCATCTGCATCGACAGGAGTAGCGGCTTGACCCGGGGGAGCGGATCGACGGCGGTTTCGGCAGCCTTTAAAGGGGCCTGCACCGCCTTGAGCCGTCGCGCTTCGCCGGCGAGCGGGTAGCGCGGCCCGAGGTAACGCACCACCAGCGTCGCGGCAACGGTGTCATGGCCTTCCCGCCACACCGCGGCGCGGACCGGGACCACCTCACCGACCACAGCTTTTGCCGGATACGCGCCGCACGATATGACGGGCGCGACGTCATCGATCTCGACCCGACCGGGCACCGCCACTTCCTTCCGGTTCGCGAGTTGCTCCTCAGGCGTAGGACTCTTTGCGCCCCATACCCACCGTAGTGTCGGACCACACCCGGAGGCGGGATGCGCTCTTCGTTGGGCGAGCGAACTTGGGTCTGCGGTCAGTAAGGTAGTGACGCGTGAAAGCCCTCCGTAGGTTCACGGTCCGAGCTCATCTTCCGGAACGCCTGGGGGCGCTGGAGCAGCTGTCGATCAACTTGCGCTGGTCGTGGGATAAGCCCACCCAGGAACTCTTCGGGGCGATCGACCCGGAGTTGTGGGCGCAGTGCGGTCAGGATCCCGTTGCACTGCTGGGCGCGGTGAGCCCGGCGCGGCTCGACGAGCTGGCGGTCGACGGCGGGTTCTTGGACTGGCTCGATCACTTGGCCGCCGATCTGAACGACTATCTGAGCCGGCCACTGTGGTATCAGCAGCAACAAGACAACGGCACCGCGATGCCCAACGGCATCGCTTACTTCTCGATGGAGTTCGGCGTCGCCGAGGTGTTGCCGAACTACTCGGGTGGCCTGGGAATTCTGGCCGGCGACCATTTGAAGTCCGCGTCGGATCTCGGATTACCACTGATCGCGGTGGGCCTGTATTACCGCTCCGGCTACTTCCGGCAGTCGCTGACGGCCGACGGCTGGCAGCACGAAACCTACCCGGCGCTCGACCCGCAGGGGCTGCCGCTGCGGCTGCTCACCGACGGCGCCGGCGCTCCTGCACTGGTTGAGCTGGCACTGCCGGACGCCGCCCGGCTGCACGCGCAGGTCTGGGTGGCCCAGGTCGGTCGCGTTCCGCTGCTGCTGCTGGACTCCGACATTTCGGAAAACGAGCACGAACTGCGTGGCGTCACCGACCGCCTCTACGGCGGCGATCAAGAGCATCGGATGCAGCAGGAGATCCTGGCCGGCATCGGCGGTGTCCGAGCCATCCGGGCGTTCACGGCGATCGAAGGTTTGCCGGCGCCCGAGGTCTTCCACATGAACGAAGGTCACGCCGGATTTCTCGGCGCCGAACGCATCCGCGAACTCGTCGATGCCGGGCTGGATTTCGACACCGCGCTGACCGTGGTCCGCTCCAGCACGGTGTTCACCACCCACACGCCGGTCCCGGCCGGCATCGACCGGTTTCCGATGGAGATGGTGGAGCAATACTTCGCGGATGCCGACGGCCAGGCACTGTTGCCCGGCGTGCCGCTGACGCGGATCCAGGCGCTGGGCGCCGAGGACGATCCGGAGAAGTTCAACATGGCCCACATGGGCCTGCGGCTGGCCCAGCGCGCCAACGGCGTTTCGCTGCTGCATGGTCGGGTGAGTCGCGCGATGTTCAACGAGCTGTGGCCCGGCTTCGACCCCGACGAAGTGCCGATCGGCTCGATCACCAACGGTGTGCATGCGCGCACCTGGGCGGCGTCGCAATGGTTGGCGCTGGGCCGCGAACTGGCCGGGCCGGACGACGCCGCGTTCAGCGACCCAGGCGTCTGGCTGCGACTAAACCAGGTCGACCCCGGTCACCTGTGGTGGATCCGCTCGCAGCTGCGCGCGCTGCTGGTCGAGGACGTCCGGGCGCGGCTGCGCCGTTCGTGGCTCGAGCGCGGCGCACCCGAAGCCGAATTAGCTTGGATCGAAACGGCATTCGATCCTGATGTGCTGACCATCGGGTTCGCTCGACGGGTCCCCACCTACAAGCGGCTGACGCTGATGCTGCGCGATCCGGACCGGCTGGAACAGTTGCTGCTTGACGAAAGCCGGCCGATCCAGCTGATTGTCGCCGGCAAGTCGCACCCCGCTGATGACGGCGGCAAGGCGCTTATCCAGCAGGTCGTGCAGTTCGCCGACCGGCCCGAGGTGCGCCACCGCATCGCCTTCCTGCCCGACTACGACATGTCGATGGCCCGGGTGCTGTATTGGGGCTGCGACGTCTGGTTGAACAACCCGCTGCGCCCGCTGGAGGCGTGCGGCACGTCGGGGATGAAGAGCGCGCTGAACGGCGGGCTGAACCTGTCCATCCGCGACGGGTGGTGGGACGAGTGGTACGACGGCGAAAACGGTTGGGCGATACCGTCGGCCTCCGGAGTGGCCGACGAGGGCCGTCGCGACGACCTGGAAGCGGCGGCGCTTTACGACCTGCTGCAGAAGTCGGTGGCGCCGACGTTCTACGAGCGCGACGAGCAGGGCGTACCCCGGCGTTGGATCGAAATGGTCCGCAACACCATTCAGACGCTCGGCCCAAAAGTCCTGGCTTCCCGGATGGTTCGCGATTACACCGAGCGCTACTACGTGCCGGCGGCGGAATCACTACGCCGGACCGTGACGTTCGACGATGACGGGCAGGCCGCGTTCGACCCGGCCCGCGAGCTGGCCGACTACCGCCGACGGGCGTTCAACTCGTGGCCGCACATCGAGGTCACCGACGTCGACAGCACCGGGCTGCCGGACGCTCCCGTGCTCGGATCGAAGCTGACGCTCACCGCGACCGTCCAGCTGGCCGGGTTGCGGCCCGACGAGGTGACCGTGCAGGCGGTGGTCGGCAGGGTGGACACCAGCGACGCGCTGGTGGACCCGGTCACCGTCGAGATGCCATACACCGGCACCGCGTCCGGCGGCGATCACGTTTTCTCCACGACGACGACGCTGCCGGTCGCCGGCTCGGTCGGCTACACCGTGCGGGTGCTGCCGCATCACCCGATGCTGGCCTCCCCGGCCGAACTCGGCTTGGTCGCGCTGGCTTCACCCCGCTGAGCGGGCCTCCTGGGCTGCTCGCAATCGCTCCAGCGCCTGGCGCACGGCGGTGCCGTCGGTTGTCGACCAGAACGGCGGCAGGGAGGCTCGCAGGTAGCCGCCGTAGCGGGCGGTCGCCATCCGGGAGTCCAGCACCGCGACCACGCCGCGGTCGTCGACGCCGCGCAGCAGCCGCCCGGCACCCTGGGCCAGCAGCAGCGCGGCGTGGCTGGCAGCGACGGCCATGAATCCGTTGCCGCCGCGTGCGGCCACTGCGCGCTGCCGGGCGCCGAGCAGCGGATCGTCGGGCCGTGGGAACGGGATGCGGTCGATGATGACCAACGACAACGATGGGCCGGGCACGTCGACGCCTTGCCACAACGACAGCGTGCCGAACAGTGACGTCGCCGCGTCGGCGGAGAACTGTTCGACGAGCGCGGCGGTGCTGTCATCGCCTTGGCACAACACCGGCGTCGAAAGTCGTTCGGCCATCGCATCGGCGGCAGCGCGTGCCGCCCGCATCGACGAGAACAGCCCGAGCGTCCGTCCGCCGGCCGCGGTGACGAGGTCGGCGATCTCATTCAGCTGCTCGGCCGAGCCGGTGCCGTCGCGACCGGGCGGAGGCAGATGGGCCGCGACGTAGAGGATCCCGGCTTTGGCATGCTGGAAAGGTGACCCGACATCGATTCCACGCCAACGTTTTTCGGTGCCATCCTGTGTTTCGGTCAGGCCCCAGGCGGTGGCCATAGCGTCGAAGGAGCCGCCGACCGTCAGCGTCGCCGACGTCAACACCGCTGTGGCGTCGGCGAATAACCGGTTGCGCAGCAACCCGGCCACCGACAGCGGCGCCACTCGCAGCACGGCACGCGTCGAACCGCGGTTGTCCTCCTGGTCCAGCCAGACCACGTCGGTGCGGTCGGGGATCGCCGGCGCGAACGATGTCAGCATTCGCGATGCGGTGTCACCGATTTCGGTGAGGCTTGCGACGGCCTCGGCCCGCGCCGACGCTGCTTTGGTATCGGCCGGCGATGTGTCTATCACCGAGCGTGCCGCACTGGCCGCGTCGCGCAGCGCGGTGAGGTGGGTGGCCATCTCGTCGTCGAGGTGGTCGATGCGGCCGGCCGTCGCGTTCTGGATCGCCATGGTGAAGTTGGTCGAGGCCCGTTCCCACCGCTGCATGAGCTCCGGTTCGACCAGCCTGGTGATACGCCGCGACGCGATTCCCAGTGCGGTCGCGGTCAATTCGCCGGTCGCCACCGCGGTCACCCGGTCGGCCAGTTCGTGCGCCTCGTCGACGATGAGCAGCTGGTGTTCGGGCAGTACGGCCGAG
>Ga0335074_10017860_pt1 | contig 10011 bp, 8 predicted proteins | sample Lox_Sample_23_FD_206715 | JGI IMG/M metagenome (GOLD analysis project Ga0335074, IMG submission 206715) | Soil microbial communities from Loxahatchee National Wildlife Refuge, Florida, United States - Lox_Sample_2.3 | ecosystem: Environmental > Terrestrial > Soil > Wetlands | place: USA: Florida...
GAGCCCTCGAGCGACGGCAGGTTGTCTCCGATCTCGAGCATGCCGCCCGCGATTGCCGCGACCGCGATGGATACCTGCGCCTCGGACAGCGTCAGCGGTTGCTTCCCTTCGTGCCACGTCTGGTCGGTGATCCTCTGCTCGGAGACCGTGAAGGCATCCGGGTCCGAGACGAAGAAGTTGCGATCCATGTAGTAGCGGGCGGCGATGCCGGTGGCGGCGTCCTTGCTGGCCTCGAAGCTGTGTCCCGTGTCCTGGGAGATCCTGCCGTAATCCACATAGCCGACGGGGTTCAGCATCACGCTGCCGTCCTTGTCGAGGTACACCCCTTCTCCGACGGCGTCACGAATGATACCCAACCCGATGCGCTGCGCCTGCAGCGCCGTCGTATGCGGTTTGTAGTAGTAGCCCTCGATCGCCGAGTCGTCCATGAAGTCGAGCTTGATGTAATGGATGTCCCATTCGCGCACCAGCGTGCGATACGTCTCGCGCAGGTAGGCCTGCGCGCCGGGATGGGTGGTATCGATCATGTAAAGCTGTTCCTTGCCGTCGACTACCTTGCCGGCATGGATGGGCTGGCCGCGCGCGTTCTTGATCAGCCAGTCCGGATGCTGGCGATAGACCCAGGAGCGCTCCGAGACTTCGAAGGGAGCCGTCCAGATGCCCGGAGTGAGGCCGAGGCCGCGGACTGAGTATTCGAGGTCGCTCATGCCGTGCGGGAACAGCGTCGCGTTGGGACTGATGTAGTCACCTCGCGCGTACTGATAGCCCTCATCGATATGGAATACATCGTAGCCGTATGACTTCAGGTGCTGCGCCTCCCATGCGGCATTGGTGAGCGCCGCACCGGAATTCAGTCCGAAGTAATACGCGGTCCAGCTCCACCATCCCATCAGCGGCGGCGCATCGACCCTTGCATGATGAATCTGCCGGATCAGCCGTCCGTAGGTCTCCAGCTGATCGTGGTAGTCATGACTGACACTCAGCAGCAGCGTTTCCGAGCTCAGCTGCGCACCCGGCGCCACCGGCAGGCTGAGGGTGACCCGATCCTGAGGCGGCGAGTCCTGCAGCGAATTCTCCTCTTCGAGCTCGGTCGTGCCGGTCGAGTCGACCTGGTATCCCGTGATGCTGCGTGCGCCCGCGGCCGCCGACAGCTCGAGCCGCAGGATCGTGAGGAAGCGGTCCGAGGTCAGCGTGCCGAGAAACAGGCTCTCGTGGCTGTCGCGGTTGTAGATCACCTGACTGCCGACCGCTCGCGCCATGTCGCCATCGACCCGGTCCAGATCGTGGATCCGCATGGCCGGCCGGTCTTCGCTGAAGCTGTCGGAAAGGATCCGGTCGGACGCGACGCTGCCGGCGAGACTCACGACCTTGCCGCCCGCCGCATCCACCAGGCGGATCGCCTCGACGTTGACGGCGTGTCCCGTGGAGTTGACTACGGCGGCGCGCAGGTCAGCGAAAGGTTGTGGCGCGTAGACGCGCAGCCAGTACTCGAGATTCGGCTGCGCACGCAGGCCGGAGCAGGTCACGTGCCATTCGGCCGCGTGGCCCAGGTATCCCCGGGTCTGCGAGTGATCGACGCCGCAGCGCGGGTAATCCGTCGTGCGCACCCAGTGATCGCCGACTTTCGCCGCAACGGCGGCAACGAGCGTCGGGATCGCGTTTGATTCGCCGATGCTATACGCGCCCCGGGCATCCACTGCAACGTGCAGCGATGACTCCCGCGCGAAGGCGTGCGCCGGCGGCAGCGACAGTAATGATCCGAGGGCCAGGGCCGCGAGGCCGGCGCGGCGGGATCGCTCCCCGGCGATCCGAGCGCAAATGTAGTGTTTCGACATTTCATGGAAAATTACTACATTGCCTCCCGCTCCGCAACATGGGGCCGGCGAACCCGGCCTCTCAGCCGGCTCGACCGGCGGTCCCGGCGATCAACTCGCCGTCGAGGATGCGGTCCTGAAGGTCCAACCGCTCGGGCTGCAGCAGCAGGATGTTTGCGCGGCAGCCGGCGCGCAGGAGGCCGTGCTCCGTTTCCAGCCCCGCGGCACGGGCCGGGATCGAAGTCACCATGGCGAGCGCGGTCTGCAGGGGCAGCTCGGCGTTGCGCACGAGCCGCTGGAGCGTCCCCATCATGTCGATGTGCACGCCGGCCAGCGAACCGCGCGCATCGATCAGCTTGCCCTCGCGCAGTTGGATGCTGGCGCCGTAAAGGTCGAACTGCGGCGGCCCATGCACGGTGGGCATTGCGTCGGTCACCGCAAAAACAGTACCAGGCGTCCGTTTCGCACGCACGGCCAATCGCAACATCGTGTCGTCGACGTGCCAGCCGTCCGCGATGATTCCGCACCATGCGGCGCTGTCCAGCGCGACACCCGTCATGCCGGCCTTCTTGGTGTGCAGGGGCGGCATTCCGTTGAAGAGGTGTGTGAAGAGACTTGCGCCCTCCGCGAGCGCGGCGCGCGTTTCGTGCTCGCTCGCGCCGCTATGTCCGATGGATACCCGTACCCCCATCGCGACCAGCTCTTTCAGGACACCGGCCGGCAGGCGCTCGGGAGCCAGCGTGAGGATCACGGGGATGTTGCGGTCGCGCAGGCGATGCAGAAGTCCGTGGGTATGCTGGTCGTACGGACGGATGAGGTCGAGCGCGTGCGCGCCGCGAAATTCCGGCGCGATGTGCGGGCCTTCGATGTGCATTCCCGCGACGCCATGCTCCCCGAAGGTCGCAAGCACGGCCTCGACGGCCTGCTCCATGACCGCCGGCGTCGTCGTAAGGAGCGTCGGCAGCCAGGCGCCCGTTCCACCCAGCCGGTGCGCGGCCGCGATGGCGCTGAGCGCCTCCGGAGTAGGATCGTTGGTGAACAGCCGCCCGCCGCCGCCGTTGACCTGGCAGTCGACGAATGCCGGGCAGGCCAGACTCTCGCTCTCCAGACCCGGAGCGGAGTCGGCGCGAGATTCGCTCGCCTCGGTCACGGCCGTGACGCGTCCGCGCTCGATGCGCAGCGCCATGCCGCCACTCATCCGCTCGCCGTCAAAAAGCATCCGGGGCCGCAGCCACCATGGACCTCTCAGCGGCGGCTCGCCAAGGGGCGCTGTCGGCCGCGCCTCAGGCATGAGTCAACAGCAGCGCGGCGCCCCGGGTCCCGCTGGCATCGCCGAAGCGCGCCACCGCGAAGCGCGTGCCGCCGGCGGCGATCGGGTGGACGGGGTAGACGTCGGCGAGCATTCGCGCCACGTCCGGAATCCGGGACAGGCCGCCGCCCAACACCACGCAGTCCATGTCGATCGTGCATTGCGCCGTGTAGATCAGCTCCGCGAGCAAGGTCAGCCACTCGCGCATGGCGTCGGCCATTGCCGCATCCCCTTGCGCGAGCTGCGCTATCTGCGCCGGAGAGCGGTCGGCGCCGCCATGCCGGGCCGCAAGACGTACCATTCCGGGCCCGGACACCAGCGTCTCGTAACACCCGAGGCGTCCGCAGCCGCAGCGCAGCATGGGCAGCCCCCACTCCGCCACGAATGGTGCGGGGATGCCCAGATGTCCGAGCTCCCCCGGCAGATCGTTGTGCCCGAGCACGAGTCGCCCGCGGTACGTGACGCCCCCGCCGACGCCGGTTCCCAGGATCAATCCGAGTGTGGTCTCGGCGCCCGCCCCCGCCCCGCCGTTGGCTTCCGACAGCGCGAAACATTTGCAGTCGTTGGCCATGGCGACGCTGCGGCCGAGTCTCGCGACCAGATCCTCCCGCAGCGGGCGCCCGGTGGCGGGCAGATTCGAAGTGAGGGCACGGCCGGTCGCGCGATCGACCAGCCCGGGCAGCCCGATACCCAGATCGACCGGGCCGCCGGCGCGCGCATCCAGCCAGTGCGCCTCGCCGACGATGCAGTCCAGAAGCTGTTCGTAAGTCGCGCACGCGGTCTCGACGCGGCGCTTCTCGAGCGGGCGAAATTGCTCGTCGAACAGGCAAGTCTCGATCTTGCTGCCGCCGACATCCATTCCGCCGTACCGCCGCTTCTCCACGTCAGTCCTCACCGCCGGGCTTTGGTCCGCCCGACGCTACGCTGCCCTGTGCGGGCATCGACGCAATGCACCGCGACGCCGAGAGCCTCGAGTTGCTGTACGAGGGTCGGATCCACGTCGGTGTCGGTCACTATGACATTGACCTTGCGGATATCGCATATGCGATGCAGGCTCGGCGTGCCGAATTTCGACGAGTCCGCCAACACCACCACGCGGTCGCTGGCGCGGATCATGGCCGCATTCTTCTGCGCCTCCTCCTCGTTGAACGTACTCAAGCCGAGCCGCAGGTCGATGGCGTCCGCGCCGAGGAAGAACGTATCGAAATGCAACTCCGCGAGGAAGCGCTCGATGAACCGTCCGCCGACGGTCATGGTGTCGTAGCGAACCGTGCCGGCGGGAATGATCACCTCATGCTGCTGGTAGCGGCTGAGCAGGTTGACCACCTCCAGATCCGAGGTGAGGATCGACAGTCCGCGCGTCTCGCCCAGCTGGGTCGCGAACGTGCGCAGCGTCGAGCCGGAATCGATGATGATGGCGCGCTCGCGGCCGATGAGACCCGCGGCGTAGCGGGCGATCGAGCGCTTCTTGTTGACGTTGACCTGCTCGCGGTCGGAGATGTTGGGTGCGATCAGGTTGAGGCGGAATTCGGGCAGCTCGCGCGCCAGCGACTTCGCCAGCTCGATGCGAAACTCGGGAACGCCCTTGCAGCCGTAGCTCTTGCAGTAGCGCACGATGCTCGGCTCGCTGACACCGGCCCCGGCCGCGATGGTCCGCAGCGGCGCGTGCATGAAGGAATCGGGGTCGGCCACCAGGTATTTCGCGATCCGGCCGAATGCCTTCGACAGGTTCGCCATGTCGGTACGGATGCGATCGAGCAGATCCCCCGATTGCCGCGGCGGCGGCGGGGCGGCATCGGGCGCGGTCATCGGCGCGCCGGCTATCTCGCGGCGTGAGTTGCGGCTCATCGGCTCGCTCCTGCCTGTGCGTGTGCGCTGTCCATTCTATGCCGCGCGAACAGAGCGTACCCCAGGATCACCGCATACATGGGCACGAGCGATAGATAAGCCATCTGATTGCCGACGGCGCGCGCCAGTAATCCGTAGGCCGGCGGCACCACCGCGCCGCCGACGATCGCCATGATCATGACCGCCGCGCCCGTCTTGGTGTGGTCGCCCAGCCCGGTGAGCGCGATCGGGAAGATGGCCGGCCACAACACGGCGTTGGCGAACCCCAGCGAGGCGACGAAGAGTACGCTCAGCATACCGTGAGCGGCCGCGATTGCCACCGTCAGAACGATGCCGATACCGGCCGAGACAGCCAGGGCGCGCTCCTGGCTGATGCGCCTCGGGATCAGCGCGATGCCCAGCAGATAGCCGATCACCATGGCCGTCAGTGTCATGCTGGCAAAGAAACGTGCCGTCCCGATCGGGAAGTGCAGTGCCTGGCCATAGAGCACGATCGTGTCGCCCGTGATCACCTCGAGCGCCATCTCGAAGAAGAGCGCCCAGAAGCCGAAGAGCAGCAGCGGATGGCTCGTCCACCGGAATCGCCCGCCGGTGCTGCGGTCCTGCTCGAGGGGCGGCTCCTGCGGCTCCGGCAGACCCGAACGCTCCACTGCGATCGTCAAAATCACCAGGGCGACCGCCATCGCCAGATACGGCATGATGAGGCGGTGTGCGAGCTGGCTCAGCACTGCCTGGCTGACCACCTCATGGCCGGTCGGCTGGATATGGCCGAAATCGGCGAACACGAGTGCGCCCAGCACCATCGGGCTGATGGCGCCTGCAAGCTTGTTGCACACCCCCATGATCGACACGCGGCGCGCCGCGCTCTCGTGCGGGCCGAGAATGATGACGTACGGGTTGGCCGCCGTTTGTAACAGACACAAGCCCGTTCCCTGGATGAACAGCCCCGCCAGGAAGACACCGTAGGAGCGCATCAGCGCCGCCGGCACGAATATGAGTGTACCCACGGCCATCACGGCCAGGCCGAGCGCCATGCCGCGCCGGTACCCCGTGACCGCGAGCACGCGCGCCGAAGGGATGGCCATGACGAAATAGGCGATATAGAAGGCGAAGGTGACGAGCAGCGCTTCGAATGTATCGAGCTGACAGACGAGCTTCAGGAACGGGATGAGGACACCATTGAGCCAGGTGACGCAGCCGAAGAGAGCGAACAGCCCCGCCATGAGCGCCAGCGCTCGCCGCTCGGTTCGCCCGTCTATGCGGGTCGGAGCGATCACCTGAGCTGATTCACCCACGTGTGGCGGCGCTCAGTGGTCAATGCATGCCCGGGGCGGGCGTCAATGCGTTGGGCAGAGACCAGATCTGCGATGCAAGGTTGTGCCCGCAGGCCCGGACTTCGAGTCTGCCGTTCGGGGGTCCGGTCAGACAGAGATGACTGCCTTCGCTGATGAGATTTCCGAGCAGGGTGTAGTGCCAGCGCTGACCGGCGGCGGACCGGCATTTTCTCATCGCTGTGTGCCGCCCCACTTGGGTGAGACAACTGTGCCCCGCACGCAGCATGTCGTCCGTCGTGATCTCCCAGGACTCTGTCCTGGCGCCTCTGCACGCGCGCACCACCCCGGGTGCCGCCATGCAGCGAGTGTAGTGTGCGGCGTCCTGGCGGGTATCCGCATGCGGCACGATTCTGCTGATGACGCCGATGCGGGCTGGAGTGTCGCAACCGGCCGCCGGCCGGATCGTCCAGATATCGGTATCGTGGGCCTGCACTTGCGCGCGCAGCGCCTCGGCGGACGCCTGCCTGGCGCCGCTCCAGAGATCCTGGACGTCGAACCGGCAGCGTGCCCCGGCGAAGCCCAGATCGTGGGCGCGAAGCTCGATGCGCTGCGTCGCCGAGGCGCGATTCAGCACGGCAACCGCATAATCACCATCCTGCAGGGGTTTGATGAGGACATCCGTCGCGGCACTGCGCCGCAGCAGGGTGGCCATCCGGCCCAACGGGTCCTGATCCACCGCCAACACCGCCTGGTTGCCGAGGATCGCCACCGCGCCCGGCGACAGCCGGGGGAGATCCGAGCTGAGAATCAGCGGCGCGGACATCATCGACCAGAGCGCAAGCTGGCTGCGGCTCTCGGCCAATGTCATCCCTGGGTCGCCGCCGATGATGAAGTCGGCATCATTCCAGTTTCCGGGGCGCTGGAAACGCGCCAGCGGCAGGTTGTAGTCGTAGTTCCACATCACGCTGGCGAAGCGCGACTGGTCCGGCTTGGTGCTTTCGTAGACCTGAACGTCCGTGCCCTCGCGCCAGAGCTGACCAAAGTCGCGCACCCAGGAGAGAACGTCATACCAGTCCGGAGTGCCCTGGAAGTATGCGGGCGCGGATTCCGAGAACACGATGGGCCTGCCCACCGCCGCCAGCGCGGCGCTCTCGGCCTGGTAGGCGGCTCGATATGCGGCCTTCCTGGATTCCCCCGGCGGGACGTGCACGTTGCAGCCATCGAGCTTGAGATAGTCCACGCCCCAGCCGGCGAACAGTTTCGCGTCCGCGGCAAAATGCGGCTCGCCACCCTGCTGCGCCTCTCCGCTGCCGGCGAAGCCGCCGCACGTGTCGTAGCCGGCATCCTCATAGATGCCGAACTCGAGCCCCAGGGCGTGGATCGCGGCGGCCACCGGCCGAATCCCATGCGGGAAGAGGCGCGGATCGAACTGCAGATCGCCCCGGCTGTCGCGGGTCTTCTGCATCCAACAGTCATCGACGGTGATGGTGTTGTAGCCCCGGGCGGCGAGCCCGCTGCTGACGAGCGCGCGGGCGTTTGCCAGAATGGTGCCCGCCGTGTAGTCGCACTGATAGTGGGCCCAGTCGTTCCAGCCCATCGGCGGGGTGAGCGACAGCCGTTGCGCCTCGCCGGCGCTCGCCTGCCGCCCGAGGCAAGCCCCCATGCACAGGAGCGCCGCCGCGACGACCGCGCTCGATCTGGAAATATATTTCATTGTATGTAGTATTTTTCCATATGGCGTCGCGGCCGGTCAACCGGCTCGCCGGCGCGGCTTGACAAAGGCGATGGCGCGAGTGAATACTTTCCGACATGGAAAAGTATGAGACGCGACTGGGCCGTACCTTCGCGGCGCTGGTGGATCCAACCCGGCGCGCGATTCTGGCGCGATTGGAGCGCGAAGGAGACAGGACCGTCAGCGACCTCGCCAGCTCCTTCCCGGTTCAGCTGCCCGCGATCCAGAAACACCTCGACGTTCTGGACGATGCCGGGCTCATCACCCGCTCCAAGGCAGGCCGCACGGTGACCGTTCATCTGCGGGCCGATCCCATGCAGGAAGCGATGGGTTGGCTCGGCCGCTACGAGCGCTTCTGGACCCAGGGACTGGATCGCCTCACCGCCTATGCCGAGGCCACCGAAGCCGCCACCAACTCGAAGGAGCGTGCCTAATGACCAGTCTCACCCTGGTGCGTCGGATCGCCGCGCGCCCCGCGATAGTGTTCGACGCGCTCGCCAGTCCCGATGGCATCCGTGCCTGGTGGGGGCCGGACGACGGACCGGTGTTGATTGCGGAATCCGATGTTCGCCCGGGCGGGCGCTTCCGCGTGCGGTTTCGCAGGCTGTGCGGCAGCGAGCACGAGACCACGGGTGAGTTCCTCGAGGTTCGCAAGCCCGAGCGTCTGGTCATGACCTGGCGCTGGCTGGGAGGCGAGGACCCCAACGAGTCGCGGGTGGAATTCGACCTGCGGGCCGTGCCGGAAGGGACGGAGGTCACCTTCACGCATTCGGGTCTCGTCGACGAGGAGAGCCGCCGCGGCCACGAGGGTGGCTGGAGCGGCGCATTCGACAAGCTGGTTCGCCACTTCGAGATCACCCAGGGGAAGTAACATCATGATTGCCAAAACCCGGAAATTCCTCTCGGGATGGGTCATCCCAGCCGCCATGGCTTGCCTCGCATGGCAGTCGCAAGCCTGCGCGGCGACCTCGCAGCCGCCGGCCATGGCTCCTTTCGATCAGTACACCATGCCGAAGGCAACGGAGATCGCGCTGGCCCGCAGCGCCGCTCCGCCGGCAATCTCCGCCGGCGCCGAGGTGATGGTCCTGGGCCGCAGCGGTTACACGACGGCGGTGAAGGGCAGGAACGGCTTCCTCTGCATCGTGGAACGATCGTGGGCCGTCGCCTCCACGGACCCGAACTACTGGGACCCCGCGGTCCGCGGCCCCATCTGCTTCAATCCGGTGGCCGCCAGGACGTTCGCTCCCATCTATCTCATGAAGACCCGGCTGGTTCTGGCCGGAAGGTCGCCGGCGGAGATACTGCGGACAATCAACTCTGCGCTCGACCGGAAGCAACTCCCCGCGCTCGAGCCCGGTGCAATGTGCTACATGATGTCGAAACGCCAGGAGATCGGTGAACCCCCCAGCCACTGGCATCCGCATCTGATGTTCTTCGTCGCCGACGGCGCGGCTGAGAACTGGGGAGCCGACCTGCACGGCTCACCGGTCCTCTCGGCGCCCGATCCCGAAGAGCGCGCGACGATCATGATGGTGCTGGTCAACCACTGGTCCGACGGGACGAAGCTCTGACCGGCAACGCCGTCGCCCGGGTCATGGCCGTCATTGCGGGATCTCGCGTCCGCGCCGTCCTCACTCCAGAAATGCTTCGGCCACCTCCACCAGCCATTGGCGGATGACGCTCTCGGCATTCGCGGCCATCCTGCTCTTCAGTGTCGCTTCGATGGGCGCAGTCAGCGCGCGACAGCGCTTGTTGAGTGCGCGCCCCTCCTCGGTGAGGATCAGCCGCAGAATGCGCGCGTTGGCGCGATCGGGCACTTTCCTGATGGCGCCGCGCATCTCGAGCGCGCGCACGATTCCGTTGACCGTCTGCGGCGTCAGCATCGCAAGGCGCGCCAGATCGGCGGCCGAGATCGCCTCGTAAGCGCCGATCAGTGTCAGCGCCGACTGCTGCGGGTAGGTCATCTCTTCCTTCGCGAGCGCGCGATCGAGCGCCAGCCGCACGGATGCGTTCGCCTGTCGCAGGAGGTAAGTG
>Ga0335074_10017861_pt1 | contig 10011 bp, 8 predicted proteins | sample Lox_Sample_23_FD_206715 | JGI IMG/M metagenome (GOLD analysis project Ga0335074, IMG submission 206715) | Soil microbial communities from Loxahatchee National Wildlife Refuge, Florida, United States - Lox_Sample_2.3 | ecosystem: Environmental > Terrestrial > Soil > Wetlands | place: USA: Florida...
TATCATCGAGTAAAATGGCTAAAGGCTTAGCCTGGAAGGCCTCTTCATTTGCATAATCGACTGATGCCATCCAGATTATAACTGCAAAGAATGATTCCATATCGTGACCTAGGGTTCGTCGTGCGAGTTTTTCGTCCTGAAGAAGAACTGGCGCCATAAATGCAGGAGTGCCGCTTCTAAAACTTCTATTGGATGATGTTCCATTACTAGTAAAGCATAGGTTCCAGTCAACTATTGTGCCGCGCCGATCCTTATACGTAAGGCCTCCAGTGAGTTTAGTACCTTCTACGGGAACCATAATGTTCTCAATAGAGATGTCTGTTTAAACAATTTATTCATTAGCACTTAGTATACAAAATCATTTAGAAAGCGCTTACCACCATGGATGAAACCATGTTCTGGAAGTTTGTATGCCTCATAATATACAATCATAGCGTCTCGTATAATTCGCATAAGTCGCTTTGGGCCCTTATTGCGCATGGCGTACTTCAACGGATCACAGTATGACATTATAATGCGGGTAAGCCTCCTACAGACCTCAAGGGGTTTATTGAATGTTTGTCTCCGAACTTTAAGTCGGGGTATAAGAGATGCGCCAGAGAGGCCATCAGTTGGGACCCAGTACTTTGAAGTGTGGCTAGAAACGTAGCCTGTGTTCATCTTCTCCATAAGTTTCTTAGTTGATGCTGGGAGTGCTACCTCACAATTCTTAGGGAAGCCGCTAGTCTCCACCTCCAAGGTGCCATTATCTCTCACTATCGCACAGTCTAGATTATAGACTTGTGGGAGACCTCGGACCTTTGAATTAAGAATACTGAGAACCTCTGCTTCCAGCGGTGGCGATGATTTAGGGGGGATCTTCTCTTCCCAGGTGCTCTTCATAACTACCCTGTGGTCTGGAAATTCGCCTTCTTCAGGCTTCACCAATGCGACCCTGATGTGTCTACCAACAAGGCTAGGACGGTACCAAAGCAGACCTTGAGGCAATTCAAACCACCTTATCCCAGCATGACGAATGTATACCTTGTTGTCTTTCTTTTCGACTGTTGGATCCCTTCCACGGCGTCCTGGATTCGCTATGAAGCCTAAAAGAAAGCTTATTAGAAATTGAGTGTGCTCACTTTTGTCCACGAAACGGAGAGGCTCAGAGTACATTGCACCGCCGTGATCAGCGTAGCAGATGTAGGCACAAGGTTGTATAAACATAATACCATAAAGGTGACGGCGGAAAGGTTGATGATAGAACACACTCCAGGCATTGCGCAACCACTGCAAGAATTTTGGGGTGACCGCTTTGGAGCTCTGCGTATACTCAAACAGAAGCTCCACATCTAACCATGAAGGCTGCTTTTCACCAACGTGGAGAACGAAATCGGGCTGGGAAGGCACCTCCTTGCCCTTGTCGACTTCGGATAATGTCTTTCTGCCAGAATAGAATAACTTGAGACCATGAAGAACCTGTTCAGAAACTCAGCAGAGGATTTAGGGAAGTATAAGAGTGCACCTTAGACATCGAACCTTGCTGGAGAGCACTTTGCGCAATCGATTCCAGAATTCTTGCTCTTCCCAGCTACCTTTGCCAATTTCTTTTACGGAATCAACGGCAAGTTTCGATCGAACATCTGCGCTGAAGTTGCAGAGGTAAATCGAACTGAATGTGTTCCACGGGATGTTCTTCCTTGTTACCCCGCGTGCTTCGGCCGCAATCTTCAATTCCATATCTAGAGCGTAAATTAGGTCCTCTCTCTCTATCAAGCTGGCATGAGGGGCCGAGCGCTTAGTGGCGGGTGTCCTGTGAAATTGTGTGTCAAGATTTTCGACACCCTCACCCACATTTGGGGTTGTTCTATCAGGGTCGAGCTCGTGGTCATCTTCGGCACCCTCATCCACGTCTGGGGTTTCGCTGTCAGGGACGAGCTTGCGGGTTTTCTGCGCGCGGCCTGAGGGTTCGTGAGCTGACGCGCGGAGCCTTTTTGCACCAAGGTGCATAATGCGGCCGATTGCTTCGCGTTTTGCATTCCGGGGCCCAAGGTCCTCCATCGAAACGGTAGACAATTCTAAAGTGGATAAGCATCTAAATGGTTTAAAAGAGTAAGGTGCCTGCCATAGAGACACTTATCCCAAATTATAGGTGAAGAATGATCGCTATTGCCAAGAGAGTGATCAAAGGATCCTTTGCTTGCAGTTGCGAGATTAGAAAACGTGTAAAGAAAAGATGTTTGTGGAGCAAGTGCTCAGGCCTTGGGCATGTGGAAGGCCTGAGGCTGAGAGCGGGCACTCTGAAGAACCTGTCTTTTCTGGTGACCTACGCAGGGAGCTTCCTTTCAGAGTCGAGCAGAGGCGTGGGGTCCTCGACTGGGATTGCAATCGTGTTTCTGAGCTTACTGTCGGTTGACTGGGCTGTGCACCGTTTATTTGTCTGAGCTCACCCAGAGGCGACGTACTGCCTTGGGATTGAGATTGTTGATCGAAGTCTGAGTCCGGCGACGTACTGCCTTGAGACTGGGGTCATTGTCACTCAGAAGGCGACGTTACTGCCCTGAGATTGTGGTTACGGTTGAGGCTGAGTTTATTTCTCGGAAGGCGACGTAACTGCCCCTAGATCGAAGTCGTCAATTGTGGTCAGTCCTTCAATTACTTAGATCGGTTTTACTCAGCATTCAGCCTGTCGACTTTTGTGTTGGGCTGCCTCGTTCCATTGGTTGAGCACCTCAGCGCTTGTATGGAAGTCTCCCTATCAGCATCCCCTTCTAGTTCATCTTCAGAAGATTCGGACGCATCATTCAATCGAGCTTTGTGTTACCTTCAAATTGACGACGTCGATTTCCCTTCGAGTCAGCAAGATCTATCTAGTCGAATTGAATCCATCGAGACCCAAGTCCAAAAGTACTTTTCAGCAATGGCGGGTCCCGAGTCGCCTACTCCACCCGTGGCATCACGATTGCCCAAGTTTGAGATGGCTTGCGAATATGATGGCAAGTCATCAGCCGCTCGCTGGCTCACGAAGCTCGGATACGACTTCGAACAAAGCGGCCAGGTTCCGCCTCCTCCCTCTTTATATCTCAAAGCGATTGATATGTTGTTTGTCGGAGATGCTGCTACTTGGCTTGATAGCACGCCACAGATGCGTCATATTGTCGACAATAGGGCTACAGCTACAGCTACGGATGTGAAGGAGTCTGAAGATGCTTTAAAGGAACAGTTCCCGGCGGCCCTCACAACCGTCCCAGAAATCAGCGCGTAGGCTCAGATGGACACATTAGCACAAGAAGCTTCTAAACCCCTTGCAGCGTACTATCAGCAGGCTGTCAATATCCCACGGAGGACTCATAGCAGAGATCGTCCGAATAACTCGGATTCGGCAACGACAACTTCTACTCTTACTGGCCTTGAGGAGTTCACTTTAGGCTGTGTCGTAAATGCATTTGTGAGAGGTCTCTACGATTCCCACTTACAGAAGAAGGTTATGAATCATGGCGGCGCATCCTGCGGATCTCTTTGGCTGTCATATGATATCGTTCGACAAACACAGAAGGCTGTTCAAGAGAAGAAGCTCGTGGAGGAACAGCTTGCAGAGCGCAAGAAGCTGTCCCGCCTTGAGGAATTGTGTTAGCACCTTACGAATCGAAGCACTAGGTCTTTGCTTTCCGATCTAGACGATCCGACTAAGGGCATATGATCTATTGTGTCTCAAGAAGCAGCAGTACGGCCATTCATACCTACACAGAGGCCTGTCCCTCAACAGCGTTCACAGCCCATTCAGCGGCTTGAGGCTGCTCCTTTGTATCCATAGATCATGCCACAACAACATACCAAATATTTGATGTCAGCACATATTCCGAACGCAGGTTGCATCGAAGAATTCGTCACTAGATATGTTAGTGGCAAGATACTACAGAGGAGATCCTGCTGTCAAAGTAGGCCTTGCCAATTGCATTCACAAGCATGCAAATATTTATAAGAATTTTTTCAGTCTAAAGAACAAATTAAACCAAGATGAAGGAAGATCGGTTGCCTTAGAGCAATTGCGTTCACAGAAGTGGGCACGTGGTATATTACCCTCGCACACTCGACGCAATACAATATCTTAGTTGCGAAGGTCTGATGGCGATGAGAATGGAAAGAGTGGATATGTAAGGGTCAAGTGAAAATAAAAAGAACCTGTATCGATAGCTGTGCACAAATTGCGTTCACACAGATAGCAACACCCACGAATTAAGGCCATCTTTTCCAAGCAGAACAAGTGCGACGAGAAAGAGAAATAACTGTACCAACAAGACGAAGATAGTCGCGACATCTATAATCAGCTACGTGTAAGGAAGAGTTGTGTTCACAAGCGTGTCTAGCTACACAATATTATAATAAGCAAGAGTGATCTCCATTGCGAGGAGATCGCGTTCTTAACCCTCTTAGCAGTACGAATAACCTGACTGGTAGAGCAGAGATCTTAGGCGCGGTAAATATAAGGGGCTTCCCTAAGAACAGTAACCCGTCTACAGTATGAATACTATACTAAAATAATTGAAAATCCTCGTCCTTCCCCTCTAGTTCGAACATAAAAATATGACGATGATTCGAGTATGTTTGGAACTTTTGAGAGTTGAAGAAAGCGGACTGATTTGTGAAATCGACCTACTTGAGGTGTAGCAGCTTTGATGTTAAGTAGTGGAGAAAGTAGAACCAACGTCTTACGTGCCGTAAAAAGGAATAATTCCCGTAAAGATAATTAAAAACCTGCCTAGTATATCCTCAATGCTGCGCCCATTCTGAGCTTCATGCCTTCACCTATTCGTATCGGCTAATCCATTCTTAACATGCTGACATAAAGTACTTCACAAGCCCTAGAATTGTTGGTGGCTATGCTTCCACCCTTCTTGTTGGTGGCTATGCTTGTACAGCTGTCCTTGTAACATTGGAGATTTCTGTTCTTTGCAACGGGTCTCCAAGGCACCCGGAGCTGCTGTATTCATCAATCTGTCTACGTGGATAGACCAGTTTCCCGACCAGAATCATCATCTTCGAGTAATTCATTTCATTTCCAGCTAAGTATACAATCGCTTATCATTACCTTGTGATTTTAATGTGAAATAATCTAGCTCCATTAACCTTAAACTGCCCACTACGTCCGAAACCATCATCCTAGCAGCACCTCCAACCGTGACATCGAACACACGGCGGTCCTCTTTGCGCCTTGCAGCACCTGGCTGTCCCACACCCATGTCAATGAAACGATCCTCTTACATCCGTTATTCTAGCTTACTCAGGCCCTTGCGTCGTTCCTTATCGCGCCGCTGCTAAACCAGGTTTACAAAGCGAAGTACTATTAAAGCAACGCGACGCTATCATGTACTTGTTTCAAAAGTCCATCTCTGGCTCCCGCCATGGGCCAAAAAGGTTATAAGCCTTGAGAGCCTCCAGATGCGCAAGAGTGATAACAGGAGCGTGGTGACGCTTGATAAGCCGAGGAGGAGTTGGCGGGGAATGGGGATCTAGAGAGGGGTGTGATGGTGAGGTTTGGCAAGGAAGGCCCCAGAGGTATACAGGTTGGATCACGCAAGGCCGTGCTGGAGAATAAAAGGGACCAGGAAACATTAGGGACGTTACATGTGTGGTATAGAGGTCATATATAGTTGCAGCCGTTATTAAATGTAAATGCACTTTTCGTATAAAGCACATAATATATCATAATGAAATGATCTATTAATTGAATGAACCTGCTAGAGGATATCTAGATATGCTTCTCATTCAGATTAAGCACATGATGCTAGCGTATAGTTTTGCAGGGCTTTCCGTGTAAGCAGCGGAACAAATCGAACTCGTCGACTTGATTCTGCCCCTTCTCCGGCGGCCCTTCCCGTCCTTGAATGCCCTATACAGCCACCTTATACATCCTTCGCTCAAAAATTCCTCTCTCTCTCTGTCTTCTTGGCCATGGAACTATAACTAACGCATATGTCCTTGAAAGTCCTCGAAGAGTTCTGGGTTGCCTTTGTTCCCGAGTCTGTGATGGCCCGAGCAGTGATTGTGGGCCTTTCCTGTGTTCCCCTTGCAGCTACTTGGCGCAGGGCCTCGGGAGCTGGGGGAAAGGGAAATGGAAGCGTTCGTGTAGATGGATATAGTTTTCTTTGGCAAGACTGTTGGTTTGTTGGTTTTTTGAAGGGATGACAGTAAGGGGGCCTTTGTCTAGGGGGTTTTCAGGGGGTTAATCACGGGTTCCAGCCCAAAATCAATTTTGGTAAAATCATCCTAACCGCGTATAAAACCTCTCCCATCAGACTGGCACAAATTATCACAGCTCAATTCCGGGTTCGATAGGTCTTGCAGATTAAATTCTCGCTCGTATCCATTTCGTGATCTCTCTTCAGTTTCTCGACTCGTATTAGTGACAAGTGGAGTCTTCTGCTTATGATTTTCCCAAACTCGAGGATATGGATCTAGGAACGGATGAGATGTGTTGGGCTGTTTCCCGGTGCTCACGAACGAGGGCTGGGATGGCAGTTCAGACGGGCATCTCGGCCTGAAATGATATGAATATCAGTGTAGAGGGCTGGGAGCGAGATTTGGGTTAGTTGTAGGGATGACTTTGTCGTGGTCTTGGAACTATGGACAAGGCAGGAGGATGACTGGGTGCTGCTTTTACCTAATGGAGTGTCAGAGTGACTTTGGGCTTTCGTTGGCACAGCCTGTAGACCGTATAGTTGACTCCACAGATACTTAGTTCTGCCAACTCGGCTTTCCTTTTGGCCAATTCGCGCATGTAGCGCCTTGGCTGCGAAGTCCTTCAGAGAGCTTTAGGCTGTGAATTGCTAAATCTCAGAGTCTCGACCACTAACTCTACAGCGTGCTTAGCGCCATCCAGCGCTGGAAATTCTCCGTGCCAAGAGGGCGCGCATGTCACAGGGATAATCACATATTTTATATTTGTCAGAAGTGGTTTAGTGTCTCGGCCGGGCAGTCCGGTTGTTAAGGAAGTCCACCAACTTCTGTCTCGTAGCCGCGGCCTTGCTCTGACGTAAATCTCACTTGCACGTAGCCTGAACTCTCTTTAGCCGTTGTGGCATTGCATCTCACGATAATCTCATGGTGCGCGATCTTCAGGTGTATTAACACTAATCGTGTGCTAGCCAATAAAAACGTTGGCAGTGCAGGGCTTGCCACTACTCGAAAATAAGCCTAGACGGACTGAGCGGCACGACTTTATTCTGCTCCCTTACTCGGGGCAACAGGTGGCCTGGGCAACAAATAGTTCAAAATTTTATATCGTACTCCACGTAGCACTTCATATGCAGACTCGTTTTTCAGGTACTATTGGCCGCTGGGAGCATACAGTACAACAGCGGCTGAAGGAAAGCGCTGGATTTTTATCTTGAAAGTTAAGGGCTAGGGCCCGGTGCCTCTGACGCGGCTTGCTGTGGGAGTCTGTTATTAGGTTAGCAGTAGCGGAGGATTCGTGGGAGATTCGGCGTTGGATTCTTGTAAGTATTCGCCTTACTTATAAGACTAACAAGTATAAAGACATTGTTAAATACAAATACTTAGTTTAGTAGCTAAGGTTTACCCTTGCTGATAATTAATAAGTAGCAAAGGATAACCTTGCAAACTACACCTTAGTCAAAGACTATTACTAGAAACACTTTCAAGAACCTTTAGCAAAAGACAAGTTAAGGAAGCAGAGACAGGTCTAAGCTTAAAAATACAATTGCAGAAGCACAGAAAAACAAAGTTAAAGGCAATGCAGTATTAATTTTTAGCTTTATAATAAGAAGGTATTTAGCAGCTAAACACTTAAAATCTATCTTATTAAATACTATCTTATAAGCTAGTCGAACTTAATTAGTCTTAACTTTAAAAGATACTAGCAAAGTACTAGAGACCCTTAAGTGTTACGGCTCGGACCTGCGCGGACCTGATTGGTCCTGGTTTCGCTGGCCGAGCTAGGGAAATACGGTTACGGTCCGTAAGCAGGCTACGTGATCTGGAAGGGGCTACATAGGACCGTCCGTAACCCGTAAACTTGTTTCTCTTCCTTCTTTTCTTTTTAGCTTTAGATTCTTGTATTTCGAACTACTAATTGTAGAGGTTGTCACTCATCTTATGTGCGACTCATACCTTGATTGACTGAGTTTGTGACAAAGGCTAATTGTGACGGGCACTGACCAAGTGCCGCGGCAAGCAGTGTGAATAGCTCTAACCACTCGGTCAACGGGCCAAAAGGCGCAAGAATAAGGTTGGAAGCCTTATTCGCTATTCTACTATATATACCTGACGGAGAACACCCAGTCCCGTCACAGGAATACGCTTAAAGTAGTAAAATTTACAAATAGCTTTACAATTAAAGCTTAAGGGTATAAAGATGTTATACTACAAACTACCAAAGGGAATGTACAACTTAAGGGAGCTTAATACACACTTAGCTTTTACTACAAACTAGTTTCTATAAAAGCGCTTGATAATAAGGGGTTTACAATTATTTTTAAAGACTAAAAGATAAAGGTACTAAAAAGTTAAAGGTGTCACGAACTCAGTTAATAGGTGGCACAGGGATGTCAGCGAGTGGGCGAAGCTGGTGCAATTGGTAGTTCTAAAAATATAAGAATCTAAAGCTATAGAGAGAAGAGAAAGAAGAAGAAGAGTGTCAGCAAAAAGACTGCTTTTAAAGAGTGATTAGTCACGTGCGTTAGCTAACGGGTGGGAATCGGTGAGCTAACGGTCCGTAAAAGTCGTCCGTAACCCTGCCGTAACCCTGCCTGCAATAGCCGCAATAGTGCTTGTAATAACTGCAGTTATCAGGGCTATAGCACCCTGCCAGTAAGGGCAGTTTCCGGTTGCTGCTAAGATAGTTACGGACTGTTACTTGGCTTACAGTCCGTAATAGCCTTCTCTTACCTCACTCTCATCCTTTCTCTACGTGAGATACTAGTGAATGCATTATAAGATCACAGCTCCCTTACTACTCGCCATAGTAAAGAAAGGAAGTTTCTTCTCTTTTTCCCTTTAGAATCTCCTACTACATCTTCGCAAACCCAAACAAAACAAAACATCAGCTGCTACTTCAACATTACCGCCTTCCAACACCAACACAGCCATTCAATCACTCCTAAATCCTCAGGGCCTTCTTTCTACTAGTAGTACCTTCACAGGTAAAGTCTAGAACTTCATCTTCGTCCTCAATCACTTAAATCCCTTCTCTATCCCGATCTGCTAGAATCGCAGCTCTTTCTAGCTCGTCCTTCTTTCCACTTACATACCTAAGTTAAGCCGAGTAACATACAAAAACGGTAGCATTTGTCTGCCATCTAGGAGAGTTTCAGGCCGGTCACGATCAAGTCAGTCCTCAGTTGGACATACAACTAAGGAAGAGGGCTTGTCTTCCCCTAGTAAGGCCTAAATGGCAAATGGCATTTAGTAGCATACGTCTCTAAGTCTATAGCCCTAGTAGAAAGAAACTATTTAATCTAATAAAGAGATACTAGTTATTATATAAGCATTTAAATATTAGCAATTAAAACTTAAAGGTATAAATCACCTAGTAGAAGTTCTTATAGACTATAAAGCATTAGAGTATTTAATAAGTATAAAAGCGCTATCTGTCACAATCTCAGTCAATCGAGGTATGGACGCGTACGAGTACAGCGATATCCTGCACAATTGGTAGATCTAAATACAAGGATCTAAAACTAAAGAAAAGAAGAAGAAGAGAAAGAGTAGCACTGTAGAAGGAGGTCTTATAAGCAGTTGACAGTCACGTGCGTTACCTAACGGGTTAGCTAACGGGTCACATGTTTGCTAACGGTCGCTAACAGCTGCAGTCCATAAACAGGCCGTGGCCGTAATAACCGCCCGTAAAGCTGCCCGTAAAGCTGCCCGTAATGACTGCAGTTTAGAGCCGTAACAGCTTCTAGGACGACATCACGTGGTAGACCATGTAGACTGCCAACCCGATACTAAAACTGAGCCATTTAGCTAGTTTCTTAAACTTTATATACTAATCTACTATATATTTCAATTTAA